>Ga0163161_10003954_pt1 | contig 10398 bp, 10 predicted proteins | sample S45metaG_FD_129847 | JGI IMG/M metagenome (GOLD analysis project Ga0163161, IMG submission 129847) | Switchgrass rhizosphere microbial communities from Kellogg Biological Station, Michigan, USA - S4-5 metaG | ecosystem: Host-associated > Plants > Roots > Rhizosphere > Soil | place: USA... | reverse complement strand
CACGGGCAATGGCCGCCGAGAGAGCTACGCCCACGTGCCGATGCCGCGCATGACCAACACCTACATGCTCGGCGGCGACAAGGACCCGAAGGAAATCGTTGCCAGCATTAAAAAGGGCCTCTACGCCACCAACTTCGGCGGCGGACAGGTCGACATCACGAGCGGCAAGTTCGTGTTCTCCGCAAGCGAGGCCTATTGGGTCGAGAACGGCAAGGTCCAGTACCCGGTGAAGGGCGCGACCATCGTGGGCAACGGCCCCGACGCGCTCACCCGCGTGACCATGATCGGCAACGACATGGCGCTCGACTCCGGCGTGGGCACCTGTGGCAAGGAAGGCCAGAGCGTGCCCGTCGGCGTGGGCCAGCCCACCCTGCGCATCGATGGTTTGACCGTAGGCGGAACCGCCTGAGAGCTTGCTAAGCTCGCTCCTCGAATTTTTACAACGAGGAGCTTCGATGAGGATCAGGATCAATTCGTCCGCCCCCCTGTGGGCTGCCGTTGCCGCCGTGGCGGTGCTGGCCACGGCCGGCTGTGCATCGCGCGGCGGTTCGGGCGGAACCCAGGCCGCGCCCGCTGCCGCTCCTGCGGCAACGGCCCGTGGCGGCGTGAAGGCCGGCATGGACGCCCAGGGCAACGTGGTCGATTCCTCCAAGGTCGAAGCCGGCAGCGGCCGCACCATCAAGGGCCTGAACGGGTACGAAGGCGAGATCACCGGCAATCCGGCGCGCAACAGCAGGTTCAGCCGGTTGCAGATCGGCATGAGCGCCAGGCAGGTCACCGACCTTGCCGGCCCGCCGACCGACCAGGGCGCCTACGTCACGGGCAAGGCCTTCATCCCGTTCTATTTCGGCAGCGACCGCCATCGTTTCGAGATGACCTACAAGGGCCAGGGACGCCTGGTGTTCGCGGGTGGCGGCATGGGCGACTACTCGGGCGGCAACCTGATCTGGATCATCCACAACCCCAACGAATCCGGCTACCGCTGACCGTCGGAAGCCCGGCATTTGCGGGGCTTCCTGTTTTCCGTGCTACATTTCGGCCCACATGTCCGCCCTCCGCGCTTATTTTTTTGCTTTCTTTTGGTTCCCGGTTTCCGGCGGACGAGAGGCGAGCGCGTAAAGCAAACGAACACCCTCCCAGAACCGCCGGCGCCTCGAGCCCCGGCGGTTTTTTTATGCCCTGACGATCTTCATACTGACAAGGAAACACCATGAGCACGAACACTGCCCCGGCCAGCGACAGCTGGTATGCGAGCGTCGAAAAAACCAGCAAGACCGACGACGAACGCATCAAGGACATCAACGTGCTGCCCCCTCCAGAACATCTGATCCGCTTCTTTCCGATTCGCGGCACGCCGGTCGAAACGCTGATCGAGGGCACCCGCCGCAGCATCCACAACATCATGGCCGGCAAGGACGACCGGCTGCTGGTGGTCATGGGACCCTGCTCGATCCACGACCCGGCCGCGGCGCTCGAATACGCCCGCCGCCTGAAGGCCGAGCGCGAAAAATACGCCGGCACGCTCGAGATCGTGATGCGCGTGTACTTCGAGAAGCCGCGCACCACGGTCGGCTGGAAGGGGCTCATCAACGACCCGTACCTCGACGAGAGCTTTCGCATCGACGAGGGCCTGCGCATCGCGCGCCAGCTCCTGATCGACATCAACCGCCTGGGCCTGCCGGCGGGCAGCGAGTTCCTCGACGTGATCTCGCCCCAATACATCGGCGACCTGATCGCCTGGGGTGCCATCGGCGCGCGGACCACCGAAAGCCAGGTGCACCGCGAGCTCGCTTCCGGCCTCTCGGCGCCGATCGGCTTCAAGAACGGCACCGACGGCAACATCCGCATCGCGACCGACGCCATCCAGGCGGCGGCGCGCGGCCATCACTTTCTCTCGGTGCACAAGAACGGCCAGGTCGCGATCGTGCAGACCAACGGCAACCGCGACTGCCACGTGATCCTGCGCGGCGGCAAGGCGCCCAACTACGACGCCGCGAGCGTCGAGGCCGCCTGCAAGGACCTGGAAGCCGCCAAGCTGCCGCCCACGCTGATGGTCGACTGCAGCCACGCCAACAGTTCCAAGCAGCACCAGAAGCAGATCGACGTGGCCAAGGACATTGCCGACCAGATCGCCGGAGGTTCGAACCGCGTCTTCGGCGTGATGATCGAAAGCCACCTGCAGGCCGGCGCCCAGAAGTTCTCGCCGGGCAAGGACCAGCTCTCGGGCCTCGAATACGGCAAGAGCATCACCGATGCATGCATCGGCTGGGACGATTCGGCGCAGGTGCTCGACACGCTGTCGCGGGCCGTGAAGCAGCGCAGGGGTTGAACGGGGCTCAGAGCATCCCGGCCAGCTCGGGCCAGTGGTGCCGCATGGCGTCGGCTTCGTCGCTGTCCGGCGGCACCAGCGAGAAGTCGGCAAAGTCGAAGCCCGGGCCGACCATGCAGGCGACCAGCGTGTAGTCGCCGCTGGCGTGGCCCTGGATGGGACGCGCGGCCTGCCACTGGCCGGCCGGCACCACGTGCTGCGGCCGCGTGCCGTGCGCATCGACCGGACCGAGCCGCACGTGGGCCGGTGCGGTGCGCAGCGCCGCGTCGCAGGTCCACAGCGCCAGCGGCACGCCCTCGAGGTGCACCCAGACTTCGTCCGACAGCACCCGGTGCCAGCGCGAGTGCTGCGCCGCCTCGAGCAGGAAGTAGATGCTGGTGAGCGCACTGCGCGGCGGCCGGCCGTCGGTGGGGACCACGCTCGCGGGCGAGCGGAAGACCTCGGTGTACCAGCCGCCCTCGGGGTGGGGCTGCAGCTTCAGGCCCTCGATCAGTTCCCGCGCGCGCATGGCGCTCATGGTGCCGCCGCGCCGCGCAGTGCCGCAAGCAGCTTGTCGTGCACGCCGCCGAAGCCGCCATTGCTCATGCAGACGATGTGGTCGCCGGGCCGTGCCGCGCCGACGATCTGCGCGACCAGCGGTTCGATCGCCCCCGCCACCTGTGCGCGCTCGCCCATTGGCGCCAGCGCCGCGGCGGCGTCCCAGTCGAGCCCCGCCGTGTGGCAGAACGACCGGTCGGCCGATTCCAGGCTCCAGGGCAGCTGCGCCGCCATCACGCCGAGCTTCATGGTGTTGCTGCGCGGCTCGAAGGCGGCAAGGATGCGCTCGTCCTTCTTGCCGGCGGCATCGAGCTTCTTGCGCAAGCCATCGAGCGTGGTGCGGATGGCCGTGGGGTGGTGGGCGAAGTCGTCATACACGGTGATCGAGCCGTCGCGGCGCTCGACGGTGCCGCGCAATTCCATCCGGCGGCGCACGTTCCTGAAGCTGCCGAGCGCGCGCGCCGCATCGGCCGGCGCCACGCCGACGTGCTCGGCGGCCGCGATCGCGGCCAGAGCATTCATCTGGTTGTGCAGGCCCGAGAGCTCCCACTCGACCCGGCCCACCGCTTCCCCCTGCCGCAGCACGTCGAAGGCATCGTGCGAGCCGCGGGCCTGCCATTCGCCGCCCGCGCCGAAGCGCGCGAGCTCGCTCCAGCAGCCTTGGGCCAGAACGCGCTGCAGGCTCTCTTCGGTGGCGTTGACCACCAAGCGGCCGGTGCCGGGCACCGTGCGCACCAGGTGGTGGAACTGGCGCTCGATGGCGGCAAGATCATCGAAGATGTCCGCGTGATCGAACTCGAGGTTGTTGAGAATCGCGGTGCGCGGGCGGTAGTGCACGAACTTGCTGCGCTTGTCGAAGAAGGCGGTGTCGTACTCGTCGGCCTCGATGACGAAGGGCGCACCGCCGCCGGACCGCGCCGAGACGCCGAAGTCGAGCGGCACACCGCCCACCAGGAAGCCCGGCGCCTTGCCGCCTTGCTCGAGCACCCAGGCCAGCATCGAGGTGGTGGTGGTCTTGCCGTGGGTTCCGGCCACGGCCATCACGTGGCGGCCCGCCAGCACATGCTCGGCCAGCCACTGCGGCCCGCTGGTGTAGGGCCGGCCGGCATCCAGGATGGCTTCCATCAGCGGAAACTTGGGCGTGCCGTCGGGCAGCCGGGCCCTCGACACCACGTTGCCGACCACGAACATGTCGGGCGCGAGGGCCAGCTGGTCGGCTGCGAAGCCTTCGATCAGGTCGATGCCGAGCGAGCGAAGCTGGTCGCTCATGGGCGGGTACACACCGGCGTCGCAGCCCGTGACCCTGTGGCCCGCTTCGCGCGCCAGGGCGGCCACGCCGCCCATGAACGTGCCGCAGATGCCGAGAATATGAATGTGCATCGGGCGATTCTAGGGAGCCGCATGGACGCCGGCGCCGCCGCAACGCGCGCGCTTTGTACCGATGTTCGTGTGAGGGCGGCTGACTGCGGGCAAAATATCCCGATGGACACGACCACCAAGCGTGAGATCGCCGCCACCGCAGCCCGCCTCGTCGTCGAGGAGGGGCTGGAGTACGGCCCGGCCAAGCGCCGCGCGGTACGAGACCTGGGCCTGTCGTCGCGCACGGCGCTGCCCAACAACGACGAGGTCGAGGCCGAAGTCCGCGACTACATCGCGCTGTATTGCGCCGACACCCAGCCCCAGGAACTGCATGCCCTGCGGCTTCTTGCGCTCGAATGGATGGAGCGCATGGCGGCATTCCGGCCGCATGTCGGGGGGGCCGTCTGGCACGGTACCGCGACCCGGCTGTCAGACATTTATATTCAGTTGTTCTGCGATGATTCCAAGTCGGCCGAGATTGCCCTCATCGACCATCACGTGGACTACGAGCCGCGCATGGTGACCGGATTTCATGGCGAGCAGGTGGAGGCCCTCAGCGTGCATGCCGCGAGCCGCGCCCTCGGCGAAGAAATCGGCGTCCACTTGCTGGTGTACGACCTGGACGACCTGCGCGGCGCGCTTCGTCCCGACGCCCAGGGGCGCGCGCCCCGCGGCGACCTCGCTGCGCTGCGCCGGCTGATCGAAAAAGAAAAGGACAAGTGAATGACTTCTTCGCCCACACGGCGCCGCCTTCTCTACGGCGGCGTGGCGGTCGCGGCCGCCGCGGCGGGCCTGGGCGGTGCATGGTGGCGTGAGCGCGGCAGCCGCGCAGAGGGGGAGATGCTCGATGCGGCCTTCTGGTCGCAACGCTTCGACCGTCCCGAAGGCGGCGAGCTGGTGTTTTCCGATCTCCGCGGCAAGCCGCTGCTCCTGAATTTCTGGGCGACCTGGTGTCCTCCGTGCGTGGAGGAAATGCCGATGATCGATCGCTTCTTCCGCGAAAATGGGGGGAACGGCTGGCAAGTTGTCGGTTTGGCCATCGACCAACCGAGCGCCGTGCGCAAATTCCTGCAGAAAACACCCGTCAGTTATCCCACGGGTTTGGCCGGTTTGCAGGGAACGGAGCTGGTGAAAAGTCTGGGAAATACCGCGGGCGGCTTGCCTTTCACGCTCGTCCTGAACGGCAGCGGCGCTGTGGCGGCCCGTAAAATGGGCAAGCTCGAAGCCGCCGACCTGGCGGCTTGGCGGCGTGATCTGGTTCACGGTTAGAATCAGATACACACTCGGCATTCGCCGCCAATCGCTAAAGATCGCCGATTTTTAGCCAAGTTACTTCCTAATGACCGGCAAAGTCGGCACTGGAGCCTCATGGATCTGCGCAAACTCAAGACACTGATCGACCTGGTGTCGGAATCCAATATTTCCGAACTGGAAATCACCGAAACCGAAGGCAAGGTTCGCATCGTCAAGGGCGGCATCGCCGCACCCGTGCAATATGTGCAGACGGTGGCTGCTCCCGCAGCCGCGGCTCCTGCAGCCGGCGGCGCCCCGGCTCCCGCGATCGCCAGCGCCCCGGCACCCGAGGCTGCGCCCGCCGGGCATGCCGTCAAGTCGCCCATGGTGGGAACCTTCTACCGCTCGTCCAGCCCTGGCGCGGCGGCTTTCGTCGAAATCGGCAGCAAGGTCAACGAGGGCGACACCATCTGCATCATCGAAGCGATGAAGATCCTCAACGAAATCGAAGCCGACAAATCCGGCACGATCACCCAGATCCTCGGCGAAAACGGTCAGGCGGTCGAATACGGCCAGCCACTGTTCATCATCGAGTGACCATGTTCAAGAAGATCCTGGTTGCAAACCGGGGGGAAATCGCCCTCCGGATCCAGCGCGCCTGCAGCGAGCTCGGCATCAAGGCCGTGATGGTCTATTCCGAGGCCGACCGCGACGCGAAGTACGTCAAGCTCGCGCAGGAGGCCGTCTGCATCGGCCCGGCGCCGTCGTCGCTGAGCTATCTCAACATGCCGGCGATCATCTCGGCGGCCGAGGTGACCGACGCCGAGGCAATCCATCCCGGCTACGGCTTCCTGAGCGAGAACGCCAACTTCGCCGAGCGCGTCGAACAGAGCGGTTTCCAGTTCATCGGCCCCACGCCGGACAACATCCGCACGATGGGCGACAAGGTCGCGGCCAAGCAGGCAATGATCAAGGCCGGCGTGCCCTGCGTGCCCGGCTCCGAAGGCGAGCTCTCGGACGACGCCGCCACCAACAAGCGCATTGCGCGCGCCATCGGCTACCCGGTCATCATCAAGGCCGCCGGCGGCGGCGGCGGGCGCGGCATGCGCGTGGTGCACACCGAGGCGGCGCTGATCAACGCCATCCAGATGACCAAGGCGGAAGCCGGCGGTGCATTCAACAACCCGGCCGTGTACATGGAGAAGTTTCTCCAGAACCCGCGCCACGTCGAAATCCAGATCCTCGCGGACAAGCACAAGAATGCGGTCTACCTGGGCGAGCGCGACTGCTCCATGCAGCGGCGCCACCAGAAGGTGATCGAGGAATCGCCGGCGCCGGGCATTCCGCGCAAGCTGATCGAGAAGATCGGCGAGCGCTGCGCGGCGGCCTGCAAGAAGATCGGCTACCGCGGCGCCGGCACCTTCGAGTTCCTCTATGAGAACGGCGAGTTCTATTTCATCGAGATGAACACGCGCGTGCAGGTGGAACACCCGGTGACCGAGTTCACCACCGGCATCGACATCGTGAAGACGCAGATCATGGTCGCGGCCGGCGAGAAGCTGCCCTTCACGCAGCGCCAGATCGAGATGCGCGGCCACGCCATCGAGTGCCGCATCAATGCCGAAGACGCCTGGAAGTTCACGCCGTCGCCGGGCCGCATCACCATGTGGCATCCGCCGGGCGGACCTGGCGTCCGCGTCGATTCGCATGCCTACACCAACTACTTCGTGCCGCCGAACTACGACTCCATGATCGGCAAGATCATCGTCTACGGCGACACCCGCGAACAGGCCATGGCACGCATGCGCACGGCGCTGAACGAAACCGTGATCGAAGGCATCCAGACCAACATTCCGCTGCACCGCGAACTGATGGTCGACGCCAAGTTCATGAGCGGCGGCACCAACATCCACTATCTCGAAGAGTGGCTCGCGGCCCACAAGCGCTGAACGATACCGGACGCCGCCATGTTTGAACTTCGCCTGATGGCGCCGGAAGACCGGGTCGAAATGCTCGGCGACGCGCTCGACGCACTCGATGCGCTGAGCGTGTCGGTGGAAGACGCCGACGCGCAGACCGACGCCGAGCAGGCGCTGTTCGGCGAGCCCGGCATGCCGCCGCCCAAGGAGGGCTGGCAGCGCTCGCGCGTGATCGCGCTGTTTGCCGACGAAGCGCTCGCCAACGAGGCGGCGTCGGTGCTTGCGCTGCAGGATTTCTTCGAAGGCTGCGAAGTGCTCGGCGTGGCGCCCGTGCCGGACCAGGACTGGGTGCGGCTCACGCAATCGCAGTTTGCGCCGGTCGAGATCACGCCCGAATTCTGGATCGTGCCCACCTGGCACGAGCCGCCCGGCGCGGCCAGGCAGGTGATCCGCCTGGATCCGGGACTGGCCTTCGGCACCGGCACGCATCCGACCACGCGCATGTGCCTGCGGTGGATCGCGAAGCAGGGCGGGTTCGGCGGCCAGCGCGTGCTCGACTACGGCTGCGGCTCCGGCATCTTGGCCATCGGCGCGGCCAAGTTCGGTGCGCCCGAGATCGACGCCGTCGACATCGACGAAGCGGCCGTTTCGTCCACCCGGCTCAATGCCGAAGCCAACGGCGTGCGCCTGAATGCCGGCCTGCCCGAAGCTGCCAAGGGCCGCTACGACACGGTGCTGGCCAACATCCTGGCGACACCGCTCAAGGTGCTCGCGCCCTTGCTGCACAGCCATGTGGCGCCCGGTGGATCGCTGGTTCTGGCCGGCATCCTCGAGCGGCAGGCCGACGAGCTGAAGCAGGCCTATGCGCCGTATGCGGCGCTCGAAGTCAGCGACAGCGAGGACGGCTGGATCCTCATGACGGCGCGCTGCTGAGGACGCAGCCGGTCTTTCGCGTCGCCCTCATGGCGCCCTCGCGGTGGGGGCCGGACCCTACAATCGCCCGGTCATGAGCCTCGTCACGCGCTGCCCCGCCTGCAACACCACCTTCAAGGTGGTTCGCGACCAGCTCCGCATCTCCGATGGCTGGGTGCGCTGCGGCCGTTGCAGCCACGTGTTCGACGCCACGCTCGACCTGCACGAAGCGCCCGACGCCGTTCCGGCCGCCGGCACTGCGCCGCCGCCTGCCGACATAGCCAAACCCTCCGAGCCCTCCGAGCCACCTGAACTTCCGGAAAAACCTTCGGATGAATCCCGGCCCTCGGCCGAAGATTCAGATTTGTCGGACGACGAGCCCGGACCTGGCGAAGCGCCCGCAGCTTCCGCCACGGCGCGCGGGCCGGCATCGCTGCCGGTACACGGCATCGTCGCGGACGAGCTGTGGTCGGACTTCGAGGCCAACGAGCCTGAATGGCGTCCGCCGCCGAGTTCGCTGCCGCCGTTCCCCGACATCGACCTGAACCTTGCGGCCCCGCCATCCCCCCCGCCGCCACCACCGCCGCCCTTGCCGGCGCTGCGCCTGAAGGCGCGCGAGCTCACGGCTTCGGCCAGCGACGAGATCGAGAAGCACGAGGCTGCGCAGGACCGCGACCAGGTGCAGATGCAGAAGGCGCTGCGCAGGGCGCGCATCAAGTCGGCCAAGATCGCCAGTGCCAAGGCGCGGGACGAGCGCACGGCCGCCAAGGCGTCGGCCTCTTCGATGGTGCGCGAGGCCAGCGAGCCCGATGCAACGGCCGTCGCGGTCCCCGCGCCGCACAGCGACGCCGAGGAAGATTCCGAGCGGGTTCCGCTGTTCGACAACGAAAAACCGAGCCCCGAGGGCGCGGCTTTCTGGCAGCGTCGCCCCGTGCGGCTCGGGCTTCGCGGGGTTGCGGTGCTTGCCGTCCTGCTGCTGGTCGTCCAGGTCTTGCGCCACGAGCGCGACGGCATCGTGGCCCGCCAGCCGAACCTGCGACCGGCACTTGCTTCGCTCTGCCAGCTCTCCGGCTGCGAGCTCGCGGCGCTGCGCCAGATCGGCGACATCGTGATCGAGGGCGCCGCCTTCGCACGCGAGAAGAGCGGCAACAACGACTACCGGCTCAGCTTCACCCTGCGCAACGGCGCCGCCGTTCCCCTTGCCATGCCGGCGATCGAGCTCTCGCTGCTCGATACGCAAGAGCGTGCCGTGGTGCGCCGCGTGCTGACGGCCTCCGACTATGGCGCGCCCTCGGTGCTTGCGGCACGTGCCGACCAGGCCGCGTCGTTGCCGCTGACCTTGTCCGCCACCGAGGCGGCCACGCTGCCGCCGATCGCCGGCTACCGCGTCGAGGCGTTCTATCCCTAGGCCGGGCGCGCGTTCGACTTTTTCATCCATTCCAAACTAACGGTCCACCCATGGCAGCAGTGATTTGCGGTTCCCTCGCGTTCGACACCATCATGACTTTCGAGGGCCGGTTCGCCGACCAGATTCTTCCGGACCAGCTGCACATCCTGAATGTGTCTTTCCTGGTGCCGGGCCTGCGGCGCGACTTCGGCGGCTGCGCCGGCAACATTGCCTACAGCCTCAACGCACTGGGCGGTACGGCGCTGCCGATGGCCACCCTCGGCAGCGACGGCGCCGACTACCTGGAGCGCATGCGGACGCTGGGCATCAGCACCGAGTTCGTCCGCCAGCTGGACGACACCTTCACCGCGCAGGCGATGATCATGAACGACGTTGACAACAACCAGATCACGGCGTTCCATCCCGGCGCGATGCAACAGGCGCACCTCACCAAGGTCGTGGCGCGCGAAGACATCCGCGTCGGCATCATCGCGCCCGACGGCCGCGACGCCATGCTGCAGCATGCCGAACAGTTCGCCGCCGCAGGGATCCCGTTCGTGTTCGATCCGGGCCAGGGCCTGCCGATGTTCGACGGCGACGCCCTCAAGCATTTCGTCGACCTGGCGAGCTGGGTCGTGGTCAACGACTACGAAGGAAAGATGCTGTCGCAGCGCACCGGCTGGAGCCTTGCCGAGATCTCCACACGCGTTCGCGGCCTGGTG
>Ga0163161_10003953_pt1 | contig 10398 bp, 9 predicted proteins | sample S45metaG_FD_129847 | JGI IMG/M metagenome (GOLD analysis project Ga0163161, IMG submission 129847) | Switchgrass rhizosphere microbial communities from Kellogg Biological Station, Michigan, USA - S4-5 metaG | ecosystem: Host-associated > Plants > Roots > Rhizosphere > Soil | place: USA: Michigan... | reverse complement strand
CGGATATCACCGCGATGAACCAGATCGACCAGATGCCGCACAGACGGTGGAAATCACCCCAGAAAATCCGTGCGCCCTGGCGGATGCGCAGGGTCGGGCGCAGAAAGCCTTTCCAGAATCGCTTGTAGACCACCAGCCCGGTCACCAGCGATGCCAGCAACGGCAGACTGAGGAATGACACCAGGTACCAGCCCCAGCTGTAGCCGTTGGTGAACGGCACCAGCCACCAGCCGTGGAGGGCACGGGTGAAGGCCTTGAAATTGAACTGTGGAGCGGGGCCCTGAATCACGCCGGTGTAAGGGTTGACGTACACCGTCACCGAGCGCCCGTCGGGGTAGCTGACCTCCACATCCAGGGCAAAGTGTGATTCATCCGGGCGGTTGATGGTCTCGACCAGGGTGTCGGGTTCGGACTTCCTGATCGCAGCGACGATCTGGTCATAGCTCAGGCGCGGTGCATCGTCCGGTGGCTGGCCGGCACGCATTTGCGGGTTGGTCAGCCAGACGATTTCCTGACTGACCACCGCCAGGGTGCCGGTCACGCAGACGATCAGAACGAAAAACCAGATCGGCAGCGCCAGCCAGCTATGGATCAGGAACCAGAGTTTTGAGCGGGATGTCTTCGACATGCTAAAGGGTCTTATATCGATGAAAAGGCCTCTGCTACGGGCTTCGCCGCGATGAGGTCGATCAACGGTCCGGTCGTGGCTTTTGCCTGTGCAAACGGACTGAATCTATATAGGACGGATGAGCACCCGAAATCCCGAAGGGGGAGATGAAAGAAAATGTTTCGTATTTCTTGTAGCTAAAGACTGGCTGTTTGGGGGGGGCCATAAAACTTATGTTGCCCGTGAGGCCGCCTTCGCGAGCAAGCCCGCTCCCACATTGGATTTGTGTACGACGCACATCCAATGTGGGAGCGGGCTTGCTCGCGAAGGGGCCCGCTCAAACAGCGAAGGATTCAACCCTGCTGAAACATCTCTTTGGCCCGCTGTTCGATCTGTTCCTGAGTCAGATCCTCCTTGCGGGTGGCCAGGAACCACAGGTGGCCATAGGGATCCTTCAACGTCCCCGAGCGGTCGCCATAGAACTGATCCTTGACCTCTGAGACCACGATGCCGCCAGAGGCAATCGCCTGTTGATAAGACTTGTCGACGTCGGTCACGTACAAATGCAGACCTACGGACGGCGACTGGTCCGGATTGCTCAACGGACCTTGATCGCATGGCGTGCCCAGCATGATCGGGCAGTCGCCGATGCGCAGTTCGGCGTGGCCGATGCCGCCGTCTGGCATGGACAGGCGCATGACTTCAACGGCGCCGAAGGCTTTCTTGTAGAACTCGATGGCCTCGGCCGCTTTGGCAATGCCCAGATACGGGGTGATGCTGTGATAACCCTCTGGAATCGGTTTGACGCTCATGATGGTTCTCCCTGTTCTTGTGAGTTGAAGACCGCGCTCCAGCCGAACAATTGTAGGAGCTGCCGCAGGCTGCGATCCTTTGATTTTGATCTTCGCCATGGTTCAAGTTCACAAAAAGATCGCAGCCTTCGGCAGCGCCTGCAGGGTTGCTGCGGTGTCCATGAATCAACAGCCAAGCAACAGATTGTCTGGGATTGGCCAGTGGCGAAACTTGCAAAAACCGCTGAAACCCCCGAAAGCACTGCTGCGCGCAGTCGGGCACAGAAGCTGCAATGACCCTTGATAAACACCGTTATCGAGAGTCCCGTATGTCTGCCTTACCTCCCTCTGCCGTTTATCCGATCAACCCGCCAGCCGCCCATCGCATCGCCGACGAAGCCGAAGCACTGCGAGTCGCCCGGCAAGTCGCCGCTGTCCTGCTGGAGCAGGACGCTGAACGCGACCGCACCCGCCAGGTACCCGCCGAGATCGTCGACCTGTATTCCAACAGTGGCCTGTGGGGTATCACCGTGCCCAGGGAATTCGGCGGTGCGCAGGTGTCCTACGCGGTACTGGCGCAGGTCATTGCGATCATCTCCGCGGCGGATCCCTCCCTGGGGCAGATTCCCCAAAATCACTACTGCCTGCTCGAAGACATTCGCCTGCAAGGCACGCCCGAGCAGCAAGCGCATTTCTTCGCCCTGGCACTGCAAGGTCATCGCTTTGCCAACGCCCTGTCGGAGACCGGCGGCAAGACAGTGCAAGACATCCAGGCGACCATCCGCCGTTACGGCGACGGTTACGTGATCAACGGCCGCAAGGGTTACTGCACCGGTTCGTTGTACGCCCACTGGCTGGCGGTGCTGGCGCTGGATGAGGAGCAAAAGGGCCAACTGGCCTTCGTTGAACGCGGTACGCGGGGACTGGTGGTCGTCGACGACTGGGACAGCATCGGCCAGCGCACCACCTCCAGCGGTACGGTGCTGGCGGACAATCTGCACGTCCCGGCTTTCAACCTGTTCCCGACGTATCGCTCCTATGAAAGCCCGACCCTGGCAGGCCCGTTCGCCCAGTTGACCACCGCAGCCATCGACGCCGGCATCGCCCGCGCCGCGCTGCGCGACACCATCGCCTTTGTCCGGCAGTTCGCCCGGCCCTGGATCGACGCGGGTGTGGACAAGGCCAGCGAAGATCCGCTGACCATCATTCAGATCGGCGGCCTGGAGATTCGCCTGGAAGCCGCCGAAGCCCTGCTGGAACGTGCCGGCCGTGCGCTGGACGCAGCACGCCCGGCACCGGACGAAGACACGGTTGCCCAGGCTTCCCTGGCCGTGGCCAAGGCTAAAGTGCTGACCACCGAAATCGCCATCGAAGCCAGCAACAAACTGTTCGAACTCGGCGGTACCCGTTCGACCCTGAAGAAGCACAACTTTGATCGCCACTGGCGCAACGCCCGGGTGCATACCCTGCACGATCCGGTGCGCTGGAAGTACCACGTGGTCGGCAATTGGCTGCTCAACGGCGTGAAACCGCCGCGCCACGACTGGTCGTGATCATGGCCGAATTGTTCAAGAACATTTATTGGGCCGACATCGGCCAGGCCTGCCTCGACACGCTGAGCATGCTCGGCGCGGCCCTCGGTTTCACCGTGCTGCTGGGGCTGCCGTTGGGCGTACTGCTGTTCCTCACCGGCAAGCGCCAGTTACATGAAGCCGTCGGGGTTTACCGGGTATTGTCGGTGATCGTCAACATGCTGCGTTCGCTGCCGTTCATCATTCTGCTGATCGTGCTGATTCCCCTGACCACTGTGCTGGTCGGTACTTCGCTGGGCGTGCCGGGGACCATTCCGCCGCTGGTGGTGGGCTGCACGCCGTTCTTTGCGCGGCTGGTGGAAACCGCCTTGCGCGAAGTCGATCGAGGGGTGGTGGAAGCGACCCAGGCCATGGGTGCCAACACTTGGCAAATCATCCGTTACACGCTGTTGCCCGAAGCCCGGGGAGGGCTGTTGGCGGCAATCACGGTGACCGCGATCGTGCTGGTGGATTACACGGCGATGGCCGGTGTGATCGGCGGTGGCGGCCTGGGCGATCTGGCGATCCGCTATGGCTATCAGCGCTTCCAGACCGACGTGATGGTGGTCACCGTGGTGTTGCTGCTGGTGCTGGTCCAGGCCCTGCAAATGAGCGGTGACCGATTGGTAACACGCTACAGCCACCGCTGAAGATTCGATTCCTTGTTTAAAGAAAAAAACCGGCCCCACGTCCGCCCCACGACGGCCACCTAAGTCTGCCTAGGAGCACAGCATGAAAAAGACCCTGGCCGTTCTGGCTGCCCTGATCTCGTTGAGCGTTCATGCCAATGAAAAACTCACCGTCGGCGCCACTCCGGTGCCCCACGCGGAGATTCTCGAATTCGTCAAACCGACCCTGGCCAAGGAAGGCGTGGACCTGGACATCAAGGTCTTCACCGATTTCATCCAGCCCAATCAGCAGTTGGCACTGAAGAACCTCGACGCCAACTATTACCAGTACCGGCCGTTCCTCGATGACTACAACAAGACCCGCCATACCGATCTGGTGCCGGTGGTCGGTGTGCACATCGAGCCGTTCGGGGCCTATTCGACCAAAATCAAGAACATTGCCGAGTTGAAGGACGGCGCCACCGTGTCGATCCCCAATGACCCGGTGAACACCGGCCGCGCGCTGGTGCTGCTGCACGAAGCCGGGCTGATCAAGCTCAAGGACCCGAGCAACACCCTGGCCACCCAACGGGACATCGCCGAGAACCCCAAGCACCTGAAAATCCGTGAACTGGAAGGCGCATTGCTGGCCCGTTCAGTGAGCCAGGTGGACCTGGCGTTCGTGTTCGCCAACTATGCGCTGGAGGCCGGGATCGACACCAACAGTGCGTTGATCGTCGAGAAGGGTAAGAACCTGTACGTCGAATTCCTGGTGGCGCGGCCGGACAACATCAACGACCCGGGCTTACAGAAACTGGCCAAGGCCTTGAATTCCGATGACGTGCGCCAGTTCATCCTGACCCGCTACAAAGGGCAGATTGCGCCGGGTTTCTAAGATTAAAAATCGTGGCGAGGGAGCTTGCTCCCGCTGGGCTGCGCAGCAGCTCCAACACTGGACAACGCGGTGTTTCTTATAAATCGTGCAAGCCGGTTTTACGACTGCTGCCCAGCCGAGCGGGAGCAAGCTCCCTCGCCACAGGGATGTGAGCAACTCTTTTCCAGGCGCCAGGGCTTAGATCGACAACTGCATCAAACGCTCGCCCAGCAGGTTTTCTGCCGGGCGGCGTTTGTTGACCGCCAGTTCGCCGATCTTGATCAGGCGCGTGCGGGTGACGTTGCGGCTCAGCCCCAGCAACGCGGCGGTGTGCACCTGGTTGTAGTGGCTGAAGCGATAGGCCGCCCGCAGCAGGGCGTCTTCGACTTTCTCGTGCAAGGCGCCGGCCTGTTCTTCGAACAGCTTCTGAAAGGCCCGATCCAGCAGCGCTTCGGCGCTGTCGTCGAACTGCACGTGGGATTCGTCCTGGCGCTCGATGCGCAGGTTCGACAGGCGCAAGTCATCGCGTTCGATCACGCCGTTGCGGCAAATCAACAGGGTGTGATGAATGACGTTTTCCAGTTCGCGGATGTTGCCCGGCCAGCTGTAGCTGCGCAGTTTCAACTCGGCTTCCTTGCTGAGGGTGATCGCGCCGTATCCGAGGCGCTGGCTGTAAACGTCGATGAAGTGACGGGTCAACGGCAGGATGTCCCCCGGACGATCGCGCAACGGGCTCAACTCCAGGCTGACCACGTCGAGCCGGTAGTACAGGTCTTCGCGAAAATGCCCCGCATTGATGGCTTTTTCCAGCTGCACGTTGGTGGCGGCCAGTACCCGCACATTGATGGGAGTGCTTTTACGTGAACCCAGGCGAACCACTTCCCGTTCTTGCAGCACCCGCAGCAACTTGACCTGGATCGCCATCGGCAGATCGCCGATTTCATCGAGGAAAAGCGTGCCGCCGTCCGCCTCTTCGAACCAGCCGGCCTTGGCACTCAGGGCGCCGGTGAACGCACCTTTTTCATGGCCGAACAGTTCGGCCTCGACCAGGGATTCGGAAAACGCACCGCAGTTCACCGCTACGAAGGGGCGGTTGCGTCGGGCACTGAGGTTGTGGATATGCCGGGCGACCAGTTCCTTGCCGGTGCCGGTTTCGCCAATGATCAGCACGCTGGCTTCACTTGGCGCGACTTGTTGCAGATGCGCGAGCAAGGCCTGGGATTTGGGGTCTTCGAACACTTGCGCCGTGGCACGGATCGAAGTGGCCAGAGCGGGCGAGGGCGGTAAGGTCAGCAGTTGCATGGGGCAGGCTCCTTGTAGGGCAGGCTATGAATCGAAAGTCGGAATCGGCAGGGCCTGGTTCAGCGCCCGGTCATCCAGCTCCTGGAGCGTGTAATCCAGCGGGTCGTGCAGAGCCTGCGCAGATTGCGCAGTGGCGCGAGTTATAAAGCTTCTTTGTTATTCCGTAAAATAAGTTAAATAAATATTTATAGATCTTTATGGAATTTAAACGTTGGCATTAGGAAAACTTGATAGCGACTATCAAGAGTGATGATTTCTGCCCATCCAAAGGCGCGGGTAGCCTGTGTTCATTGCCCCGAACCCAGATCGCCAGGACGCCAGACATGAAAACCCTGATCACCACCTTTATGCTGCTGAGCCTTTCCGTTCTTGCTGGATGTGCCAGCCATGTTTCCCCGGAACTGCGTCCCTACACCGCTGAGGAAACCCGTGAACTGGCGCTGGAAGCCTTGAATCGCCGGGGCTTGTCCTTCGAGGAATACCACGCGAAAAAAGCCGAATTGCTTGGTCAACCGCAGAAAATCATTGGTTTTGACAAGCAAGGCGAAATGAATGCCGAGCGAGCTGTACAGCTGCACGGTCGCGCCAGCTGATCGAAAACTGTACGGGTCGAATTTTCGCCTAACTGTCCATGGGTTTCCCCAAGGGTGTGCGATAGGGTCAATACCTGACCGACCCTGACGGACTGCCACCCATGACGCTCTCACTTGATCTGCTGCTGGGCTTCGCCCTGTTTGCCCTCGTCACCTCGATCACACCGGGCCCGAATAATACGATGTTGCTGGCATCCGGCGTGAATTTCGGCTTCAACCGCACGATTCCTCATATGCTCGGCATTTCCTGCGGCTTCTTCGCGCTGGTGGTGGCGGTCGGTTTTGGCCTGGGCGCGGTGTTCCAGACTTATCCGGTGCTCTACACCGTGCTGCGTTATATCGGCGCGGCGTATTTGCTGTATCTGGCGTGGAAAATCGCCCATTCCGGACCGGTTTGCGACGGTGAGAAGAGTGAAGGCAAACCGATCAGCTACCTGGGGGCCGCTGCGTTTCAGTGGGTCAACCCCAAGGCCTGGATCATGGCCATCGGCGCTATCAGCACTTACACGCCGATGCAGGGTTACTTCACTAACGTGATCGTGATCGCTGCGGTGTTCGCGCTGATCAACCTGCCGAGCGTCGGGCTCTGGGCCGCCTGCGGCACGCTGTTGCGCAATGTATTGAAAGATCGACGCTGGTTGCGTCTGTTCAACTGGGGCATGGCCGCACTGCTGGTGGCTTCGCTGTATCCGATCCTGCACGAAAACTTTAGCTGACTCATAGCTTCAACCGGTTGCCCGATGCCTGTTAAGCTGGCCCTTCAGGAGCGTACCTACGCACTCTTAATGAAGCTGGACTTCTTTAACGGCATCCGATCAGGTATTGGTAACGTTCTGAAATCGCGACGCAGCTCACAAGGCTGCGTTTCGGCGTTTACAGCGATGAGCCTCCTGACCCCGGAACACGCTCTGCGAGTCATTTATGAATAAACGTCCGTTGTATTTCGACTACGCCGCCACCACGCCGGTGGATGAGCGAGTCATCAAGGTCATGGTCGAGTGTCTCGGCTTCAGCGGCAATTTCGGCAATCCCGCCTCCAGCTCCCACGCGTTTGGCCGGCAGGCCCGGCAGTCGGTCGAGCAGGCGCGGCGTCAGGTCGCCGAACTGGTGGGAGCCCTTCCTGAACAGATCGTCTGGACCAGCGGCGCCACCGAATCCAACAACCTCGCCCTCAAGGGTGTCGCCCAGGCCCGCGGCGTTGCCGGTGGCCACATCATCACCAGCCAGATCGAACACAAGGCCGTCCTCGATACCGCTCGGCAATTGCAGGAGGCCGGTGTTGCGGTGACCTGGCTGGTGCCCGACGCCGATGGCCTGATTACCCCGCAAGCGGTCAGCGAGGCGATGCGCGAAGACACCTTCCTGGTGTCGCTGATGCTGGTCAACAACGAGCTGGGTACGGTCAATGACATTCCGGCCATCGGCCAGGTGGTGCGCGATCACCTGGCGCTGTTCCATGTCGACGCGGCCCAGGGGGCCGGCAAAGTGGCGATCGACCTGGCGCAATGGCCGGTGGATCTGATGTCCTTTTCCGCGCACAAACTCTACGGCCCCAAGGGCATCGGCGCCTTGTATGTCGGCCCGCGGGCGCAGCAGCGTTTGCTGGCGCAAATTCATGGTGGTGGCCACGAAGGCGGTTTGCGCTCCGGCACCCTGGCGACCCACCAGATCGTCGCCATGGGCGAGGCCTTCGCGCTGGCGTTGGCTGCATTCGATGAAGAAAAAGCCCGTATCGTCGCTTTGCGCGAGCGCCTGCTCGATCAACTGCTCGGCATGCCGGGCGTGCGTCTCAATGGCAGTGCGCAGCAACGCATCCCGCATACCCTGAGCCTGACCTTCAACGACGGCGAATTCAATTCGACGGCTTTGCAGGCGCAAATCGCGTTTTCGGCGACCTCGGCCTGCAATTCCGCGAGCAATGCGCCATCCCATGTGCTGCTGGCTTTGGGGCATGACGCGCGTTCCGCCAGCCGCACCATCCGCCTGAGCCTGGGACGGTTCACCACCGAGCAGGATATCGATCAAGCGGTACAACTGATTAAAGCGGCCTGCGCCAGTGCTCCGGCATTCTGGCAATAGGCATCGGCGCTGATCGGCGCCTACACAATAATGATGAGTGGTTAGCAGGAGTGACGATGAATACGCAGTCTTCGATCAATGGATCGGTGCCCCAGCGCCTGGCGCAAACCCGTGAACTGATGAGCCGGGAGGGCATCCATGCGCTTCTGGTGCCGTCGGCCGACCCGCATCTGTCCGAATACCTGCCGGGCTACTGGCAAGGGCGCCAATGGTTGTCGGGCTTCCATGGTTCGGTCGGCACCCTGATCGTGACCCCGGATTTCGCCGGTGTCTGGGCCGACAGCCGTTACTGGGAACAGGCGACCAAGGAGCTCAAAGGCAGCGGCATCGAGCTGGTCAAGCTGCAACCGGGTCAACCGAGCCCGCTGGATTGGCTGGCTGAGCAAACTCCGCAAGGCGGCGTCGTCGCAGTCGATGGTGCGGTGATGGCCGTGGCCTCTGCGCGCACCCTGGGCAGCAAGCTGGAGGAGCGCGGCGCGCGCCTGCGCACCGACATCGACCTGTTGAACGAAGTCTGGAGCGATCGGCCGACGCTGCCGAATGCGCCGGTGTATCAGCACCTGGCACCGCAAGCCACCGTCAGCCGCGGCGAAAAACTCGCCAAGCTGCGTGAAACCCTGCAGGCACGGGGCGCTGACTGGCATTTCATTGCCACTCTTGATGACATCGCCTGGCTGTTCAACCTGCGCGGTGGCGATGTGTCGTTCAACCCGGTGTTTGTGTCCTTCGCCTTGATCAGCCAGCAGCAGGCAACGCTGTTCGTGGCACTGAGCAAGGTCGATGCCGAACTGCGTTCGGCATTGGAGCAGGACGGCGTGACGCTGCGCGATTACAGCGAAGTGGCTGCTGCCCTGAGTGCGGTGCCGGGCGGTGCGAGCCTGCTGGTCGATCCCGCACGTGTTACAGCGGGACTGCTGGATAATCTTGCAAGCGACGTCAAGCTGGTAGAAGGGTTGAACCCGACGACATTGGCCAAATCGCAAAAGAGCCTGGCCGATGCCGAACACATCCGTCAGGCCATGGAGCAGGACGGCGCGGCACTCTGTGAGTTCTTCACCTGGCTCGACTCGGCGCTGGGTCGTGAGCGCATCACCGAGCTGACGATCGACGAAAAACTCACCGCCGCGCGCGAGCGTCGTCCGGGTTATGTGTCGCTGAGCTTCAACACCATTGCCGCCTATAACGCCAACGGCGCCATGCCGCACTACCACGCCACCGAAGAAGAGCATGCGGTGATCGAGGGCGACGGCCTGTTGCTGATCGACTCCGGCGGCCAGTACTTGGGCGGGACCACCGATATCACGCGGATGGTCGCGGTGGGTACGCCGACCGAAGAGCAGAAGCGCGATTGCACACGGGTGCTCAAGGGCGTGATTGCCTTGTCTCGTGCGCGGTTCCCAAAAGGCATTCTGTCGCCGCTGCTTGATGCCATCGCCCGTGCTCCGATCTGGGCCGACAACGTCGACTATGGTCACGGCACCGGCCATGGTGTCGGTTACTTCCTCAATGTTCACGAAGGCCCGCAAGTCATCGCCTACCAAGCCGCTCCCGCGCCGCAAACCGCGATGCAGCCTGGCATGATCACCTCCATCGAGCCGGGTACCTACCGTCCGGGTCGTTGGGGCGTGCGTATCGAGAACCTGGCGATGAACATCGAGGCAGGCAACAGCGAATTCGGCGAGTTCCTGAAATTCGAAACGCTGACCCTGTGCCCGATCGACACCCGTTGCCTGATTCCGTCGCTGTTGAGCGACGAGGAAAAGCAGTGGTTCAACGCTTATCACGCCGAGGTGCGTGAACGCTTGAGCCCGCTGCTCGAGGGCGCTGCGCTTGAGTGGCTGAACACTCGCACTGCGGCTATCTGACGGGGTTGATCGGATGGAGTTCGGGCGCTGATTCCAGCGCCTGGCTCATGTAGTCGACAAAGGCTTTGACCCTGGCGGATTGGCGACGATTCGCCGGGGACACGGCAT
>Ga0163161_10003952_pt1 | contig 10400 bp, 4 predicted proteins | sample S45metaG_FD_129847 | JGI IMG/M metagenome (GOLD analysis project Ga0163161, IMG submission 129847) | Switchgrass rhizosphere microbial communities from Kellogg Biological Station, Michigan, USA - S4-5 metaG | ecosystem: Host-associated > Plants > Roots > Rhizosphere > Soil | place: USA: Michigan... | reverse complement strand
CATCCCCTGGCAACCCTGACACCCCTGCAGATCCTTGAACGCCTGAAAAAGCTCAATCCAGAGCAGTCGCACGATGAACGCTGGCTAGCCTTCTGGAGCACTCGCGCACCCGGTACGGCGGTATCGCGACAACACCGAGCGATTGAGCTTTACCGGCATCATTTCCAAGCGGCCGCCCAACTGGCACTGGCCGAGAAAAACCTGACGGCAAAGCAGTTCGAACCACTGCAGCTGATCATTGACTCAAACGACGAGGCATTGACGCTAAACGAGCAACCGGTCAACACCGAACAACTGGCCTTGGTATTGAGCAACAACAGCAAAGTCAAACTCACTGGCGCATGGGTGATCACAACGGGAGAGGCGGCTGAGGTCAGTCAGTTGCTGTATCTGCCCTCCCGGCCCGTCGGCGTGCAGTTGTTCAAGGGACGCAGTGACATGGAAGCGTGGCTGACCCGCCAGGCCCTTGTCCCGAAAGGCTTGCCCACTGACACGGTGCGCTTTGAATACACGGCCAAAACCAATGCAATGATCGTGGGTGCTAGCGATCTGTTTGCCGCCCATCAACAAGCCCAACTCAACGCATTGCGCAACGCAACTCACGGCAAATCCGACCTGGCGGAACACGGCGCGCAATCCCTCGCCCAGGGCGACCAGGTTGATCGACAACGCAGCAACACCGCCGTGTTTGCCTCGCCGCCCACCCTTGAAGCCGCTGATGGAAATGCCGGGGGAGATGACCAGCCATTGTTCGGCAGTCTGTATGCCGATATCCCCTTACCTTTGCGTCAGGCTGCGCTGAACACCCAGCGCGAGGCGCTCGAAAAGCTGGTTAAAGAGGATGGTGCTGGGTTGCAATCGCTCAAGGACTCGATCAAAGCCCTGGAAACATGCGAACAAGATGCCGTCAAAGCGGCTTCAGCGTTGTTGCACCTCCCGCGCCCGCTTGATCAGGTGCTGTTCCAGCGCGAACTCACGGCCCTGCACAGCGCCCACAAAGCAGGACTGCTCGCCGAGGCCAAAGTGCAAATGGCCCTCAAGCAATTGAGTAGCGACGAGTTCGATTTGCTCTCGCCCCTGCTGAACACCCCCGACGATTCCGGCCCCGACGCAGTGGCGGCCAGCCTGATCCTTTCGATGACCGAGCAAGCGGGTGACAAGACCACGGTCAAGACACAGCAACTCAACGGAGTCTTCCTCGTGACTCGGGCAGAGGCGCTTGCCGACGCCGACTCGCCACATAGCGTGCTGCTTTATTGGCCCGGCACTGGCGGTGGGCTGCAACGTTTCGCCAACCGTCGCGAATTTGAACGCCTGGTGTTGCGGGTAGATCCGCAGGACGATGGCGTGACCGTGCAACTGAAAAAAATCACCGGTGACACGCTCCATTACAGCTTGAGTCAACTGACTGACCATTTCGAAGAACAGGCCGGCGTCATAAGCCAGCGCCACGCGGAACCGGCTCAGTTTGCCGAACAATTGCAAGCCCTGCGCGTACGTACCCTGGCCTCCTTGCAGGTGCCGGTGCACGCCGCTCGCAGCCTGGCCTTTGCCCATCTTCTGGAGCAGGACCGCAGCAGCGCCCTCGCCTCCCGCCTTCCGGACTGGCTCGCGAAACTGAACGAGTCTGATCGCCGTGAGCTGAAGAGCCTGATCGAGGCGTATATACCGGCAATGAAGCGCAGTCACGAGCTCATGACCGTCGCGCTGGAATCGCGAACTGATTTCACCCGCAAACACCTGCAAGCCCGTTTGCGCAAAGACTTCTCGATCAAGGGTCAATTCGACGTGCAGGTGGATCTGCCGGACGCCGTCAAATGGGAAAAACGCTATACCTCGAACCCCGCCGGCGTGGTGTCGACCTCGGTCATGGTGCCCGGAGCCAAACGCAGCTCAATGTCGCTGGAGGAGCTGGCCCAACTCAACATCGACAATGTTAAATCGGTGCAAGAGGACCCTCTGTCCCAGCGATTGGTCTTCATGAACCTGACCGTCACCACGGCTGATGACAGAGAACGCTACCGGTTGCTCAATGGCATCACGCTGACCTACTTACGCAAGGTCCTGCCCGAACTGGACCTGCCCAAAGCCTATGAGCAACTGATTCTCGACGCTTTCAAGGGCGCGCCCACCGAGGCTGTGTTTGTCACGGAGCATCGCCGTGAATGCCTGATCGAACCCTGGCGTCTGATGCTCAAGTTGCAGGGCGAATGCGCGCGATTGCAAAAACAGATCAGCACTGACGAACTGAAAATCCTGAACATCGCCATCGACGCCCTGGCACCTGATGCCTGGCGCGCCGATGGCAAACGCGTCGTTATCTTGCCGGCCAGCCTGAGCGCGGGGGGAAAAGACACGCCCGGCGAAGGCCCCGTCACCTTGTCCGGCGTGACCTTTATCGAAGAACAGATCAGCGGGGTCACCCTGCTGTATTTACCCGACCACCCCGATGGCCAGTTCCTGCGCCGATACGACACCCTGCAGGCTGCACGCAAAGCGCTGTTCAACCTCTGTCAGCAGGATTCGATGATCCAGTACCTCGCGGGCCGAGCCTTGCACGGTGACATTCGGGCCCATGTCAGTCGGCTTAATGAGGCGGTCGGCAAGAACTTCGACCCCATGATCGGCGTCGGCACGCCCTGGCCGGCCACGACGTCTTTGGCCGCCCACTTGCTCGATGCCCATATGGGCCGCCTGATCACCGCCCATCGAGACACTTCCCGCTCCAACACCGCGTTGTATTTCGAACGCTATGCACTGGAAGGTCCGCGAGCGTTCAACTACATCAAAATGGCCCTGGGAATGATGCCCTTCGTCGGCACCACCATTGCCCTCTACGATGCCTGGACCGCGGCGAATCAGGCGGTTGCAGCTTTCTTGCGCGGCGATGTCGGCGATGGGGTGGCTGAGCTCAAAACGGTGTTGCTGTGTCTGATCGACGCGGCCATGGACCTGATCCCGGGCGGGGCCGCCGTAGCTGAGCCATCCAGCGCAGCCCGCACACTGACCCGCACTCGCCAGCTGCGCGCGTTGACCAGCGGTGCCGCAGCCATGCAAACGCCATCCTTGCATCAAGCCCGCCATATCGCCGCCCGCTTCGCCGGCTACGAGTATGAACAACCGATTACGCTATCCGGGCTGCGACCGGCCACCCACGGCCTTTACCGCAATGTCTACCGGCATGCCGACGGGGACTTCATCGTTCGTCAGGGACGCATCTTCAAGGTTGAACTGAGCAAGGACTCAATAGGTTGGCGTCTGAGCGGCAATCACCAGAAAACCTATAAACAGCCCATCGCTCTCGACGAAGCCGGTCACTGGGATACGCACTTCGGTGTTTACGGCACCACTTTCGACGGCGGCGGGCCCGGTGGTGGCAACCTGCAGGGACATCTGGCCGACACCCTTGATCCGCTCTGGCCGCAGGTGATCCGGGAGCGTTTGCCGCGCTGGTGGACCGACGCGACCTTCCGCCGACATCACGCGTTGACCGAAAGCGCCGACACCATTGCGCTGCAGATCGATGCACGGGTCAGAAGCACCGAAACACTATTGCGCACTTACAACAGCGCGCCTGCCGCGAGTCGTCCCGGGACACTGATGCAACAAGTCGAAACAGCCTGCATCGGCGATATCGAATTGGCCGGACGCTACCACCAGACACTGATGGACTTGCTTCCGCTCACCCACGGCAACAAAAAGCGCGTGGTCGGTGATTTGCAAAGTGACACCGCTTTTATATTGGCCGACCGTTACAAACATCGCGTTTACTTTGCCAATCATCGAGTCCATCCGATGTTGAATCGTATCGACGCGCTGATTGAAGGTCTGGACTCAACACCCACGGCATCCATTGCCGAGCACTTGCGGATGCTGGAGGACATCCGGAAAGTACGGCTGGAGATGATTAAGGTATTCGATACGATCGAAGCCCTCATGCGAGACCTCAATCACTGGTACCAACGCATTACAGTCAAAGCACAAAAAGCCCAATTGACCGAGGAAGTTGCCATGCTGAACGGGCGCCAGTCCGAAGCCAATCTCCTCTACCTGAAAACCGGCAACTTGATGGAAGTGGTCACGCGCTATGACACCGACAGCGATCTATCCTGGTTACTGCTTCAGGTCCAGGTAGATGCAATCCGAACCCGGGTGGATCGCAGCTTGTTCAACCAGCACAGCTTGCCACAAACCAGTGTGACCAAGGCCCAGCGCAATCAGATGCTGCAAGAGTGTGTGGAGAGTTACGCACAGTTTCGTCGCGAGATGTATGCCTGGTCCGCCAGCTATCCCCAGCACTTCCATGAGGAAATCGTGACGCTGATGATGGACGGTCTCGAGAAAATGGCCGAGAGGGCACGCAAAGCCATCGACCTGCCTGTCACTGCGCCACCGGCAGGGCAAATCAGTAAAAAAGTGTTCACCACGGAAACCGATCAGTTGCTGATCGGCGTGGAGCGATGGGAACCGATAAGCCAACAGCGCCAGTACACCGTAACGGGCCGGGGTGGATACGAGGAAGTCTGGGTGCAGGGCAGCGACAACAAATTCCGCCTTTTGAATCCTCGGAAAACGGTATCGCCGTTGCCTCAAATGAGCCTCGAGGCATTGCTGGCCGATGCGCGCAAACGCCTGGATGACCTGCCAAATCACAAGTCCAGGGTTGATGACTATGCCAGCCGGGGCATGGACCCCAAGAGCCTGGAGCACGTGGTGATCAGCAAAGCCAACGAGCTGAGTGACTACGCCTTGCGCATCGAAGCCAAAGACGCGCAGAACCCGATGATTCAGACCTTGCGCAACAAGGTGCTGGAGCTCAGGGCCACAGGACGTCAAATGCGCACCCGCCAGTCACTGAGCAGCCAAAAACCCACCGATGGCATGCTGGACGACCTGATCGAACAAAACGCCGTGGAAATCCGCAAACCCTCGCCATTGAAAAACCTGGGCAAGCGCAAGGATGGCCGCACCGACTACATGCAGGAGTACGAAGTGTGGGACCTGACCGCCCAGCCTCCCCGCCTGCTGTGGTACGCCCATTTTCACTACACCAAAGCCGTACCGACATTCGGCGCGTTCGAGAAAGCGCACTTGAAGTTGCCGGATCATCGGTTCCTGACCCACGCCGACAACCCCGACTTGCCTTACGCCGATATCGGCAAAACGTCGACGGTGTTGCGGCACTTTGAAAACATCTGAATCGTGATACCCGGACTGTGGGAGCGAGGCTAACGGCCCGCGTCATCGTTGACGTCCATCGCGAGCGAGCTCGCTCCTACAGGGTTTGTGTTACGCCAATTGGCGGCGCAACTGCCGCGCCGCCGCAACCATGTTCACCAGCGCGGCTTCGGTCTCTGGCCAGGCGCGGGTTTTCAGTCCGCAGTCGGGGTTGACCCACAGGCGCTCGGCCGGAATCCGTTGCACCGCCTTGCTCATCAACTTGACCATCTCGGCGGTGTCCGGCACCCGTGGTGAGTGGATGTCGTAGACGCCGGGACCGATGTCGTTCGGGTAATCGAAGGCTTTGAAGGCCTCCAGCAATTCCATGTCCGAGCGCGAGGTCTCGATGGTGATCACGTCGGCATCCATCGCCGCGATGGCTTCGATCACATCGTTGAATTCGCTGTAGCACATGTGGGTGTGGATCTGGGTTTCGTCGCGCACACCACTGGCGCTCAAGCGGAAAGCCTCCACCGCCCAATCCAGGTATTGCTGCCATTGCGCCCGACGCAGTGGCAGCCCTTCGCGAAACGCGGCTTCGTCGATCTGCACGATCTTGATGCCAGCGGCTTCCAGATCCACCACTTCGTCGCGCAGCGCCAAGGCCAGCTGCTGCGCCTGGACTTTGCGCGACACATCTTCACGGGGGAATGACCACATCAGCATGGTCACGGGGCCGGTGAGCATGCCCTTCATGACCTTGTCGGTCTGGCTTTGCGCGTAGCTGATCCAGTCCACCGTCATGGCTTTCGGACGGCTCAGGTCACCGTAGATAACCGCCGGTTTCACACAGCGCGAACCGTAGCTCTGCACCCAGCCGAAACGAGTGAAAAGGTAGCCATCCAGCTGCTCGGCGAAGTACTCGACCATGTCGTTGCGCTCGGCTTCACCGTGCACCAGCACGTCCAGCCCCAAGCGTTCCTGAACCTGTACCGCATGGCGGATTTCGTGGTGCATCGCGTCGGTGTAATCGTTGGCCGACAGCTTGCCTTGCTTGTGGGCCTGGCGCGCCAGGCGAATCGAACCAGTCTGCGGGAACGAGCCGATGGTGGTGGTCGGGAACGCCGGGAGTTTCAAGCGCGCGCGCTGTTGCTCGATACGTTTGGCAAACGGCGACTGGCGCTGGCTGTCAGTCGGGCCGATGGCGTTGATCCGTGCCTGCACATCAGTTTTGTGAATACGCGTCGACTCGGCACGACTGGCCGCGATGGTGCGGCTTTCAGTCAGGGCGGCTTGCACTTTCGGCGCCTGTGGATCGTTCAAGGCATCGCGCAACACAGCGATTTCGCCACACTTTTGCACGGCGAACGCCAGCCAGCTTTTCAGTTCGGGGTCGAGTTTGTCTTCGCGCTCCAGGTCCACCGGGCTGTGCAGCAGCGAACAGGAACTGCTGACCCACAGGTTTTCGCCAAAACGCTCCTGGGCAAACCGCAGTTGTTCGAGCACCGGCTCCAGCTCGCAGCGCCAGACGTTGCGACCGTTGACCAGTCCCACCGAGAGAACCTTGTAGATCGGCAGGCGATCGAGCACGTGCAGCAGTTGATCCGGCGCACGCACGGCGTCGATGTGCAGGCCTTGCACCGGCAGGCCCACGGCCAGACCGAGGTTGTCTTGCAGGCCGCTGAAGTAGGTCGCCACCAGCTTTTTCAACGGCGAATACTGGAGGATGTGGTAAGCGCGTTCGAAGGCATTTTTCCACGCCTGGGGCAGGTCGAGTGTCAGGATCGGTTCATCGATCTGTACCCACTCCACACCCTGGGCGGCGAGACGTCCGAGGATTTCGCCGTAGATCGGCAGCAGGCGCTCCAGCAGATCGAGCTTGTCGAAGTCGCTGCCTTTGGCCTTGCCCAGCCACAGGTAGGTCAACGGGCCGATGATCACGGGTTTGACATTGTGTCCCAGGGCCTTGGCTTCCTCGACTTCATCGAACAACTGCTCCCAGCTCAGTTTGAACGCTTGGTCAGCAGTGAATTCCGGGACCAGGTAGTGGTAGTTGGTGTCGAACCACTTGGTCAATTCCTGGGCGTATTGTGCTTTGTCGTGGTCGCCGCCACAGCAGCTGGCCGTGGCGCCACGGGCCATGGCGAACAGGGTGTCGAGGGTTGGCAGGCCGCGTTCGTCGCGGGTGTTGGCGAAACGCTCGGGAATCACACCGAAGGCCAGGGAATGGCCCAGCACCTGGTCGTACCAGGCGAAGTCGCCGACCGGCAGCAGGTCGATGCCGGCGTCTTTCTGCAATTGCCAGTGGGTGGCGCGCAATTGGCGGCCGACGCTTTGCAGTGCGCGCTGGTCGAGGTCGCCCTTCCAGTAGGCTTCGAGGGCTTTTTTCAGTTCGCGGTCGGCGCCAATGCGCGGGAAACCCAGGGTGTGTGCCACGGCCATGTTGAAGGTGCTCCTGTGTAAAAGATGGCGCTATTGTCGACAGCCAACCCAACATGAGACAAACTCAACCTTTTCGTGTTGATCACAAGTTTTCCTCATGGAGCCCTCCGGTGCTTGAACTCCGTCACCTGAAAACCCTGCACGCCCTGCGCGAAGCCGACAGTCTGGTGGATGCCGCCGACCGTCTGCACCTGACCCAGTCGGCACTGTCCCACCAGTTCAAGGAGCTGGAGGAACGCATGGGCATGCCGTTGTTCGTGCGCAAGACCAAACCGGTTCGTTTCACCAGCGCCGGTCTGCGCCTGCTGCAACTGGCCGACGCCACCCTGCCGCTGCTGCGCGCCGCTGAACGCGATATTGCGCGATTGGCCGGCGGCACCGCCGGGCGCTTGCACATGGCCATCGAATGCCACAGCTGCTTCCAGTGGCTGATGCCAACCATCGACCAATTCCGCGATGCCTGGCCGGAAGTCGAACTGGACCTGGCGTCGGGCTTCTCCTTCGCACCGCTGCCGGCCCTGGCCCGTGGCGATCTGGACCTGGTGGTGACCTCCGACCCGGTGGATCTGGTGGGGATCACCTATGTGCCGCTGTTTACCTATGAAGCGATGCTCGCGGTGGCCAACCAGCACCGCTTGGCGAGCAAGGCCTACATCGTCCCCGAAGACCTGCAGAGCGAAACCCTGATCACCTATCCGGTGGAGCGCGATCGACTGGACATCTTCACCCGCTTCCTGGAACCGGCCGACATCGAACCGGCCCAGGTCCGCACTTCGGAACTGACGGTGATGATGATGCAACTGGTGGCCAGCGGCCGCGGCGTGTGTGGCATGCCCCACTGGGCGCTGCACGAGTACAGCTCACGGGGTTACGTGAAGGCCAAGCGTCTGGGCGAGAAAGGGTTGTTTGCGACGTTGTACGCGGCCATTCGCGCGGACATGCTGGATGCGCCGTACATGCGCGATTTTCTGCTGACGGCCAAGGACACATCGTTTTCGACATTGGATGGCGTCAGCGCCGTCCGCTAAAAATCTTATTGCTAACCATTGTGGCGAGGGAGCTTGCTCCCGTTCGGCTGCGCAGCAGTCGTAAATGCGGTTCCCCGGTTCGTCGGAAAGTACGCGATGAATGGATTTGGGACTGCTTCGCAGTCCAACGGGAGCAGCTCCCTCGCCACAAAAGCCCATTTACATAGCGATTGTGGTGATTTCAAATCTCGCGCCACATGTGGATCTTGTCGAAGTACTCCTCCCCCACCCGCACGGCCATCGGTTCCAGGCCGAACTGGATGAAGCCGCAGCGCCGGTACAAGTTGAACGCGGCATCGTTGCCAGCGGTGACAGTCAATTTGATCAGTCGTACCTCCTGGTGATGACAGGCTTCGGCCAGCACCGCCTGTACCAATTGATGACCGAGCCCACGCTGGCGCACGCTGGCCGATACATACATGCCAAACAGTGTCGCCTTGTGCCGGGCCTTTTCCCGGGGCTCGAAGGCCAGTCCGGCAATGCCCGCCAACCGCCCTTCCACGAACGCGCCGAAGACCACATCCAGCTTGCCGGTCAGCCTCGCCTCCCACCAACTCAACGGCATCGAGGCGCGCTCGCGCACGCTGGAGGTAAACGCCTGCGGATGCCGGTCATAGGCTTCGAGCATCAACTCCCGGTAGGCCAGGGCATGGCTGGCGTCCAGTTGCTCAATCCACATGTCAGGCCATCCGGCGTTGCTCGAGCATCAACCGCAGCGCCAGTGCCGATAGCACAAAGCCCATGAAATAACGCTGCAGCGCCAGCCAGGTCGGGTTGTTGACGAACCACGAGGCGATCCCTGCGGCAAACAGGGCGATCAGCAGATTGACGCAAAAACTGACGCTGATCTGGGTCAGGCCCAGGACGATGCTTTGGCTGAACACCGAACCGTGCTCAGGCGAGATGAACTGCGGAAACACCGACAGGTAGAACACCGCGATCTTGGGGTTCAAGGCACTGGTGAGAAAACCCATGGTGATGAGTTTTCGCGACGAATCCGGCGGCAACTGCTGGGCTTCGAACGGCGAACGCGCGCCGGGTTTGACCGCCTGCCACGCCAGCCACAACAGGTACAGCGCACCGGCCCACTTCAGCACTTCATAGGCCATCGGCACCGCGAGAAACACGGCTGTCAGGCCCGCAGCAGCAGCGAACAGGTGCACGAAGAACCCGGCTACCACACCCAGCAACGAAGTCACCCCAGCCTTGCGCCCCTGGCAGATCGAACGGGAAATCAGATAGATCATGTTCGGCCCCGGCGTCAGCACCATCAGTAACGCGGCGGCGGCAAAAATCAGCAAATCCTGGAGCGGGATCATGGCGGGTCCTTCTTTTTGCAAAAGCAGGCGTGGATGATCAGGCGGTCGCAGCAAGCGAAGCCCGATAAAACGGCAGGATCAGGTCCCGTGTCAATGGCGCCAGGACGAGATCACCGTCGCTGGCCGGGTCGATCCAGATCACTTCTTCGATCTCGGCCGCCGGGGTGACATCCGCATCGATATTCAGCAGAAAAATCTCCGCCTTCACGACAAAGCCCGGCTCGTTCGCGGCGGGTGCCGAGAACTGGCCAAGGAAGCTGGCATGCGCCGGATCGATGACCAGACCCAGCTCTTCTTCCAGCTCGCGGGCCAAGGCGTTGACCGGTTGCTCATGGGCCTCGATCTTGCCCCCCGGCTGCATGAACGCTTCGGTGCCGCGCTTGCGCACCAGCAGGGTTCGGCCGTCAGGGCCGATCAGCAGGGCGGCGGCGATGTGGATGATTGTCGACAT
>Ga0163161_10003948_pt1 | contig 10406 bp, 7 predicted proteins | sample S45metaG_FD_129847 | JGI IMG/M metagenome (GOLD analysis project Ga0163161, IMG submission 129847) | Switchgrass rhizosphere microbial communities from Kellogg Biological Station, Michigan, USA - S4-5 metaG | ecosystem: Host-associated > Plants > Roots > Rhizosphere > Soil | place: USA: Michigan... | reverse complement strand
CGCACGACAGCCGGATCGTAGCCATCAATGCACTCGCCTCTGAAGACCAGCTGCAATGGGACGTCGGCGCGCGTGGGATCCAAGTTTGTAATCTCGGCGGCAACCTCTGAAGCGTATCGGAAATCAGGCCCGTGCCAGTAACCCAGACTGTGCGTGGCTGCAATCAGGGGGACCGCAGCCTGACGGGTAGAGCGATGCGATCCGCGTCCTAGCTGAACCCTGGTCGTGATGAGTTACGCAGACAAAGGCGCGCAGAGCGGCGCGCCAGATCCTCGCACGACTCGCAGCGTGGAACGCGCCGATGCACCTAAAGAGGAAGCAAGGCCGTTCGGCTAGTCGGTCGTGGTCCTTGGATGTCTCGTGGAGGGACTCGCCGAAGCCGGTAAGGGTGTGCAACGGACCTAAGAGGGCGCAGGGTGATGCCCGATAACGAAGGCATGGCACAAACGCTGCTCACCTCAACCGGAATGTCCCGCGCGAGCGGGTGTTTGTCCTTGGTGGCGCTTGCCGCTCTCGCCGCGTGCGGCGGAGGTCAGAGCGCGGACGACAGCGGCCAAGCTTCCGTCTCGGCACTCGGTGACAAGTTCGTTACGTTGGGCTACGGGCGCGGAGGCCGATGGTCGACGATGACCGCATCGTTCCCGTCGATCGACACGGCGCTAATTCCGGTCGGCTCGCAAGGCTTCGCCTCGGACATGCTTGCGCCCACCGATGAGCTGCCTTCAGCGTCGGGCGACGGCACCGGCGCCTTCCGCACGGTCTGCGAGTTCTCTCACATGGCGTTCGACGATCCGATCGTGTATCCCGGCCAGCCCGGAAAGTCGCATCTGCACGTCTTCTTCGGCAACACCGGAACGAACGCGAACTCGACAGCGGCGTCGATCGCCAACACCGGCAACTCGACCTGTCGAGGTGGAACGATCAACCGCAGCGGCTACTGGGCGCCGGCGATGATCGACACGCACGACGGCACGCCCGTCACGCCGCAGTCGATGATCATCTACTACAAGACCGGCTACAACGGCGTCAAGCCGGCCGACATCAAGTCCTTGCCTCAGGGACTGAGGATGATCGCCGGCGACTCCAAGAACATCGGCCCGTACCAATGGGGCGGCCCCGCCCACTACACCTGCATCGACCCGGTCAGCGGCACCGGCGGGAACACGCAGAACATTCCGACGAACTGCCCGACCGGCTTCACGATCTGGGCCGCCGTGATGTTCCCTCAGTGCTGGGACGGGGTCAACCTCGACTCGCCGGACCACAAGAGCCACATGTCCTATCCCGTACAGGGAGGCTGCCCGTCGACTCACCCCGTCGCGGTTCCCGAGATCACCGTCAATGTTCTCTACCCGGTGGCCGACATGAAGGCGCTGTCGCGCTGGCGCCTTGCTTCGGACACCTACGACCCGAGCATCCCGGCGGGCTATTCGTCGCACGCGGACTGGTTCAACGGCTGGAAACCCCAGATCATGGACGCGTTCGTCCAGAACTGTGAACAGCCGCCGAAGGACTGCCACGCTCACCTTCTGGGGAACGGCCAGAAGATGCTGGGAGTGGGCGCCTAGACTGACGGGGCCCGCTCGACTTCACTCGCCAAGACTTCTAATGGCGCAAGGGAGCCGATGTTCTAGGAGTTCAATGGGTCGCTGAACGTCGGCAGCAATAGCAAAGTGGTTCGCGCATAACCGACGACGAACATCTGGCAGTGGAAGTCGCGCAGTTCGTGCAACACGTCCACGACATAGCCGACTCCTCGCGGAGCGTATGGCTACCTTGCCGGCGGCCGAAGCGGACGCGCTGCTCGATCAGCAGCTTGCACGTCTTTGCTGTACGTGCTAAGCAGCTCGAAGCAACCAGCGGCACGCCGGAGATTGCGTCGAGCCTGGGGTACAAAGTCTCCGCCGTCATTCGGACGCGGGTAGAAGAGTTGCTTAAGCGGCAGTGATTTCCTGACGGGACGCCCATGGCGCGGCGAGCTGCCTCAATGCAACGGCAGCATGCGACCCGAAGCAGAACTTCGCCGCTACGCATTAGCTGCCCGAGAGCAGACCCTTGTCTTCGTCCGACGCCGACCGTCGTGCAGTGAGGTGGAACCCGCCGATGTCAATGCCTTGCGCGAGGCGCAACGACCGGCTCTAACCGAAGCTTGGAAAGCAGTGTGCGGACGGCTAGCGCCGCCACGATGAGTCCGATGGACCACAGCGAAACAAAGGCGAGCTCGGCGACGCCGATGCTTGGCCAGCGCACCTTGTTCAGGTCATCCCAGCGATCCACCATCCAATGCCAGGCAACATGACCGATCAGCAACGAAAGGATGATTGAGCCGACGCGGCCCGGCAGCACGTAGCGCAGGACAACGGCGAGCACGGGCAGCATCACCGCGAGCACGACCAGCTGGCCGATCTCGATGCCGAAGTTGAACGCAAACAGCGCCGTCACGAGGTGCGAGCCGGCGAACTGCAGCTGCTCCTGGAGGCCCTGCGAAAACCCGAAGCCGTGGACGAGGCCGAAGCCGATTGCGAGCAGCGCGCGTCGCGTCACGCTCACGCCGATGACGTTCTCGACCGCCATGTAGACGATCGAGAGGGCAATCATCATCTCCACGAACGGCGGGAACCACGCGCCTTGGGGCGCAAGGCCGAACGCCGAGCCGATTAGCGTGAACGAGTGCGCGACCGTGAAGCCGGTGATGATCGCAAGCAGCGGCCGCACGCCGCGCAGCGGCGCGACCAGGCAGAGCAGGAAGAGCAGGTGGTCCAGCCCGGTCCAGATGTGCGCGATCCCCAGACCGACGAAGCCGCGCGCCGCCGTCCAGACGCCCGGATTGAGCTCGACCGGGCCCGTGCCGCTCTTGACGAGCACCGCTCGATCCTCGCCGTGCGGACCCAGAAAACGGATCGCGAGCTTGGTACCAATCTCCTGGCCCGCCGACGTGGCGAGCGCGAACCTGGCGTCGGGCGATTCGATCGGATAGACGAGGTGGGCGTCGACGTAGCCCTGGTCGACGACGATCCGCGTGTCGGGCTCGACCGGCGCGGCAACGTGCGCTGCGGCGCGCCCGTAGACGTCGAACGAGCGATCTGACGGCAGCGTGAGGCGCCCGCTCGCCGTGCTCGCCTGGAGCCGGCGGCCGTTCTCGGTGACGACGACCGCGGCCTGGAGCGCGGCGAGCGCGCGATCCATCGCGTCGCCCGAGTGCTCGACGTCGACCTCGACGCCGCGCACCGGGAACCGCACCGCCTTGAAGAGATAGAGCGGGACGCGAACGACGAGGTGCGCCTCCCTGCCCTCGACCTTGAAGAAGGCGCTGACGAGTGCTTCTAACGTGAACTCGTGCGCCCACGCTGCCGCCGCGAAGAGCAGCGGCAGTGCCAAGAGGAGGCGCAGCGCGCCGAAGCGCCTGCGCAGCCCGCTCAGTCGCAACGCCCGTTGCCGTTCCCGTTGCCGCGGCCGTTATTGCAGTTGACGGGAACAAACTTCTGGATGCGCCGGCCGTTGATCGTCTCGCCGGTGTAGAGGTTGCCCTTCGAGTCGACGGCGACGGTGTGCAGATAGGTGAACTGGCCGGCCTGGCGCCCCGGCTGCCCGAAGGCGTCGAGGATCGTGCCCACAAAGCGATTCATCAGCAGCACCTGCTCGTTGCCGCCGTCGGCTTCGAACATGACCGACTGGCCAGGGTCGCGCGAGAAGTCGAGGTCCCACGCCGAGCCGATCACGCCAAGCGGGGGCGTGTTGCCCGGGCCTTGAGTGGCGCCGGTGCCCGGGATCACCGGGATGACGCGCACGAAATTGCCCATCTTCGTGAACACCTGGATGCGGTCGTTCTGCCGATCGCAGACGTAGACCATGAAGTCATTGGCGATCACGACGCAGTGCGGGTGCCCGCCGTCGCCGGCGCCGAACTTGTCGGGGAAGTCATTGACCGGGTTATTGACCGTACCCGCGACACCACCCCACTGGCGCAGGTAGTTCCCCTGCCGGTCGAAAACCACGACCCGGTGGTTGCCGTAGCCGTCGGCGATGTAGATGCTGCCGCGCTGCCCGGTCTGCGGATCGGGGTGCGGATCGACGTAGATGTCCGCCGGCTGGTTGAGCAGCGTCTTGCTCTGATTGGCGAGCGGATTCGCACCGGAGTTGCCGCACGTGTTCGCCGGCGGGTTGTCGCACACGCCGCGCGTGCCGATCTGCAGGAGCAAGGTGCCGTTGTGCGAGTACTTCTGGACGATGCCGTCGCCGTTGCCGCCGATCCAGATGTTGTCCTGGTAGTCGACGAAGCAGCCGTGGATACCGTTCGGCAGCACGTTGCGGTTGCCCCATGCAGCGACGACGTTGCCGTCCGAGTCGAACTCCATCACCGGCGGCGCCGGCGTGCCTTTTGTGACCTCGTTGTCGAGCAGGTTGCCGCGCGTGACGATGAAGACGTTGTCGCGCGAATCGACGCACGTGCCGGCGACCTCTCCAGGGATCCAGGTCCTCGGGCGGCCGGTGGTCGGATCGGGCGTCGTGGGGAACGGCTTCGGCCAGGTGCCGTCGACCTCATAACGGGTCACCTTCACTTTGGGCTTCTGGTCGGCCTGGGTCTGGCTAGACCACAGCGTCAGGCTCACAGCCGTCACCGCGGCTGCGGTTACGACAAGAGCAAGTCGTAGTGTGCGCATCGATTCGTCTCCTCGTCCGTCTCTTCGTATCGTTCGCACGGCTGCATGGAACCGCCAAAGAGAGAGAGCCATGGCGATCGATGAAGGCAAGCGGGTGAGAGACCGCTCGTCCTGTGTGCCCCGTGCGAGACCATCGTACGCACGCGTGTCGCGCATGTAAACGCGTGCGGCAAGGCATGCGATGCGCGTTTACCAGCACTTCATCCGGCACGGCGTATGCCACGCGCGCGGCGCGACGATACGGGCACGGGCCAGGATCAAGCGTCCTGCGGCGCCCGTTCAAGGCGAGCGCGATGTTCTCGCGCCGGACTTGCGGCATTCCCGAGATTCGGAACCTGCAATCGAGCGGATCGAACAAGCGTCACGTCGACCCTGGAGTGTTCGACGCCGATGCCCCAAGCGGAAATGCACTTTGCGATTTAATCTGCTCGCAGTCAGTCGATTACTGGTTGCGCCTTTCAGTATCCGACCAGCGTAGGTACCAACTTGCCGATACGCATCAGCAAGGCTCGCTCCGTAGCTCATGAGGCCACCAGCAGCCGGAAACTCTCGGATATGGTAGATCGCAGGAATCGAGTTGCGGCTTGCGAGCGCCATGATTTGATTTCGCTGGGAGTCGAAGAAGGCGTCGTTTTGAACCACCAGCTCCCCGACCCGCTCTCGGCTCAGCGTTGCGAAGCTCGCCGCGATTTGTGCCTCGGTGCTCGCTTGCAAAACCAGCAGGCGGCGGCCGATCGAACGTGCCGCGGCCTGCATGGCTTCCACTGAGACAGCAATTGGCCGTTCAGCGGCGATGCCGAACCGTGTAGGTCAGCCCAATCGCACCGTAGAAATCCTCATTCCGGAAATCCGGCGAGCCGCAATGCCGGATCAATCACTTTCCGACGGTATTCCGCAAACGCGGGGTGCTCGGGGTCTCCGTTGCTGAACAAGAAATTCTCGTGGATGCTGAACTGTGGCGAGGCTTTCAGCACCCCTGCTACGGCGGAAGCCGCGCGCGCGCGATCGCCCTTGAGTGCATAGGCCATCGCCAAGAAGGGATCTCGGGCAGCGACATGCGGGTTTGCAGCTGCCGCCTGAAGCCCCCAGTCAATGGCCGCGTCATAGTGGCCGAGCATGAACTCGACCTCGCTCAATAGGAACAGAGTGCTGGCGGGAGGACTTTTCGGATCCAGCGCCAAGGCTTTTTCAAGCAGAGCCTTTGCAGGTTTTGGCTCGGCTCTCTCGTAGAGAACGACCGCGGCATTGTGATAAGACCTTGGAGATTTAGGCCGCAGCGCCAAAAGCTTCTGACTCGCACGTAGCTGACCGTCCCAGTCGCCTTCATGACTCGCCACGATCATCAGAGGGCTGTATACGTCAGGCTCCTCGTGGTCCAGCGATTGAGCCCGCAACGCCGCCGCCTTGGCCTCGGCCAATTTGGGTTGTCGCATCTCCGGCGGAAGGTCGGCAGAAAAATTGTTCACTTGCAGCGCCAAAGAAGTGGAGAGACGCGCCAATGCCGCGACGTTCGCCGGATCGAGCGACAGTACCTGCCGACAGAGGGCTTCAACCTGTTGCCATTTCTCTAGTGACTGCTGCGGCGCCCCCTGCAGTGCCCTCGCTCGCAACATCAGGATCGCCACTGTGGGACTGTTGCTACGCTTTTCGCTCTCGCGCGCCGCGCGCACGATCAGTTCGCGACCCATGCTGTTGCCGATGCGCGTGGTCACCTGGTCCTGCAGAGCGAAGAGGTCACTGGCCTCCCCTTCGAAGGTCTCGGACCACAGTTGCGCATTGCTCTCAGCATCAGCAAGCTGCACATTGATCCGGATCTTCGTGCCGCTGCGCTGTACGTTGCCTTGCAGTACAAAGCGGACTCCGAGTTCCTTGCCCACTTGCTGTGCCGTCACGGCTCTTTGCTTGTAGGCCATAGCGGTACTGGTGCTGACCACAAAAGCATCCCGGATGCGGGACAGGTCGGCGGTAACGCTGGCGGTCATGCCGTCGGCCACATAGGCTTGCTCTGCATTGCCAATCAGGTTCGCGAATGGCAGCACGACGATGGACAGTGGCCCGGCATCTGCGGGCAGCGTAGCAATGGGAGCCACGGACGAGGTGCTTCTGGCCACGTCCGCAACCGCGAGGCGCTCCCGGTCGCGATGCACGTTCCAATATCCAAGCAAGCTGAGCACCCCAATGGCGAGTGCCAGCGTCGATGCGGCGGCGACAGGCCGGCGCTGAAGCGCAGCCCATAGAGCGGCTGGGCGGCGAGTTCTCAAGCGCATTCCGGACTGGGGATCTGCTTGTGCGGCGCTCGCCGCGTGCAGCCGATAGGCGCGGACTGGCTCGGCGAAGTTCTTCACCGCTTGGTCACCCAAGTCGACGAATGATGCCGTGACCCGGCCGCGCACCGCACTTTGGATCGACTGGGACACGGCAATACCGCCCGGTTCGGCAAGTGCCTGAAGCCGCGCGGCGATGTTTACGCCGTCGCCGTAGACGGTCCCGTCGGCCTTCTCTATGACATCACCGAGGTGAAGGCCGATGCGAAACTGCAGCCGCTCACCGGCTACATCCTGCGCCTGTAGGGCCAGCTCCCCCTGTATGGCAAGTGCCGCCCGCGCCGCGCCCGCGGCGCTCCCGAATACGGCCAGCACAGAGTCGCCTGCGGTGTCGATGACGCGTCCGCCTTCAGCGCTCGTCTGCGCGCGGAACACGGTGCGGGCCGCCTCGAGCGCGCGCAAAGTCGCACCGTCGTCCAGCGCCATCAGGCGAGAGTACGCTGCGGCGTCCGCTGCCAAGATAGCTAGCAGGTGGTGGCGCAAATCGGCGGCGGACATACTTCAGATTGTTGCGCCACTGAGGAACGTCTACCAGACCGAATCGAAGGTGAGGGTCCCGATAGCGGACGTTTACGGGGGGCTGCTTCTGGCCGATAGTTCGCGTTGACCACCGTCTGCTCTCCAGTTGATTGATGGGGAACGACTGCTGCCAGGACCTCCGAATGCATCCGGTAACGCCATTACGGTCAATAGCTACTTGTTCACGGTCGTCGATGCACTCGTCTGCGACGTCGACGGTGACGGCAAGGTCACAGATGCGGACCCGGTCCTGATCCGTGCGAAGGACGGGGTCAGGCGGCGAGCGGTCGTACGATCCGTACGATCCGAACCGCGACGGCAGGATCGACGTCGGCGATGTCCGCTACTGCCGGCTCAGGCTGACGCCGCTGTGAGTCCTATTGGCAGGATGTCGCCGGAGATCACGAGCTACCGGCTGCCCTCGCCGGCAATGCGAAGGTGTACGACGTAATTCTCGGACTTGCGTCGTACGCAGCTTCGGGAGAGACTGCATCCGCATCTCCAGTCGGTACGGAGGGGTCATGGAACGATGTGTTTTGCGTCTCCTCGCGCGCTTCCTGACGCTCGCAGCGCTTGGCGCGTGTACGACGCCTTCCGCGCCGACGTGGCCAATTCCGGAGGGAGCCTCTACGCAAGTGGTCAACGGATACCCGTTGACCTATCGATCTCGCGGCTTCGGGCCGATCGTCGTGTTCGTTCCCGGTGTGCTCACTGATTACCGGGTCTGGGAGTCCACGCTGGCCGGATGGGAAGCGAACTACCGGGTGATCACCGTCAGTCCCCGTCACTTCTTCCCGGAGAGGTGGGATGGCAGAGGGACCGACTTCACGTTTCGCCAGCACGTCAAGGATCTGGACGCCTTTCTGGAGACGTTGCCTGGTCCCATCTATTTGGTCGGCTGGTCGTTCGGCGGCCGAGTCGCGTTCGACGCCGCACGCGCTCGACCCGACTTGGTCAGGAAACTGGTCCTGGTCGAGGCGCCGCTCGATGCGCTTGTGACGACTCCGGATGCAGGCCAAGCGTCGGTACGGCAAAGGAGAGCCGAGGCCACCGCGAAATTCTTCAACGCTGGTGACATCGATGGCGGCCTTGCCTATGCCATCGACGACATCAACGGACCTGGCGCATGGGCTGCCACGCCACAGTCCTTCCGCCCGATGCTGCGCGACAACGCCTGGACCGTGGCTGGCATTCGAGAGGAGCCGGAGCGCGTCACGTGCGCCGACTTTGCATCTCTGAAAGTCCCCGTGCTTCTTGTGCGAGGTGAATTGACGACGCCGTACTTCAAGAGGATTGTGGAAGAACAGGGCTCTTGCCTTCCACAAGCCAAGACTGCGACGATTCCAAAGGCAGGCCACGCGAGCCCTTTGCTGAATCCGCCGGCGTTCAAGGAAGCAGTTACGAGCTTCTTGCAGCCGTAACTCGCGACTCCGGTCCTCCTGAGCTGAACGCACGTGCGCGCGTGTTGCGTGCTTCGCGGTGGTGACCTGCCCGGTTTCTCCGGACCGGTAATTCCTGTGAAGATGGCTCTTCTGATCCGCTTGCATTCTTCGAGCCACTCGAAGTGCTAGTCCCCGGCGGTTTCGGAGCCACTAGGCTGGCTCCATCTCCTTGATCTTGCGGGCGTATTCGGCCGGGGTCAACTCATTGAGAGCACTGTGAGGACGGCTCTCGTTGTAATCCTTGCGCCAGGCCTCCAGGACTCTCTTTGCTTCGGCCAGCGAAGCGAACCAGTGCACGTTCAGGCATTCATCGCGTAGCGATCCGTTGAAGGTCTCGACGTAGCTGTTGTCGGTTGGCTTCCCGGGCCTGCTGAAGTCAAGCCTGACGCCGTGGTGGTACGCCCACATGTCCATCAGGCGTCCCGTGAACTCGCTGCCGTTGTCGACGAAGACGTACCTCGGCGCACCGTGCCGCGCGACCAGGCGATTGAGGACCTCGACCACGTGTTCTCCTCTGAGCTTGATTCCCGCTTCCGTCGCCAACGCCTGGCGCGTGAAGACGTCCACCACCGTCAAGACCCTGAACTTGCCGCCGCGACCGAACTCGTCGGCGACGAAGTCCATCGTCCAGGCATCTCCTGCCTTACGCGGCTCGATGCGCTGGCGTCGCTGCACGACCATCTTGCGCCGCTTCGGCAGCTTCGATCGCAGTTGCAGCTGCTCCTCGCTGTACAGGCGATAGGCCTGGCTGCGCCCGAGCTGCCAGCCCTCGCGCTTGAGCAGGATGTGCACTCGCCGATAGCCGTAGCGCACCCGCGTGTTCGCGATCTCGCGCATGCGCTGGCGTAGATCCGTGCGCGGATCCTTGCGGCTGCGGTAGTACTGGTTGCTGCGTGGCTGCCTGATCAGTCGACACGCCCGACGCTGGCTGATGTCGTGGTGGCTCGTCATGTACGCCACGGCGTCTCTCCTCAGCGCGGGCTTCCCCACTTTTTTGCTGCGACGTCCTGCAGGATCGCCTTGTCGAGGCTCAGGTCGGCGACCAGCTTCTTCAGCCTCGCGTTCTCTTCCTGCAGTTGCTTGAGCTCGCGCGCTTGGTCAGGCTGCAGGCTGCCGTACTGCTTCTTCCAGCGATAGAACGTCTGCTCGCTGATACCGATCTTGCGGATCAGCTCAGGGACTGCCATCCCCAGCTCGGCCTGCTTCAGCACCGCCACGATCTGCTCAACGGAAAACCGGCTTCGTCTCACGGACACCTCCTCGAGCCCCCTTCGCCTGGGACTCAGTGTGCCGAAAAACTAGCGTTCAGAATGGCCCGAATCGGTCAATGCAGATCAGCGACTAACCTGCGCTTAGGCTTCACGGCAATCTAGTATTCGCCCTCCTTGGTTCTAGCCGGAGTACACGCCATGCCGAACGAGCTCTCCTTTCACCACGCGGTCCTGGTGTCTATCGGCATT
>Ga0163161_10003945_pt1 | contig 10410 bp, 29 predicted proteins | sample S45metaG_FD_129847 | JGI IMG/M metagenome (GOLD analysis project Ga0163161, IMG submission 129847) | Switchgrass rhizosphere microbial communities from Kellogg Biological Station, Michigan, USA - S4-5 metaG | ecosystem: Host-associated > Plants > Roots > Rhizosphere > Soil | place: USA... | reverse complement strand
CAGGCAACGAGAACTGCGCCAAACCCGTTTTCTTCAACGAATCATGCTCATCCAAATCCTCCATAAGAACCTTGGACGCCTTACGGTTCTCGTCACCCATCAACTCAGCAATAGAACCCCGACGCCACCCAAGGCCCTTCTCCAACTTCGCCAACGTCAACGGCTGCGGAACGTTCTTAGCGTTCTCAAAATCAAACACAGTCCGGTCAGAACCAATACCCGCCTGCTTAGCGAACGACGGCCTACCCAGCCCCAGCTCCTCCCGCCGCTGCTTAGCTAACGCGCCAAGCCGCCGAAGCATGGCTTCCTGCCCGTAATCACGGCCTGTACGTTCCATGTCTTCCTCAAATCCGATAACTGATGTGCTCATAGCTTTACGTTCCCCCTGTAGTGGGCGGTTGTGAATAGGTACCGGGTACCCGAATTTTTGCTGTGGACTACTGGCAAGTACTTAGGCGCTCATTCCTGAGTACTTGGTTCCACTGGGATAAGACTCTAAAAATTGCCTAAGTATCCGCAACCAACGCCCGCTGTATCCTAACGCGTCTTCCTTGGTATCTAGCGGTCAAATCGGGTTCGAAAATACTTTCGACCATGGGGTCTACATCCCTTAATTGGCGCGGATTTCTACTGTTCGATACACAGGGATACTTAAGTCACCGCTTGACAGATACACGGGGATACAGTTTGATACTCATATGAGCACAGCAACTAGCAGCATCCGGGAGGCTGCAACAGAAGACTTCGACCCGGAAGATGTCCGAGCAGGCGTCACCCTCCGCGAGTACATGGAGCGCAACGTCGAACTAAGCCCAGAAGGCTACCTCGTTCGCAGGCCCATCACCCAAGAAGAACTAGCCAAGAACGTCCGCACCTTCAAATCCCCCCGCGGCGTTTCCCGCCAATACATCACCCACATATGCAGCGGACGCCGGCACATGTCCGATGAGGTGCTGTACGCAATCGCTAAGTACCTGAACATCAACCCGCTAGCGATCAAACGCCCTGACATGGACGCCCACCAGCAACGCCTACCCATAGCTGCATGACGGAAGACCCCATGTACTACACGATCAGCCAGGTGGCGGACCTGTTCAACATCACCCGCTCACACGCATACGTGTTGAAAAAGAAGGACAACTGGCCCCACCACATGTTCGGGAACAGCCTCAGATTCTCACCAGAGGACATCCAGGCAATCCAGGTCATGTACCAGAAGCAAACCCCACCAGAGACACCCCGCAAAGCACCCCGAATCCCGAAAAGGAAATGACATGAGCAAGCAAGCACTCGATCTATACAACGTCTCCCTCAAAGCCAGGGGGTACGCACAAGTAGCCGATTGGAAGTCCATCCACCCTTCGGTTCGCGAAGAGTTCGAAGCGATCGCAAACGCAGCCTACGCATCCCAGATTGGAGCCATTGCAGCATGAGCAAGCACTCGTTCTCCGTATTCACATCAGACATCCGCCGCAACCCGTCAATCCTGACGAACCTCCAACAAGAAGCAGCAGCCCACACCGGATACCTCGCACCCGTCACCATCACCGAACACGGGCCCGTCACCACAGTCACGGCAGTCGCGGCATGAGCATCGTCACGAACGCGACCATCATGCGGGAGTACTTCAAAACCGGGCACGTATTCGGCACCCACTCCGAAGTCTTCAAGCTCGACAGGTTCGCCACAGAGTTCGCCACCTACATCACAACCGGCACAGTCCCACCAGGATTCGGCAAACACCGCGACAGTTCGTTCGACGGGCCCACACAATGACCGCCGAACAAGCCATGGCAAACATCGGGAAACAAGTCGACTCGTTCATGCGCGGCCAATCAACACCCGTCGCGATCCTCATGAACATCACCCAAATCGTCACCACCTACCAGACGGAAAAACAATGAGGACCGAACGACGTGACTGGTTCTACTACAGCCAACGAGAAGAAACCGAAGCCCAACAACAAACCAAATACGAAGACGACTGCGACGCCGCTCGAAAGGGAGAACGATGAAAATCCACTCCATCCGCACCAACCCCGACAAACCATCCGTCGTCAAGGAATACGGCTACTGGTGGGCAAGGTCCAGGAACACCAACGGCGGCATGGCAATGAGCGCCCACCCCTGCCAGCCCGACGCCTTCGCCGCAGCCGCACGCATGGCAGCAGCAAACCAATGAAAACCCGTGAACCGATCCGTTGGAACCGTGACGCACTCGAATCCCTCCGCGAAACCGCACTAGGCATCCTCATCCTCGTCGTACTCCCACTCAGCACACTCCCCATCGCCGCAGCACTCGGCACCCTCAACCCGTAAGGAACCCGCCATGACTCACATGCCTATCCCCGCGAACAACGTTTTCAAGCCACAATCCATCTTCAACCCATCCAAACAAGCACTCCTGAACCACATCCCCGACGTAGCCGACGCGCACCTCGCACGCCAACGAGTCCGCCGCATCGCACCCAACCTCGAAGAAATGATCTTCGGAGACGTCCAATGAGCCTTTACTACCAAGACGATTACGTGACCCTGTTCCACGGCGACTGCCTCACTGAGCACCCCGAATGGCTCTCAGCTTCGGTGCTTGTTATGGACCCCCCATACGGTTCTGAGACGAAAGACGGCTACGGACGCCGAGACAGTTTGATACGTAGGGGCATGGACAAGGATGGCTTCGACGGCAGAACCATTGCTAACGACTCGACTACAGAAGCAAGAGACGCGGTCCTCGAGGCCTGGGGCGACCGCCCTGTAATCACTTTTGGAACTCCGCGACTTCCAGACCCACCCGGAGGCTGGGATCACCGTCTGGTATGGGACAAGCGTGAACCAGGATTAAACGGTGGGCCTTGGCGCTACACCCATGAATCAATTTTTGTTCGAGGCGAGGGCTTCAAACGCACTAGCGCTTCATCGTTCTCCATCCTGAGCTATCCATCAGGTAACACTACGGCGGAAAAGCGGGACCACGTCCACGCTAAGCCGGTAGCCCTAATGATGCGTTTGATCGAGTCGACACCTGGCGGACTGCTCGCGGACCCATTCAGCGGATCAGGAGCGACACTTGTCGCCGCGAAGAATCTTGGCCGGAACATCATCGGGGTAGAGCTAGAAGAGCGCTATTGCGAGATTATCGCCAAGCGTTGCGCCCAAGAGTTGCTTGATCTGGAGTGGACAGCATGAGCGCGGATGGCCGAAAGGCTTTTGCTATCCAGGCTGTTCAGAACCTCGCCTACGACTGGATGACCGACCTTGAACGCGCCGAACAATCCCCTGAATGGGGATATATAAGCGACAAGGACATGCAGCAGATGCGCTGTTACTCAGATGCCGGCGCCAAAATCCTAGCGGTTATTCGTGATGCTGCATGAAGCGGCGCCTGCCTGATCCGTTAGACCCTGATCAAACCGGGGCATGGGCGCAACCGGACACCTTCCAACAATGCGCAAACAGTTCCTGCTCCTGCCGCGCATCACAAGAACCACTAGACAAAGGCGACATCGAATGACAACCCGCGAAGAAAACGACCGCGAACAACTCGAAGCAGCCATACGCGCCACACTCCACTACCTCAACCACGGAGACGAAGAATGAGCACAACAATCACCGAACCAGGAATCTACGACGGAATTACAAGCGCGGCTTACCACGCACACCCCGCACTCGGATCCACCAGCCTCAAAACCCTCGCCACCCGCACACCAGCCCACTACCAATGGGACAAGACACACCCCAAACACTCCGACGCGTTCACCATCGGAACCGCAGCACACTCACTCATCCTCGAAAACGACACATCAGGGATTGAAGTAGTCGCCGCCGAGAACTGGCTCACCAGAGCAGCCAAAGAAGCCAAAGGCGAAGCACTCGCAGCGGGCAAGCAACCACTACTGATCAAGGAAATGGCGCAGGTACTCGCCATGCGCGACGCAGTAATGACGCACCCGGTAGCACGCGAACTGTTCACTGGTCACCGGCCCGAAGCATCAGTGTTCTGGGACGAGAACGGCCACGAACTCAAGTGCCGGCCTGACGCATGGCTACCAGGTCAGCTCGTGGACCTCAAAACCACCATCAACGCAGACCCCCGGGAGTTCGGCAAAACCGCCTACAACTTCGGCTACCACCAATCAGCAGCCCACTACATCGACGGCGTAAAAGCTGCGACCGGAGAAGAACTCCCCTTCACATTCGTACTCATCGAAAAGCAAGCACCCTACCTCGTATCAGTCGTGCAACTCGACTGGGAAGCAATCGAACTGGGCCGAGCACTCAACGACCGTGCCAAGCGAATCCACGCCGAATGCGCCGCAACCGGCAACTGGCCCGGATACCCATCAACAGACCCCATCGAACTCCCAACCTTCGCCGTCTACCAGACAGAAGACCTGCTAGGCATCAACAACCAGGAGTTGAACCTTTGAAAATCACAGCAGAACCACGCTCAGACCAATGGAACGCCGATGACTTCGTGAGCGGACCAAGAACTTTCACAATCGCCGGGGCAAAAGATGGTGCCGCAGAACAGAAGTACGACATCAAACTGGAAGGCGAAACCCGCTCCTGGCGCCCGCCCCTGACCATGATCCGAGTTCTCCTGAAAGCTTGGGGCGACGAGTCAGACAACTGGGTCGGGCGCCGAGTCACCCTATTCCAAGACCCAACAGTGAAGTTCGGCAGGGAAGTACTCGGCGGGATCCGAATCTCACACCTCTCCCACATCGACGGAACACTGAACGTCAAGGTCACCACCACACGAGGCAAACGCGAGACCGTCACAGTCCAGCCACTCGAAGAAGCACCCCGCCGCGACTGGCTCGCCGAAGCGGCACTAGCATCCGGTGACCTTGAGAACGTCAAAGCCGTATACATGGCCGCGCAACAAGCAGGGGAAGGCCCGGACATGCTCAACAAGATCAAGTCCCATGCCAAACCAGCCGAACAGTAACAAGTGCTCCTGCGGGAAGGTGAAGTCTTCTAATCTTCCCGCGGCCCGCCTACTCCACGCCAAAGTCTGGGCACGCAACGGCGGCGACCCACGCGCCTACTTCTACCAATGCTCACACCGCATGTGGCATTGGACCTCGGATCTCGAACAAGCCAACTACCCGAAAGCCGCATGAAAACCATCACGCTCTACTCCCGCCCGGACTGCCAGCCCTGCAAACGAATCAAAGCATGGTGGCACCGCAAAGGCATCCAATTCAACGAAGTCAACGTAGAAGAATCACCCGCCGACCGGGAAGCCATCAAAGCCCTCGGATACGTGGGAGTCCCCGTAACGGTCGTATCCAACGGCGACCCCGAAACCGACATCCACTGGCAAGGGCTCGTCCTCGCCAACCTCGAAAAATACACAACCAACCAGGAAGCAGCCTAATGAGCATCCCCACCATCAATGACATCGCTGGCATCACCGCGCAGCCTGAACTCCGATTCACCCAAGGTGGCAAAGCAGTACTCTCCATCCGCCTTGCATTCAACGACTCAAAATACGACGAACAGTCACAGAAGTGGGTGAACACAAAGACCTTCTATGTTGACGCCCAAGCTTGGGAACAGACCGCCGAACGGCTTGCTGAACAACTCAACCAAGGCGATCAGGTCTATGTCAGCGGACGCCTCGAAACCCAGTCGTGGGAGAAGGAAGGCGAGAAGAAATCCAAGCCGGTCTTGAATCTCAACTCCGTCCGGAAGCTCGCTAAGGGCGAGGCCCCAAAGCAGTCTCAGCAGCGCACACAATCTCCGCAGCCTTCGCAGGTTGACCCATGGCAGACTCCCCCGGCGAACCCGAGCAACGGCGCGTCTTGGGGCAACGGACCCGACTCCGAACCTCCCTTCTAAATCAATCCAGGTGCAAGATAACGACCATTCCGGCACAAACCTTAAATGGTCGTTATCTTGCACACCACCAACCCCCAAGGCAACCAAATGAGCACCTACACATACCCCCGCATCACAGCAACCAACATCCACCCCGCAGGCAACAGCGCACACGCAACCTGCCACCGCTGCGGCATTGATTTCTCAACCCGCCACCGGGCACGTACAGACCGCACCCACTGCCGAGACTGCCGACCATACCTGAAAGGAACCAACTAATGGCCGGCTACACCTACGGCGGCAACAACCCCATCCAACAAGCCGCACAACGACAACAACGACTCCTAGAAGAACTCAACAAAGCTAGGGAAGCCGAACGCCAAGCACGCAAACTCAACCGCGAAAACCAACGCATCGAACAACGCATCATCGAAACCCAAAACCGCACCACACGCCTCATCGAACAACCATTCCGCAACCGCCGCGAACCACTCCCCGAACCACGCTACGGCGGACCACAAGGCCTACAAGCAGCCGCCAACGAAATCCAGGAATACTCACAACGAAAGCAGGCAGCATGAAAACAGTCATCAGCCTCTGCGACCTAACCGGCAACATGGTCAAGCCCTGGATAGAAGCCGGCTACCATGCCTTCCTAGTGGACCCGCAACACGGCACCAGCCGATTCGAGGGCGGGCTTACTAAGTGGGCCGGCACCGTTGAGGACGCCATGGATGCTGTCGGGAAGCTTATCCGATCCGGCGACGTGGCAATGGTGTTCGGGTTCCCGCCCTGCACCGACATGGCGGTATCAGGGGCTCGCTGGTTCAAGGACAAGTACGCGAAAGACGCCCTGTTCCAGGCTAAGGCGGTCATGATCGCTGAACAGTGCCGCACCATTGGCAGACTGTCCGGTGCTCCATACATGGTAGAGAACCCGGTGAGCGTCCTCGCCTCAGCCTTCGGTAAGCCGCAACACTCATTCCACCCCGCCGACTACACCGCCTACGAAGCCGGCGACAACTACACCAAAAAGACCTGTTTGTGGACCGGGGGGGGCTTCGTTATGCCGGCACCCGCTAAAGACGAAACACTAGGCGCCCCAGACAACCGGATCCACTTCGCGTCACCAGGGCCCGAACGCGCCAACTTCCGCAGCGCAACACCCATGGGTTTCGCCCGAGCCGTATTCGAAGCCAACCACCGCCCAGCGTTACAAGCAGCTGCATGACCGCCGCGTCTGATCAGGAGCGCCGGCAGTCACGTAAGCAAGCCGACCAGGACCGGAAACAAACCATGCGGGAACAACGCGAAAAAAGAAGGCGCAATGAGGATCCGAAGCACTAAGCCTGAGTTCTGGAAGTCTCGGCGTATCGCGTCAGTCTCATGGGATGCGCGGCTTGTTCTGAAGGGCCTTGAATCTTATGTGGATGACAACGGGGTGGGTGTCGATGACATCGAACTCATTGTGACAGACGTGTTCCCTCGCGACATGTTCGCGAAAGGTAGCGAGACTGTCGCGAGGGTGTCTGAAGCCATTTCCCATCTCCACCAAGCAGGTTTGGTGCACCGATATGAGGCGAACGGGGACCAGTTGTTGTACATCTCTTGGTGGGACTCGATACAGCGGATAGACAAGCCGGGAAAGGGAAGAAATCCGCGTCCTGACGGGACTTTTGACTACAAAGCATCCGACATTCGCGAGAGTGTCGCGAGCCCTCCCGAAACCCTCGCGCCTGTAACAGAGGAACAGGGGAACAGGGGAACAGGGGAACAGAGGGTAAATACTCCATCAAAGCCTGCGGCTTCGAAGCTGACACCGAGCCAGTTCGATCACTTCTGGGAATGGTACCCAAGGAAGGTCGGAAAGGAAGCGGCCCGCAAAGCCTGGGACAAAGCAAGAGGCAAGGCAGATCAGTTCGCGATCATCGAAGGCCTCGAACGATTCAGGCTGGACCCGAACCTTCCACCTAAAGAGTTCATCCCGCACCCCGCTACGTGGCTCAACGAAGGCCGCTGGGATGACGAAGCCCTCCCGGCACGTGGACAGCAGACCCAGACGCCACGACCTACAGGCTCGCAGGTCAGACTGCAAGCAGGTTTTGACCTTGTGCAGCGAACACAGCAACGACAAGCAGAGAAACAAGACCAACTAGCGATTGAGGACTAACCATGGATGCGGTACAGACAAGCGGCTTGCTGGTTTGGATCAACCAGTTCGATCCGTTCGTGCAAGCGAACGATGCGGCAGTTGATATTTGGTCGTATTCGATGGCGCCGATCAGTTACGACGAGGCCGAGGAAGCAGTGACGCAGCATTACCGGGCGAACCCTGGCGTGAAGGCTGAACCTGGCGCGATTTTGAAGCGGGCGTTGCAGATTCGTTCGAGCAGGCAGGCCGGGCAGCGTGCGATTGACGCAGCACCGGTCGCCAAGCCGAAGACCCACGCTCAGTATGAGCAGAAGATCCGCAACACGCCTAAGTTCCGTGAGTTGTTTGAGCAGGGCCGGCGTGAGGGTAACGCGATGCGGGCTGCTGCAACGGCGGCGCGTGAGGACGTGCGGGACCAGGAATGGGACGCAGCATGAGCTTGGCTGAGATTTGGGTAGAAGCGCCAACGAAGTGGATCAACTCGAACCAGCGCATTCACCGCATGGCCCAAGCGAAACTGACCGCGGTATGGCGGGAAGCAGCCGCCGAATCCCTGCCCAGTGGTGTTGTGCAGTTCGACGGGCCAGTGCGGGTTGTCGCGTCCGTATGGAAGCCCAGACGCGGCAGGTATGACCCGAACAACCTCCACCCAACCACGAAAGCGTGTGTGGACGGTTTCGTTGAGGCTGGGTTGTTCGTGGATGATGATTGGGCCAATGTATTGGGTCCGGATCATCGTCATGGGGGTGTTGGTCCTGCCGGGATTATCTTCACGTTCGAAGCCGCCTAACCACCTATTTTTTTTGCTTGCCAAAGTACTGTGTTCTACTGTTTTAGGGCTGTATTTCACAGTACAAACGCGGTAGAATTAGGTATCGGCCCGGTAGTCGAGCATCCCGGACCCCGTACAGAACTGAGACACGCAAATGAGCGGACTTCTTGAAGAAGAAGAGGTCATTAACTTCGTCCGCGAATACGACCACTGCGCGGAATGCCAGGGATGGGATGAGCGTTTCGTGGGCATCCAGCGTCCAAAGCGCAACTTCAATGGCCAGTTGCTTGAGCAGGATCACCAGCCGTCAGGTATTAGATTGCGCGGCAGGTCTAACCACCGCCGCATTTGCTCGAAGCGGCAAAGCTAATGCCAACACATCAGGAGCATCATAACCTCACCCATTTGTTTGAGCTGATCGACGGACTTGACGAAGGATCGCAGTGGTCGTTGGTCAGGGAACTCAAACTCACCGCACACACCATCGCAAAAGACCAGGAGCAGGGAATATGAGCGAAACAAGAATCTGCCGCATATGTGGGTGCCCTGTCGCGCTAGAGCACGCACAGTGGCATCTGGATATACACGAGATGGCAAAGACGCGACGATGACCGTCCCTGATCCGCTCGCAGCCCTGCCCCCTCATTTGGCCCGGAAGCTCGCCAACCTCCCACCCCAACAACTCCACCAAATCCTCCAAACGAAAGAAGGTACAGGCAAATGAGTGAACGTGAGGAAGACGCGAAGGTTGTGGGAGTTGACGTTGAATGGCGCGAAGACATTGAGTCCCAATTCAAGGGCACGCATGTATTCGGACTTATGGATTGCTACTGGTCGAGTGATCCTGACATAGGCCCCGATGTTCGAAGCGTCTGCATGCACTGCGGGCTGGATGAAAAGCTAGGCAACCCCGAGAACCCGTGCACCAAATCGTGAAGCCCCAATGCCCGTCGTGCCGTCACTACCACGGCCAGGACCGGTGCACAGCAACCATCTACCCCAACCAACACGCCCAGAGATGCCACTGCCAACACACAACAAATGGAGCCCCGACGCGATGAGTGAAAGCAACGAGAAGGTCTACGTTGAAGAACGCTACTTCACTGACGAAACTTACTACTCCTTCCGCGTAACTAGCCGTGGCGTAACGGTCTACTCTGAATGCTGCGCCGACACAATGACACGTGAATCCGCGATCATCCTTCGCGACGCGATCAACAGCTACTTGGGGGAATCTGAGTGATCACGGTTGAGCAGTTGGAGAAGGCGCTCACGGTGTTGGACCAGGTGTTGGCGAACGTGAACATCGGGCGCGGATCCACCACAGCCACGTACGGTCACAAGACAGGGGCAGGTAGCAGGGAGCATGCGCCGATCCCTGTCAATCTTGACCTCATCGACAAAAAGGTTGCCGCGCATCGCATGCTCATGGATCGGGCGCTCAGGGTCGCACTCGAAACCGACCACCCGCTCACAGGCCGCGACCCACACTCACTCACCAACTACCTCTACACCCGCGCCCCCTGGATCACCACCCAACACTGGGCAGCCGAATTCCACCACACACTCACCAAACACACAGACGGCCTCGACCAAGCCCGCGACAAACAAGAACCCCGCGTATTCGCAGGTCGGTGCGCCGAATGCGAAACCGACTT
>Ga0163161_10003943_pt1 | contig 10412 bp, 8 predicted proteins | sample S45metaG_FD_129847 | JGI IMG/M metagenome (GOLD analysis project Ga0163161, IMG submission 129847) | Switchgrass rhizosphere microbial communities from Kellogg Biological Station, Michigan, USA - S4-5 metaG | ecosystem: Host-associated > Plants > Roots > Rhizosphere > Soil | place: USA: Michigan... | reverse complement strand
CATCGCGAGTACGCCAGCGGAGATCGTTTGCCGCACCACCGCATCGGCCTAGAACGGCGCGACATCGACCCCGCGAACGTGGTCGAATTTGTCGACGAGGCGGCTTTCAGCGACTGGCTCTCGCGCCACCACGCCGCGGCTCGTGGAGCGAGTAGTGCAGCAGCATGTCCGGGGCAGCGACTTCGTCCACGACGGCGAGATCGCAGGTCTTGCCCCAGAAGTTGGTGAACCAGCGGCCGACGATGGCCTTGTTGTCATCTTGAATTGACACGGGATGTTCCTTCCGTACTTGATTGGTGCGGTTCGCAGAGGCAGGCGATTCGCCTGTCTCTGAAGTCCAGAGGTTAGGGACGGAGCCCCTCAGCGGCGCTCCGTTTCTTGACGTCGAATGAGCGACGTCGGAGTCGAGTCAGCGTTGCTGAAGCGCCTGACGAAAGGTCAGGTTGAAGCGCGCGCTGCCGGTGAGCGCGTGATGGCCTTCGCCCACTGTGTCGATGCCGTGGAAGTTCAGCCGGGCCGGGCCGCCCCACACGACGACGTCGCCATGATCGAGACCAACCCGTCTTGGCCTGGCCGCGCGCGCCGTGCCGCCCCAGAGAAACGTCGCCGGCACCCCCAGGGAGGCCGACACGATTGGAGCGGCGAAGTCCTGTTCATCCCGGTCCTGATGGAGCGTCAGTCGTGTGCCTGGCTCGTAGCGGTTGATGAGGCACGCATCGGGCGCGAACCGCTCGAAGCCCGCCGCGCTTGCGGCGCGCCGGGCGAGATGCGCGAAAACGTCGGGCATGGCCGGCCAGGGCCGCCTCGTCTCCGGATCGATCGCGTCGTAGCGATAGCCGCTCCGGTCGCTCAGCCAGCCGGCATCGCCGCAGTTCGTCATCGCGACCGACATGCGCAGGCCGCGAGCCGCCGTCATGTGTCGAAACGGAGCCGCCCGCGCGACGACCTGGATCGCATCGAGTAGGGCAGGCGCTTCGTCCAAGGCGAAGGCCCGCAGAACGAACGCGCCGGGCTCCAGCTGCTCGCGGCCGGCGGCTCGCGATGCGCCCGATTCGAACAGCTCCTCCTGCCCTGCGCGACTAGCTCGCGTCATGAAAGATGATGCCGAGCGTGTGGCGATGCCCTTCGGTGATCTTGCTGACGCCGTGGCGCAGCTTGACGCGGTAGTCGCCGCGTGTCCCGCGCACGGGGCGGCTGTTGACGGCAAATACGACGGCATCGCCCTTGGTCAGCGGAACGACGGCCGCGCGCGTTTGCATGCGCGGTCGCTGCTCCGTCAGCACGAACTCGCCACCACCGAAGTCCGTCGCAGGCTCGGAGAGAAGAACGGCAAGCTGCAGCGGGAAGACGTGCTCGCCGTACAGATCCTGGTGCAGGCAGTTGTAGTCGCCGGCGCCGTACTGCAGCAGCAGGGGCGTGGGCCGCGCCTGGCCGGAAGCGGCGCAGCGCGCGATGAATTCGGCGTGCTCGGCCGGGAATCGCACGCTTATCCCCATGCGCTCGTGCCACCGGTTGGCGAGAGGCGCAAGGCGCGGATAGAGTGCCGTCCGCAGGCCTTGAACCAAGGGTGGCAGCGGATACGAGAAGTAGCGGTACTCGCCCTTCCCGAAGCCATGCCGCGCCATCACGACACGGCTGCGAAAACCTGCGTCTTGGGTGTACAGGGAAGCAAGCTCATCGCACTCCGCAGCCGTGAGCAGATCGCGGACCACCGACCAACCCTGCGCGTCGAGGTCGCCTTCGAGCGTGGCACCGTCGATGCTGCGCACCCGCGCGGCCACATCCGCTTCGACCCAGTCGTCGCGCTTCACGCAGCCCGCTCCTGCGCGCGCTGCTCGCGCTCGATCAGCTCGCGCTTGCGCTCCACGCCCCAGCGATAGCCTGAGAGGCTGCCGTCGTGCCGCACCACGCGGTGGCACGGGATCGCGACCGCATGAGCGTTGGCCGCACAGGCTCCGGCGACGGCACGCACGGAAGACGGCGCACCGATCCTCTCCGCGATGCTCGAGTACGTCTCCGTTTGTCCGGCTGGAATTTCGCGCAGCGCCAGCCAGACGCGTTGCTGGAAGGCCGTGCCTCGGACATCGAGGGGCAACGCGAGCCCATGAGCCGGCGCCTCCACGAGCCCGACCACCTGCGCGACCAGTTGCTCATAGGCCGCGTCACCGCCGACCAGCCGTGCGCGCGGAAACCGGTCTTCGAGGTCGCGCACCAGAGTGTCCGGATCGTCGCCGAGGAGGATCGCAGTGACACCCTTGGCGCTCGAGGCAACGAGGATGGCACCGAGCGAGCACTGGCCGACGGCGAAGGTCAGCACCTCCTGGACGCCGCCCGATCGGTAGTGCGTCGGGCTCATTCCGAGCACGCCGGTAGACGCCTCGTAGAAGCGCCCGTTGGAACCGTAGCCTGCCTCGTGGATCGCCTCCGTCACCGTCGCCGCCTTGGTCAGCCCCTCGCGCAGCCGGGCCGAGCGGCCGGCCACTGCGTACGCCTTCGGCGTCAGGCCGGTGGCCTTCTTGAAGAGGCGGTGAAAGTAGTGCGGGCTGAGCTCGACCGACTCGGCGACTTGCGCCAGCGAGAGTGGTTCGGTCGCCTGGTCGATGAGCTTGCAGGCCTTCGCGACGATCGCGTCGTTCGCTGCCTCGATGGAGATCCCGCCGGGGTTACAGCGGCGACACGGTCGAAAGCCGGCGGCCTCTGCGGCGGCGACGCTCTCGTGGAGACGCACGTTCCTTGGATTCGCCAGGCGCGACGGGCAAGAGGGCCTGCAGAAGATGCCGGTCGTCGCGACGGAGTACCAGAACGTGCCATCGGCGGCCTTGTCGCGCGTGACAATGCTTGCCCAGCGCGGGTCCTGGGTGATGTCAGTGGAGGGCGACTTCATGATGTCTTGGCAGCAGTAGGTATGGCCCCAGTGTCTTCAGCGACATCCTACGGCGCGCTCCGAGTCTTGCTTTCGAATCGAAGATTCATCGACGGCCCAGGGAAATCCGGCCGGAGGCCCCTCAAGCCTTCATTTCTGCCCGTTGTCGCACCTGATCGCGATGTTGGCGACGGTGCCTCTAAACGGAATATGAAACGTGCTGTCCGCCGTCACCGTGTACTTCTCGCGCCCCGGACGATTCTGGGTACATCCTCGGCTCGGGCGATTTGCACGGACCATCGAATCGCACTACTGGGACAGCGCCGATCGCCGGCTCGTCGAAAGCGTGCTCTCGCTGCGTCTGCGCAAGGTCGACCCGTCACGTCCTCGGTGCACGGTCCGAAGGAGGCGCCGGGGATGCTGAATCGCGGCCTCAAGTAGCGCGCGAAAGCCGCGCCACGGGATGAGCCTTTTCCTATCCGCATGATTGACAAACACGCTTGGCACCGCGCGGCCCGGTCGACGAAACTTGGACTCCTTCCCGACTTCCCTCGGAGACAACCCCATGAGCACTGAAGCCAAGTGCCCTGTTCACCAGACTGCCGGTGGCGGCACCACGAACCGCGACTGGTGGCCCGACTCGCTCAGGCTGGACCTGCTGCATCAGCATTCGAGCAAGTCCGATCCGATGGGCGCCGACTTCGACTACGCCAAGGCTTTCCAGAGCCTCGACCTCGCCGCCGTCAAGAACGACCTGCGCGCCCTCATGACCGACTCGCAGGACTGGTGGCCGGCTGACTTCGGCCACTACGGCGGCCTCTTCATCCGCATGGCCTGGCACAGCGCCGGCACCTACCGAATCGGTGACGGGCGCGGCGGCGCGGGTCGCGGCCAGCAGCGCTTTGCGCCGCTCAACAGCTGGCCCGACAACGTCAGCCTCGACAAGGCACGCCGGCTGATCTGGCCCATCAAACAGAAGTACGGGAACAAGATCTCGTGGGCCGACCTCATCGTCTTGGCGGGCAACGTTGCGCTGGAAAGCATGGGCTTCAAGACCTTCGGCTTTGCTGGCGGCCGGCCCGACGTCTGGGAGCCCGACCTCGACGTGTACTGGGGCCGCGAGGCCAAGTGGCTCGGCGGCGACATCCGCTACTCGCAGGGCTCGCCCGGAGTTGCAGAGACGCACGGCGTGCTCGTGAAGGACGACGACAGCCGGGTGCCGGAAACCCGCGACCTCGAGAACCCGCTCGGCGCAGTGCAGATGGGCCTCATCTACGTCAACCCGGAAGGCCCCGACGGCAAGCCCGACCCGATCGCCGCCGCGCGCGACATCCGCGAGACCTTCGGCCGCATGGCCATGGACGACGAAGAGACCGTCGCCCTGATCGCCGGCGGCCACAGCTTCGGCAAGACGCACGGCGCCGCGCCGGCGGACAACGTCGCCAAGGAGCCGGAAGCGAGCGCCCTCGAGGAGCAGGGCTTCGGCTGGCGCAACCGCTTCGGCACCGGCAAAGGCGCCGACACGATCACGAGCGGCCTCGAAGTGACCTGGACCAAGACGCCGACGAAATGGAGCAACAACTTCCTCGAAAACCTGTTCGGCTTCGAGTGGGAGCTGACGAAGAGCCCGGCCGGCGCGCACCAGTGGGTCGCCAAGGGCGGCACCGGCGCCGGAACCATCCCGCACGCTCACGACAAGAGTAAACGGCTGGCGCCGGCCATGCTCACGACCGACCTCTCGCTGCGCTTTGACCCCGCCTACGAGAAGATCTCGCGCCGCTTCCTCGCCCACCCCGACCAGCTGGCCGACGCCTTCGCGCGCGCCTGGTTCAAGCTCACCCACCGCGACATGGGCCCGCGCGCGCGCTACCTCGGCCCCGAGGTGCCGGCCGAAGAGCTGATCTGGCAGGACCCGATCCCGAAGGTCGATCACCCGCTGGTCGAGGCGCAGGACGTCGAGTCGCTCAAGAAGAAGGTGCTGGCATCGGGCCTGACGGTGGCCCAGCTCGTCTCGACGGCATGGGCGTCGGCGTCGACCTTCCGCGGCTCCGACAAGCGCGGCGGCGCCAACGGCGCGCGCCTTCGCCTCGCGCCGCAGAAGGACTGGGCTGTCAACCAGCCGGAGCAGCTGGCGCACGTGCTGAAGGCGCTCGAAGGCATCCGCGCCGTGTTCAACGGAGAAGCCTCGGGCGGCAAGAAAATCTCGCTCGCCGACCTGATCGTTCTGGCGGGCAACGCCGCCGTCGAGAAGGCCGCCCGCGACGCGGGCCGGTCGGTCGCGGTGCCCTTCACGCCGGGACGAACCGACGCGTCGCAGGAGCAGACCGACGTCCATTCGTTCGCGCCGCTCGAACCGGTGGCCGATGGTTTCCGCAACTATCTCAAGGGGCGCTACAGCGTGCCGGCCGAGGCGCTGCTGATCGACAAGGCGCAGCTGCTGACGCTGACGGCGCCCGAGATGACGGTGCTGATCGGCGGCCTTCGCGTGCTCGGCGCCAACGCAGGCGCCGCCAAGCATGGTGTGTTCACCCATCGCCCCGGTGTGCTCAGCAACGACTTCTACGTCAACCTGCTCGACATGCGGACCGAGTGGAAGGCGGCTTCCGGCGACGCCGGCACGTTCGAAGGTCGCGACCGCAAGAGCGGCGAGCTGCACTGGACCGGCACCCGCATCGACCTCGTCTTCGGCTCCAACGCGCAGTTGCGCGCCCTGGCAGAGGTGTATGCCGCCGCCGACGCGCAGGCGAAGTTCGTCGACGATTTCGTCGCTGCCTGGGCCAAGGTGATGAACTTGGACCGTTTCGATCGCCGCTAGCACCAGACGGGCTCGCCAAAGACGATCCGCGACGGCGAAGGTCGCCAGTGCCGCATCGATCGCGTTACCCTGCGCACCAGTCGCAGCCGGCGATGCGCGGCCTGTGTTCGTTCGTCGCGGGTTAGAGCTCACCCTCCGGCACGAACGGCCACCAGAAGCGCACCTGGACGCGGCGGCCGAGCGACGCCTCGGGCTCGTCGGTCCAGACGGTCTCGTGCCCGTCGCGGATGTACGCCCACTCCAGCGATTCACCGTCCGCCGCGAGTCGCACGTGGTACGACGTCTGGTCGACGTCCATCAGCTCGAGCACCTGCCTGGCGAGCTCGGGACTTTCCATGAGAACGCCGATCTCCGTGTTGCGGCGTTCGGATCGGGGGTCGAAGTTCATCGAGCCGATGAAGACGATGCGTCGGTCGATCACCGCCACCTTGGCGTGCAGTCGCCCCAGCGAGCGGCCGAAGCTGCCGAACCGCGAGTACTCCCGCACCAGGCCGGGACCGATCTCACGGACGTCGACCCCGAGACGGACCATCGCCTCTCGGTATCGCGCGTAGCCGACGTGGACGAAGGGCTCGTCGGTCGCCGCGAGCGAATTCGTCAGGAGCCGCAGCTTCACGCCCCGCGCGCGCAGCGCACGGATCGCTGCCATGCCCTCTTGGCCGGGAACGAAGTACGGCGATGCGACGACCACCTCCTCGCGCGCGGACCGGATCACCAGCGAGAGATCGCCGCGGACCGTCCCTTCACGCGAAAGATCCCGGGATCCCGCGGTCTTGTCCGGCGGGTCGAAGACGACCGTCGCGCCGGCCTCCTCGAGCCCGACGCGGCCTTCGGCCAGTTGCCGGACGGTGCCCGAGTAGCGCTGGCGCAACTCGGTCCGCGGGGCATCTGGCACGGGGCTGGGGTCCGCGTCGTCGGCGATCGCGTTGCCGGTGCCGCGGGTCGCGATGGGCGAAGGTCTCGATCGGATAGACGAAGTCGGAGTTCCAGTATTCGTCGAAGGCCCGCGAGAGCTCACGCACCACTGGCCCGGCCGCGAGCACATCGAGATCGACGAAGTTGCTGTCGGCGCCGCGCATGAAGTACGGGTCGGCGATGTTGCGGCCGCCAAACACCGCGAGTGCGTTGTCGACCACGAAGAGCTTGTTGTGCATCCGATGGTCGACCCGCCGGAAGTCCCACCACGAGGCCAGCCATCGGCCCGCGGAGGAGTCCCGCGCCGCCGGAAACGGGTTGTAGACGCGCACCTCGGCGTGCGGCTCGGCCGCCAGCTCGGCCAACATCCCGTCCTCGCCGGCCGTGTAGACGTCGTCGACGAGCAGGCGCACGCGCACTCCCCGGCGCGCGGCGTCGCGAAGGGCGCGAATGAACCGCTTGCCGGTCCCGTCCTGCGCGAGCACGTAGTACTGCACGTCGAGCGTCTGCTGCGCCTTCTCGGCCAACTCCAGCCGCGCGCCGTACGCGACGCTCGCGATCGGCATCAGCTGGAAGCCGGACGCGGAGTCCGCGGGCAATGACCGCCGCGCCACCTGCCCCCACGCCGTGCCCTCCCACGTCGGCGACGCGGTACTGACGGTGTGGGGGAAAGGCGGAGGAAGCTGGGCGCAAGCCGACAGCAGCAAGGCCGCGCTCAACAGGCACGCAGCCCCTCGTGCCGATCCCGTGCCTGTGACGGCTCCACAAGGGCGGCGCGTGTCCATTTCGCATGCCTCCTGGGTCGATCAGGCAGCGACCCGCAGGCGAGCTTCGACGTTGGTCGCGAGCGGCCTCGTGGCGATGTCGAAATACGCTTCGGCCGCGTCGTTCAACAGCCAGTCGATCAGGCAACCCTGCTCGCTCCGGGTCGTGTCGGCGGCATGCTCGACCAACCGATCGACTTGGCTGCGGATCAGATCGGCCGCGCGCGGCGACTACGAGGATTCCGATCCGCTCGTCTCACCGGCGATCAATCGATAGCCCACGCCCGTCTCGGTGATGATGAGTTTGGGCTGCGCGGGGTCTTCCTCTAGCTTTTGTCTGAGCGACGCCATGAAGACGCGAAGGTACGGCGTGTGCTCGACCCGCCCCGGTCCCCACACCTCGCGCAGCAACTGTCGATGCGTCAACACGCGGCCGGCGTTTCTGACGAGAAAATCGAACAACGCGTACTGGGTCTTCGTCAGGCGGATGTCCTTGCCATGCTTGCGGACGACGCGCGCGGCCCGATCGAACTCGACGTCGCCGACGAGCGCATAGACTTCTTGCTCGCCCTTGTCGCCGTCGTGCTGGCGTCGCATGTGGGCGCGCACGCGGGCGAGGAACTCGGCGGCGCGAAACGGCTTCTCGACATAGTCGTCGGCACCGGCGTCCAGGGCACGCACCTTGTGCTGCTCCTCGGAGCGAGCGGAGAGGACGATGATGGGAACCTGCGAATCCTCGCGGATCGATGCAATGAGGTCCACGCCGTCGCCGTCGGGCAATCCCAGGTCGACGATCGCAAGGTCGAACCTGCGCGACCGGGAGAGGGCGAGAGCCTGGCGGAGCGTCTCGGCCTCGTTCACCGTCCAGCCGCTCGTTTCCAGGGACGTGCAGACCGAGCGCCTGATGTTGCGATCGTCCTCGACGATCAACGCCGTCATGGCAGGACCGTCCGTCATTCGGTCACCTCAAATTCATCCGCTTCGGGAGCGAGGGGTTGCTCCTTGCTGATCGGCAGGGTGAAGGTGAACGCTGCGCCGCGCCCGCCGCGGTTCGCGGCACTGATCGATCCGCCGTGAGCTTCGACGATGGCCTTGCAGATGGCCAGCCCGAGGCCGACACCGCTGATCGCCGATTCGCGCACGCCGCGGCTGAATTTGTTGAAGATCTCCTGCTCGCTGCCGGGTCGGATGCCAGGCCCGTTGTCGACGACGGTCACCCGCATCTCTTCACCTACGCTTTGCGCGACGATCTCGACGATCGCGTCGGGCGGCGTGTACTTGGCTGCGTTCTCGAGCAGGTTGACGAGCACGCGCTCGATTAAGACGGCATCGCACTTGACGAGCGGCAGGTCCGCCGGCACGTCCGTCTTCAGAGTGCGCGAGGCCAGGACGCGCTTCGACAGGCGCACGGCGCTGCCGATCATTTCCTCGACCGAGTTCCAGCTCGACGTCAGCCGGAACTCGCCGCTCTCGAAACGCGCCATGTCGAGGAGGTTGTTGACCTGCGCCGACATGCGAATTGCGCTGGAGACCAGTTCCTCGGCGATCTCGTGCTGCGCCGCGCTGAGGCTCGGTTCGGTCATCCGCAGGCTCTCGGCAAGGCCGGTCAGGCCCGCCAGAGGCGTGCGCAAATCGTGGGACAGCGCCGAGAGGAGCGAATTGCGCAGCCGCTCCGACTCGATCTGCACGGTCGCCTTCTGGGCGACGTCGACGTAGTGGACGCGCTCCAAGGCGATCGCCGTGAGGGCTGCGAAGGTCTCGAGCTGGCGGCGCTGCTCGGGGACGGCGAAGAGGCGCGGACTTTCCGGCTGAAAGGCGAGGACGCCGCGCGTTCGCATCGAGGCGTTCAGCGGCAGGTAGTGCCAGGAGCTGCCCGGGATCGTGTCGGTGCCGAGCCCCGCCGCCTGCCGATGGTCGAACGCCCAGCGCGCGGTTCCCGGGTCCAGGCCCTGCGTGTCGACGTCGCCCCGCGCCAAGGTCAAGCGATCGTCCTCCGAAAGCACGTAGATGCGGACGCGCGCGCGAAATTCGCGCTCGATCGCTTTTGATGCGGTTTCGACCACCTGGTCGACGACGAGCTCGCCGGAGAGCGCGCGGGCGACCTCGAACAACGAGTGCGAACGCCGTTCGCGATGCCTCGCGATCCGGGCTTGGTAGCGAAGCCCGGCCGTCAGCTGGCCGACGACGAGCCCGACGGCGAGCATGACGGCGAAGGTGAGGACGTATTGCAGGTCGGTGACGGCGAACGACAAGGTCGGCGGCACGAGGAAGAAGTCGAAGGCGAGCACGTTGACCAGCGCCGAGAACACCGCCGGCCCGCGTCCGTAGCCCAGCGCCACGCCGACCACCGCGAGCAGGTACAACATGACGATGTTGGCCGGGGCGAGAACGCCCGTGAGCGGGACGACGAGCGCGGTGCCGACACCGCATGCGAGCAGCGCGACGATGTAGCCTGTCGGCTTCAGCCGACGCCCGACGACCTGCAACGTGACATCGGCGGCCGGCTCGGGACGTCCGCCCCGCATCCCCGGCACGCCGATCTCGATCAGGTCGACGTCGGCAGCGAGCCTGCCGAGCTGCTGGGCGAGCGTGCCCGCCGGCCGCCAGAGGCTCGCCCGGTTGTGGCCCATCACCAGCTTGGACAAGTTGTTCTCGCGGGCGTAGTCGATGACGGCCGTAGCCACCTGGCCGCCGGGCAGCACCGCCGTCGTCGCACCGAGCTCCTCGGCGAGCTTGACCGCCGCGAGAATGCGCTGGCGGCGCGCTTCCGGGAGACGCTGCAACGCGGGCGTTTCAACATAGACCGCATGCCAGGAGACCGCCAGCTGCTGGGCGAGCAAGGCGGAGCTCCTCACCACATGCTCGGCGCCGCCCGGGCCGATGCAGCACAGGATCGCCGACTCGGTCTTCCAGATGCGATCGATCGAGCGGTCGCTGCGGTAGGTCTGGACATCGTCCTCGACGCGATCGGCGGTGCGGCGCAGCGCGAGCTCGCGCAGCGCCATCAGGTTGCCCTTCCTGAAGAAGTTCGCCGCCGCGCGCTCGGCCTGGACCT
>Ga0163161_10003941_pt1 | contig 10415 bp, 17 predicted proteins | sample S45metaG_FD_129847 | JGI IMG/M metagenome (GOLD analysis project Ga0163161, IMG submission 129847) | Switchgrass rhizosphere microbial communities from Kellogg Biological Station, Michigan, USA - S4-5 metaG | ecosystem: Host-associated > Plants > Roots > Rhizosphere > Soil | place: USA... | reverse complement strand
TCGACCGAGGCGAACAGCTTGGCGTCTTCGCTCTTGTCGAAGCGGGTAGCGTTACCGGTGAAGGTGGAGAAGGTTTGCTTGGCACCAGGTGGCAGCAGGATCGAGTCAGGATCACCGCCAGCCGTGAAGCACTTCTGCAGCACGTCCTTGAGGCGAGCCTCGGTGAACGCGATTGCAGTGCCCTTGGTGCGACCGGTGTTGGCGGTGTACGACGCCAGGGTGCCGCCATTGCGGTTCACGTTGTCTACGACCCAGCCGACCAGGCCGCGAGATTGGCGCGGAGCAGTAGCCAGCACATCGAGCTGAGTCGCGGAGGTCTCCATGTCGCGCCGCAGTTCCAGCGAGGCCAGGCTGAGTTGGTAGGCCAGCTCATCCTTGCGGCCTGCAGGGTTCATGCCTTGCTGGGTGCCGGACACGATCACGGTTTTGGTCGAGATCTGGGTGCGGTTGTTCAGGCGCACGGTGGGAGTCACTGTCTTGGCGGCCGCGTCATCACCTTCTGCCTGGGCGTTGTTGCTGACGGCAGATGCCAAGTCCTGGGTTTGCCATTCGTGCAAGGTGTTGGACGCCTTGCCCTTGGCTGCCAGCGAGATGAACGGCGTGGCAGTCGGGGAAATGCGGTAGATGGTGTCAGTCAGGTCCTCACGGTTGCCGATGGCGGCCGTGGTTAGGAAAGTGCCACTAGGTGCGGTCATGATGTTGCTCCGGAATTAATCAAGGAATTGGCGAAATACTTGAGCGCCCGTCTCAACAGTCCCGTTTCGCTCATGCCGTTTCGCGGCAGTGGTGCGGCCATCGGGAGTGCCGTTCGACGTAACGCCTGGCTTGACCACCCGCTGCGGGGCTTCTTGGACCTTCTTGGCTTGCACATTGGCTTTGGCCATTAGTTGGTCGTAGAGCATCGCCTTGTGTGCAATGAGCACTTGGCGGTGGTCGGTGATTGTCGAAATTTCATCTCCTGCAAACCCCTCTTCGGTGAGGAATTTGGCAAGAGCGGCTTTTCCGGCGTCAGCCTTTGCTTCGTCTTTCCAGTCCGGGAGCTTGGCGAGAAGTTCATCTCGCTGCTGGGCTAGGTAACTTTGGTGGGCTTGTGCCTGATCGTGCTGGTGCTGCTGAAAGAGTTTTTGGCGCTCCTGAGTGTTTTGCTGATACAGCGCTTGTCTCTGTTGAAAGAGTTGCTGCTGCTTCAGGTACTCCACCGGATCGGCCTCGATCAGCGCGTTCCAGTCGATTTGACTTTGTTGCTCAAGCACGCCTTCGAGCTGGACGGCCATGCGCTGGAGTTCGCCGGCGTATTGCTGGCGTTCCTGCTGGGCCTTCTGCGTCTCGGCGTCTGCGGTCTTGCGTTGTTCGGCTGCCTCCATCGTCTTCTTGGTGTAGTCAGACTGACGTTGGTAGCCATTCAACAGCTCGCTGAGTGGGACCTGGACCTCCTTGCCGTCGATCTTGACGGTGAAGGTTTGAGGCTCTTCCTCGTTCTCGCTGGTTTCTACTTCTGGCTCCAGTTCAGCCTCGACTTCTGGCTCAACCGGTTGTTCTGGGTGCTCTTCGGATGCTTCGTGTTCGGATGCTTTCGGCGGATCAAGCAGCGCAGCAAAGGCCGCAGCGCCGGTATTGATGTCCAGCGCACCGCCACCGTCGCCACCATCAGCGCCGGCTTCGTTCATGAGGAAATGGCCCAGCGCACGGTGAATAAACAAGCTCATTGATTGTCCCTCAAGGGATTCATTTGCGAATGATTACGGAGCGGCCAGTGAGCACGGCTCTCAGAGCTGCAAGATCCCTTTGGCGCGGTCCATGAGTGTTCTCTTGTGCTGAAGCTCCGAGTCCGCCAACTTGCCCGTCTCCAGGCTCTGCGTGATCGTGGTTTTCAACTTGGTCAGGAGCTGGAGCATCAGGTAGATTTTTTCCCTGCCCTCCTCGTCCCTTGCCGGTGAGGTTCGCCATGCGTTGGTCAACTCCTGCTCAATGCTTTCGAATGCCCAGTTGAACTGCTCGTTTTCGAGGCATTCGCGGGCTCTGTTGCCGTCGTAGATGCGTTCTTCAAGCGTTGCCATCCGGCGCCCCTTTGTTATCCGCACTGGTCTGCGCATTGCTCATGCTGGTGTGGGCCTGAATCTGCGCCACCAGCACCTTGGTTTCGTTGTCTGCCACGGTCTTCCACTGGTTGAACTCAAGCTGCATGCGTAGCTGCTCGGTCTTCTGCTGCTCTTGCAGTGCGTCCAGTTGAGCTTTCTGCTGACTCTCCAGCGTCTTCTGGTCGGCTTCGACCTGCTGGCGGTTGGCGTCGACCTGGGCCTGCATCTGCATCTTGGCCGTCTCAAGCTGAAGCTCGTGGTTGCGCTTGGCGTCGTCGAGCTGGGCGTTGTGCTGCAACTCCATCTGCTTGAGCTGAGTGCTCGACTGGAGCTTCATCTGCTCAACCTGCATCTGCGCCTGAGCCTTCATTTGCTCAGGGTCTGGCTTCTGCTGAGGAGGCGTCTTCGACGGATCGGTGAAGAACTTGTCAGCGTTCTTGAAGCCAAGCTGCTTGGAGAGCTCGGTAGCCGCGTGATAGATGTTGTCGGGGGTCGCGATGCCAATCGCCAGACCTTGCGCCTGAACTTGCCCCAGCATGGTCAGGTGCTGGATCTTCTGGTCCTTGTTGCCCATGCCAATGCCGACGTTGATGCACACGTCGAACTGGTTGCTCCACTCGCGCGGGTCAATCGGCACCCAGCCACCGGTGAGCTTCACGATCTGTTCTTTCTGCTGGTACTGGCAGACGAGCTTGAGGATCAGCTTGAACAGGTCGACATAGCCCTCGGAGAAGTTCCTGGCGATCAGGTCGAGGCGCATGTCAGCGCGGTTGGTGATGACGTTCACGCCGGTCGCCGTGTCGTTCAGCGAGCCGCTGTCATTGCCTTGGCTGTAGCGCGTCCACCCGGTCTTGTTCTCCAGGTCCTGCTGCATGTACTCCATCATCTGCATGGAGTTGCCAATGTCTGGTGCGCCCTGATCGAGACGGCCAACAGCGCCTGCCGCCTTGATGCGCACAACACCACCCGGGCGCGAGGTCAGCAGGTCGTCAAGGTTGACCTGATTCTCCACCGCGAAGTACCGGCCATTGACGGCCAGATACATGTTGTCGAGCTGGGCTCGCAGGATGCTGGTCTTGGTCTTCTGGCTTTCCATGGACAGATCGGCAAGGGACAGGCCAAAGAACTCGTGCGGCAGCGGAACTGGTGTGATCGATACGAACGGAATGGCATCGACCGGCTCGTTGTCGAGCAACTCATTGCCCGCCATCGTGACCTTGCGCAGCTCGGCAATGCCGTCGCCGTCAAAGTCGCAGCGGATGTAGGCTTCAAGCACCCAGATCATGTCCTGGCTCTTGTCACCCTCGCCGTCCTGGTCAGAGGCCGCGTTCTCGTCGTTCCAACTGAGACGCTGGATGCGTTCCGAGTTCACCGCCGAATCAGCGTCCTGCGAGGTGAGTTGATCCACGTTCTTGTAGCCCATGGACTTCAGCTCGGAGCGCGAGCGCCGTACCCTATGGGCTACAAACGATGCGGTCTCGATGTCCTTGGCGTCACGTGCAATCAGGAACTCTTCAGGCGGAACGTTCTCGATGCATACCTTGCCGTCGGTCTTGGTGCGCTTGCAGACGACGTCGTAAACCAGCTTTGGCGGCTTAGCCTCGATCTGCTGAATCTGTTGCATGACCTGAGGTGCAGACTGAGGTTGTGCCTGAGCCTGCTGCATCAACTGCATGATGGCCTGCTGACGCTGCTCGGCATCTTCCTCGTCGACGGATGTGGATTGTTCGGTAACCTCAACCTCGTCATCTTCCAGGAGTTGAGTCAGCTCAACCTCGGACAAGCCACGGTATTCCTCGCGCGTCTCTTCGTTGCGCGTGTCCCACCAGACCTTGACGATGCCGTTCTTCTGAAGCAGCGCGTCCTTCATCCAGGTGTAAGCGATGCGGTGGCCGTTGTTCTTCTTGTAGAACAGGTAGTTGACGTATTCGGTCGCCTGCTCGGCCTTCTGCTCATCGCCGGGCTTGGTCGCCTCGAACTCTGCCACGGTGTCGGAGCCGACAAACGTCACCATGAGCTGCGGCAGCATAGACTCGATCGTGTCGCGCACATCGGTGGACACCACAGAAGACCTGCCATCAACCTCTGGCGGCGACAAGTCACCCACCGGCAGGCCGAGGTAGTAGTACATCGACTTCTGCCGCGCCATGCTCAGCTTGGACGAGGAATACCCAAGCGCTTGACGCGACTCGGCCCCGACCAGGGCTTTCAATTCGTCCTGAGTCAGACCCTTTGTCATTTCGTGCCCTTATGCGTTGTTGAGCTTGCGATAGTTGAGCTGGCCGCCCCACTCGTCGTTGCTGAGCTGGTCGGCAACAACTGCGAGGTAGCGCATCACGTCGGCGCCGTGGCTGTACTCGTCGTGCAGCGGCGCGCCCGGTTCGTTGGTCTGTTGGTTGATCTGCCTGCGGTAGCGCTTCAGGCACTCCACGAGGCGAGCCGTGCGGTCACGGTTGAAGTAGGTGCGGGGGAAGACCTCGCGAACCCGGTTGATGCCCTGCTCGACGTGCATGTTCGGCACAGGCATCACTGTCCAGCCAAGCTGTCCCATCACTTCGGCGTCAGACTTGCCGCTCTGGTGGCGCTTGGAGTAGCCGTCGTGAGGCAGATAGACGTTGCCCCAGTTCATCGGCTGATCATCCAGCTTCAGCTCTTTCAGCTCAGCGCTGTACTCGGCCAGCGTGCGCTGATGCCCTTCGATGTAGTGAATGATGCGGATCTCGCCGGCCACCTTCTGCGCCAGGATGATCGTCATCGCGTCATTCCAACCAAGGTCGAAGATGACGTGTGTCTTCAGCAGTCCATCGTGCGGAACGTTGCTGATGCGCGACTCGGCCTGGCTCATCTGCTCGAAGTAGATGGCGCCTTCAACTGCCGGCATGCACTTACCTTCCCAGATGTGAGCGTATTGCTCGGGCTTCATGGTCGCTTTGGCGTGCAACCGCTCCTGCTCCAAGACCTCAGGGAACCAAGGGTTGTCGCTATAGTTCATCAGCACTGACACGCAGTCAGGCGGCGGTGTAATGACGAAGCGCTGGTGCGTCTCGTCAGACTCAAGTTGTGGGTTGTAGCCAGCCCAGATCTCAGACCCAGGCTTACGAATGGTGGGAAGCAACACGTCCCAACTCTTCTTGACTACCGCGTGAGCTTCTTCAACCCAGACGATGTCAACGCCCTCATAGGACTTGATCGAGTCGATGGTGTGTTGTTGCAACCCGGCAAAGCTGAACTCTGTGCCATTCTTGCCCTTGATATAGGCCTGCTGGACGTCGTAGAACGATCCCAGCCCTAAGCCAGCGATCTGGTCCGCCAGCAGCTTGTGGACCGAATCGGCGATGCTCTTTTGAATCTCGCGAGTGCAGAGGATGCGCAGCGGCTTCTGAGCGCCATGCAGCAACAATGCCCGGGCAAAGCTCCACGACTTGCCGCTACCCCTCCCGCCGTACGCCACCTTGTACCGGTGGGGCTCGAACAGGAACGCGAGCTTGTCGGGGAACTCAATTGCCATTTGGCTTGACGAAGCTGATGGTCAGGCTTGTGGCTGCTGGATCATCACTGCCAGCGTTCTCCAGGTCGTAAGCCTGGCGCTCCAAGGTGATAAGGTTCTTCAGCGTCTCGCTGAGCTCCTTGATGATCTTGCTGCGCCCAGGAAGGCTTGCCATCTTCTCGGCGGCTTCAAGTAACGCCGCAGGACCTTCATCGTCCTTAAGCTGGTCGATCAGCTCTCGCAGCGTTCCATTCTCATCAGTGATCGCTTCAAGCTCAGCGAGCAGCTTATTGGCAAGCCGGCGTGACCTCCCGATGTCGGAACGATGAGCCATGCGAATGTCTGCAATGACCTTGGCATTCGCATCAATCACATTGCGGTCTGAAACAACTCGCTCTGCTGTTACATCCGCTGTTACAGCTTGCCTTGTTACAAGGTCATCGGCCTTGGCTTTGATCTTTGCCGACAGGTCTTGAACCCATCCGAACTTCTTCGCGCGCCGGGTAATGGCAACGTGATTCACTGGAGGGCAAGCAATAGCTATTTCCCTCAGCGATAGCACACCAGCCCGGTAGAGCTGCTCAATGCGCTCCCAGTCAGGTTGGTCTGTCATGTTGGAGTCCTTCAGTTACTGATCATCTCGGGAGCCGAACAGCTCCTCAGCGAGGGCCTCGAATGAGGCGAGCTGCGGAACCCATTCATCTGCAACGCTGCTTGTTTTCTCTTCGAGGATCTTTTTTAGCTCGGCAATAAGCCGTTCCTGTTCGCGCTGTGCGTAAACATACGGATAAATGGTCATGGCTCAACCTCTCTGTAGCGCGTGACGCTCTTGGCCTGAGCGCGAATGACGTCTTGATCGACCTCAAGCCCAGCCATGTAGGCGAATGCGTAGACTGCCCGGACGTAGGTGCGGAACCACCAGGGGAGGTAGGCGCGGACCTTGATCTGGCGAGTCATGGCTAGCAGGTGATCTGCATAGGCTGACCAAAATAGGAAATAGTCGGGCCATATGGGCTCGGAGCCCTTTGCTGCTGCTCGTTGAAGCGGCGCATTGCATCTTCGATAGTCTCGACCGACTTGACCTTCTGGGGCTCTTGCACTGGCGGCGTCACCTTCACGAACACCGTCTTCAGGTGATCGGTGATCGACTTCCACTGCTCCGCTGTCGGCTGCTCCATGGATGGATTCAACTCTGCGAAGCCGTTTAGCCAGTAAGCAAATTGTTCGGGGGTCATTGAGTCGCGCCGTCGGTCAACGCAGGCTGTTGAATGGCCCGAGCGACTGCGATAGCCGCAGCGAGGAACACATTCACCGAGGCGAACAGTTCAGGACTTACCAGGGCCTGCAGCGATGGCCAGATATAGGCAGCACTGTTCAACAGAGCCAGCAGAGCGGCAATCTGCACGCTGTACATCTTCCAGAGCTGTTGCCATTGGGGGATCAGGTTCATGTGCGCTCCGAGTTACTGCGGCGAGATGCTGTTGGTGACGGTCTTCTTCAACTCGGTCAGGTCTGTGGCCAGTTCGGCCAGATCCTTGTCCTTGCGGTTCTCGGCCCACTTGAACCAGGCGCGGACCAATACCCATGCCGGGAGACCGCAAACGAAGATCACGCCGCCTATAGCGATCAGGCCGATGTCATCGTTCGCCCATGCGCCCAAGTCGAACCAGCGCACGATGAAGGCCCCGCCGCAGATGCTGGAGACCGTGGTGCTGATCATGGCGACAACGAACTCGCGAACCGTCTTCGGCAGCGTCATGGCCATCACGACAATCGCTGCGAGTACCGCCACGAAACCGAAGGCTCCGAGCTTGTAGAGCGCGATACCACCAAATGCGGTCAACGGTCCGGGCTCTGACATGGCTTGCGATCTCATAGGCGCCTCGGTTGCTCGGCGTTAGGGAATAAAAAAGGCCACTAAGGAGCGGCCAAGCGCTGGAGGGGCAGCGATGAATTAGCTAGACCAGCCGGACGGTCTCGGAAGTCTTGATGCTCTGCACGAGCAGATCGTGCGCGGCCTTTTCAAAGGCCTTTGCAAGCGCTGGCAGGTTACTTACCTGGAGTTGCGCCGCGGTATCTGCGAGGCAGCGGGAAATCTCGATCAGCTTTTCGTCAACAGTGATAGTCATGATTGCCGAGCCTCTTTAACGCGACGCGAGGATTTGAACGGGAGAATAAACTCGCGCCCAGCTACCCAAAGGCGGAACAACCAGCGAGAACTGCCTTGCGGGCTGCATTTCATGGCCAAGTCGTTGAATATCCAAAACGAAAAGGTCATGAACCGACCGGCCTCATTGAAGTGCAGCGCAAAACGGTCATAGCGACTATTGATTCGAGCCTTGAGCATTGTCCACCTCGTGGATTGCGGGCATAAAAAAGCCCAGCGCGATGGCTGGGCTCTACCGAACGATTTGTGCTTCTGCGAGAGGCTGTTCGGATTTCAATTGTTCGAAGCGGTAAAACCGCATCTTTGGGCAATATGCCAGAAGAAAGTTAACACGTCAATCTGATTGACCCATTCCACCAATCAACCGGTCTTTTTCTTTCTGCTCATCCAGCATTGCTACGCTGGCGGCCGCCTCGACAATTGCGCGCCTCATTGCTCCTGCCCGATCAATAGACGAAACTTTGCATGCCCATCCAAAGCTGGTTACAGCTTCGCAGGTAGTACCCGGTCCAGGTGCAGTATAAATACCCAGCTGCACAGCGAGACGAAATGCCTCTCCGTCATCAGTGAGCGGATCAAAGGAATGGTAGGTCTTCCCTTCGTAATACATCGGCTGCCATTGGTCTGGGTGGCCGTCCCACTCAAGCCTCTTCCCAGTCGCCTGCGCGGCCAATTCAAGCAATTCACGATCGGTCATGCCGCCACCCTCATCTCAAGACAAGCCTCAATGTACGCATGCCCGGCGATTATGTACTCGCGCACCTTGAGCCGGGACTCTCCTACTTCCTTGCCTACGTCTGCCATGGTCTTCTCCATCCCCCGGTAGTAGACCCGGACACACTGCGCCATCTTGGCATGCTTGCGGGCCATGCGGGCAACGAAGTGGTCAACCATCATCGCCTCCTCGTCGGTGATGTCCGCAGTAGGGAAGCTGTCGAACTGCTCCACATTGTCCCGCATCAGGACGTATGACGGCGACGTGCAGCGCGGGATGCCAACCTGCTGGCGGCTCCAGCGGCCCCAGTGGGTAAGAAGGTCTTCAGCGTCTCTCATGCGGCACCTGCCTTCAACATGTCCGAGTTGATCGTCAGCCGCCCTACCTCGCCGTACTGCTTGTGATAGGTGATGACCTTGGCGTCACGCCCGCTTATCCAGCCGCCACGGCTTGCGTAGGCATCAGGTGCGGCCAGAGTGCGGTGCTGCTCGACGATCATCAGGTTGTTTTCCTTGACGTCGACGTGGTGCAGGTGGCCGAGGTGCGCATAACTGTGCTGGGTGCGGCCGAAGACGTCGCGGAACTTGGCGACGAACACGTCAGAAACGTTCGCTGGCTTCTTCTTGTGCCCATGGTGGAAGAACAGGCTGGTCTGGCCGTGCTCGACGCAGTAGTACGGATCGGGGCTGCGATCGACGGTGATGCGTGGCTCGTTCTCGTAGATCGCGGAGAACCATTCGCGCAGCCAGATTGAGCTGGCGGTGTCGTGGTTGCCCTCGGCCATCAGGACGTGAACGCGCTGGTGCTTGGTCAGCAGCATGTCGACGACGCGGCGGGTCACCCGAATCGCCACGCGGACCAGCTTCTGGAAGCGGGTGTCAGCGTCGAGCAGGTGCTTGCTGGCCGGGGTCACGGCATCTAGGCCGTCCCAATGCAGATAATCCCCGAGTTGCGCGAACACCCCGATTTCGGCGTCCGGCGCCATGGTGATTGCAGTGGCGAACCAGGCAACGAGCTGCTGCTCGGCGATGCTCAGGTCATAGTCAGCGCCCGTTTCCTCATGCCAGGAAAGGAGGCCGAGGTGGTAGTCGGTGACGACGTAGCAGTTCAGCAGGTCGGTGTTGCAGGCCGCCGGCGCAGGCGAGAATGCCATGCGCGGCAGGTCTTCCCCCATCGCCGCGATGGCGGCCTCCATCAGTTCCCGTTGGCGCTGTTCGTCCGCTGTCGATTTCACCCACTGCAACACAGGCGCCTTGACCCCCTCCTTGTATAGGCTCGACGTACCGCGCAGGCGGAAACCGTCCGGCACAATGTGCGTCATATCGTGCTCGGGACTCCAGCCCTTGCGGACCATGCTCGCCTTTCTGCGCTCGATGCTGCGAATGTGCATCCCGAGGTGCGCGGCAGCCTTAGCTACGCTCATGGTCTTGAGCGCCTCGACGATCTGCTCGTCCGTGACTTTGCGTTCGGCCATTACTGAGCTCCCGCGAGTGCGGGGGATTCGATTACAGGCTGCGCTTTGTCCAGATCAATCATTGCGAAAGCCTCTTCGATAGTCGGCAGCATGAACGCGGGGAATTTCTCGCCCGGGCGGTAGACGTGGAAGCGATTGGTCTCGCCTGCAGTGTTTTTGATCAGGTATCCGCTCACGCTGCCACCCCCTGTTTCGATTCAAAATGGTTTACGCATGCCGCCTTGGCGCTTTTCTCGTTCTCTCCTGAGTACAGAATCTTCGCCTCGGGCTGCGGAGTGCGCGCGATGAAGACGTTGCCGAACTGCATCCGGTACCGACTCACCAGATAGCCTTCGTCGGATGAGAGGCAGTTCTTGCTGACGCCTTTCCAGTTCATGGCTTCACCTGCTGGGCGTTGAGGTAGCGCATCTGGTCGCGCAGATCGTTCCGCTGCTCAAGGGCTGCGTTAGCCACAACCAGCGTCAGCCAAAAAAGCACGCCGTAAAACCAAGCCC
>Ga0163161_10003938_pt1 | contig 10418 bp, 12 predicted proteins | sample S45metaG_FD_129847 | JGI IMG/M metagenome (GOLD analysis project Ga0163161, IMG submission 129847) | Switchgrass rhizosphere microbial communities from Kellogg Biological Station, Michigan, USA - S4-5 metaG | ecosystem: Host-associated > Plants > Roots > Rhizosphere > Soil | place: USA... | reverse complement strand
GCTACCTAGAAACACTGCCCAATATGGAAGCCGCCCAAAAGCTGTATATTAAATCAGGGTTTGTGTATTTGGACAGTCCATTGGGTTGTACCGGCCACAGCTCGTGCCCTGTGTGGATGCTGAAGAGCTTCAAGTAAACAGTCTTCAGTCGCAGTAGGCAGTTCTTAGCTGCAAAAAACCTTACCCGTAACTCTAAACCCACAACATGCTTTTAAAACAATATCGTGCTTACTTTCTCGAGAAACTTACACCACTGTACGATGCTATGGAGGCGGAGAGTTTTTTCCACATTGCGTTAGAGGAGCTAAAAGGCTGGCGCAGGGTAGACCTTGCCCTGAATCCTGATGCCGGGTTATCTGCTCCTGAAATTGAAAAATGGAATGATGTATTGCACCAACTCGAAATGCAAAAGCCCATTCAGTATATTTTTGGAAAAGCACACTTTTACGGATTTGAGTTTGAAGTGAACGAGAATACGCTGATACCCCGCCCGGAAACAGAGGAACTGGTGGAATGGATCATTAAAGAAAATGAGTTTACGGGTAGCATCAAACTGCTGGATATTGGTACAGGGTCCGGTTGTATTGCAATTTCGCTTGCTAAGAATTTAGCGGATGTTGAGGTGTCTGCTATTGATGTTTCTACCGAGGCGCTGGCGGTTGCCAGGCGAAATTCTGAAACCAATAAAGCCGTGGTAAATTTTATTTTACAGGATATTTTAGCGGCTGAAGCGCTGCCAGAGCATTACGATATTATTGTGTCTAATCCGCCCTACGTGCGGGAATTGGAAAAGGCTGAAATTAAGCAAAATGTACTGGATTACGAGCCACACCTGGCGTTGTTTGTAGAAGACGCCGACCCACTTTTGTTTTACCGGAAAATAGCTATCCTTGCAAAAAGCAACCTTAAACCTGAAGGCAGGCTGTACTTTGAGATAAACCAGTATTTAGGTACTGAAACCGTAGAAATGCTGGAGCAATCAGGCTTTAAAAATGTGGTATTAAGGCAGGATATTTATGGTAATGACAGGATGGTAGCTGCAAGCTTTCAGTCGCAGTAGGCAGTCGCAGACTGAGAACTGAGACTGTAAACTGAGTTACTCATATCGCAACGCCTCCACAGGGTCTAATGCGGCGGCTTTAACGGCCGGGTAGGAGCCAGAGAATAGTGTTACTACAATAATGGTTATAAGGGCGGCGAATACGGCCATCCAAGGTATGGGGAAATCTACCCCGGCAATGGCAGAAACGCCCACGCCACCTACCATGATCCCTAAAAAGATACCAAGCGCACCGCCTAAAAGGCTGATGATTAGTGTTTCGGTAAAAAACTGCATGGCAATGGTGCTTTTCTTCGCACCAAGCGATTTACGCACGCCTATTTCGCGGGTTCGTTCTGTTACCGATACCAGCATGATATTCATTAACGCAATAGACGAGCCAAAAACGGTTATAATACCAATAACCCAGGCTGCAACGTTAAGCGTATCGGTTTCAGATCGTAACGATTCCAAAAGTTCATCGCTGCGTTCTATACCAAAATTTTCGCCCTGGGTAGGGCTTAGTTTCCTAACGCGGCGCATGGCAAGTATAGCCTCGCTAACTGCGCCGTCTAAAAAATCGCTATTGTTTACACTCACTTTTATTCCGTAATCTATATTAGGGGCAGTAAATAGCGATCGTGCCAGTTGTATAGGTACAATGATGTTAAGGTCCTGGCGGTTACCAAAGGTAGAACCGCGGGCTTTAAGCACCCCAATTACTTTAAAACGTGCCCCACGAATAGATATGGTTTGACCCACAGGGTCTACATCTTTAAAGATACCTTTCTCAAAATCAGCTCCTATAATACAAACATAGTTGTTGTTATCAATATCAAAACCGGTAAAATTACGCCCGTTTACAGCTTCGAGTCCACTGTTTGGTAAAAAATAGTGGTCGGCCCCAATAACGGTTATCTCCGGGTCAGTCTTCTTATCATTAAACTTAACCTCGGCATTGCTGGCAGCGGTAAACGATAGCGACGTATTAGCCCCCGGGAAGTTAAATTTTTGCTGAAACTGCTGCGCCTGCGGATAGGAGATAATGGGGTTTTCGCGGGCATCGCGCATGTTTTGGCGGCCCACCTGATCTGAAAAATCATAACGGCTGATAGAAAACGTATTGGCACCCATACCGGCAAAACTGCTGGTAACGGTACCTTCCAGCACAGCAACGGCGGCTAAAATGCCCACCAACGCAAAAATACCCAGGCCTATAATAAGTACGGTTAATGTGGTGCGGAGCTTTTGGCTGCTTATGGAACCAAAGGCAATACGGGTGTTTTCTTTAAACAGTTTAAACATGCAGGTTGTTTTATGGCAACTAAATTAAGAAATTCCAAAGGACAAATTCTAAATAACAAATTTTAAATTCCAAAACTCAATCCGGGCTATCCAATAATCTAAAAATCTGACAATCTAAGAATCTCATTCCCTATATTTGCAGTCTAAAATTAAACTACGATGGCAAAACCGGGAATACCAAGAGGCACAAGAGATTTTTCACCTGCAGAGGTGGCTAAGCGTCAATACATAATTGGGGCTATAAAGCATCATTTTGAGTCGTTTGGTTTTCAGCCTATCGAAACGCCAAGCTTTGAAAACTCCGATACTCTTATGGGGAAGTATGGCGAAGAAGGCGACCGCCTTATTTTTAAGATACTAAATAGTGGTGATTATCTTAGCAAGGCCAATGAGGAGTTGTTAAGCAATAAAGACAGCCTTAAGCTAACCGCGCAAATATCTGAAAAAGCCCTGCGTTACGACCTTACCGTGCCGTTTGCGCGCTATGTGGTGCAGCACCAAAACGATATTACCTTCCCTTTTAAACGTTACCAGATACAGCCCGTATGGCGTGCCGATAACCCCCAGAAAGGGCGTTTCCGCGAGTTTTATCAGTGCGATGCCGATGTAGTGGGTAGTACCTCTTTATGGCAGGAGGTAGAGTTGGTGCAATTGTATGATAAAGTATTCAGTACCCTTGGCTTGGAGGGTGCTACCATAAAAATAAATAACCGCAAAGTGCTTAGCGGTATTGCCGAAGTGATAGGCGCTAAAGACAAGCTTATCGACTTTACCGTAGCTTTAGATAAGCTGGATAAAATAGGCGCAGACGGCGTTAAGCGCGAAATGGAAGCCAAAGGCATTACACCCGAAGCCATTGAGAAAGTACAGCCGCTTTTTAACTTTACCGGCACCATTGCCGAGAAACTGGATAAGCTGGATGAGCTTTTAGCATCATCTGACGAAGGTAAAAAAGGGGTAGAGGAGCTGCGCTTTATTTGCGAAAATGTAGCAGAACTCGGTCTTAGCCAAAGCCTGCTGGACCTTGATGTTACTCTTGCGCGCGGACTTAATTACTACACCGGCGCTATATTTGAAGTGGCTGCCCCGGCAGGCATAGCAATGGGATCTATAGGAGGTGGTGGCCGTTATGATGACCTTACCGGCATTTTCGGGCTTAAGAATATGAGTGGGGTAGGTATTTCTTTTGGGTTGGACAGGATCTATCTTGTTCTGGAAGAGTTAGGCTTGTTCCCTGATACGGTTACAGATGGTATTAAGGTGCTGTTTATAAACTTTGGCAACAAAGAGGCATTATATGCCCTAAAAACTATTAAAAAACTTAGGGAAGCCGGTATTAAAGCCGAGTTGTACCCCGATGCTGCCAAGATAGGCAAGCAGTTTCAGCATGCCGATAAAAGGGCAATACCTTTTGCGGTACTAACGGGCGACGAAGAAATTGCCAACAACAAATTCACGTTAAAGAACCTGTTATCAGGCAATCAGGAAAGTGTAAGCTATAATGACCTGATAGAGCAGATTACAGCACTGTAAACCAAATAGTAAATTGGTAAAAAACAAAATCCCGTAAGGTAGTATCTTACGGGATTAATTTTTGTGTAATGTTTTTTGTAAGGTGTCTAAATTACTCTACAGTGTCAAGAATGTTAAACTTGTTAGTAGGCACATTTCCGGTTTCGTCCTGAAGTATCTCTATACCTAAAATTTCAAACGGGCGCTCAATCTGGTTGCCGTTTGTGTCCAGGTACTCCATAACCAGGTCATCAAAACTGTCTGGGTGCAGTGAAATTGCCACACTGTCGGTTAATTCATTTTCGATAATAAAGTTACGCATTGCGTCAAGGGTAATTTTCTCCATAATTTTAAAAGATTTAGGTGGTATAAAAGTAGTAGAAATGACTGAATAAATAATTGTTAAAAATGTTAAACATTGATAATTTAACATTTATCTGTCGCAACCATCATTGAAATTATATAAAATCTTGTTAAAATTTAAGGATATACGAATTGACTTTTTGCTAAATTCTTACAAGAAAATCAACAGCATTAACAACTCTGCCTAATGTTTATGTATAATTGGGAAAATTTAAATAACACTTTGAATTTTAATTCGGTAACTAAAAGTGTAGGTTACTCTCTAAAATCTATTATACCGCCGCCATTATCTCCGGCTTTAACTGTTTTATTTACAGTAGCATCCCAATTTATGTTGGGGAATTTCTTCTTAAATTCGGGCAGGTCGCGGTTAAAATAGTCAGCCACAAAAATCCTTGGCGAACCTTTTTGTGCGCGGTCTACATAACTCAACTCGCCTATGTAAGTAATTTCACCTTTTTTAACCTCAAAAGGTATGGCAAATTTGTTGCTGTCGCTAACCATTCCATTAGGCCCTATGTGATCCAGGAAACTGTATTGTGTAAAGGCATAAGTGCCGGGATCCTGCTCTAAAACAATAAGGTACGATTTTTTATTGTCAAAGTCGCCATTAAAAGCACTTTCGCCGTTTTCGCGGCCCTTAATAACAATTTTGCCGGAGTTTTGTTTTTTAAACTTTTTGTCGCCGTTTTGTGCCTCATAAAAAAAGCGGTAAATATCATTGCTGGGTACATCGCCTTCAAAGGTTATGGTAGCAACAGCAAGCCCTTTAGGCGATGAGGCATCAAAAGCAGCCGAAGCGGTATTTGTAGATGTGGCCTTGCAGCCGATAAGCAAAAGCAATAAGGGTAATAACAGGTAACTTGTTTTCATTGTAAATTATATTATAGAATGGTAAAGTTAGCAGAAATACCATTTAGGTATAGTTAAAGATTATATTTTATATTTTCATTTTACTGACATCTAGTACAGCTTTTTATTATGTTGTATAAGTTGTTAATTTTTATATATTTGGCATAACCCTACTATACCATGATTAAAAAATTACTTCTTATAGCAATGGTGCTGTTTTGTGTGGTGACGCCCGCCCAGGAAAAAGAAAAACAGGCAATAATGAAGGAAGCACGCTTGTTATATAATTCTGAAAGGGCATCCTGGAGCGGTACTGATATTTTTATGGCTAAATTTCCTAAAAAGAGTGAAAAGCTGGGTGGCTATTTTTCTTATTCAGAAGGAAACAACCACAAATGTGTATTTGTAGACAAGGAAGAAAATCCAAAGGTATTGGCTACAGTTGTATTTGATGATGGTTTTGTTTTAGAAGCATCTAAAACTGACACTTTGAGCCGACAACTTACTCCACTGGAAAGCGAACTTTTTAACATGAGGCAAAAAGCCCTTGCAGAAATTAAAACCGACACACTCTTTAAACATTATAAAAACACAAGCCTTAATATAATTCCTATAATTTCTAATAATAAAAAAAAAGTATACCTGCTTACCGGGCCAAGTGTTACAGGGGTAGTGGTCTTTGGAAATGATTATTTAATCGAGTTTGATAAGAACAATAAAATTAAATCTAAAAAGGCACTTCATAAAAACATAATTCCGATTAACTACAGTGACAATGAAGATGAGGTAAGTACCATGCACAACCACTTAGAAGAAACTGGTTTTTTACCCACAGCTACAGATATTTGCACACTGCTCCTATATGCACAGTATACACCATGGCAGCAACATTATGTGATTTCTAAAAGGTACATCTCCATTTGGGACTGCAATAAAGAAGAACTTTTTGTCATGACTACAGAGGCATGGGAAAAAATAGCAAAAGACAATAAAGAACGCCAGTACAAAAAGGAAAAGGTTAAAGAGTAAATATATTTAATGATGGCTTGTAACAGTTAAACCTCATGAAAAAACTACTACTGCTTTTATTTTTTGTTGGGTTAACATCTTACAATTCCGGTACCGATGTATACATCTGTAAAAGTACCGGTGCTAAAAAGTACCACCTTACAGAAAACTGCAGGGGTTTATCTAACTGTAAAGCAGAGGTTGGTAAAGTAACGTTGAATGCGGCGCAAAAGCAGGGTAAAACCCTTTGCGGGTGGGAAGATTAGGGCAATAGCCTGTTTACCAAAGATCGGCAAGGTAATATACTTCTTTATCAGTATAAACATTTTCGTCGCGGCCTTTATTGGTAGAACAGGTATAGGTAATAGAACCATCGTTATTATGGTTAATCTTCCATACAAAAAGAGCTACACGAAGGCCAAATTTACCGGCTTGGTATACCTCGTCGTTAATGCTAAACTTTATCATTTTTAAGTATTTATGTAAATATAGGCATAAATACGGTGCGCTTTAGTTTATTAATAGGTTATTTATTGATTATCATATTTTTAATCGGTATTTTTTAGTTGTTAGATTTTTTATTATCAAAAAAAAGCAATATCCTTGCTATGCGAAAAAAGGGCTGTTTTAATGGGATAGCCTGATCTTAAAACCAACAAAAAACAATTAGTAAACCAACAAATCAACAAAATGAAAAAAGCGATTAAAGTTACTGCTCTGGCATTTGCAATGGGTATGATGTTAACATCGTGCTACACATACACAACTGTAGTAGGTAAAGGTGCTCAGGGAAGTACCGAAGTTAAAAAATGGAATACGTATGTAATTTACGGGCTTATACCTGCAGGAGTTTCTGATGCTAAAGAAATGGCAGGCGGAGCTACAGATTACACTGTAACTGTTAAGCACAGCTTTGTAAACGGATTACTTGCCGGTATTACATTTGGTATCTATACACCTACAACTACCATTGTAACAAAATAATTATAATTAGCGGGAAGCCCCGGTTTCCCGCTTAATTTACTTATCCTTTTGAAAAAATTCGCTTTTTATCTTTTTTTGATTCTTGCGGTTATTTTTTTATTCAGCACGATTGATATCCTCATTAACGATATAAAAAGGCTAACAGAGTTTGGCTGGGGCTACCTTGCCTCAAGGGTTATACTTTTAGTGTTGTTTACCATCCTTACCTTTTTAATGTTTAAAAGGGCTTACCCTAAAAAAGCATAACTTTACTGCATAAAAAAAGCGCGAATAAACGCGCTTAAGTGTAAACAATTAAATATTTTTAATTGTTATATGTACTGTATAAGCCTGCACACACCATAATAACTACAATAGTGGCGGCAGATATCTCTATAAGTTTGATAAATGTGTCTTTTCTGTTAAAAGACGTTTGGTAATCAGTGTACCTTTTTCCTGCAAGTGACGATTGTTTTTTCATAGCTCATTTTCATTAATGGTTCAAAATTAAATAACGCCTGCCGTAAATAAAAATTGTTTAACAAAGTCTTAGGTGTATTAAAATAATTTTAAGACTTAAATTTCGTAATTCTTAATAAATTCCTGTTAAAGGTAAATTATTTCTTGTGTTATTGCTATAATTTGTTTCGTTAAATTTACAGCATATTTAAATTAATGTGAGCAATACCATTATCGTTATTACCGGTGGGCCCGGATCGGGCAAGACCACGCTTATAAAAGAGCTTATTTTAAAGGGATATACCTGCTATCCGGAGATTTCACGCGAAATTACATTACAGGCGCAGGAGCGTGGCATTGGTCAGCTTTTTTTAGAAAAGCCACTGCTGTTTAGTGAGTTATTATTAGAAGGCAGGGCTAAACAGTACCTTGATGCTAAAGCAGAAGGCACTGATATTGTATTTTTAGACCGCGGCCTGCCCGATGTTTTGGCATACATGCATTACATAGGCGATTCGTATCCTGCCGCTTTTGATGAGGCCTGCCGCGAACATACGTATACTAAAGCGTTCTTTTTGCCGCCATGGGAAGAAATTTATACAGCCGACCAGGCGCGTTATGAAAATTACCAACAGGCAGAACTTATAGGCAGCCATTTGCAGGAAACCTATACACAATATGGCTATAATTTAATAGAAGTGCCCAAAGACACGCCCCAAAACAGGATAGATTTTATACTGGGGCATCTTTCCTGAATATTATGGAGCAACAGGCTTTAGAGATCCTGAAAAAATACTGGCAGTACGACAGCTTTCGCGAACCGCAGGATAAAATTATTGCTGAGGTTTTGCAAGGCCGGGATACCTTTACCCTTATGCCAACCGGTGGGGGCAAGTCAATTTGCTTTCAGGTGCCGGGGATGATGAAGGAGGGGCTGTGCCTGGTTGTATCGCCACTTATAGCATTAATGAAAGACCAGGTGCAAAACCTGACTAAGCGTAACATAAAAGCCATAGCGCTAACAGGCAGCCTTTCGGTAAACGAAATAAGTGATTTGCTGGATAATTGCCGTTTTGGCAACTACAAATTCCTGTACCTGTCTCCAGAACGCCTGCAGGCCGACTGGATCATAGAGCGCTTAAAAGAACTTCCTATAAACCTTGTGGCGGTAGATGAAGCGCATTGCGTATCGCAATGGGGGCATGATTTTCGTCCGGCGTACTTAAAAATATCGGCATTAAAAAAGCATTTGCCCCACGTGCCTTTTATGGCGCTAACAGCATCGGCAACGCACAGGGTTCAGGAAGATATTGTTACCCAGTTGGCGTTAACCAACCCCGTTGTATTTAAAAAATCTTTTGCGAGGGAAAACATAGCCTACATGGTTTTTGAGGTTGAAGATAAGCTGCACCGCCTTCATCAGATACTTACTAAAAATCCGGGGCCATCTATTATATATGTGCGCAACCGCAAAGCCTGCCATGATGTGGCACAGCAGTTACGGTCGCTTGGCTTTAGCGCAACATTTTACCATGGCGGACTAAAAGAGAAAGAAAAAGAGGCTAATATGCAGCTTTGGCTGACCGAAAAGGTGCAGGTTATTGTGGCTACCAATGCCTTTGGTATGGGTATAGATAAGCCTAACGTAAAAACAGTGCTGCATATACAACTGCCCGAAAATATAGAGAATTACTATCAGGAAGCGGGCAGGGCAGGGCGTAACGGGCAAAAAGCCTTTGCAGTTATGCTGGTAAATGCATCGGACATTAAAACTACCCAGAGCCAGTTTATAGAGGTGCTGCCCGATAAAAAGTTCCTTAAAGAAGTATACCTTAAGCTGAATACCTTTTTACAAATTGCCTATGGCGAGGGCATGGGGCAAACCTATCCGTTTAACTTTAACGAGTTTTGCCATAAGTATAAATTCCCGGCGGTTAAGACCTTTAATGCGCTTCAGTTTTTAGACCGTCAGGGAATATTAACGCTCAGCAAAGAGTTTACCGAGAAGGTTAACCTGCAATTTATAATTCCCAGTAAAGAGGTAGTGCGCTACATAAGCCTTAACCCGGCCGATGAAGAGCCTATACTTACCATACTGCGCAACTATACCGGTATTTTTGAGATGGAAACCGCAATAAATACCACCATGATAACCAAAAAAGCAAACATAACTGAGGCAGCACTCATTGATATGCTTCAAAAACTGGAGCAAAAGGGTGTAGTGGCACTCCGCACCAGCGGTAATGACAGCAGCATTGTTTTTAATGAGGTTAGGGAAGACGAGCATACCATTAACAGGGTTTCTAAATTTTTAGAACAGCAAAATGCCATCAAGCTAAAGCAGTTTGAAAGCGCCGTGCAGTATGTTACCGATGCTACCCATTGCAAGGCACGCATGATTTTGGAATATTTTGATGAGGAAACCAGGGCCGACTGCGGTATATGTTCATATTGCATCAATAAAGCGCGTAAGCCTAAAAGCCCCATAGAAACTGCTACTGCTATTTTAGAGATTTTAAAGGAAGAAAGCATAAATTCCCGCGATATAGAAACGCGGCTTGAGCTTACAGCCCAGGAAACTGTTTTTGCGCTGCAATTGCTGCTGGAGAACGACAGGATAACAATTAACGATTACAATCAATACACAATAAAGTAAATGGAACAGCTTAAGATAGTTTTTATGGGTACACCCGATTTTGCGGTGGGTATACTGGATGCTATATACCAGCGAAATTATGATATAGCAGCCGTTATTACCGCCGCCGATAAGCCTGCGGGCAGCGGGCAAAAGGTAAAGTCTTCGGCGGTAAAAGAATATGCTTTAGAGAAGGGCCTGCCGCTATTGAAGCCCACAAACCTAAAGGATGAAGCTATTTTAGAAGAGCTTAAAAGTTATAACGCCAACCTTCAAGTGGTG
>Ga0163161_10003937_pt1 | contig 10419 bp, 11 predicted proteins | sample S45metaG_FD_129847 | JGI IMG/M metagenome (GOLD analysis project Ga0163161, IMG submission 129847) | Switchgrass rhizosphere microbial communities from Kellogg Biological Station, Michigan, USA - S4-5 metaG | ecosystem: Host-associated > Plants > Roots > Rhizosphere > Soil | place: USA... | reverse complement strand
TTCAGAACGATGGCAAAACATGATAATATCTGTAATTATTGTCATCTACCGGTTCAGAGTGGAAGCAACAGAATGTTGGAAGCCATGAACAGACAGCACACCCGTGAAGAATATTTAGAATTAATTAGAAAAGCTAAAGAAATCGTTCCCGATATTTCGTTTTCTCAGGATATGATTATTGGTTTCTGTAACGAAACAGAAGAGGATCACCAAGATACTTTAAGTCTGATGAGAGAAGTAGAATATGACTACGGCTACATGTTCTCTTATTCTGAAAGACCGGGAACTCCGGCTCACAAAAAAATGGAAGACAATATTCCTGCCGATGTTAAACAAAGACGTTTAGCAGAAGTAATTGCTTTGCAAGGGGAATTATCAAGAAAAAGAATGCAGGGTTATGTTGGGCGTGTTCACAGTGTTTTGATCGAAGGAATTTCCAAGAAAAATAAAAACCAGTGGAAAGGCAGAAACTCTCAAAATGCAGTTTGCGTTTTTGATATGTTGGAAGGACAGAAATTGGGTGACATTGTGGACGTTTTTGTTTTTGATAATACGCAGGGCACACTTTTGGGGGAAACCGTGAAATAATTTAAAGTCTTAATTTTAAATTTATTTTAAATAGTTAATGAGCAATCTGCAATCAAACGAGCTTCTTCAGAATATTTCTGCGTTATTAGAAAATGCCAGAAAGAAAGTAGCCGTTGCTGTGAATCAGACAATGGTGCTTACCTATTTTGAGATTGGCAGAATGATCGTGGAAGATGAGCAGAATGGGGAAAACCGTGCCGAGTATGGAAAAAGAATATTAAAGGATTTATCGCTTCATTTAACTGAGAAATTTGGAAAAGGTTTTTCAGAAGATAATTTGTCAAATATGAGAAATTTTTATATCTCTTATTCTACAAACTCAATTTCCGAGACAGTGTTTCGGAAATCTACCGAAGACATATCCGGGAAACTTTCTCGAATTTCTGAAAATCCAAATTCGTCAACACCTTCGACGAATTTAGAAAAAACACAAATTCCGTCTGCTAATTTCAACCTTTCATGGTCACATTATTTAAAATTAATGCGGATAAAAGACATTAATGAAAGAAAATTCTACGAAATTGAAAGCTTCAAAAATAACTGGAGCTTAAGAGAACTGCAAAGACAATATGATTCAGCATTATACACGAGATTGTCTTTAAGCAAAAATAAAGAAGAAATCATTCAGCTTTCAGAAAAAGGACAAATTTTTGAGAAGCCAAAAGATCTTATCAAAGATCCTTACATTCTGGAATTTCTTGGTTTGCCGGAAAAGTCAAATTATTCTGAAAATGATTTAGAAAGTGGTTTGATTGACAAATTAGAACATTTTCTTTTGGAATTAGGAACTGGTTTTACATTTGTAGCAAGACAAAATCGGATTACTTTTAATGAAAAACACTTTAAAATTGATTTGGTTTTTTATAACAGAATCTTAAAATGTTTTGTTTTAATTGATTTAAAAATTGGTGAACTAAAACATCAGGATATAGGAAAAATGCAGATGTATGTCAATTATTATGACAGAGAGGTAAAACTAAATGACGAAAACAAAACCATAGGAATTATTCTTTGTCAGGATAAAAGTGAAGCTTTGGTACGCTATACGTTGCCTGAAGATAATGAGCAGATTTTTGCAAGCAAATATCTTACTGTTTTGCCAAGCAAAGAAGATTTTATTAACATTTTAAACTCAGACAATGGATAAACTGCATAAATATTGCCTGAGTGTATTGCTGGTAATCGTCTGCAGTAATATTTCGGCACATACAAACAACGAATCTGTAAGAAGCTTTGACTGTAAGCAGTTTCAGGAAATTTATAGTCAGTTTTTGAATTGTGAGTTTGAAGTTTCACAGGAATTTTGCTTAAACGAAAAATCAACACGCAATTTTGCCATACATAATAAGCAGAATGCCGTCGATCTTATTGGAAATTCCATTTTAGAAAAACAACAAAATAGTTTTTATCTTAAAAAATCAGGTGCCGATTTCTCTTCAAAAGAAAAACATCACAAAATCCTGAAAAACTTTGAAAAACAGAATCGGCAAAACGACTTTGCTGAAAATATTTATTTTAAAAGTAAAGTTGCTAAAATTAGAAATAAGGATGATTTAGATCTAAAAAAATAAGACTTAGGAAACTTTACGACGAGAAATCTCAAACAGATTACACTCATCATTTCAAAAATCTTTAATTTTTTTAAATTTAAATCAAGAAAATGGCAGACTTACAATCTATAAAAGCACGTTTTGGTATCATCGGAAATTTTCCGGCTTTGAACCGTGCGCTCGAAAAATCTATACAAGTAGCACCTACCGATATTTCCGTTTTGGTGATCGGGGAAAGTGGTGTGGGAAAAGAGTTTATCCCCAAAATCATTCATTCAGAATCAAAAAGAAAACATCAACCATATATTGTTGTCAACTGTGGAGCAATTCCTGAAGGAACTATCGATTCCGAGCTTTTCGGGCACGAGAAAGGTGCTTTTACAGGAGCAACAGCAACCAGAAAAGGATATTTTGAAGTCGCAGATGGCGGAACAATTTTCCTGGATGAGGTTGGCGAATTGCCTTTGCAGACGCAGGTCCGTTTGTTGAGGGTTTTAGAAAGTGGAGAGTTTATGAAAGTAGGTTCTTCACAGGTTCAGAAAACCAATGTGAGAATCGTTGCGGCAACCAATGTGAATATGATGAAAGCGATTCAGGATAACAGATTTCGTGAGGATTTGTTTTATCGTTTGAATACCGTGCAAATTGATATGCCGGCTTTAAGAGAGAGAAAAGGTGATATTCATTTGCTTTTTAGAAAATTTGCGATCGATTTTGCCGAAAAATACAGAATGCCCGAATTACAGCTTGAAGCAAGTGCAGTTCATTATATAGAAAATTATACTTTTCCCGGAAACGTACGACAACTCAGAAATTTGGTAGAGCAAATGACGGTTGTAGAAACAGATAGGAGTGTAACTGTGGCAAAGTTAACAGAATATATTCCTATGGATTCTCATTTGCCGATGATTGTTAATCATCCTGGTGCGCAAAAACAGACTGATTTTGGGAACGAAAGAGAAATCATGTACAAAATTCTCTTTGACATGCGAAATGATATTAATGATTTAAAATCCTTAACTTCGGAATTGATTAAGAACAGAGGGACTTCAGACTTGAGCAATCAGGAAAAGAATTTAATTAACAGAATTTATACTCCTGAACCACAGCAAAATGCAAGTCCGAATTCTTTGTTGTTTTTTGAAAATAACAACAGTCAAAATGTTCAGAATCCGACCATTATCTCAAATTCTGAAGATCATTACGAGGATTTTGAAGATATTGAAGTGGAAGAAAACAGACCGGAATCTTTATCTCTTCAGAATAATGAGAAAGATTTAATTATCAAAGCATTAGAAAAACACAATGGAAGAAGAAACAGAGCCGCAGATGAGCTTGGTATTTCGCAAAGAACTTTATACAGAAAAATAAAACAATATAACTTAGAAGACTAAATCAACAAATTATGAATGTAAATTTTAATGCAAAACCGATCAATTTTAAGCTTGGAGAATATATGAATAAAGGTTTCGAACTTTTGAAAAAAGATTTCGGAAACATTTTCGTAGCATTTTTATGCTGCTTTGTGATGGCGATTATTCCCTTCTGTGGAATATTGGGAGCGGGAAATTTCTATCAATATCTCAGAAAACTGAATAAAGGTCAACAGGCAAGTCCGGGTGATATTTTTAATTTCGACAAGTTTATGCCTTATTTTATTCTGCAATTGATTGTTATTGGAGGTGTTATTGCATTTTACATTCCTTTGTTTATACTGACAATTTTAGCCGGTGCATTATCCGGAGGAGATCCGTCTCCGTGGTTTTCAGTGATAATGGTTCCTTACATCATTGTAATGTATGCTGCTGTTTTATATTTTGCTCTAAAAGGATTTTACATCCCGGCTTTGATCTCATTCAAAAATGTGACAGACATCAAAACGGCTTGGAATGCATCTAAAGTAATGACAAAGGATAATTTGTTATCTATCTTTTTATTCTCTTTAGTTGTCGGAATTCTTTCTCAAATAGGAATTATTGCTTGCGGTATTGGTTTGTTTTTTACATTGCCATTTATGTACACTGCCAATTATTTTGCCTACGAAGATGCTATTACGCAAATTGAGTTTGACGAGATTTCAGAAATAGGAATCAAAGAAAAATATTAAGATTAAAAACTTTACAATGAATCAGCTGAAAAGCCTTTTCCTTTTAATAATATGTGTAGGATTTTTAAATTCGTGCTACACATTTACCGGATCATCATTGAAGGATGAAAAAACTGTACAGATCAACGAATTTCCGAACAATTCTGCATTGGTAAATCCTACTTTATCACAGCAGTTTTCAACAGATATTCAAAACAGATTTGTACAGCGTACAACTTTGAAAGGAACAAAACAAAATCCTGATATTCTGATCGAGGGTGAGATTACCGATTATTCGATTACTCCTACAACAATCAGTTCTACTACTCAGAATACTTCCGCGGGAGTTATTCAGGATTCTCAGAACAAACTGACGATTACGGTAAAAGTACATTACGAAAACAAATTGCATCCCGATGTGAGTTTCGACAGAACCTATTCTGATGAAGCAGTTTTCAACAGCAATTTGTCTCAAAGCCAAATTGAGACATCACAGGTGAAAATTGCGACCGACAGAATTATCAACAAAATATTTAATGACATCGTAGCGAACTGGTAAGATGATAAATAATAGAGTTTTAGAATTATTAAAAAATCCGAAAAATATTCAGTCAGAGGATCTTCATCTTTTGAAGGAGGAAATTAATTCTTTCCCCTATATTCAGAATATCAGAGCTTTACATCTCTACGGTGTGCATCTTTACGATAAAGAAAATTATCAGAAAGCATTGTCTTCTACAGCGGCATATACTACGGATAAAAAGATTTTGTATCAGCTTATTAATGGTAAAATTCAGCAGGTAAAGCCTCAAATCATTGAACCTGTTCAGGAAGTTCTTCCAGAGAAAATAGTTGAAGTTCCAATTGAAGAAAAGCAAATTGTTTCAGAAAATGAAAATCTGCAGGAAGAAAATCAGGTGAGAAATACACCGAAAAGTTTCTCAGATCATGATTACGAAGCAGCTTCTGAAGGATTAATTGCAGACAAACCGGCAATCAAGCATCTTGTCGTTGACGGTGAAAGAAACAGAATTTTATTTGAAGGTGAAGAAAATTTCCTTAACGAAGATAATAACGAAACGATCGATCTTGAATCCACTTTGGAATCGGGTGTGATTGTTACTCAAAAACCAGTTTCCAATCAGAATAACCTTACTCAAGCGGATAAAGAAGAGGTAATCGTTGCAGAAGAATTAGCAGGAACATCCTCTGAAACAGAAATTAATGAAACTCCTGTTTTAGAAGAAACTCAGTTTGAGGAAATTACAGATAATGCTGAATTAAATTTAGAAGAAGAAATACAATCTGAAGAAATTTTAGCTAAAACTAATGATGATTCTGAATCAGATGTAAACAAAACTGAAGAATTAGAAACTCCAAAGTCTGAAGTTATCATTAATGAAGATAAAATAGATTCAGAAAAAGTTGAAGAGATAGTAAATAATGAAAATGATACAAGCTTCCAAAAAGTTGAATCTCTCTCAGCTGAAATGGAAATTCCGAGTGACGAAAAGATTCAATCAGATTTAAATATAACTGAAGAAATTACAGAAGTTTTAAATTCTGAATTAATTATTGAAGAAGAAAAAATTGAATCAGAAGAGGTTTCTGAAAAAATTAATGATGCTACAGAATTAAGTTTCCACGCAACAGATTCTTTCCTTCACGAAGTTAAAATCGAATCCAAAACTCAGGAAAATCTACCATCTGAAACTCCAAAATCAAACATCAATAAGCACGAGGACGAAATGCGACGCTTGATTGAAGAGGTGGAGAAAAGGATGAAAGCTATTAAAGAAAATGCTCCTGCAAAAGTAGAAATCAAAGAAGATGAAATCAGCCACGATATCAGTTTTGCAGAAACTCAGGCATTTCATGTAGGTGAAGAGCAAAAAACCGCAGAAGAAGTGGTGGTAAAAGAAGCTGAGTTGATTGTAGAAGAGAAACTTGAGGAAAAAAAATCCGAACAGAATGTTGTTGCTAAAGAAGATATTTCAGAATCGGAAACACAGGTAAATTCTGCATGGAAACCAATGAGCTTCGAAGCAAGTCGTCCTGATTCTTTATTAAACAAACCTATTGAAGTTCCTCAGCCAAAAGAAGAAATTCAGAAAATTGAAGAAGTTTCAGAGCCTGAACCAATCGTTGAAGAGATTCCAGAAGAAATTCAAATTAAAAATACCACTGAAGCTATAGATAATTTGGATGTTTCTGATGAGTTGGAAGAAACTGAAGCCGAAGAAATTTCTGAAAAACAAAATGGTGAAGCACCTGTGATGAATGTTTCGTTTTTCGGATCTGACATTGCAAGTTTAGGTCTGTCCTATAAGTCTGATCAAAAAGAAATAGCAGATGCGAAAGAAGAAGAGGCGAAAATTGCTCAGCAAAAGATCGATGACAGCAATGTTCCGGGATTTATCAATACTTGGCAAAGCTGGTTGAAAATTGATCGGGCTGAAGAAACTCCTGTGGATAAAACTGAGATTAAAAATAAAGTGATAGAATCATTTATTGAAAATAATCCTAAAATCAGTCAGTTAAAAGATGAAGTTAATTTCGTTGTAAAAGAAAAGACAGACGATATTTCGCACCTGATGACAGAGACTTTGGCTAATTTATATATCGAACAAAAACTGTATTCAAAAGCAGTCAATGCATTTTTGATTTTGTCTAATAAATTTCCTGACAGAAAAGAATATTTCGAAGCAAAAATTCAGGAAATCAAAGATAACAGAAACAAAAACTAAACTTTGATCCACACTAAAAATACAAACGGCAGAAATTTAATTCTGCTGTTTTTTTATAAGTTTGTAGCATTCAACCGTTTTCTGTTTTTCAACTTTTTCCAGGCTTTTCGGCCAAAGACAATTACCAAAATTAAAGTTATAATGGCAAAAATTGCTGCAATAAAGGGAGCTGCCATTGCTAAGATAGCCATGATTCCTGCTCCTGCTGTTTCGGTGGTTCCGACAACAGAATTTCCCAATCCGCCAGTTGTCGCTGTCGAAGCTGCCCGAATTCCCGCAAACCCAGAACTGATCGTTGCTGCTGTTCCGCCGCCCGCAATCAATGCCAATGCCCATTGTGGAAATGTACCCAAATCTGTAAACTGACTCGCAAATAATATTGATCCCGCAGCTGTTGCCATCGGTATCGAAATCGTATCGAGCAAATGATCTACAAAAGGAATATAATACGCTAAAATTTCAGCGACCATTGCGATTCCGGTAGTAATTAGTGCAGGTAAACTCGAAAGCCAGTCAAAACTTTCACTCATGGGAATCCAATGGAAATAGGAAGCTAAACTTACGGCAAACATCGGTAAAAAGACTCTGAAACCGGAAGCTGCAGCCAAACCGATGCCGATGAAGGCACTCAGAATATAAGGTAAATAAGGAACGTGATCTAACATTTTTGTTCGTCAATTGTTTCCTTAAAGCTACAAAAAATTATAAAAGATTGATAGGAATTTATTTTTGTAAATCGTTAGCTGAATAGAATAAATAAATCTCTTGCAGATTAAGCAAATAACAAAGATTATAAATGAAATAAAATCTGCAAAATCAGTTCAATCTGCGAGAATAGATTGATATAAAAAAATCTGTGAAAATCTGTGCAATCCGTGGGAAAATAATTAATTCTTCTTCTGCGATTGACACAATTTGATAAACTGCGCCTCAACATCTTGAAATTTTTCAGGCATTTCCGGAGAAACCCAAAACAACATCGCTGTAGTTTTTTCTCCAAAACATTCTTTAAATAATTCCTTATTCAGACGATAACACTCTCTCAAAAGTCTTTTGATACGGTTTCTGTAGACCGCTTTCTTAAAATATCTCTTAGAAACGGAAACACCTAGTTTGACATTTTCCGTCAACAGATCGGGATGATTTTTCAGAATAATGATTCTCAGATTTCCACTGTTTTTCCATTTGCCTTTCTCGAAAAGCAAAGTGATTTCATCCTTTTTCTTGAGTTTTTCTGCTTTAGGATATTTAAAGTTCTGCATCAGTCTTTTTCACTAATTGATTGATGACTTCCGCAGCAGCGTACAACCCGAAAATTGCAGGAATAAAGCTTATTGTACCGTAGAAAGATCTTTTATAATTACTTCCGTCAGTCATTTTCAGGCTGTCTTCATCCTGAATTTCAGTTGAAAAAACACAACGGATTCCTTTGTCGATTTTTTCTTTCTTCAGCCTTTTTCTTACCTGTTTTGCGAGATGGCATTCTGCGGTTTTATGGATGTCTCTCACCATCACTTTTGAAGGGTCAGATTTTCCACCGGCTCCCATCGAGCTTACAATTTTGATTTTTCTTCGTTTAGCAGCAATGATTAAGCTCACTTTTGGCGTAATGCTATCAATACAATCTAAAATATAATCAAATTTTCCTGCGTCCAGAACTTCGGCCATCCTTTCCGGATTCAAAAATTCGTTGATTTTAATTAAATCCAATTTCGGATTGATGTCCATCAGTCTTTCAGCAACCACGTCCACTTTATGTTTTCCTACCGTTGAATGAAGTGCAGGAAGTTGTCTGTTGATATTGGTAATGTCTACGGTGTCGCCGTCTACGATGGTCATTTTTCCAATTCCGGCTCTTGCCAGAAACTCGGCAGCGAAAGATCCTACACCGCCTAAACCCACTACGAGAACCGTTGCATTGTTTAGTTTTTCAATGCCCTCTTCTTTGATCAGAAGCTCCGTTCTTTCCAGCCAAAACTTATCCATTTTTTATCGTTTCTAAATTTTCTACAATCTGTTGTTGAAGTCGTTCTATTGAGATTTCTTTGATTTCTGACACTTTCTGATACAATTCTTCAATGTTAAAATCATCATTATCAGTTTCTAAAAAGAGTTTATCTAAAGGAACTGTTTTCAAAGTATCCTGCAAAGATAGATGATACAGAACAGCTTTCCCAAAACTCAGATAAAAATTATTCTTCAGAAGATCATCTGCAACACTTTGTTTTTTATTAAAACCATGAATGATCATCGCCTGCTCAGATTTTTTTCTGAATGAAATGACTTCATAAAATTTCCGGACACAATGAATGATTAAAGGCTTTTTAAGTTCATTTGCCAATTTAATCTGTCTTAAAAAAACTTCTTCCTGAATTTTCATATCCACAGAAACCAATCCGTCTAAACCGCATTCTCCAATTGCAAAACAATTTTCATTAATGACAGATTTCAAGCATTTCATTTGATTATCAATGTTTTCAGGCTGGATGTCCTGAGGATGAATTCCTGCAGAAAAATAAAAATCGGGAGGAGTTTTTTCAATATCTAAATTGTAAATTCCTGCGCTTATATTTTTCTTGTGATGATGAAAATCAAAAAAATCCATATTCAAAAATACAATAAATAAAAGTTCGCTAAAAATTATTAAACGTTCGTTTATCATACGTTAAAAATTTCTTAACTTTACTAAAACAACGCACACGTGGGGAAGAAATTTACAGACAAACAGATTCATATTTTAGATATAGCAGAAGAATTAATTGCCAGAAAGGGCTACGAAGGGACTTCCGTAAGAGATATATGCTCAAAAGCCAACATTAACGTCGCAATGATTTCCTATTATTTCGGATCAAAAGAAAAAATGATGTCATATCTCTATCAGTATCGGGTTTTGAAAACTAGGGAGAATTTTTCTGAATTTGCAGATACCATCAAAGACGGGAAACCCGAAATGCAGATGAAAGAAATGATTAAATATATTGTTGCTCAGTTATTCAAATACAATTATTTCCACGGTTTTGTTACTCAGGAATTGCGTCATACAGAAAATTTGAAAGATGAACTTTTAGACTTCTACCAATTATTCGTCAAAAAACTGGACGAAGTCATCAAAAAAGGAGTGACGTCGGGAGTTTTCACATTTACTCCAAAGCCTGAAGATATTTTGACAATCATCATCGGCGCTACACTTTTTGTAATTCGTAACAAAAATTTTTATGAATTGTATGTTCCTCATAAAGATGACGAATCTTACACCAAAGAAGCCGAAAGAAAAGTAAGAATGAATCTTTTAATGAATGTTTTTGCAGTTTTGGGATACGCAGCTGACTAATTTTGCGTTAAATAATCATAAAAAAAAATCTTTTAGCAAAAAAGTTATATTTTTGCAAATTAATAGGTCGGTAAAACCGAAAACTGTTGAATTTTATATGAAGAAATATATTTTAGG
>Ga0163161_10003935_pt1 | contig 10420 bp, 6 predicted proteins | sample S45metaG_FD_129847 | JGI IMG/M metagenome (GOLD analysis project Ga0163161, IMG submission 129847) | Switchgrass rhizosphere microbial communities from Kellogg Biological Station, Michigan, USA - S4-5 metaG | ecosystem: Host-associated > Plants > Roots > Rhizosphere > Soil | place: USA: Michigan... | reverse complement strand
GCTTGTCGACCGTGGTGCCCGGACGGATGATCTCGTCCGTCGACAGGCCTGCGATCGGCGCCACTTCGTTGTCGAACCGGCCCTCTTTGGTTGCCGCCGCGGCCTTTTCGTGACTGCCCGCGGAAAACTCGTCGAGCTGCTGGCGGGAAAAGCCCCACTTCGCGGCGATCAGCTCGGCGCTGATACCTTGCGGCACAAGGCCTTCGGGGTAGCGCTGAGACATCTGGCCGAACGGGTCGCTGCCCGGCAGCACACTCGAGCCCATCGGGACTCGGCCCATCGACTCGACGCCCGCGGCGATCACGATGTCATAGGCGCCCGAAATGACGCCCTGGGCGGCGAAGCTGATGGCCTGCTGGCTGCTTCCACACTGGCGGTCGACGGTCGTGCCGGGCACGCTCTCGGGGAAGCCCGCGCCGAGGACCGCATTGCGTGCGATGTTGACCGCCTGATCGCCCACCTGGGTGACCGCGCCCGCGATGACGTCGTCGATCTCCACCGGATCGATTCCTGTCCGGTTGACGAGTTCCTTCAGGCTGTGCGCCAGGAGATCGACGGGCAGCACGTCATGCAGCGCGCCTCCGGCCTTCCCCTTTCCGATCGGGGTGCGTACCGCTCCGACGATGACCGCGTCCCGGCCAACGTATCCGGCCATTGCTGCCTCCTGAAGACTCGACTCTGAGTAGTGCTCGCTATATCCAGCTATAACACCTAGGTATAGTGATAACAACCCAGGAAAGGAGTGACTTGCATGACAGTGCTGCAGGGGCGGCTCGCCGACCGTGACGCCTGGTCGGCGGTGGGCAAGTGCCCGATCGAGAAGACCATGGCCTTGCTGGGCACCAAGTCGGCGATGCTGATAATGCGGGAGGCCTACTACGGCACCACCCGGTTCGAGGACTTTTGGCGGCGGGTCGGGGTCACCAAGGCTGCCGCATCGGCGCGCCTGAACGAGCTGGTCGACGCCGGGCTGCTCGAACGCCGGCCGTACAAGGAACCCGGTCAGCGAAGTCGCGACGAGTACGTCCTTACCGACGCGGGGACCGACTTCATGCCGGTGGTGTGGGCGATGTTCGAGTGGGGGAGGCGGCACCTTCCGCACAGCCCCCAGCTGCGCCTCGCCCATAGGGACTGCGGCGCCGAGGCCGCCGTCGAGATCTACTGCGAGCGCGGCCATCACGTGCCGGCCGACGAGCTCGTGGTGCAGCTGGCCAACAGCTGATCCGAAGAGGATTCACAGCCGAAGGTAACTGGACCGCGGTTGCCCATCGCTACGGTGAGCCATGTCAAACACCACGGCTGACCGCTCGGTGCACCACGGGTTCGTACCCCCGAAGCTGCCCAAGCCGATCAATCCCGCGCTCGCCAAGCACTACGAGGCCCGTGCCGCCAGCGTCCAGAACCGGATAGCTGATGCCATCACCCGATTCGCCGGTCGATGGCGTTCGTCTACTTCCACGTCCTGTGGTTCGCGGTCGGATCATCTTCGGCATCGAGGGTTATCCCTTCGGGCTGTTGACGATGATCGTGTCGCTCGAGGCGATCTTCCTGTCGACGTTCGTGATGATCAGCCAGAATCGCGCCGACTTCAAGCGGCAGGCCGCCGCCGACCTGCAGTGGAAGATGGTCCAGGAAGAGGATGACCAGAACAGGCAGCTGATCGAGTTGTCGAATCAGATTCTCGAGTTGACGAAGCTGATCCACGCCCGGACGCAGGCGCCTCAGTCGGTGAAGCAGTAGGAATCGCTCGACGCGTCACCGCCCTGCAGCCGGGTCTGGTGCACCCGCAGGCCGCGGAAGTCGTCGCCGTGCGGGAAGAACCCTGGGTCGGGAACCAGCCCGCCCGCGTCGACGTCGGCGTCCAGCTTGGCCATCCACGCGCCGACACCGTCTGGGTAAAACACCTCGTCCCATGCCGCGTACAGCGAGTTTGTGACGTATACGCGGCGGCCGTCGCGGCTGATCTCGATCATCTGGGGGCCGCCTGCGAGTCGTAGTTCCGGGTCCGCAGGATGGGGCTCCCGCCGGATCACCCCACCGAGGCGAACGGACGCCGTCTCGCGCGGGCGGCTGGGATCGCTGACGTCGAACTGCTTGAGTTCTCCTGTGCCCCAACACGATACGTAGAGCCAGCGATCATCGACCGATAGGTCGATGTCTGACACCAGCGGCGGCACAGCGCCGAAAGGTTTCAACGCAGGCGGCAGGTCATCGGCGTCGGCCGGTTCGGCAGGGATCGTGACGACCTTGTCGACGGCCCACTGCTCGCCGTCGCGGTGCCACAGCCACACTGAGGCGGACAGATCTTCGACGCTGATCACCACGCCGGCGAACCCCCACGTCTTCGACGGATCATGAGCGGGCCGCAGTTCCAGCACCATCTGGTGAGCGTCGCCGAGATCGATCCGTTGGGTCAGAGTGCGCTCGGACAGGCTCCAGAAGTTCAAGTGGTGCCCGAACTTTCGGCCTAGCAGGTCCTCGGGGTTCAGCCCGTTCTCGATCATCGACGGCGAGGCCCACTCCGACGTGATCACGGTGTCGTTGCGCAGATGCCACCACACGTCGTAGGCGAATTGTTGCGGTCCGCGGTCCTTCTCCCACGGCCCGATCACCTCGAACGTGTCATGGTCGAGCAGCGCGACGCCGCCGGGACCGTCGTCGCCGTTCGGTCCGCCCAGTGCGGACATGAAGATGCCACCCGGCCCGCAGTGCACGGTGTGCGGGCGCGAGTATCCGGCCTTGGACGCGAGTTCGTCGGCGTCAATCGTATGCGCCAACACCGGGTTTCGCGGGTCGGGTTTGGTGTCGAGGACGTACGTGTTCGACGACCGGATGCCGGGGATGACGAGGTAGCGCCGCTCGATGTCATGACCCTCGTGGCCGTCGTGGCACAGCGCGCTCGAGCAGGCGTTCCAGCCGAAGTGGTGCAGTTCGTTGCCTGCCGTCGGAAGCTCCGACCAGCCGACCACCCGGCCATACGACGACGAAGCGGAATCGCAGTCCACCACGGCAAGCGCGTCTTTCGCCTGGCCGGCCGGGTCGAATGCGACAACGTAAGCAAGCTGCTCGGGTGCTGCGGCGATGGCGGCACCCGGGCTGCGGTAAAAGGTGGGATCTGTTGCAGCCATGCCTGCAGATCATCCTCCGCGGCGTCGACGCGGGGGTAAAGATTCACAGCAGTCGTGCAGGAACGTTTGACAACACCACTAATGGTTCGTTCCCGGCTGCCCCAAGAAGTCGGTGGTTTCCTGGGGGAACGGCCGATGCGTCGGCTCGTTCGCCTCGGCCGAGGCTGCGTCGCGCCGGGTTCGACCGGCGCCGGCGGGCTTGCTCACGGGGTATAGGCAGGCGCTGGTGACGCGGCTTCGATCCTGGTCGGTGCGATCGTCGGCGCCATGGTCGGGGCCGGCGGTGGCGGTGTGATGGTGATCGGGATCGTCGGCACGACCGCACCTGTCTGCCCCACCGGTTCGCGCGATACGACGAGATCAGCAGGGTTCGCGCCGCGGCTCATCGATGGCGTCGGAGAGCTCACGATCATCGTCGAGGACGATCACATCAGAACTTTTCGACGACGGTGGCCTGGTCGCGCTCGGGTGGACCCGTTGTCACCACGGTGAGGATCAGCCCGACACCGCGGGCGTAGTACTTGTTCTCGCCCGGCCCCGTGGGATCGAGCAGGTCGGAGTCCTTCGTCACCAACAGATCCTTGGCGGGCCCGGTGAATGGGGTCGTTTCACTCCCGGTGAGACTGAGCACCTCGCCGGTATCCTCCGCGACGCCCTTCGCGTACTCCTGCCGGTACTGATCGCCGACCTGCGGGTGCGCCGGCATGATGATGCCGGGCAGGGCGCCGTTGACGCCGCCCTCAAACGAGCCGGCGGTGTCCACGCTGCCGTCCTTGTATTCCTTGGTGACTTCGCCGAAGTACCAGACGTTGCCGTCGCGGTCCTGCGCATACCAGTCGAAGGTGTCTTCTAGCGGCTCGTTGTCGACGGTGACTGTGTCGTGGACGACGACGGTGTCGACGCCCATGACCTTCCTGGTGTCGCGGGTGACCTCGGTGGTTGTGCGCTGCAGCCCATCTGCGGTGGCCGCCTCAGAGATCGTGCGGGTCCCTGGCGTCAGCGGGAAGTACGGATTGTCGATCTTGGTCGTGAAGACCGACGGGACGATCGTCGGAGAGTACGGGTCGGTGATCTTCATCGGACCGGGAGGCGATGCGGAAGCCGAGACCGAGGGGTTGGGCGCTGCCGACGTGGTCGCGGTCGGGGGCGCGGAGGGGCCGCTCGAGCACGCTGCGCTCGCCGCGAGAAACGCCAACGCTGTGGTGGTCGTGAGAAGCGAAGTCCTCACCTCGTAAAGCGTATCTCCGCCGGTGGCCCGTTGTCTGCCAGCGCTTTTCAGCTTCCGTTAAGGAACTTTCTGCTGAGCGTCTTTGGGGCCTGCGCCAGCCAAGCCTCGGTGATCAGCTCTTCTAGCTCCGGCACGCCGATCTCGGCCAGGCGCACCAGCACCGCCGGGTAGCCGTCGAAATGGGGGGTGGTGAAGTACACCCCGGGTTCGTCGGCGACGAGCGCGAACTTCACGCCCTCGTCCGCGACCCGGGCCCCGAGAATGTCTCCATCGGGGGCGTCCGCGCCCAGCGCAGCGTAGTCCGCCTTGCGCAGCGGCCGTTCCCACGCGATCAGCTTCTTGCGCACCCGCCAGTTACGCGGCGAGGCCTCCGCGGTTTCGGGAAGCTCACCGACGATTCGCCCGACGTCGTCCCACGTGGCCACACTCCCGATTCTGCGCCCGGCAGTCCGCTGCGCGCGATGAAACCTTGTGATGGGATCAGCGGATGGGCATCAAGGTGGCGCTGGAGCATCGCACCAGCTACACGTTCGATCGGCTGGTGGAGGTGTACCCCCACGTTGTTCGGCTGCGCCCCGCGCCGCACTCGCGCACTCCGATCGAGGCCTATTCGCTGCAGGTCGAGCCGGCAGATCACTTCATCAACTGGCAGCAGGACGCGTTCGGCAATTTCCTGGCCCGCCTGGTGTTCCCGAATCGTGCCCGCAGCCTGACCATCACGGTCGGGCTGATCGCCGACATGAAGGTGATCAACCCGTTCGACTTCTTCATCGAGGACTGGGCCGAACAGATCGGCTTCGAATATCCCAAGGCGCTCGCCGAAGACCTCAAGCCCTATCTGCGGCCGGTCGACGAGGCCGGGGAAGGCTCGGGGCCCGGCGACCTCGTCCAGGCGTGGGTGAAGAACTTCTCCGTCGCCCCCGGCACGCGCACCATCGACTTCCTGGTCGCCCTGAACCGGGCGGTGAACGCCGATGTCGGCTACAGCCTGCGGATGGAACCCGGTGTGCAGACGCCGGATTTCACGCTCCGCACGGGAATCGGCTCGTGTCGCGACTCGGCGTGGCTGCTGGTGTCGATCCTGCGCCAGTTGGGCTTGGCCGCCCGCTTCGTGTCCGGTTACCTGGTGCAGCTGACGTCCGACGTCGAAGCGCTCGACGGGCCGTCCGGGCCTGCCGCCGACTTCACCGATTTGCACGCCTGGGCCGAGGTGTACATCCCTGGCGCGGGCTGGATCGGGCTTGACCCGACGTCGGGGCTGTTCGCAGGCGAGGGCCACATCCCGCTGTCGGCCACGCCTCATCCCGAGTCGGCAGCCCCGATCACCGGCGCGACCGAACCGTGCGAAACCACGCTCGACTTCTCCAACGTCGTCACCCGGGTTCACGAGGATCCCCGCGTCACCCTGCCGTACACCGAGGCGGCATGGGGCGCGATCTGTGCGCTGGGTGCCCGCGTCGACGAGCGGCTCGCCGCCGGTGACGTGCGCCTCACGGTCGGCGGTGAGCCGACATTCGTCTCGATCGACAACCAGGTCGACCCGGAATGGACCACGGACGCCGACGGGCCGTACAAACGCGAGCGGGCGTCCGCGTTAGCGGCCAAGTTGAAGAAGCTGTGGGCGCCGCAGGGACTGGTGCAGCGCAGTCAGGGCAAGTGGTATCCAGGAGAACCCTTGCCGCGCTGGCAGATTGGACTGTTCTGGCGTATCGACGGCCAGCCGCTGTGGATCGACCAGGCGTTGCTGGCCGACCCTTGGCAGGCCGACGGCGAACCGCCGGCGCTGGCGCATGACGTGGGCGGCCAGGTGCTCAATGCCGTCGCCGAGGGCCTCGGGCTGCCGGCTTCGCAGGTGCGGCCGGCCTACGAGGACGCGTTGAGCAGGCTGGCCGCCGCGGTGCGGCAGCCCGAAGGTGAACCGGTCGCCGCGCCAGACGATCTGGCGGCCGATGCGCCCGACGCCCGCGCCGCGCTGATGTCGCGCCTCGAGGCGCCCGTCACCGAACCCGCCGCCTACGTGCTGCCGCTTCATCGCCGCGCCGACGACTCCGGCTGGGCCAGCGCCGACTGGCAGCTGCGTCGAGGGCGCATCGTGCTACTCGAGGGCGATTCGCCTGCCGGGCTTCGGCTGCCGCTGAACTCGATCAGCTGGCACCCGCCGCCGCCCTCCCATCACGCCGACCCGCTGACCCGGTCCACCACCCTGCCCATCGACACCGAGGCAGCCGCCGCGGCGGTTGTCGAGGACGCCGATGCCGCGCCTACCTCCGCGATGGTCGCTGAGATCCGCGACGGGTTGCTGTACATCTACATGCCGCCGACCGACGAACTCGAGCACTTCATCGACCTGATCAGCCGGGTCGAAGCGGCCGCCGCCAAGGCCGAGTGCCCCGTGGTGGTCGAAGGCTACGGCCCGCCGCCCGATCCCCGGATCGGCTCGATGACGATCACGCCCGACCCGGGCGTCATCGAGGTCAACGTCGCGCCGACGGCCAGTTTTGCGGAGCAGAAGCAGCAGCTGGAGACCCTGTATGAGCAAGCCCGGCTGGCTCGCCTGTCTACGGAGTCGTTCGATGTCGACGGCACACACGGCGGCACGGGCGGTGGCAACCACATCACGCTCGGCGGCACCACGCCCGCCGATTCGCCGCTGTTGCGCCGCCCCGACCTGCTGGTGTCGCTGCTGACCTATTGGCAGCGCCATCCGTCACTGTCGTATCTGTTCGCAGGCCGGTTCGTGGGCACCACCTCGCAGGCGCCGCGCGTCGACGAGGGCCGCGCCGAGGCGCTCTACGAACTGGAGATCGCGTTCGCCGAGATCGCGCGGCTCGGCCAGGGCGCAGGCGGCGCGAAGCCGTGGGTGACCGACCGCGCGCTGCGCCACCTGCTCACCGACATCACCGGCAACACCCATCGCGCCGAGTTCTGCATCGACAAGCTCTACAGCCCCGACAGCGCGCGCGGCCGGCTCGGGCTGCTCGAGCTGCGCGGCTTCGAGATGCCGCCGCACTATCAAATGGCGATGGTGCAGTCGCTGTTGGTGCGCTCGCTGGTGGCCTGGTTCTGGGACGAGCCGCTGAGGGCCCCGCTGATCCGGCACGGCGCCAACCTGCACGGCCGATACCTGTTGCCGCACTTCCTGATTCACGACATCGCCGATGTCGCCGCCGATCTGCGCGCACACGACATCAACTTCGACACCAGCTGGCTGGACCCGTTCACCGAGTTCCGGTTCCCTCGCATCGGCACCGCGGTGTTCGAGGGCGTCGAGATCGAACTGCGCGGTGCGATCGAACCTTGGAACGTCCTCGGCGAAGAATCCACCGCAGGCGGCACCACCCGTTACGTCGACTCGTCGGTGGAACGCATCCAGGTGCGGCTGATCGGCGCGGACCGGCACCGGTATGTCGTGACCGCGAACGGTTACCCGATCCCGCTGCTGGCCACCGACAACCCCGACGTCCAAGTCGGCGGGGTGCGGTTCCGGGCATGGCAGCCGCCGAGCGCGCTGCACCCAACCATCACCGTCGACGGGCCGCTGCGCTTCGAGTTGGTCGACACCGTGACGGGAGTCTCGCGCGGCGGTTGCACCTACCATGTGTCGCACCCGGGCGGCCGCGCCTACGACTCCCCGCCGGTCAACGCCGTGGAGGCCGAGTCCCGGCGGGGCCGCCGCTTCGACGCGACGGGCTTCACCCCCGGAAAGGTGGACATGTCGGACATCCGCGAGAAGCAGGCTCGGCAATCCACCGATGTAGGCGCGCCGGGCATCTTGGATCTGCGCCGAATGCGTACCGTTCTGCAGTAATGGTCCTTCCCGCGCCTGAAACGCACGACATCGACCAGCTGCTCGCCCGGTACCGCACCGCGCGCGCCCAGCAGGCGCTGTTCGACGTGCGCGGCGAGCGTGCCGGGACCGGTTATGACGAATTCGTCGACGCAGCAGGCAATGTGCGACCCGCCTGGCAGGAACTCGCCGAATGTGTTGGCGAGCGGGGCCGCGGCGGACTGGAACAGCTGCGGTCCATCATCCGGAGCTCGGTCGACAACGACGGGATCACCTACATCCAGGTCGACCGGCACGGCGATGCGGTGACCAACGGCGACGGGACAGCGCAGCCGGGGCCGTGGCACCTCGATGCGCTGCCGCTGCTGCTATCCGCGTCGGACTGGGACACGCTGGAATCGGGTCTTGTGCAACGCTCCCGGCTGCTCGACGCCGTGCTGACCGACCTGTACGGCCCGCGTCATTCGATCATCAGCGGGGTGCTGCCACCTCAGCTGTTGTTCGCACACCCGGGCTATGTCAGGGCCGCCCGCGGGATCGAGGTGCCGGGCCGGCATCAGTTGTTCCTGCACGGCTGCGACGTCAGTCGAAGTGGATCCGGGGCCTTCGTTGTCAATGCCGACTGGACCCAGGCACCCTCGGGGGCGGGCTACGCACTGGCCGACCGGCGAGTGGTCGCGCACGCGATCCCCGACCTGTACGAACGGATCGGCCCGCGGCCCGCCTCGCCGTGGGCGCAGGCGCTGCGATTGGCGCTCATCGACGCGGCCCCCGAGTCGGCCGAGGAGCCGGTGGTCGTGGTGCTCAGCCCAGGCATTCACTCCGAGACCTCGTTCGACCAGGCCTATCTGGCCAGCGTGCTCGGCTTCCCACTGGTGGAGAGCGCCGACCTGGTGGTGCGCGACGGCAAGTTGTGGATGCGGTCGATGGGCACGCTCAAGCGTGTCGACGTGGTGCTACGCCGCGTCGACGCCGAGTACGCCGATCCGCTCGACCTGCGCGCAGATTCGCGGCTAGGTGTGGTGGGCCTGGTGGAGGTGCTGCGCCGCGGCGCGGTAACGGTCGTCAACTCGTTGGGCAGCGGCGTTCTGGAAAGCGCTGGGCTGCTTCGCTTTCTGCCCGAACTGGCCGAGCGGCTGCTGGGTGAGACCCCGCTGCTGCAGACGGCACCGATGTACTGGGGTGGCATCAACACGGAACGTTCGCACCTGCTGACCAACTTGTCGTCGCTGTTGATCAAGTCGGTGACGGGCGGGGACGCGATCGTCGGGCCGGCTCTGTCGTCCGCGCAGCGCAAGGAACTCGGCGTGCGCATCGAAGCAACGCCGTGGCAGTGGGTGGGCCAGGAGCCGCCGCAGTTCTCGTCGGCGCCCACCGACTACTACCCGGGCGGGCTGTCGTCGGCCAGCGTCGGGATGCGGTTGTTCACGGTGTCGCAGCGCAGCGGGTACGCGCCGATGGTCGGCGGCCTGGGTTACCTGCTGGCCCCCGGTAGTGCCGCTTACCGGTTGAATAACGTTGCGGCCAAGGATATCTGGGTGCGCACGCCGACACGCGTCACCACCGTCGAGCGGATTCCGGGCGCGGTCGAACTGCCCGCGATGACGCCCAGTCCGACCAGGGCCGTCAGCTCCCCGCGTGTGCTGTCCGACCTGTTCTGGATGGGCCGATACGCGGAACGAGCCGAGAACATGGCGCGGCTGCTCACCGTCACCCGTGAGCGCTATCACGAATACCGCTTCCGCCGCGAGATGGAAGGCAGCGAGTGCGTGCCGGTCCTGCTGGCCGCGCTCGGACAGATCACCGGGACCGACACCGGCGCAGGCAGCGACTACGCGGAGATGGTCGCGACGGCCCAGACAACGCTGTGGTCGTTGACCGCCGACCGGCACCGCGCTGGCTCGCTGGCGCAGTCGGCCGAGCGACTCGGGCTCGCCGCGCGCGCGGTGCGTGACCAGATGTCGAATGACACGTGGATGGTGCTGGCAGCCGTCGAGCGCGCTCTGCTGCACGCGCCGGACACACCGCCCGAGTCGCAGACGGAGGGTGACGCGTTCCTCTCGTCGACGAACAACCTGACGCTGGCCGGAATGCTGGCGCTGTCCGGCGTCGCGGCAGAGTCGATGGTCCAGGACGTCGGCTGGACGATGATGGATATCGGCAAACGAATCGAGCGCGGGCTGGCGTTGACCGCGCTGCTGCGTGCGACCCTGACGACGGTCCGCAGTCCGGGTGCAGAGCAAACCATCACCGAGTCCACGCTGGTGGCCTGCGAAT
>Ga0163161_10003934_pt1 | contig 10420 bp, 5 predicted proteins | sample S45metaG_FD_129847 | JGI IMG/M metagenome (GOLD analysis project Ga0163161, IMG submission 129847) | Switchgrass rhizosphere microbial communities from Kellogg Biological Station, Michigan, USA - S4-5 metaG | ecosystem: Host-associated > Plants > Roots > Rhizosphere > Soil | place: USA: Michigan... | reverse complement strand
GCTTCCAGATATTCGTCGAGCTTGTGCCGATCCTCCATCCCCAGCATGCCGGTCAGCCGGGCACTGTCGTCCATCACGAAATCGAGGATACTCGATTGCCGCCGTAATTGAGCGAGGCGGCTTTTCGCGTCCAGCGCGTCGCCGTCGCCGAACAAGCGTTCAAACACATCGCGCGGATTGGCGGTGACGGGCAGCGGCACGGTGGGGTTCCGCCAGCTAATGCCATTGGTGTAGGCGCAGCTATAGCCAATGTCGCAACTGCCCAGCAGGCTGGCCTGATCGATGCCCAACTCCAGCGAACTGAGTTGGGTCGCATCACCCAGATGATCGGCATAGGCCTGATCGACCGAAATGCCGCAGCGTATGTCGGTGCCCTCGGTCTGTTTGACATGGACGCCGGTAATGAAGGCGGGACAGGAGCGGCCATGCCCTGCGGGACGATCCCCCATCGCGGCGGCGCTGGGATGGCCAAGCCCGGTGATGACGCTGATCTGCGCGCGATGCGGCGCCAGCGGCTCCAGCGTGGGCGGCAGCGCAAAGCCCGGTCCCTGCGTGGCGGGCAGAAACTGGTTCATCATCATGCCATTGGGCGAATAGAAAATCTGAAGCCGCTTGGGCCGGGCAGCGACATCGGCGGCCCTCGCCGATGGCATCATAGCCTCCAGAAACGGCAACGCCATGGCCGTGCCCGCGCCGCGCAACAGGGTACGGCGGCTGAGCGGTTTACGCAGGATGATCATCGTGCCCACCTCATTTACCGGTTGTCCTTCGCAGGGTGAAGGGCGCGCTATGCACGATCCCCTTGATGACGGTCTGGATGCGATAGCCGTCAGCGGCGGCGCTGCGGCCGATGGTGCGGATGGCCGGCATGTCGCGCGCGTCCACCCCGCGGGCCAGCGCATAGGTCAGCAATCGTTCGGTAAAGGCGCTGGCGAATTCGTCCTTTTGCGTCAGCAAGATCCGCTTCAGCCCGGCAAGCCCGGCAAATTGGGTGCCATCGGGCATCCGCGCCGACACGTCGATCGGCTGCCCGGCATCCTTCTGGCGAAAGGCGCCGATCGCATCGAAATTTTCAAGGCTAAAGCCCAGCGGGTCCATCTTCACATGGCAGGCGGCGCAGGCCGGGCTCTTGCGGTGCAGTTCCAACTGCTCGCGCGCGGTGAGCAGGCGGCCGTCATGCTTGTCCTGCAAGGCGGGCACGTCCGGCGGTGGCGGCGGTGGCGAGGCCGCGAGCAGATTGTCGAGAATCCATTTGCCCCGCTTCACCACCGAGGTGTGGTTGCCATAGGAGGTGACGGTGAGGATACTCGCCTGCCCCAGCAACCCGCCGCGATTGGATGCCGGGTCCAGGCTGACGCGGCGCATGGCGGTGCCGCTGACGCCGCTAATACCATAATGGTCCGCCAGCCGCTGATTAAGGAAGGTATAGTCCGCCGCGATGAAATCCAGCAGGCTGCGGTTCGTTTGCAGCACATAGCTGAAGAACATTTCCGTCTCCCGCGCCATCGCGTTGCGCAGGCGGGTGTCGAATTTGGGAAACACCGTAATGTCCGGCCGCTGCTGGTCCAAATTGCGCAGATAAAGCCACTGGCCCGCGAAATTGGTGGTGAGCGCCTGCGCCCGCGGATCGGCCAGCATCCGCGTGACTTGCGCATCCAGAACGCCCGGTTGCTGCAATTGGCCAGTTTCCGCCAGGTGCAGCAGCGTTTCGTCGGGGATGCTGCTCCACAAGAAGAAGGACAGGCGCGACGCGAGTTCGATGTCGGTCAAGCGCCGAACGCCGCCCGCCTTACTGCCCGCCGGGTCCTGTTCAACCAAGAACAAGAAGTGGGGAGACACGAGGATAGCCTCTACCGCCGCCTCCACCCCATGTTCGAAATCGGACTGGGCGCGCTCGGTCGCGTACACGCGCATCAAAGGGGTCAGGTCGCTATCCGTCACGGGACGCCGATAGGCCCGGCGGGCGAGCGAGGCGACGATCTGCCGGGCGCAGGCGGCTTCGGCCGTGGCGCGCGTGGGCTTGCACAGGAAGATGCGGTCACGGCTGGGCGTCCGGCCGACGCCCTTGGGCGAAAATGGCCCGGCCACGTCAATCTGAAGGACGTCACGGGGGAAATTCTGCTGCGAATAGCGCGGCGACAGGCGATAGGACGGCACATCGATCGATTTTACGCGCACGCCATCGACCGAAACGTCCATCGGCAGCATCACCGGCGCAGCAGTCGGCACCGGCACCTTGTCGAGATCATTGCGCAGCGTCTGGACGCTTTCGTCGGGTGCGATCTGACGGCGGAAAGACAGGCCGATGACATGCGCCCCGGCCTTCAGCGGCACGCGGACGCTGAACTTGTCCTCCTTTTGCCGGTCGGTTTCATTGTTGGTATTGGCATTCAGCCAGCCGCTGACTTCATAGGTCGCATCGTAGCGGGCGTAATATTTGAATGCGCCGCCGCCGCGCGAACCGAGCGGCAGGTCGTCGCTGGCACGCTCATTATAGGCGGGGCGCCCGGCATTCATGACCGATCCGTCCTTGGGCACTTCATGGGAGGTGACAAATTCGCGCCGCGACGTAAGGCCGGTCGCCATGCGCCCGACCTTGCCCGCCACGGCGATATAGCGGTCCATCAGCGTCGGCGAAACGCTGAGCACATCGGCGATATTGTCGAAGCCATAGCCCGAATTATCCTGCGGCAACTCCCGACTGACATCGACCTTGAGCGCCAGCAGGTCGCGCACGGCATTGGCATATTCGACCCGGTTGAGACGGCGGATGGTGGCGCGGCCAGGATCGGGATGCGCGGCGGCGTAGGCATCCAGCCCGCCTTCCAGCCATTGGACGAAAGCGGCCCGGGCGGCGGGGGTCGGCTGCGGTTTGTTGAGCGGCGGCATTTCGCCCTGGCGGGTGCGACGCAGCACCTTTTCCCAGATATCCATGTTCGCGCCGTGCAGCAGATCGCCATTTTGCAGGTCGTCTAGCGAGAGATTGGCGATCTTGTCGCTGTCATTATGGCAGCGCGAACAATAATCGCCCAAGATGGACGGGGCCGCGTCAGGCGCAGTCAGCGCCGCCGCAGCAGGCAGTTGGGGCGCATCGTCCGGCCGTGCCAGGACCGACGCAGCCGCAACCAGCGCGCTCAGCGCCAGGATGCCACTGGGCAAAGTCGGATGCCAGTTGAGCCCCATCTAGAAAAATCCCATGTCCGAAGGCGGTCGTGCACCGCTCCCCTCAATTCATCATGACGCACAGCGGCCCGTTGTCCGCCGTCCATCCCTGCAAATTGGATATGAGCGCGGCCCTATTTGGGATTCGGCGTTGCGTCCATTGCCGTTATCGGGACGGTGGAATCGCAAAATTAGGCCGCCCCGGACGGCGAGCCCTCCCATCGCTCGTGTCGGACTAGCCGGTGAGCCAAGCGCTCTGATTTCCGCAACACAATGTCCGCAATATCCTCATTGAACTTCATAAGGGTGGCCGTCAGAAGGACCGCGAAATGGGGGAAATATGATGCGGATGGCTGGATTGTGGATCGCGCTGATGTTGAGCGCCGCGCCGGTCATGGCACGCCCGCCCGCTGCTGCACCGGCGTCCAATGAAGTGCGCACGGCATCCTATCTGGATCGCATCGCGGGTAGCAGCCCACGCCTGCGCATCTTCCTGCAGGCCATGCCCAAGGGGGCTGATCTGCACAATCACGCGGGCGGGGCCAATTTCGCGGAGGATTATCTGCGCTGGGCGGCGGCCGATGGCCTGTGCATCGCGACCGACACCCATCATGTCGTCGATCCGCCGTGCAACGCGCCCGGCCGGATGCCAGCGGCAGGGATCGAGCGCGACTATCCCCATTATTCCCGCGCGATCGACGCCTTTTCCACGCGCGGTTTCGAAGCCGGGGTGGGCGACCCGATGGTGTCGGGCTATGATCGTTTCTTCGCAACCTTCGATGCGTTCGGTGCGGCCTATAGCCGCCATGTGGGCGAAGCCATGGCGCTAACGCGGCAGCAGGCGGCAGCCGACCATGTGTCTTATCTCGAACTGGGCAGCGGCGCGCGCGCGGGCTGGATGCTGGGCATGAAGATGGCCGATGCCGACGCCAGCGATCTTGCCGCCCTCTATGCCAGGATCGCACCACTGTTGCCCGACGCGATCGCCAGCGCAAAGGCTGACTATGACGGCTATGACGCGCAGGGCGCCGCGATGAGTAGGTGCGGGACCGCGAACCCCGCGCCAGCCTGCGGCGTGGCGATGCGCTACCTCTACACCGCGATCCGCACCAGTCCGCCTGCGCAGGTGTTCGCGCAACTGGCCTTTGGCTTTGCGCTGGCGGAGGCCGATCCGCGTTTCGTGGGCGTCAACATCGCCGCGCCCGAGCATAATCCCGTCGCGGTGCGCGATTATGCGCTGCATATGCAAATGATCGCCTTCCTCAAGGCCCGTCATCCTAAAGTGAAGCTGTCGCTTCATGCGGGTGAACTGACATTGGGACTGGTGCCGTCGCGCGACCTGACCTTCCATATTCGCGATGCAGTGCAGGTCGCGGGCGCGCGGCGGATCGGCCATGGTATCGATATCGCCTATGAAAGCGATGCACCCGCGCTGTTGGCGCGCATGGCGCGCGATCAGGTCGCAGTGGAGATCAACCTGACCAGCAATGCCGTCATATTGGGCGTGAAGGGCAGCGACCATCCCCTGTCCCTCTATCGCGAGGCGGGCGTGCCGGTGGTGCTGTCCACCGACGATGAAGGCGTGTCGCGCAGCGACATGACCAACGAATATCTGCGTGCCGTCACCGAACAGGGGCTGCGCTATGCCGACCTCAAGCAGATCATACGCAACGGACTGCATTACAGCTTTCTGCCCGGCGACAGCCTGTGGCGGGACAAGCCTGGCGGCGCGCTGGTCGCGGCGTGCGCCACGATCGATGCGCCGGGGTGCAACGCCTGGTTGGCGACAAGCCCCAAGGCGGCGGCGCAGGCCCGGCTTGAACGCGATCTCCAGGCCTTCGAAGCTATGCCGCGCTGACCCGGTCGGGGACGGCCAGGTTCAGGATCACAGCGACCAGCGCGGCAGGCAGGACGCCCGACGTCAGGATGATGCGCAGCGTTTGGGGCAGATGCGATACCGCGTCGGGCTCCAGTTCCAGCCCGATGCCGATCGACAGGGCCACGCCGAAGATCAGCATGTTGCGCTGTGTCCAGACAACCCCCGACAGGATCGATAGCGCCGCCGAGGCGACCATGCCGAACATCACGATCACGCCGCCGCCCAGTACTTCGATCGGGACGGTGGTGATGAGCGCGCCGATCTTGGGCGCGAAGCCGCACAGGATCAGGAACAGCGCGCCGATGGTCACGATATGGCGGCTCATGATGCCCGTGATCGCAATCAGCCCGACATTCTGGCTGAAGGAGGTATTGGGCATCGCGCCGAACAGGCCCGCCAGCGCGGTGCCAAGGCCGTCCGCGCTGGTCGCGCCAATGAGTTCGCGGTCGGTGGCGGTCCGCCCTGCACCGCCTTCGCAGATGGCCGATACGGCGCCGATCGATTCGATGGCGGAGATGAAGCCCATCAGGCAGAAACCCAGGATCGCAGGGAGAGACACGGCAAAGCCGAAATGGAAGGGCTGCGGGATCATGATCCATCCGGCCGCAACGACCGGGGCGAGCGACACCCGGCCCATCGCCGCAGCCACGGCATAGCCAGCCAGCAATCCCAGCAGCACCGAGGCGGTCGACCAAAGCCCGCGCCCGTAGAAGCTGAGGCCCAGCGTCACGATGACCACGATGCCTGCCAGCAGCCAGCTTGTCCCCGCGCCATAGGCGGGTGTGCCCTGCGCCGTGACGCCGCCGGCGGCATATTGGACGCCCACCCGCATCAGCGACAGGCCGATCATCAGCACGACCAGGCCCGTGATCATGGGCGGCAGAGCGAAGCGGATGCGGCCGATGCAACTGCTGACGCAGGCGTGGAACAGGCCGCCGACGATGGCCGCGGTAGTGAGTTGGGCCATCGCGGCCACCCCCTGCCCCGCGACGATCGGGATCATGACCGGCAGGAAGGCGAAGCTGGTGCCCTGTACGATCGGCAGGCGCGCACCGACCGGGCCGATGCCGATCGTCTGCATCAGGGTGGCGATGCCCGCGAAGAACATCGCCATCTGGATCATGTAGATCATAGGCGCTGGGTCGGCCGACCCGAAGCCGAAGCCGGCCGCGCCGGCCACGATGATCGCCGGGGTCAGATTGCTGACGAACATCGCCAGCACATGCTGGACGCCCAAGGGAATCGCGACGGCGAGGCCAGGGAAATGATCGGGATCGCGGGCTTGGTCCGCTGTCATGGGAGGCATCAGGCGAGGCTCATCAGGCGGGTGAGCGAACGGTCGGCAGCACGCAGGATGGTGGCGCGGTCAGCCTGCACCAGTTGTCCGCCGCGCACCACGGCGCGGCCTTCGACAAACACGTCGCGCGCGCCTGTGGGCGGGCTGAGGATCAGGCCTGCGACCTTGTCCCATGCCCCTATGGAGGCGAAGTTCACACCGTCCCACAGGACGATGTCGGCGCGCTTGCCCGGCGCGATCTGACCGCAGTCGTGGCGGCCCAGCATTTCTGCCCCGCCACGCGTTGCGATGTACAGCGCGTCGCGCGGGTCGAAGGCGGCGGGTCCGCCGATCGCGCGCTGAAGCAGCATCGCCTGGCGCGCTTCCAGCAACAGGTTGCCGCTATCGCTGGAGGCGGAGCCATCGACGCCAAGGCCGAGCGGTACGCCTTGTTCAAACATCGCCTTGAGCGGGGCGATGCCGGAGCCCAGACGGCAGTTGGAGCAGGGGCAATGGGCGATCCCGGTGCCGGTCCGCGCGAACAGGGCGATTTCGCGGGCATCGAGCTGGACGCAATGGGCGTGCCACACGTCCGGGCCGACCCAGCCCAGGCTTTCGGCATAATCGCCGGGGCGGCAGCCGAAGCGTTCGAGCGAGAAGGCGACATCGTCGGCATCCTCGGCCAGATGAGTGTGCAGCATCACCCCCTTGTCGCGGGCGAGCAGCGCGGCGTCGCGCATCAGGCCCTGGCTCACCGAAAAGGGCGAGCAGGGAGCGACGCCGACGCGAACCATGGCCCCCTCCCCCGCGTCATGGAACCGGTCGATCACGCGGATGGTGTCGTTCAGGATGGCGTGCTCATTCTCGACCAGGCTGTCGGGCGGCAGTCCGCCGTCGCTTGTCCCCACGCTCATCGCGCCGCGGGTGGGGTGGAAGCGGATGCCGATGCCTTGTGCGGCCGCGATCGTATCGTCCAGCGTTACGCCATTGGGGAAGAGGTAGAGGTGATCCGAGGTCAGGGTGCAGCCCGACAAGGTGAGTTCGGCGAGGCCAAGCTGGGTCGCGGCGAACACGTCATCGGGGCGATATTGCGCCCATATAGGGTAGAGACGTTTGAGCCAGTCGAACAGCGAGGCGTTGATCGCGCCGGGCAGAGCGCGGGTCAGCGACTGGTAGAGATGATGATGGGTGTTGACGAGGCCGGGGGTCACGACGCAGCCGCGCGCATCGATCACGTCGTCGGCCTGGGCCAACCAGGGTGCGAGGTCTGCCGTCGTCCCGACCGCCAGGATAACCCCGTCCCGAAACGCGACCGCCCCGTCGGCAATCTCCCGCCGGGGATCATCCATGCAGACCAGGATGTCGGCGTTGCGGATGACGATAAGGGTCATGCTATTGCGGCACGGTCTTTTCGTAACGGTCCCAATGGCCGACCAGTTCGTCGACCACCTTGGACCCGACCAGATAGAGGCTTTCCAGCGCGGCGGTCATGCCGGCATAGCCTTCATTTTCCGTCAGCAGATAATGGGCGGCGGTGTCATCGGGCGGCGGCATGGTGAAATTGCTGCCCGCGCGCAGAACCATGAACCGGTCCTTGTCCACCCGGCCGATCTGGTCGAGATAGACGATCGACTGATAGGTCCCGGTTTCCTCCATCGCGGAGGTCACGAATTCGCCCTTCCCCTGCGTCCAATAGCGCACCCAGTCATTGGCCCAGTCGGTCATCCGCGCACCATGCCAGAAGGTCATGGCGGCCAGTTGATCGCCCTTCAATACGAACGGGGGACGCTGTGCCATGGGATGGTCGGTGAAGCGCGCCCGCTCCTTGCGGATCGACGGGTCGTCGGGCAGGACGATGTCCTTGGTCAGGTTGTAGGCCCAGTCGCGCAAGGCGGGGTTGATTTCGAATATTTCGCCCTGGCCGACCGGCGGGTTGGGATCGTTCGGGCCTTTGCTATGTAGCGCGAAATAGCCGCTTTTCCAGTCGGCGGGGATTTCCCGCGCGTCGATTTCATGCGCTAGGTCGCCATCGACCAGATAGCGCGCCCACGCGGCCGATCCGATCGAGGCATCCTGCGAATCGATGCCCGCGATGCCCGCGACCAGCCAATAGGCATGGGACAGGTCGAACCGTTGGTCGAGGCCCAACGCCATGGCGGCCGTCGCCGATTTGATGTTGCCCATACCGGTGACCATGCCCAGAACCTGGGTCTTGGGATCATAATAGAGATCGTGATGGGACTGCGGGAAGGGAATGCGCATGTCGAGATGGCGCCGTTCCTTCCAAAGTTGGAATTCGCCGGGCTTGTCGCCGCTATCCTCGCCGATTTCGAACATCGAGACGATAACGACGCGGACGGGGAGCGGCGTGGCGCAGGCAGCACCGGGCACGCAGTTTTCGATGCCGGCGGGCGCGGGCGCGGGCTGGGCAGCGGCGAGCGCCGACGGGGCGATGGAGGCAATTGCAAGCGCGGCGGCAGAGATCAGGAAACGAATGATGATGACTGTCCTTGTTCATGACGAAAGCGGGACGCGACCATGACGTCGACGCCCCCCTTCCTCTATTCCATCAGAACTTATAGGAAATCGTCGCCTGATAGCTGCGTGGCCGTTCAGGCAGGACGATCGTGCTGCCAAACAATTCAGTGAAGTTGGCGCGGAAATAGGTTTCGTTGGTCAGGTTTTTAACGTTCAGACGGAACAGCCAATCATCCTTCTCATAGGAAACGCCGACATCGACCAGCGTGTACGCAGGCAGCTTCACGACGCGCGACTGGCCCGAAAAGACCGAGTCCACCTTCACCACGCTGGCAGAGAAGGCGAGCCCGCTGTCGAAGGAGTAAGTACCTGTCAGCGAGTAGAGATTCTTGGGAATGCCCGCACGTCGTGCCGCCGCCTTGTCCGCGATCGGCACCAGACCGCCCTGCTGGCCGCCCAGATACAACCCCGGATTGCTGACGTTGATCAGATCCTCAATCCCGAAGAAGCTGAAGGTGGTGCCAGCATCCAGGAAGGTCAGGTTGGTGACGACAGTGCGGGTATAGGCGCCGGTGACGAGGAAATGCTTGTCCACCGACCAGCGGAACTCGGCTTCCAGGCCCTTGGTCTCGACCGATTGGTTGACGGTGGAGGACTGGATATTGTGGTCGGTCCGTTCCTGCTTGTACACCGAGACGGCGGTGTAGAGCATATTGTTGAGAAAGCTGCCCTTGATACCCGCTTCATAGAGTTTCGACGCAGTGATGAAGGTGCCCGCGATTGCGGTGGCGGGGTCGATTTCGGACCCCTGACCGGCGATCACCGTCGTCTGGCGCGCAGCCGTTACATAGGGAACAATACCGAAGGGCAACTTGTAGGACGCGCTGCCGTTCCACGACCAGCCGCCCTTGCTGCCAGACCCGGTCGGCGTCACGCCTTCGGTAGTTTGCAGCTTTGTCAGGAGGTTGGTCGATTCCACGTCGATCTTGTCGTAGCGCAGGCCACCGATAAGATCGAGGCCGAAGGCGAAGTCCAGGTCGACTAGGCCCGCCATGCCGTAGTCGGTATAATGACCTTTGAGATTGTTGGTATAGAGGCAGTCGCACTCGGTCGAGAGCAGGCGGTCGGACAGGGGGGTATAACCCTTGGTCAGGTCGACGCGATGGAAATATTCGAAGTTGAAATCGTCACCATGATTAAACTTCGTGTAGCGAATCGATGGCGACGCCTGCACCGAGAATTTGCCTGCCGAATTCTCGAAAGTCTTCGACAGGACGATCTTGTCCTCTATCACCCATGACTTGTGGAATTGCGAGAAGCCGTAGCTATTCTCGTTGATATTGTCGATGCCGTCATAGAAGAATTGGTTCTTGATCTCCAACCCGCTCTCAGCATTGTAGATAATGTCGAAATAGCCCGTCTTCGCGATGTTATCCAGACGATCGTTCTTGCCCGTCAGGGTTTTGCGGCGGCTCAGCTTGGCCGTGCCCACCTCGGTCAGTGCCAGCGACGCGTCGTTGGAATAACAGGCATCGGTGATGGATGCGGCGAATACGCCGCCGCCACAGGCGAAGCCGCCGAACGGATTAAGCCCCTTACCTGTAAGTTCCGCCTGGGACAGCTGG
>Ga0163161_10003931_pt1 | contig 10425 bp, 10 predicted proteins | sample S45metaG_FD_129847 | JGI IMG/M metagenome (GOLD analysis project Ga0163161, IMG submission 129847) | Switchgrass rhizosphere microbial communities from Kellogg Biological Station, Michigan, USA - S4-5 metaG | ecosystem: Host-associated > Plants > Roots > Rhizosphere > Soil | place: USA... | reverse complement strand
ATCCTGAAAAGGCCACTGGGGATCCAGCAGAAATCGCACGCTATCTGCGTGTCTTCGGAAACGCGGACCGCGACGTTCAACCTGTTACGGTCTGAACCGACAAGCCGGACTCGAACCATCCTTGCCGTTCAGCCGCAAGATTCCGATGCACAAGTGCGGTCCGTCTGCTATTTCGGCAACCCGCGACCAGACCCGGTCGTTCAGATCAACCTCCACGGATGTCAGCTTTGTGACACACAACCTGCCAAGGAGGCACATTTAAACGGAATGCCTGCTGGAGCCGCGATTGGACGTCGATGGACAACTGGAGTAATCACGTGCCCTTCCGACTTCGGTCGCAGGGCGCAGGAGCTCAGGTACTGTCGATGGCGTGGCGTTCAGGTAAACAGCTTGCGAGCGAGCTCGCGCAGATCTCGATGCAGAATGTCTTCAACCCTTACCGCGATCGTTGCTCATCGCACGACCTCGTTGACGCTCCCGCCATCCGACGGGCGAACTTGGCTGCAGTTGTCGATGCAGCGATAGGCAGGGGCTGTGCCGAGCTTTGGGTGGGTCTAGAACTTGGTGCCCGGGGCGGCCGGCGTACCGGGCTGGCGCTCACCGACGAATTCATGATGGAACAGTGCGGGGCATACTGGGGGCTACAGCGGCTCAGGCGCGCGACGCGGGGTGATGCGATGCAGGAGCAGACAGCGCGGTATGTGTGGGGCGCTGTGATTGGACGACCGCGCCCTGTGTTCTTCTGGAATGCATTCCCGTTTCATTCCCACATGCCGGGCTCGATCACCAATCGCGGGCACACGCTCGCAGAACGCCTGGCTGTACCGCCGATCCTGCCATGGCTCGTTGACGTACTTGGAGTGATCCGGATAGTGGCGCTGGGCCGAGCGGCCGAACGGGCTGTTGCAGATCACGGTTTGTCTGCGCACTATGTGCGCCATCCCGGAAGAGGAGGGGGAGCCGCTTTTCTGGATGCGATCCGGCAGGTCTGATTTATGGAACGGCGGATGCGTCCATCCGCTCATGAGAAGGTGCCGAACATGCATCAGAGTCTAAGAAGTGACGTTTGCGTAAAATCCTGGATGCAGTCCACACTTCCCGGGCCGCTCGAAGACATGGCTGAAAAATGATGCGCCTTCCTGACGCAACGGTGGTTTTCGACAGCTACTGGCGTTTTGCGGCCGAGCGATTGGCTATGTACTATCGTCGGTTACTGGATCCAGTTGGCCCGTGGACTGCTGATCCCGTTCTGGCTGAACACAGGTTCACAAACACGTTCCGGGCGGCTGACCGTGTAAGCCAGTATCTCATTCGTGAGGTCCAGTACCGGTCGGATCGCTCGCAGGCACCTGCCGAGGTTTTCTTTCGGACGATGCTGTTCAAGATCTTCAATCGCATCGAGACATGGGAAGCGATCGAAACGGCCGTTGGGCCCGTGAGCTGGCAAAGCGTAGACCTCGACGCGATGGTCCGAACACTTGATGTTGCAATGTCTGGTGGTTCGCGGGTCTATTCGGCTGCCTACATCATGCCGTCACCGCAGTTTGGTCACGCGCGCAAGCATGCAAATCACATCGCCCTGCTAGACACAATGATGCGGGATGGACTTCCCGGTCGACTGGCAGTTGCCCGCAGTCTTGAAGCTGCATACGAAATGATCGTCGGTTATCGTGGGCTGGGTCCGTTCCTCGCTTTCCAGTATACGATCGATCTGAATTACTCCTCGCTTCTCGATTTTGACGAGGACGACTTCGTCGTTGCAGGGCCTGGCGCCCTCGACGGCATCGCGAAGTGCTTTGGGAGTGGGCAGGCAGGCGACCCACAGGAAATCATCCGCGCCGTCACCGAGCGTCAGGACGCGGAGTTTGCCCGGCTGGGGCTCGACTTTCCTGGGCTGTTCGGACGAAGGTTGAAGCCGATAGACTGCCAGAACCTATTCTGCGAGATCTCCAAGTATGCGCGGGCGGCTCACCCTGAAGCGCTGGGCGTGTCCGGAAGGACGAGGATCAAGCAGAAGTATGGCCATAGTCGGCCGCAGGTGATCGAAATGCCAGTCTTTCCTCCCAAATGGGGGTTGGAAATCAAAGTGCCGACTTTGCCGCCCCTCCTTGTCCAACGTCCAGCGGAACAACTGGCACTTTTCCAGACATCAATCGTCTGACAGCGCCACAACGCTGCAGTATGACCTGCTGCCATCCGTTGTGGTGGTAGTGCGAAAAGAGACCACATTCCGGTCCCAGATAGCTTCCTGAACTTTTCCTTTTGCTTTCACGCTAACGATCCCTCGGTTCAGTTCCGTCACACGCAAATTGCGCAGTAAGGCCGGGGTGGGCTCGAGTCCCAATGAACGGACTATTGCCTCCCTTAGGCACAGGTCGTGGCGTTGCGGCTGATCAGCAATCGCGGCCCCGATCCCGGCCACCTTCCCGGCAAGGTCCACACCAACCCGGGGATCGAATTCCACGCTCCGCCTATCGAGATCAACAATGATCGTCCCTTGGCATTCGGTACGCAGCCGATGGAAGATGGCATATCCATCCACGATCGCCTCTTCCCATTCCCACGACTTGTTTTTCTCAACCTCAAGATTGTCGACGAAATTCCGTATAAAATCAATAAAATGGTTTGAGATCTCTGCCCGGTTGAGAAACAACTGTTGTTTTGCCCGCCGTTTGCCAGGATTGCGCAACTGGGCCAGCCGGACCCCTTCCGAGTGGATCGCTTTGATGATTGCCTCTTCAACGATCCTTGCACGCGCCCCGTCTTCCACTTCGTCCGTCCGGGGATGCGACTTTCGTTTCCGCTTCATCAGGCTGCGAAGAACAGGCGACCACCCGAGTTTCGCCACGTTTGCAAAATGCATGACGTCGTGGAACCGATATCCGTCGTCCTCGTAGGCGTTGTCCGTTAGGTCATCTCCAAGCCGCTTTCCATTAAGATACATCCGTGAACGGCTCCGGCTGGTCGATACGACCACAACCTCGAAGCGCCTCGGGAACCGCTCCTGCTCAGGGAACCTGCGATCATGCAGAGGGGTGGGAGCTGCTCGCAGGTATCGCTGCGAAACCTTTTCCATGTTTGCTTGGGCGATCTCCTCCAGCGATAGGCCATAGGTGCTGGCGAGCGCAGATATATGCCAGGCGATCTCACCCAAGATGTCATTGACAGGACGGTTCTCGATGGCCTGATTCAGCTCCAGCTCAATGTCTGGCAGGCCATGCCGGAAAAGCGTGGCCGTCAATTGCGAGAGAACGGCGAGGCAGACCTCTACGAGAACTTTTCCGCTGGTACGGGCCGTCAGGAATGCAACATTCTGATAGTCTTCGAACCGCATGTTGCGGGTCAGCTTGGGGAAAGCCTCTGCCGCCTTTAAAAATGTCGAGCGGTTTGCCGAATCGAGAACATAGCGAAGCCTAGCTGCCCGCTCACCGTCACCTCCGATTTCGCGGCGCAGATTGGCGATGTCATGGGCAAAGATGTTTACTGGCTTGCTGCCTTCGTTTGCGATACGCGCGAGAGCGAAGCAGTACCACATGGCATCGCCCAATTCGTGCACGATCTCGTCATTCGGTATGCTCCAGCCGTCAGATGCGTCGTCTGCGAGAAGGCGCTTCTTGATCGCAGCTGTTACCGAGCCGATCTCTGCCGCAAGACCAAAAGTCGCAATATCGCGACGTTCGGATTTCGATTTTTCCTGAGTATTGTCGGTTTGCTGAACAAACCGGTCGTAATCGGAAACGAGCATATGTCCCCCAGATCGGTGCTCTCTCGGACCATCTGGCCGGGCATGGTTACCATGCTCCCGGCCACCCCTGACGGTTCCGGGGAAGAGTTGCAAACCAGTTCTCAACGGCGTCGATCATCGCGGCCGGGAAGCTGTTCCGGTAGTCCCGCGTCGCTGGATATAGATCATCACCTGCGACATTCCTCAGAGTTGCGGGAATGGGGATCGCAGCGTGACCATAGTAGACAAATTCCGTGCTCCACAGGACCTGGTCAGCACTTGTGTCGCGAATCAGATTCGCAGCGTTAATGCCGCCGTTTTCAAGGGAATGGTGTGACCGTTCTTGAAGCCACTCGCCGTCTGCAGCACGGTGATAGATGTTGTCGCCGTAGCCCCGGCTGACACTGCCGCCGAAGTACGGCTTCTTCGGCTCGAAGCGTGGATCATCCCAGTACTGCTGGAAGCTGCACTTGCCTGACACTCGCGCGACGAAAATGGCACGACCAACCAAACCGTTGCTGGCGCTCCCGCAGCCGACCACAATGTCACCTGCAACGGCACCTTTTCGGATACCCGGCTTGCAGGTTGCCAATGTAAGAACGCCATGGAACGGGTTGGGGGCGAAGCCGAAATCGCGGGTGATCTTGTAGGAATACAGCCGCATACAGCTCTATTGACATTTCAGATGACGGATACCGCGCTCACGCGCGGTACCATCCGGATTTCTGAACGACCGATCCCCTCTGATGGCTTCCGAGAGTGCCCCGTCGCAATCGTGGACAATTCCCGCAGCATCCTTCTCAAACGGTTCCGGAAGAACATTCCTTCCGCCTTCAACGACCCCGATAAACGTTTTCCCGAGCTCTGATACCAAGCCACCACCTGATCCAATGCAGCCATCACTCGCAGCGTCTTCCGGCAACAGGAAGACACAGAGATCTGCTGTTTCGATACAATCCTTCAGTGCGGTAGGCAGCGCGCTGCCGTCCTGAGTGGTAGCGGCCGTTGCTGTGTCCAAATCGGCAAGCACTTCGCAGACCCCGTACCCCTCGGCCTCAAGGCGCGCCCGGGCGGCCGGAACCATATCCGTCGTCGCGGTGACGTAGATCAGACACGCGCGCTTGGTTGGTTCCATCATAGCCGTTCCTACCTCTTCTACTTACGGAATTGATAAAACAAGACGCTATCTATGAAAAGTCGATTTTCAATATATTATGTATTGTAAGGAAATGCCTCTCTCACCGTGAATGAAGAAGGCCGAGAGTATGTACAAAATTCCTCGCCATAGCGAACGCCCGGTTGATATGGCGCAATCAGTTAGACGAAGCTAGAGTTTCGCTGTGCATCTTCTCAATTTGCGCAAGAACTGAATCATAGCGGTCCTTCCTGAGAAGCGTCAGCTTGTTATTCAGTTTGTGCCGAATGGCAATGTCCAATCCGGTATCATCGCCAAACTCATCGACAGACACGGTTGCAAGGATCATTTGCTGATCTTGGAGTCTATTCGAAACGATGAAGTCCAGAATTGCCTTCCGGTTGGTAGGGTCCTGCTCTTGCTGAAACGGCGAGTCAATCAGCATCGGACAAAGCACGAAGGAGCTGAACTGATTCATTGTGCTGAGAAACGCAAAATATTGTGCTAACAATGCGCGCGGTAGATCGCTGCCGAGCGCATTGTTTTTGATCTGCTTATCAAGTGATTTGTAGTCATCCTCACTGAGAACACCTACGTTGAGGGCGTTAAGGTACTCTTTCATCCGAGCCTTGTACCAGGCGATGATTTCCTTCTTCCGGGCGCTATCTACCTTTAGCCCTGCGGTATTTTCCAAAAGCTGATCATTGACGCCCTCTTCCCTGCTCAGCATTTCCTGAATGTCGGCGTTCAGCGTGCTAATCATCTCTTTCATACCTTCGGAGGCGATAAGCTCCGACAAGGTCACATTTTCCTTCGTGCGTGCCAAGATGACCTCAACTTCCCGAAGTTGAGCGGAGACCTGCTTGTATTCGTCTTCCACCTGCTGAAGCTGAACCGTGATGTCGCTACGCTTCTTCAACCACTGGTCCACAAGCGCATGACAGTGGTCAATGTCATCAAGAATGCCAAAGCGCTCTACAAACGAATTGCAGAACTCCGTGCCACAGGTCGGACATCCGACAACATCCGGGGTTTCTGGTGACTCAGAATATCGATAATCAGCCTCAAGTTCACTGATGGCCTTCCGCAAAACATCAAGCTCTGTGTCGACCGCATTGCGTTGATTCCGGACATCCTTCAGGCGAGAAAGCACGCTCTGCTGCTGGGCATAGATGCCGTTGTACTGATCAACGACTGCTTCCAGCTCCGCCCGGAATGCGGCCGGATCAAGGTCCACCTGCGTTCGGACTTTTCGCTTCTCGACCGAGTTTCGCGCGGCCTGCATTGAGAGACGTTCGCCTTGGATGCCGTTGAGCTGTTCCTGAAGCTCAATTTCGCGCTTCTTGGCATCGTAATAGCTCTGTGGTCGAACGCCCAAGTGATAATCGAGCATCAGGTTGCGGTAGTTGCTAAACTGCTTAAGGCCGGCAAAAGAAGACCAGCTTGTTGACCAGCCCTCATCCTGGTCAACGTAGAAAGGAAGAAAATAGAAAGCTGGACCGGCGATACCGAGCTTTCCGTCAGCCTGACGCTCAAGTTCAACGTCAAAGCCCAGCAGCTTGTTAATAAACTTAGCGATGCCGTTCGTACCACCGACACTTACGTGACGGGATATGAGCCGCTTGTCTGCGTCAAACGTTCCGAAATATTTTTCATCACGAACAACGTGATAGGCCTTCCCTGCAACTTCGAACTTCACGCAGTAAATCGGGTTCGCCCTTTTCCAGACGGTATTGTTGATCTGTGGCGTATCTGCACCGAGGCAGTGATAGAATGATTTAATAAGCGTGGACTTGCCGACATCATTCTCCCCGATCAGGAGATTCACGTTGGGGCCAAGGCTGAGGCTGATCCCCGCCTTCTCCGCCTTCGACAGAACCCACAACTCCCTGAATACGAGGCTTTTCACTGTAACTGCCTTTTCTTAGATTACGTATCAATTTTCTAAAATTAGATTTCGTCATAATAGACTATCGCCCCCAGCGCGCGCAGATAGTCTGCTTGTTTATAGATATTTCCAATGCTGCCATCATTCATTGCCGCATCGATACATTTATCCAGAAAATCGTCCAAATCTGCCGGTAAACCGTTCTCGTCCGTGACGATGCTGCGCATTTTATCCGCGATACCTTTGACCTCTCCATTCAACGGATTGTAGTAATCCGTTGATGCCTCAGGAAGCTTCTTCTGAAACCGGATTAGATCAGCCATGGCCCAGCCAGAGGCAGTGAGATAACTCGAGATCGTCGCAACATCCAAAGTTTGCCGTGTCTTTGCATGCATATGGTTCAGAGTTCCCTCAACAAGGGCCTGACCGATACACTTCTTCTCGATCAGCTCGTCCGTGGTCGTAATCGTATCAGACGGCTGATTATTGCGCCGAGTGATCTCACCCTGAATCAACCTGATCCAAGTGCGAATATTCAGGCCATGGTCCTCGCCAAACTTGTGGCAGAAGAGCTCCATCGCCTCGCCTTCCAGAAAGCTCTGCATGGCCTCAAGGGTCACGCCAGTGACAAGGAAGTGAAGTTTCTCAAGTCGCTTCTCATCGAATTGAGGAATCTCGTCCACCAGCTTATCCAGCAACCTTTTGCGAAACTTTTCATCGAGGTCCTTGGCGCAAAGTTCCTTGTCTGCAAACTCGAACGCGTTGTTCGAAACAAGCACCACCCGCACGTCGTGAGATGAGCAAATGCCGTCGAGGTTAGAAAACATTTTGCCAACGATGGATGCATTTTTATTGGGACGGGTCGTGATGCTGCTCAGCGCCCGAGGCTTAGACGCTGAAGACGTTTTAACCTGGAAAAACTCGGCGCTGGTCGGGTGATCCGCAGGCGAAAGAAAGAGAACGTCGTCGTGGTACTCGAATGCGATGAGATAACTTTCGTCGGCGATATGCTTGCGCATCATCCGGCAAAAAGCCCAGTTCTTCTGATAATCGAACCGGGATGCCGCATCTGAACCAGCTATTTCCCTCTGGGGTTTAGAGGTCAGGTCTGAAAACAAATTACCCATTTGAAACCGCCCCCCCACGAGATGGAGTTGTGTGTTAAGTGGCTGAAGCTCCGATGGCAATATGAACCGTACTGGTCCCCCGAGCGGTCATCTCTAAGCTTCAAGTGATCGCTACCAATGGAGGCGGACATGATAATCACTTAGATGCGATCCGAATGTCCGGCTTACTGTTTCAGCGCTTTGAAGAAGACCGACTGCAAAGTCCGAACCACCGTCCACCCAAAGCTGACGCCCAGGCCGTCGGCAACGTCGGCTTTTCTCCTCCTGTCGCTCGAGACCGGACCGAGCGCAAAGTCCCCGGCCCTGCCGAACGGCAAGAGGCGGCACCACCCCTGCCCGCATCGGCTTTCTCGGGAAGCACCTTCTCAAAGGGGAAGGCAAACGGCAGGCGACACTGCTCAGCTTTGACGGCAGCCATGGTTCGGTTCCCGACCAACACTCTAATCTCTCATATTCCGCTTGCCTGTTCGGCACAGTCGAGCAATGTGGCCCTGCTTCCCGTGAAAGCCGGGAAGCGGGGCTTAGTAACCTCCTTCTATGCATGCTCGGTCACAGTTTCACTGGGGCCGGGTGGCATGCGCGCATGTCCAGCCGGCAACGGTAAAGGCGCATGCGCCTGTGCATAGCAGGTTACTAACATCCGGCTTCTGGCCGTCGCCCCGAGAGGACATAGGAGCGACGAATGAGGCGAAGTCGGACAAGATGGCGGAGAGACGGGGCGCTCCTGCCGGTGTTTCTTGCGCTCAGCCTGTCAGTGCTACCAACAACGGCTACTGCGCAGGTGATGACCGGTTGGAGCGACAAGCAACAGGCCAAGCGGTTAGAGCAATTCGCCAGGCTGACGCCGGAAGAGGCCGCCAAGCGGGTCATCACTGCGGACGATGATCTCGAATCCGTCGCCACCCTCACCACCGATTGCGTGTTCAAAACGCCCGGCGGCTTCTCCGATCGGGTGCGCGCCGATAATTTCCTGCGGGCGCTGATCGACAAGAAGTCAGGCCGGACGATTTTCCAGCTCTATGCCCAGCTCCTCTACACCGGCGAGCCAAGGCGGTTCAACGCGGCCAACTTCCAGCTGGCTGGCACCATCGCCAGCAGGCCGCTGACAATCAGCAATGGCACTGTCGATTGCCCCTATGGCGTCTGCATGCATGAAGATCAGATCGCCTTCGAGGTCCCCGAGGCGCTGCTGCGGGAACTGGCGGCCCGCGCTGAGCAGCGCCCGGTTCGCCCCTGGCGCTTCCGCCTGAAGGCGCAGAGTGGGGAAGACTGGACCGACGACATGGCGCCTGCCGAAGCCGCTGGGCTGCTTATTGCGTTCGATCGCTATCGCCGCGAGCATGGACTACCCTGATGTCGGCCGAACTGCTCACCGAAACCTCCTCAAAAGGCATGGGCCATCGTACCGCCCAGCGAGCCGTCGAGATGCTGCTTACCACGGATCCCCAATATCGCTGTCCCACCCGCCGCGAGCGCGACGCGATGCTGGTCGCCTTCGCCAAACATCGCAAGGTGCTCTATGGCGCGGCCTTCGATGTGGTGCGGGTCGAGGGCGAACTCGACCTGGCCGATGAGGAGGCCGTGGCCGCAGCGATTGACCGCATCACCATCTGCGAGGTCAAGTCCACCAACCGGCACATGATCGCCAGCGACCTCAAAGGTTATTTCTTCAACATCACTGCCGCCGAACTGCTCACCGCCCAGAGCGTGGGGGAACGCTACCGCTTTCTGTTCGTCAACACCCTGACCGGCGAACATCAGGAGATGCGGCTCAATGAAGTGTTCGGCCGGGCACGGGCCATGTACCCCGCCTGGCATATCCGCTTCTGATAATCTGCCTCGGCTTCACCATATTATTCCCTCGACTTCCCTGCGAAGCAGAGCATTGCTGTTGGCGTGAGTTGAATGCCGCAGACGCGGCGATCGCCCCGACCGGCCCGATCGGCGGGGCCTTGGGTGGTGGGAAGAGCAATCATGCTGCCCCGATTTCAAGGAACAGACCCATGTCCAAGCTCACCGATATGCAGCTCATCCTGCTCAGCCACGCCGCCCAGCGTGACGACGGCAGCCTGCTCCCCGCACCGAAAAGCCTTGGTGGAAAACCAGGAGCCGTCACCAAATCCATTGCTGCTTTGTTTAAGCGCGGGTTCGTGGAAGAGACCGAGGCGACCGGCATCGCGCTTACCGCAGCAGGTTGGGCCGCGATCGGCATCGACGCGAGCAAGCCGACTGGCGATGACGCCCAGGTCCATGATATCCAGCCCTCCTCCCCTTCAAACACAAAACCGCTCCGCCAGACCAAGGCTGCGGTGGTGCTGGCCCTGCTGGAACGCGAGGAAGGCGCTACGCTCGACGAACTGATCGCCGCCACCAACTGGCTCCCGCATACAACGCGCGCGGCACTGACGGGCCTCCGCAAAAAAGGTCATGCCATCGACCGGTCCAAGCGTGGTGATATCACCTGCTACCACAGCAAGGCCGCCTGAGCATGACCAGCCTCGATGAACGGATTGCCGGATTGGCGAGCATGACGCCAACCCGGCTACGGGTT
>Ga0163161_10003930_pt1 | contig 10425 bp, 4 predicted proteins | sample S45metaG_FD_129847 | JGI IMG/M metagenome (GOLD analysis project Ga0163161, IMG submission 129847) | Switchgrass rhizosphere microbial communities from Kellogg Biological Station, Michigan, USA - S4-5 metaG | ecosystem: Host-associated > Plants > Roots > Rhizosphere > Soil | place: USA: Michigan... | reverse complement strand
GCTAAGAAGATATTTACGGACAGACTTAAAAACTATAGGTATCTGATTGATGAGAAAGTGCATTCTATCAAACGTTTCGGAACAAATCATATTGAAAGGAAGAATCTGACACTCAGAACTCATTTGAAAAGACTCAACCGCAGGACAATTTGCTTCAGTAAAAGTTTGGTTATTTTTACTGCTGTTTTGAAGATTTATTTTTAGATTTGAGGTCAGTTAGTCAATTGTTTTTATGGGTTTAACTTAACGGGACTCGAACCAAATTCTCTTGAAAATACAGGAGTTTAAAATTTTAAGAAATTGAAACAAGATTTTTCGAACCACAAAAAAAGCCGAGAAATCTAGATTTCTCGGCTTTTAATTTTTCTTAGTAGCCCTGACGGAACAATTTTCGAACCATTTTACAGATGATCTGAAAAGAATAAGTTGTATTCAATATTGTTTTTTTTTCTATTCACAATAAAGTAGAAACAGACATTTGCCTTTACTTTTCAAAGAGTAGTTATAACCTCCTAAAAACATCAACAACTTATATGAATAACGCTATTAAAGCCAAATTCTTAGGCCATAGCCTGAAATAGTATATTTTCGCAGTTTACTTTAATTCTTGATTGCTTTGTCTAGTTTGTTTTTTTTTCAGCGGTTTGCAGTTGAGGTTTTTTTTATCCATAAATTAAAAAGCTGAAACTACAGAAAGAATGAGGAAAACCGTAAAAATATGACTCATCAATGATTTAGATTTGCACCCAAAACAGTTTGAAACCTAAAATGTGTATGAAAAAACTTTACTTACTACTGTCTCTTTTATTGCCATTATTTACTTATTCCCAGGACATTCTTTGGGAAAAATCATATGGTGGAACCCATGCCGACTATCTTTTTGATGCCCAGCCAACAGCCGATTATGGTTTTATTTTGGCAGGAAGTTCATTATCTAATAAAACAGGAAATAAATCAGAAGACAATCATGGAGATCTTGATTATTGGGTTTGGAAAATGACTGAAAAGGGAGATCTTGACTGGCAGAAAAGTTTTGGAGGAAGTGGTTTTGACTTACTTGAAAGCATTAAAAACACGAGCGATGGCGGATTTATTCTGGCAGGAACTTCAAGTTCAGGAAGTGGTTTTCAAAAAGGAGAAGACTCTAAAGGACTTACTGATTTCTGGGTTATAAAACTAGATGCTTCAGGCACAGAACAATGGCAAAGAACAATTGGCGGCAATGGTTCAGATGAATTGTTATGCGCTTTTCAGACCAGAGATGGGGGATATATACTAGGAGGATCTTCAAGCTCAAGTCCTGTCTCTATTTCAGATATTAAACCTAACGAAAAGCCATTGACAACTACCAAAGCAGATTTGTACCGTAAATCAGAAAAAAGCCGTGGAAACATGGATTATTGGGTTGTTAAACTGGATAAACAAGGTGTTATTGTATGGCAAAAAACATACGGTGGTCAGTATGCAGACTTGCTTAGGAGTATGGAACAAACCGCAGACAATGGATTTATTCTTGCAGGATATTCAAATTCTTCTCAATCTGGAGAAAAAACAGATAATAATAAAGGAATTGGGGATGTTTGGGTTCTAAAAATAAATGATGTTGGAGAGATTCAGTGGCAAAATTCCTATGGAGCCGAAGGTGATGACCAGCCTTATGTAATTCATCAGACAATCGATGGGGGATATATTATTGGAGCTAACTCAAACAGTACAAATCCACTGACTTCAATGGGAGGAATTGTTGGAAACGGCACCGATTATTGGGTCCTGAAACTAGATGAAGACGGAGGAGTTGTGTGGAGTAAAACATATGATTTTGGAAAAGTGGATATTTTAACTTCACTGGTAGAGAACAAAGACCATACGTATTTAATTGGCGGATATGCCCAAAGCGAAAGCAGGGTTCCCAGAGAAGGTATTGTTGGAAAATTGGTAAATATGGCCGCCAAAGAAAAAGATGGAATCAATGATTATATCGCCTTAAAGATTGATGAAAAAGGAGAGGAATTGTGGAAAAAAACCGTTGGAAGTGCAGGCGAAGATATTCTTAGAAAGTTAATTGAGACCCGAGATGGTGGTTATTTAATGGCAGGAACCTCCAATTCAGGGGCTTCAAAAGATAAAAACTCAAATATTGGGGGGAATGATTTTTGGGTTGTAAAACTAAAAGACAAAACAAAAATCGAAAAAGTTAAATCCAGTATAGAAGCTATTCCTAATCCGGTATCGACTTATACCAATGTCATTATTGGTTATGATTTTAGCTCAGGAACAGCCAGTTTGGTTGATATGACGGGTAGAATACTACAAAATTTCAGTATTTCCAGCAGGACAGTACCGGTTGATTTAAGCCCATATGCAGAGGGAATTTACATCATCAATATTAAAACAGATGTAAAAACGGAATCTGTAAAAGTGATAAAAAGAATTACAAGTAAATAAGATATAATTGAACTACAAAATGTATATACCAGCTATAAAAAATCACGTTAAAACCATTTGTTGTGTGATGATTATTTTGATCACTTCAATAAAAGGACTAGCACAAAATACTCTAGTTCCTAAAATAATTCCTCCTTCTCCGGAAGCGTCTTCACTGGGGAAATTTGTGGAAGTACCTGTTTCGCATTATACAGGATTACCCAACATATCAGTGCCTCTTTATACCATTGAATCTGGAGAAATAAAACTGCCAATTCAGATTTCTTATCATGCTCGTGGAGTTCAGGTAAGCGAAATGGCTTCTCAGGTTGGTACCGGCTGGGCTTTAAATGCTGGAGGTGTTATTAGCAGGCAGCAAAGAGGCCCGGCAGATGAAAGTAACCATGGCTATCTGACGGAGAATTTTTACGATACCTTTTTTACAACTCAGGCAACAAGAGAAAGAGTATATGCAGAAAGTACAGCCGGTATAGACCCAGATAATATGATGGATATGGAGCCGGATGTTTTTATGTTTAATTTTTTAAATTTTTCAGGTAAGTTTATTTTTGATCAAAAGACAAAATTACCGGTCATTCAAAAATATAGTGATTTTAAAATTGAACCCACATTTGAAAATGGTTATTATATTAAGGGTTGGGTTATAACTGACAAAGATGGTATAAAATATTATTTTGGTATTTCAAAAGATGGCAAGAGAACTGCTATAGACAAACCGCAATTAACATCTTCTTTAGCTTTTCTTTCTCAGGGAGGCCTTCAACAACCGACTGCGAATGTTGCGTATAACAATGCCTGGCAGTTAATGGATATTGTGACCCCAAGCAACAAACAGATTAAATTTGAATATGTCAAAGACCAGCCTGACTATTTTTCACGAAGTTTTGATGAAGGTTCTGGGCAATCGGCTACTACTAGTCATTTTTCTCATATTGTTATGGATCAATATCAGATTAAGAAGATCACTTTTGATAAAGGAAAAGTGGTATTTACCAAATTAGCAACGCAACGAGAAGATTTAAGAAACAGTTATGCTTTGCAAAAGATAGAAGTTATTGGTAATGATCGTACTGGTAATGATAGTATTGTGAAAGCAAAGTACACTTTTAATTATACTTATACAAATAGTGAAGACACAAATGCATTATACTACTTAAGAACGACTGAACTACAGGCTAAAAAAAGAATGTTCTTGGAGTCAATTGTTAGTGAAGGATCACCTAATGGAAAAAGTAAAAGTAAAAAACATTCCTTTGTATATGATCCCCAAATTTTACCCAACAGATTTTCAACAGCACAAGATGCCTGGGGGTATTATAATGCTAAAAATAATGGAGAATACTCCTCGTTTTTTGAAGGAGATAACAGACAGGTAGACACTATTACATCCCAGGCAGGAATGCTAAAGAAAATTATTTATCCTACCGGAGGAAGTGCTTCTTTTGAGTATGAACATAATACAGTAATTCCGCCAAGCTATTACGAAAAATTATTAATTAATCCTACCACTCCTGCCGTTCCTAAGGTGGCTAGTTTATTTAAAGATCCAAGTTTATATAGCAATGGAGTATTCACCTCAGAGTCTTTTACAGTTACCTTAGCTGATACATCTAAAACTGTTTCAGTAAAATCAACGGCAATTTTTGGAGGTACTACTACTTCATGCAGTACAACATCTAATAATGCCAATTGTCCTTTTGATGTAGCTGTTTATAAAGTGAATCCGAAAACCTTTATGGGAAGCTTGTATATTGGCAGTGGGAGTATTTTGTTGAAGACTGGAGAGTATGTTATAGAAGTTAAGCCTAAAACGCCCGAAGGTCGTGATCTTGAAAATTTTGAAAATGGTGCCTTTTCTATCAGGTTAAATTGGGACCAGCCTATAAGTACTGCAAAGACGATATTATTTGCAGCAGGTAAAAGAATTAAACGTATTGTTTGGGATGATAATGTGGGAGGTATAACTTCTAAAACCTATAAATATTTAGATAGTTCCGGAAAATCGTCAGGGACAACATTTTCGATACCTAATATGTATTATATAGAGAGTACTGTTAACGGAGTTCCTGTTGTAGGTCAGATTGGGGCAACAGCAGGAAGTCCGTTGACTAATTTTCAAGGAAATGCATTGGGTTATTCGGTTGTTACTGAAATTAATGGTGAAACAGGGAATAACATTGGTAAAACGGAATATACTTTTACAATGCCTTTAGATTCTGGTGGTGAATATTATAAGTTTCCTTACAATCCTCCTATTGATAATGAATGGCTAAGAGGAATGCCTTTAAATATTAAATATTATTCAAATAATGCGGGGACTTATTCATTGGTTAAAACAGTTGTAAACCAATATATTTACGGAGATGTGATGACAGATGAAAAGTATATGGCACAAATGATAGATGTTGATTCTTACTTAATGCATCGAAGAAAATTTATTTTTCCGTTGGCTTTTTTTAGTGTAAATGTAAGCTCTAGTGGTTCAGTTAATTATAGCGATGTTAATTCGTATAGAACTTTTTATACAATGGGAGGTACAGTTGATCTATTTAGCACTGAAGAAACAGAAATTGTAAAAAATTCCAATCAATATAAAAAGACTACCAATTATTTTTATAATTATGATTCGAATTATCAGTTAAAAAGATCACAAACCAAATCCTCTAGCCTGGAAACTTTAGAAACAAAGTATTTCTATGCACCAGATCCGGAAATGGCAAATGAGCCCTTTAGAAATCAACTTGTTACTAACTATATGATCGGTATTCCTTTGGATACCCAGACCTTTAACGGTACAATGAAATTATCCGAACAAAAAACGACTTATGATAATAGCGCAGCAACAAGCAGTTTATTAGTACCGAGGTATATTTCTACAAATAAAGGAACAGGCAATATTGTTGCAGCCGATAAAAAAATCACTTTTGATAAATACGACGATAAAGGAAATGTTCTTCAATACACCCCTGAAGGGGGAGTGCCGGTATCCATTATATGGGGTTATAACAGAACACAACCTATCGCTAAAATAGAAAACGCTGCCTATACTCAGGTTGCGAGTTATGTTGCCAATCTTCAGACCTTATCAGATGCGGATAATGACAATTGTGTAACAAGTACCTGTAAAGAGCAAATTTTGCGAACAGCATTAAATACATTAAGAACATCGCTTGCGCAAACCATGGTGAGTACCTATACCTATAATCCACTGGTTGGAGTGACCAGTATTACAGATGCAAAAGGAATCTCTGCTTATTATGAATATGATTCACAAGGCCGATTAAGATTTGTGAAAGACAAAGACCAAAATGTGCTTCAGAAGTATTGTTACAATTACAAAGGGCAGCAAATAGATTGTTCCGATAATAATTTTTAAACATTGGTATAATTGCAAGCATTTAAAAATATAAAAGAGAACTTAATGAAAAAATATATATCAATAATAATTTTGTTATTACTTGTAATTCCGGGTATAAAAGCTCAGACTTTCAGCGATGATAATTATGTTTACACAGCTGCTCCAAAGAAAAAAGTACAGGTGGCTAATTACAATACGCTTACAAAAAATGATATCAATCAAAGCGTTACTTATTTTGACGGATTAGGACGCCCGGTTCAAACCACAGCGATAAATCAGGGAGACACCAATGGAGCGAGTACTGATATGGATATTATCACGCCTATTGAATACGATAGTTTTGGCAGACAAGTAAAAGAGTATTTACCATATCACTCAACCAATACCACGACAAGTTATGTAAGAATTGCCAACACTGCATCAATTGTAGCGCAAAACGGTGTCTACTATACCCCAAAATACGAAAATACTACAAACCCATTTTCCGAAAAGAGGTTTGAACCCTCTCCGCTAAATCGAGTATTAGAACAAGCCGCGCCGGGGAATGACTGGGCTATGACCAATGCCAAAAAAAACACTATAAAATTAGAGTATCAGACCAATATTGCCAATGATGCAGTACGATTATTTAAAGCCACATCAACCTGGCAAGTTGGTCAGGGTTTGTATGATATTGCTTTTTCAGACGCAGGGACTTATGCCGAATATGAATTATACAAAACGGTAACCTTCGATGAGAATTCCGGTGTAAGTCCAAGTGAAACAGCAGGTTCAATAGTAGAATTTAAAAACAAAGACGGACAAGTAATCCTTAAAAGAACCTATGATGCAACAGTTAAACATGATACTTATTATGTTTATGATATCTACGGAAATCTGGCCTATGTTATTCCTCCCAAAGCCGATGCAGTTATAACTTCGGCTGTTTTAGATGGTTTATGTTACCAATACAAATACGATAGTCAGAATCGTTTGGTAGAGAAGAAGTTACCGGGTAAACAATGGGAGTTTATTGTTTATGATAAATTAGACCGACCAATGGCAACCGGCCCTGCATTTTCACCTTTTAGTAATGATACTTCTGTGGGCTGGATCATTACCAAATATGATGCTTTTGGACGACCTGTTTATACCGGTTGGAGTGCTCAGGCTGTAAGTTCAGCAACCAGAAATACATTGCAGACTACCCAAAATGCAGCAACAGTTTTGTTCGAAACCAAGCAAACAACAGGGACTATAGATGGTATTTCGGCATATTACAGTAATGCAAATGCACCAACAAGTTTCAAACTGTTAAGCGTAAATTATTATGATAATTATGTTTTTCCCGGAGCACAAACCCCGCTTGTAACTATAGAAGGCCAAACAGTTTTAACAAACGTAAAAACCATGGCAACCGGAAGCTGGACAAGAGCCGTAACAACTACTACGGCCATTGCTGGGGAAACCAATACGCTGTTTTATGACGAATATGCAAGACCTATACAAACCTATAGTGTGAATTATCTGGGAGGTTATACCATCACTAGTACTAATCTTGATTTTGCAGGAAAAACAATTTATACCGTTACAAAACACAAACGTACATCAGGAATTACAGAGGCGACTATAAGGGAAGACTTTACCTACTCGCCCCAAGATCGATTACTGACTCACACCCACCAAATCAATGGAGGAGCGATACAGCTTATGGCAGCGAATAGCTATGATAATTTAGGACAATTGACCAGTAAAAATGTAGGGAATACTGCCGCAAGTCCATTGCAGAAAGTTGATTTTAATTATAATATCAGAGGCTGGCTCACAGAGATTAATAAAACGGCCAATTTACAGCAGGGCACAGATGCGAAAGATTTGTTTGCTTTTAAAATTAATTACAATACTTCTAGTATTGCCAATATAAAACCTTTATATAATGGCAATATTTCACAAACTTTTTGGTTAACAGCGACTAATTTATCACTACGTTCTTATGGGTATCAATATGATAATTTAAATCGTTTGAAAGTAGCTAATTATAGAAAGCCTAATGATATATTTCCAGACTCCGGGGCCTATAATGAAAGTTTAACATATGATAAAAATGGTAATATTATGTCTCTGCAAAGATATGGAGATGTTGATACTGCACCGACAGTTTTTAAAATTGATGACTTGACCTATGATTATCTCGATGTAAATTCAAATCGATTAACTAAAGTCACAGATAGTCCTGCCGGAAATGATGCTAAAGGATTTAAAGATGGAAATAAAATAGGTGATGATTATACCTATGATGCCAATGGTAATATGCTTACTGACAAAAACAAAAACATTACCGCAATTATTTACAACCAACTGAATTTACCCAAGAAAATTACATTTGGAACAAGCGGTACTATTGAGTACTTTTACGATGCAGCAGGGCAAAAAATACAGAAAATTGTAAGCGAAACAGGAAAAACGGCAATAGTTACAGATTATTTAGGAGGATTTCAGTACAAAGGCACTAGCTTGGAATTTTTCCCAACCGCAGAAGGGTATGTTAAAAATACTGCCAGTGTTCTTTCGTATGTGTTCCAGTACAAGGATCATTTAGGAAACGTACGTGTAAGTTATTTTAAAAATGCAAGTAATGTTCCTGAGATTTTGGATGAAACACATTACTATCCTTTTGGATTAAAGCATGAGGGCTATGTTGTTTTACCGGATAGTAATAATAAGTTTAGATATAACGGTCAGGAATTCCAAGACGATTTACAGCTTAATATGACAGCGATGGATTATCGTCAATATGATAATTCTTTAGGGAGATTTAATTCTATTGACGCTTTATCTGAAATGAATTATGCCATTTCACCATTTGCTTTTTCCTATAATAATCCAACATTTTGGTCTGATCCTACTGGTTTACTTTCTCAAGCATTAGTTGAATCAATAATTCGTAATAGTTCTAGTGGTAGTAAATGGGTTAATGATGGTGGAGGGACATTTTCAAATGCAGATGGAAGTGGAATGATTGACCAAGAATCTGGTGATTACACTGCTTTTGATCATTTAAGAGAGGTTACTATTACAGGAAGAAAAACTAATCATGGTTTAGGCTCACGTCTTGAAGGAAATATTGGGGGTCTTGCACAAAGTAAGGCTTATAGTTATGGGAGATTTTATGACGGATGGAGAAGTGATTTTAGAACTAAACAAGCAGATGGTGTTCAAGAATGGTTTGATTGGCTAGGAACTGCAGATCCTACAGGAATTGTTGATGGTATTAATTCTTTAGGATACTTGGCTAGAGGGCAAACAGGAAATGCTGCGATTGCTGCGATTGCAATAGTTCCTTATGTAGGTGATATTGCAAAAGGAAGTAAATTAGCTAGTAAAACTCATCTGGTTTATACTGGTGTTAAAGACGGCGCACATTATATTGGGATAACTTCAAATTTAAGTGCGCGATATTCAGCTGATGAGATAATTAAATATGGTATAACACCATTGCTTGAAAATATACCAGGCAGAAATTTGGCGCGTGGGATAGAGCAAAATTTAATTAACCATCATGGTTTAGAAAATTTATCAAATCAAATAAATAGTATATCAAAAACTAATCAAGCAGGTAAACATGCTGGTACCATGGAAAATGCATTGCAATATCTCAATACTCATTTGCCAGGTTGGTCTAAATAAGAAATATGAAAAAAAATAAAATAGAAACAGGTTCAATAATAAAGATTCCTTTAGAACATGACTTAGGTTATGTACTAGCTAAATTTATTAATCTAAATGAAATTAAAGAGAGTATAGGTTATAATGAATTTATATACGTTTATAATCGTATTTTTAAAACTGAAGATATAGTTGTTGATGATATTGACAATAATGAATTGTTATTAGGAGGTGTTTATGTGCTTAATCCGTATCCCGCTTTGAAAAATAAGACATGGGAAATTGTAGGACTTCTTAAGCCTAAAAAACTTGAATTACTGATCCCTGATTTTAAAGATTTTGGGCCTGTATTTACTTTATATGAAAAAGATGCTAAAATTTGGTATTATATTCATAATGGCGAAGTAAACAGTAGGGTAATTACTGATTATGAACAAGTAAAACATCTAGAGAAATTTGTTTATCGTGCATATGGTTCAATTATGACACGTTTAACTATGGAAGTTATTAGGCAAAGTGGAGAAATAATTGAGGATTATTACGAACTAAAGGAACATGATGATTTAGTATCATATTATAATACTATCTACACACCTATTTATTCAAGTATTCCAAAGGAAATAAGGGGCAAAGCGATTTTAAAATAGTAATATATCAATTGTGGGTAGTGTATTAGATTAGGTGTTTTTACATATTAGCAATTTAATTACCTGAAAGAGAATAAAGATTTGTAATTTTTGGGTAGTGTATTAGATTAGGTGTTTTTACATATTAGCAATTTAACTACCTGAAAGAGAATAAAGATTTGTAATTTTTGAATAGTAAAAGAGACGACCATCAGGTCGTCTCTTCTATTTTTAATATTTTAAAAAGTCTTAAAATGCTTTTGTTGTACCTTAGTGTATCAAATTAGGTCATGAAAATAAAATGTAGTTTTTGCAATGGTAAATGCATAAAGAATGGATTTCAATCCAACG
>Ga0163161_10003925_pt1 | contig 10432 bp, 8 predicted proteins | sample S45metaG_FD_129847 | JGI IMG/M metagenome (GOLD analysis project Ga0163161, IMG submission 129847) | Switchgrass rhizosphere microbial communities from Kellogg Biological Station, Michigan, USA - S4-5 metaG | ecosystem: Host-associated > Plants > Roots > Rhizosphere > Soil | place: USA: Michigan... | reverse complement strand
CCAAAGACCGTTTAATGGTGCGAATTATCTTCCATATCGGTAGCTTGAGTCACTTCGAACACAGTCCGCAATAACTCGCTGCCTTCCTCCAGTCTAAAACATTGACGATTGCGAAAGTCGTCGCTTGGCCTAGTACTAAAGTCGTGCCGTACCATTGTCTAATTGTTTTCTCTTGGGCGGATGTGGTGTTATCGCCCTACTGCATCGCAATGCAATGCGGCGCGCCCAGCAAGAGTTCTTAATAAAGAAGCCGAATAGTTAGGAGGGCTAGTCGATGAGTATTGCTCAGTCCGCAATTACGCCTCAATTATCACCTACGAGCTTGCTACCTCCAGTGCCAATCAAGCGCCTGGGTGAGCATTCCGAAATCATTGCTGGCAAAGCAGATCGCGCGGCCGCAGCACCGAACGTCTGTAACACATCATGGAAGGCGGAGGAACGTAAAGAGCAGGCTTTTGCCAATATCGTGGGCACAAGTGCAGCTCTGCAACGCGCGCTCCACGATGTCCAGGTTGTGGCGCCGACCGATTCCAGCGTCCTGATCATAGGAGAGACGGGTACCGGAAAAGAGTTGATCGCCCGAGCTATCCACAATCTGAGCGCTCGAAGGGATCGCCCCTTTGTCAAACTGAACTGCGCCGCCATTCCCTCTGGTTTACTTGAAAGCGAACTTTTCGGCCATGAGAGGGGAGCTTTTACCGGCGCACTGATGCGAAAGGCCGGTCGCTTCGAGGCGGCAGACAAGGGCACTCTCTTCCTCGATGAAGTAGGTGACATTCCACTCGAGTTTCAGCCCAAATTGCTGCGGGTGCTTCAAGAACGTGAATTTGAAAGACTAGGAAGCACGCATACACAGCGGGTGGATGTTCGCTTAGTTGCGGCTACTCATCGGGATCTGAAGCGGATGGTCGAAGAAGGCCAATTTAGGAACGACCTGTATTATCGCCTGCACGTCTTTCCTCTGTCGGTTCCGTCGTTGCGAGAGCGCCGCGAAGACATCCCTCTCCTGGTACGCCATTTCGTGAACCACTATGCTCGCCGCATGAACCGGCCGATTGAAACTATTCCTCCCCAAGCGGTGGAAGCGCTTAGAAGTTATTCTTGGCCGGGGAATGTGCGTGAGTTGCAAAACTTTATTGAACGGTCGGTGATTCTCTCGCCGGGGCGCGTCCTAGGTGCACCCCTTGCTGAGCTGAAGCGGGCTGATGCGCAAACGCCCGGCTCCGAGCTGAGCACGTTGGGAGAAGTGGAACGGGAACATGTGCTGCGGGCGGTCCGAGCGTCCAATTGGGTGCTCGGTGGTCCGAATGGTGCGGCCGTACGTTTAGGTATGAAGCGGACGACCTTGGCGTATCGGATACGCAAACTTCATATCCCGCTCCGTCCTGACTGAACGGAAAACGAATACGTACAGTCCGACGGCGAGAGTTTATCCGATCACCTATTCAGCGATCCATCTGGTGCGAGGGATCGCGGCTGTCCGACCAAGCTGCCAAACGTTGTGACTGCACGGTCCTTTGAGTCACTGTTTCTTTAACTGCTCCTTCGCCGCGTTAACCACCTGGTTCGGTTCGAAGCCAAACTTTTTCTGTAATTCCTTCAAAGGAGCCGAAGCGCCAAAAGTATTCATGCCGATCACGCGGCCGGAATTGCCGACGTATCGCTCCCATCCCAACGTTGATCCCTGCTCCATCGCCACACGAGCTGTTACCTTCGGTGGTAGAACGTTGTCGCGGTATGCCTTCGGCTGGTGTTCGAAAACCTCCCACGACGGCATAGAGACTACACGTGAGCGGATGCCTTGCGCGAGCAGAGTTTCGTGAGCAGCGATGGCAAGGCTGAGCTCACTACCAGAAGCGATGATGATAACTTCCGGATTTCCGCCAGGAGCGTCTGCGAGCACATAGGCGCCCTGTGCGACGCCGGAAGCCGGAGCATACTTGTTGCGATCGAGAGTCGGTAGAGGCTGACGGGACAACGCCAGCACCGCAGGCTTATGTCGCAGCTGTATGACGAAGCGGTAGGCCTCGACCACTTCGTTGGCATCTCCGGGGCGTATCGTGATTAGGCCGGGGATAGCCCGTAAAGATATGAGGTGCTCAACGGGTTGGTGAGTGGGGCCATCCTCGCCGTCTCCCATAGCGTCATGGGTGAAGACAAAAATGCTCGGCAATTCCATCAGCGAGGCTAAACGAATCCCCGGGCGCGCATAGTCGCTGAATATGAAGAAACTCGCCCCAAATGCTCGCACCTTGGATAATGAGAGTCCGTTGACGATTGCAGCCATCGCGTGCTCACGAATGCCAAAGTGGAGCGTTTTTCCGTCCGGAGTGTCGGCTTGAAAATCTCCTGCCCCTGGATAGGTGAAGAGGGTCTTGTTGGAAGGACCAAGGTCCGCCGATCCGCCAAGGAACCACGGAATATTTTGCGCGAGCACGTTGAGCACTTTCCCCGAAGCGTCGCGACCGGCAAGACCCTTCGCATCGGCAGGAAATATGGGGAGGTTTCGATCCCATCCGGCGGGAAGCTCACGCTTCTGCATTAACTCAACTTCGGTGGCGAGGTCTGGATATTGGGCGCGATATGATTCGAAGACTTCTGCCCACTTCTGCCGCGCTGTAGCGCCACGTTTGCCGATCCCGTCTGTGAAGTGGTCGTACACGCCATCGGGGACAAAGAACTTTGCATCCTCGGGAAATCCATACGCCTTCTTGCATAACCGAACTTCTTCTTCTCCGAGCGGCTCTCCGTGTGCAGCCGCAGTATCCTGTTTATGTGGTGAACCGTACCCGATATGACTGTCGAGAACAATGAATGTGGGGCGACCTTTGGTCTTTCGAAAGACCTCGAGGGTTTGTTCAATGCGATCAGTGTCATTCGCATCACCGATGCGTAGCACGTTCCAACCATAGGCGAGGAACCGACCTGCAACGTCTTCGGTGAACGCGATGCGTGTGTTGCCCTCGATCGTGATGTGATTGTTGTCGTAAATCCAGCACAGGTTGTCGAGCCCGAGATGTCCAGCCAGTGAAGCAGCCTCCGACGCAATACCTTCCATCAAGCATCCGTCACCACAGACGCTATAAACGTTGTAGTTGAAGATGTCGAAGCCAGGCCGGTTGTAGCGGCGGGCGAGCCATTTTTCAGCGATTGCCATGCCAACGCTCGTGGCCACGCCCTGCCCCAGAGGGCCAGTCGTGGTTTCGACACCTGAGACCCAATGGTATTCGGGATGTCCGGGAGCCTTGCTGTCGAGTTGGCGGAAGCGCCGAATATCATCAAGCGTGACTGAAGCTTGTCCCAGCGTTTCGTAGTCGGCATTCACAGCTTGAACACCGGTGAGATGGAGCGCAGACCAGAGCAACATGGACGCATGGCCATTAGACAACACGAAGCGATCGCGATTGGGCCAGATCGGGTCTTGCGGATCGAACGTGAGCGCACGGTTCCATATTGTGTAGACGAGTGGCGCGAGGGCCATTGGAGTTCCTGGGTGCCCGGAGTTGGCCTGCTGCACGGCATCGATGGAAAGCGTACGAATCGTGTTTATGCACAACTGATCGAGTTCTGCGGTGCTGAGATTCTCGACTGGAGCTATTGCGGTACTCATGACTGCCTCCGTGGTAAATGTTCAACTTTCTTTTTGTCGTCAGCTTAGGCTGAAAATGCCGGAGTCTTGGCTTTGACTTCACCCGCTGCCTTCATTTCGAGTCCAACAACTTTGCTCAGGCGTCTCAGATGGCGTTCAGCCCGGCTGAATTCAGCTGCGAGAAAGGTTTCAACAAGGTCCCAAGCGACCATGGTTCCCATGACCCGGCCACCGAGACAAATAATGTTCATGTGATCGTCCTCCACCCCTTGCCGGGCCGAGAAGTGATCATTGATCAGCGCGGCACGAACTCCCGGAACTTTGTTGGCACAGACACAAGCACCCACTCCGCTGCCGCAAACAGCAACCCCGCGCTCTACCATGCCTGAAGCCACTGCCCGTGCCAGCGGAGTAACGACATCCGGGTAGTCGTCACTTGCGTCGAGCTGGTCTGCACCGAAGTCAAGCACGTCATGACCGGCAGCGGTAAGGCGGCTGCGAAGGTCCTCTTTCAATCCAAACCCACCGTGATCGGCAGCAATTCCAATGCGCATGTGCTCTCCTTAACTTATTAGGTCGCAGTATGATGCGACTTGACCCCAGATAAACCGGGTTTTTTCTCAAGCCACTTCTGTTTTCGATTCCTTAACAATTCGGCCCGCGGCGACGCGATCTGCCAAAATCACCGCATGATCCCTGCTGATGCGACCTGCTGGAATAGAGACATCTCCCGCTTGCAGGCGAGCAAGCATTCCCGCTTTTTCGCCTCCGGTCGCCAACCACAGCAGGCAACGGGAGCGATTGATAAGCGGATACGTCAAGGTCATGCGCCGCCGTCCCCGGTAGATTCCCGTCAGTGCGACATCTGCATCTTTCACGTTGAGCACCGGGTCTTCCGGTACCAGCGAAGCAGTGTGGCCGTCCGGCCCCAGTCCCAAGTGGACGAGATCGAGCACAGGTGTCGAGCCTGCGATTTCATCCAGAGTTCGTGCATATTGCTGGCAAGCCGCCTCAAGATTGGCCGCTTCTACTGGCATGGCATGGATCTGATCATGGCGTAAAGGGGAATGGTCCAGCAGACTTTCACGGAGATGAGTGAGATTTCTGTCGGGATCGCCCTCAGGTGCGACTCTTTCATCTACCTGAACAACATGCACGTCCTTCCACGGAACATCTTCTCTTGCGAGATCGCGAAGCATGATCCATGGGGTTTTCCCCCCGCTCACAGCTATGACAAATTTGCCGCGAGTACCAACCGCATCTCGGGCTTCTTTTGCGATGAGCTTTGCCGCTGCGAGTGCGACGGCGTCGGAATCGGAATAGACTTCAATCTGCATCACGCCGCCTCGCTAGCAACCTTGAAAGTTTTCTTCCCGCCTGGATTGCTCCAGCCCCCAGGGGGTGTTACTCGATCAACTTCGCTCGGCCCCCAAGTGCCTGGGGCATACTGATGAACCGGCGTGTTCTTTTTCAGCACCGGTTCGACGATTCGCCATGCTTCTTCGACGTAATCTTCGCGTGCGAATAAAGTGCTGTCTCCGACGATTGCTGCTCCCAGCACACGTTCATACGCGTCCATCTCGTCCGCGCGTGGAGAATGGCTGGCTACCATTTCGCTTGTTTGAAGGGTGAGTCCCTCGGCGTCGGCGGCCAGGTTCATCATCCCCATCGCGATTGTGATTTCCGGACTCAAGCGGAGCCGGAGACGATTTTCGACCAACTGGCTATCTGGGATCAGTGTCGGGGGTTTCCGAAACTTGGCGACGATCTCGGTACAGGTCGTGGGCAAGCACTTGCCTGCGCGAATGTAGAACGGCACGCCCTTCCACCGCCAGGAATTGATTTCCAGCTTTACGACGGAGAATGTCTCGGTCTGCGAGTCCTTCGCAACCCCGTTTTCATCGCGGTAGCCGCGGAACTGACCGCGCACTAGATCGTTCTCCTCGATAGGTGGAATCGCCCGCAACACTTTAGCTTTCTCGTCGCGGATCGACTCACTGTCGGAGCGGACTGGCGGCTCCATCGCCAAGTTCGACAACACCTGGAATAAGTGATTTTGCACCACGTCGCGGATAGTTCCAGTCTGATCGTAAAAACCGCCGCGGCCCTGAACTCCGAAGTCCTCTGCCATTGTGATCTGGACGCTCTCGATGTAATTGCGATTCCAAAAGGATTCCACAAAAGTGTTGGCAAAGCGGAATGCCAATACATTGTTCACGGCGCGCTTGCCGAGATAGTGATCAATACGAAAGATATCGACTTCGTCAAAGGTGCCAAGCAGGACCTTGTTGAGTTCCTGCGCAGAGGCGAGGTCATGGCCGAACGGCTTTTCCACGATGACCCGCGCGCCCCGCCCGCAGTTCGATGCGGACAGGTGCTCGACGACGCCTTCAAACAGAACGGGAGGGATGGCCAGGTAGTGCGCCGGCCGTTTCGCGTCCTTGAGCTCCTTACGAAGCGCAGTGAAAGTTGTCGGATCCTGGTAGTCGCCGTCCACATAGCGCAACAGGCTGATCAACTTTTCGAATGCCACGAGGTCAAGGCCGCCATGCTTCTCCAAGCTGTCTTTCGCGCGAGTGCGAAGCTGATCGAGATTCCATCCAGCTTTGGCCACCCCGACAATCGGGACATTCAGGTGTCCTCGTTTCACCATCGCCTGCAACGACGGGAAAATCTTTTTGTACGCGAGATCACCGGTAGCACCGAAGAACACCAGTGCGTCTGAATGGAAACTGTTCATGTGCATCGCTCCCTTAAGCTGCCTCAGATTTTTCTTTCGGTTTTTCTAAGTGCCCGCCAAATTCGAAACGCATTGCGGACAGGAGTTTGTCGGCATAATCTGCTTCACCACGCGAACTGAAGCGCTCGTAAAGCGAGGCGGTGAGAACAGGGGTCGGCACAGCCTCATCGATTGCCGCCTTGATCGTCCAGCGACCTTCGCCCGAGTCCGATACACGGCCCGCAAACTTCGAAAGCCCAGGATCCTGAATCAAGGCCGCTGCCGTCAGGTCCAGCAGCCACGATGCAATTACGCTGCCACGACGCCAGATCTCAGCTACATCTCGTAGGTTGAAGTCGTACTGGTAGTGTTCCGGGTTGCGTAATGGAGTCGTTTCGGCATCAACGCTGCGCTGTTGCTTGCCGATATTTGCCGCGCGCAATACGGACAGACCCTCCGCATAGGCCGCCATGATTCCGTATTCAATTCCGTTATGCACCATCTTGACGAAGTGGCCGCCGCCGTTGGGGCCGCAGTGCAAGTAACCTTGCTCGGCAGTTCCATCGAGTTTTTCACGGCCTGGAGTGCGCGATATGTCGCCGATTCCAGGAGAGAGGGCGGAGAAAATTGGATCGAGATGCTGGACCACTTTCTTCTCGCCGCCGATCATCATGCAGTAGCCACGTTCGAGACCCCAGACGCCGCCACTGGTGCCCACATCCACGTAGTGAATCTGTTTGGGCGCGAGGTCTTTAGCGCGCTTAATATCGTCGACATAATAGGAGTTTCCGCCGTCGATGAGGATGTCGCCCGCCTCGAGGTGCGGCAACAAGCCCGAGATCGTCTGATCGACAACTGCCGCCGGCACCATGAGCCACACTGCACGTGGCTTCGCGAGTTTTGTCACGAAATCGACAAGAGAATCAGCCCCGACTGCATTCTCTTTGACTAGTTCATCCACAGCCTGTGAAGATCGATCGAACACGACGCAACTGTGCCCTTTTCTAATCAGCCGTCGCACCATGTTGGCGCCCATCCGGCCCAACCCTATCATTCCAAGTTGCATAAGCTCTCCTCGTCTAATGCGTTCGCTTCATTTACTGGACTACCAGCACTGTTGATTTACGCAGCGATTCCATCGCAGCAGTGACACTCTTAGCAGCGCCAAAAACTGACGTACCTGCAATCAGTACATTCGCGCCCGCCGCTACTACCGTTGGAGCCGTCAACTCATCAATGCCGCCATCGACCTCTAACTCACAGTCGGAGTTGATCTGATCAATCATTTCCGCAACCCGCCGGACTTTGGGCAACGTTGACTCTAGAAAACGCTGATGACCGAAACCCGGATTCACCGTCATGACCAGCACCTGATCGAGATCCGAGAGTATTTCTTCAAGAACCGCCGCAGGAGTAGCGGGGTTGATTGCAACTCCTGCGCGTTTTCCAAGTGTCTTAATGCGCTGCACTGTGCGGTGCAAATTGTTGGCACCTTCCCAATGAATGAGAAATGAATCCGACCCGGCGTCGGCAAACTCGTCGAGGAAATAATCCGGATTGGAAATCATCAGGTGCGTCTCAAGCGGCAAGCGCGTAACTCGGCGAAGTGACTGCACAATCGGCGCTCCGATGGCGATGCTGGGGACGAAGTGTCCGTCCATCACATCCACGTGGATCCGATCGGCTCCTGCCCGCTCGGCTTCTGCAACTTGCTCACCCAAGCGGGCAAAGTCGGCGGCCAGAATCGACGGAGCGAGTTTGACGATACGGTTTTGCATCTTTCTGCTAGTTCCCAGAATTACTATTTGGAACTGCTCACGCTACAGTTCCAATGGCTTCAGGGCGAACCGATTGACCATGGAAGAGTCGTAAGCGCGCACTAACAACCTGCTTCACAGACTCTACGACTGGCCGCAGAATCCTGTAGGGCACGACTTCGTTGATGTCTCGCGCCAGGCTCTCTCCCAATGATTGCCTCCAGGCCACGCGCAGTTCGGTATTGATGTGGATGATGTTGATACCAGAGCTGATTGCCTTGCGAAAATGTTCATCGTCGGTTCCAGACCCGCCGTGCAGAGTGAGATAGGTCCCTGCCGCTTGCTTGATTTGCGCGATTCGGTCGACATCCAGATGCTTCTTTGCCTTTCCCTGCACCATGCTCTTGAGCATGCCGTGCCTGTTGCCAACGGATGGCGCGAGGATGTCAATCCCGGTTGCTTCGACGAATTGTCTCGCTTCGTCAGCGGTCGTGAGCTTACTGAAGTCGGCCTGAGCAGTTTCGTGGATTTCGGATCCGGTCCCTATATCACCAATTTCCCCTTCCGCGAGAATTTCGGGGTTGATCGACTTGATCGCTTGAACTGCTTCCTTCGTTCGAGCCACGTTCTGATCGAATGGCAATGCAGAGAAATCGATCCCTACAGAGTCAAAACCAGAATTTGCGGCTTCCATTGCTTTCACCAAAGAATGTGTGTGGTCTGCGTTAAGAAATACAGGTATAGCCGATTCTTCGCGAACGCTTTTCACCAAAGCGGCCAACTGGCGCGCGCCAAAGAATTCTCGCTCTCCTTCGGAGGCGCCGATGAATACCGGAAGTTTGGTCTCAGTTGCGGCTGCGATCACTGCCTTCAACAAGACATGGTCTGCGACATTAAAATGGCCGAGGGCCGCGCCCTCTGTTTCTAGCCGTGTCAAAACATCGCGGAGCGTATCGTTGCTTCTGTTGCTGATGGTTTCAATGGCCGTCATTGCTGCTCCTTAAGTTTGCGGTAACGCTGAATTAGAGTGTTGGTCGAGCTGTCGTGATTCAGCATGGGCTCTGCTGGGTTCTCGAGTTCGGGAATGATGCGTTGTGCTAAGACTTTTCCGAGTTCCACGCCCCATTGATCGAATGAGTCAATGTTCCAGATGACGCCTTGAGTGAAGACAGAGTGTTCGTAAAGAGCGATCAGCTTGCCCAGTGTTTCGGGAGTGAGCCGCTCGGCGAGAATCGTATTGGATGGGCGATTGCCCTCAAACACGCGATGCGGCACCAGCCAGTCTGGAGTGCCCTCGGCTTTCACTTGCTCTGGCGTCTTTCCAAATGCCAGTGCTTCCGTTTGAGCGAAAACGTTGGCGAGCAGCATGTCATGATGGCTACTCATTGGATTTAAGGTTTTTGCAAACGCGATGAAGTCGCAGGGAATGACCCGCGTACCTTGATGGATTAATTGATAAAAAGAGTGTTGACCGTTTGTCCCAGGCTCACCCCAGTAGATGGGGCCGGTCTGGTTGTTAACTGCTTTTCCATCAATCGTGACATGCTTCCCATTGCTTTCCATTGTGAGTTGCTGCAAGTAAGCGGGAAAGCGTTTCAGGTACTGTTCGTAGGGCAACACAGCTACAGTCTGTGCGCCGAGGAAATCGTTGTTCCAAACTGCTAGAAGAGCCATGAGCACTGGCAGATTGGCCTCAAATGGGGCTGTACGGAAATGCTCATCCATTTCGTGGAAACCGCGCAACATTGCGCGAAACTCTTCGGGACCGACGGCAATCATTGTCGACAGGCCAATGGCCGAATCCATCGAATAGCGTCCGCCAACCCAATCCCAGAAGCCAAACATGTTGGCCGTATCAATACCGAATTTCGATACCTCAGTTGCATTCGTCGAAACCGCGACAAAGTGCTTTGCGACCGACATTTCCTCGCCGCCCAGTCCCGCGAGCAGCCAGGCGCGTGCGGTCTGAGCATTTGTCATGGTCTCGAGCGTGGTGAAAGTTTTCGACGAGACAATAAATAATGTCTCCGCCGGATCGAGATCCTGCACGGCTTCGGCGAAGTCCGTTCCATCGACATTTGACACAAAACGAAACGTCATTGAGCGTTCCGAATAATGCTTGAGCGCCTCGTACGCCATGACCGGACCGAGGTCGGAGCCGCCGATTCCTATGTTGATCACATTTCGAATCCGTTTGCCGGTGTGACCTTTCCATTCGCCGCTGCGTACACGACTGCAGAACTCCGTCATCCGGTCCAGCACATGGTGAACTTCGGGTACGACATTGGTTCCATCTACAACGATGGATTCATTTTTCGGAGCACGCAGGGCTACGTGCAGCACGGCCCGCTTCTCGGTGGTGTTGAT
>Ga0163161_10003922_pt1 | contig 10434 bp, 10 predicted proteins | sample S45metaG_FD_129847 | JGI IMG/M metagenome (GOLD analysis project Ga0163161, IMG submission 129847) | Switchgrass rhizosphere microbial communities from Kellogg Biological Station, Michigan, USA - S4-5 metaG | ecosystem: Host-associated > Plants > Roots > Rhizosphere > Soil | place: USA... | reverse complement strand
GTCTTCCTACGCCCAGCGGCCCAGCAGCGTGGCGCGGAAGCCGCCCACCCTCTCCAGCGAGGTGCCCACCGGCGGCTTCTTGCTCACCTTCATGTGTGCCACCCCTTCATGACCCTGCAGCACGCGCTCCACCAGCAGTTCGAGCTTGCCGCCGGTCGGCTTCTCCCCGAACAGCCGCGCCTTGACCACGCGCGTGTCGTTGAAGACGAGCAGGTCGCCTTCGCGCAGCAGCGAGGGGAGGTCCTTGAAGATGCGGTCGGCCGGGTCGCCGCCCGTTCCATCGAGCAGGCGGGAGGACGTGCGTTCGGGGGCCGGGTGTTGCGCCACCAGTTCGGGCGGCAAGTCGAAATCGAAATCGGAAAGCGTGAAGGCGCGCATGGTGCTTGAGGGCCGGACGGGCCCGTGCCAAGGAGGCGTGAGAAAAGGTTGACGGGAAGCGGGCGGAATTGTCCCATGTCCCGAAAGCCGGCGCGCCCGGGTGGGTCGGCCAAGGCAGAATCGGTGAATGGTCGATTCACTAGCCGCGCGCATCACGCCCGGGTCCGGTCCCTCCGAAGGCGAGCTCTTCAAGAAGATACTCGGCAGCGCCTGGCAGGGGCTCCACCCCGACATCCGACGGCGCTTCGACAAGAACCCGCTGCCCGGCAAGGCGCTGCACTACCTCGGCGCGCTCAGCGAGCTGCGCTGCTCGCGCTTCGGCAAGCTGCTGGGGCACCTGACGCAGCCCTTGATCCAGGGCGCGCTGATTCCCTACTGCGACGCCGATTTTCCCGTCGAGATCCAGGTCTACGCCCGGCCGCAGGACCCGGCCATCTACAAGCAGCGCATCTACCGCCTGCATGGCCGCCGGCCGATCCGCTTCACCAGCTTCATGCGCGAGAGCGAGCGGGGCGAAGTGCTCGAATACGTGGGCATGGGACTCGGCATGAAGCTGGTGCTCAGCGTGGAGAACGGCAGCCTGCATTTCCAGAGCAACGGCTACTTCTGGGAGGTGCTCGGTTTCCGCATTCCGCTGCCGGGGCTGTTCACCCCCGGCAAGACCTTTCTCTGGCACCACAACGAGACGCCCGAGCGCTTCAACATCCGCATCGAGATCCGCCACTGGTTGATGGGCACCACCTTCACGCAGGTCGGCGTGTTCGAGGAAGCGGCCGAGCCGAAGGCGGCCGCCGCGTGATCGATACGCACCTGCTCGCGCTGCAGCTCATGGCGGCCCAGGGCCTGCTGGGCGCGTTCGACACCCTCTATCACCACGAGGGGACCGAGGCGCTGGCGCAGCGCGACACCGCAGGGCGCGAGCTGTCCATCCACGCGGTCCGTTCGTCCCTCTATTGCGCGCTGTTCATCGGGCTCTCGTCGTGGGCCTGGCATGGTGCCTGGGCCTGGGTGCTGCTGGCGGTGTTCGGGGTCGAGATCGTGCTCACGCTCTGGGACTTCGTGGTGGAAGACCGCAGCCGCCTGCTGCCGCCCACCGAGCGCGTCACGCACACCGTGCTGGCCATCAATGCCGGCGCCTTCATCGCTTTGCTGGCCCTCGCTGCGGTCGACTGGGCGGTGCAGCCGACGGCGCTGGCGTGGCAGCCGCAAGGCTGGCTGGGCGCATTCCTCGCCTTGTGCGGCGTGGGTGTGGGGCTCTCGGGGCTGCGCGACGCTTTGGCGGCGCGGGCGCTGCTGCGCCGCGCGGCGAACGAAGAGGCGCGCGCAACCGAGGCGCCGGTGCGCTTCGGCACCAGGCCGCAGCGCGTGCTGGTGACCGGCGGCACGGGCTTCATCGGCCAAACCCTGGTGCGCCACCTGCTGGCGGACGGCCACGCAGTGACGGTCTGGTCGCGCGATGCGCGCTCCGCCGCATGGGGCTTCGGGGGCGCCGTGCGTTGCGTGCAGCGGCTCGACCAGATTCCCGAAGCCGATTCGTGCGACGTGGTGATCAACCTGGCCGGAGCGCGCATCCTGGGCCGGCGCTGGAGCGCGCGGCGCCAACGCGCGCTGCGCCAGAGCCGCGAAGGCCTCACGGCCGCGCTGGTCGCGTGGATGGCCGCGCGCCCGCGCAAGCCGTGGCTTTTGCTGTCGGCCTCGGCCATTGGCTACTACGGTGTGCAGCCGCAAGGCGACGCCACCGAACTGGCGGAGAATGCACCGCCGCAGGACATCTTCATGTCGAGCCTGTGCGAGGAATGGGAGCAGGCGGCCAACATTGCCGCGTTGCATGGCGTGAACGTGGCCTGCATGCGCTTCGGCTTCGTGCTGGGCCACCAGGGCTCGCTGCCGCAACTGCTGTTGCCGGTTTCGCTCGGCATGGGCGGGCGGCTGGGCAGCGGACGCCAGTGGCTGTCGTGGGTCCATGTGCATGACGTGATCCGCGCAATCGCACATGTGTGGGGCCTTGCCGAAGAGGCCCCCGCAGGCCAGCCTGCAACCACCCAGGCCTACAACTTCACCGCGCCGGGTGCGCTCAGCCAGGAAGAATTCACCCGCGTGGCCGCCAGCGTGCTGCGCCGCCCGTGCTGGATGCCGACCCCGGCCGCGCCGGTCAGGCTGCTGCTGGGCGAGCAGGCCGACCTGCTGCTCGAGGGGCAGCGCGTGGTGCCGGCGCGCCTGCTGCAAACCGGCTTCCGCTTTGCGTTTGCCGATGCCCGTGCCGCCTTGACGGACCTTTGCAGGCCGCGCTAGAAGCTTTGCCCGTGCCCGCCAGGAAAGCCCCGCCCCCTTCTGTTCCGGCCGCCGCGCCGCAGCCGCCCGGTGCCGGCCTGAGCGCTGTGCAGCGCGCGCTGCGCAAGCTCGGCCTCGTGCGCGACATCGACTTTGCACTCTACCTGCCGATGCGCTACGAGGACGAGACGCGCATCGTGCGGCTGGCCGACACGCGCGACGGCGACATGGCGCAGGTCGAAGGCGTGGTGACCGAATGCGAGGTGGTGTTCCGCCCGCGCCGGCAGCTCATTGCCACCATCGACGACGGCAGCGACACCTGCCAGCTGCGCTTCTTCAATTTCTACCCCTCGCAGCAGAAGCAGCTCGCGGTCGGTGCGCGGGTGCGCGTGCGCGGCGAAATGCGTGGCGGCTTCGTCGGGCGGCAGATGATGCACCCCACCGTCAAGGCGGCCGGCACTGCGCTGCCCGAGGCGCTCACGCCCGTGTACTCGACCGTGGCCGGGCTGCCGCAGCCGGTGCTCCGGCGCGAGGTGCGCTCGGGCCTGGCGCGCGCCGTGCTCGACGAGACGATTCCCGTGCAGATCGGCCTGCGCGGCGCATGGGACCTGCGCAGCGCGCTGACCTTCCTGCACTACCCCACGCCCGACGTGGCGATGGCCACGCTCGAAGACCACAGCCATCCGGCCTGGCAGCGCATCAAGGCCGAGGAACTGCTGGCGCAGCAGCTGTCGCAACTGCAGGCGCGGCTGGAGCGCGCGGCGCAGCGTGCGCCGATGCTGCCTTTTTCACCCAAGCCGAAGCCGACGTCGCTGCATGCCCAATTGCTTGCCGTGCTGCCCTTCGGCCTCACGGGTGCGCAGCAGCGCGTGGGCGAGGAAATCTCGCACGACCTCGCCCGCGAGATTCCCATGCACCGCCTGCTGCAAGGCGACGTGGGCTCGGGCAAGACGGTGGTGGCGGCGCTCGCGGCGGCGCGCTGCATCGATGCGGGCTTTCAATGCGCGTTGATGGCACCGACCGAAATCCTCGCGGCCCAGCACTTCGGCAAGCTGGTCGGATGGCTCGATCCGCTGCTGGCCGAGCGCGGCCTGCGCGTGGCCTGGCTCACGGGCAGCCAGAAGAAGAAGGAGCGCGACACCATGTCGGCCGCGGTCGAAAGCGGCGAGGCGGCGCTGGTGATCGGCACGCATGCCGTCATTTCGGAAAAGGTGCGCTTCAAAAACCTCGCGCTCGCGATCATCGACGAGCAGCACCGCTTCGGCGTGGCGCAGCGGCTGGCGCTGCGCGGCAAAGCTGTCCGTCACCTCGAACCGCACCTCTTGATGATGAGCGCCACGCCCATCCCGCGCACGCTGGCGATGAGCTACTACGCCGACCTCGATGTATCCACGCTCGACGAGCTGCCGCCGGGCCGCACGCCCATCGTCACGAGGCTGGTGGCCGACCACCGGCGCGACGAGGTGATCGCGCGCATCCAGGCGCAGCTCGGGCAGGGTCGGCAGGTCTACTGGGTCTGCCCGCTGATCGAGGAGAGCGAGGCGGTCGACCTGCGCAACGCGACCGAAACGCGCGACGAACTCGCGGATTCACTCGGCCAGGCCGTCAATGTCGGGCTGCTGCATTCGCGCATGCCCACGGCCGAGAAGCAGGCGGTGATGGCGGCCTTCACCGCGAACGAAATCCAGGTGCTTGTGAGCACCACGGTGATCGAGGTGGGCGTGGACGTGCCCAACGCCTCGCTCATGGTGATCGAGCATGCCGAGCGCTTCGGCCTCTCGCAATTGCACCAGCTGCGCGGGCGCGTGGGCCGCGGCGCCGCGGCCTCGGCCTGCGTGCTGCTCTATGCGCCCGGCGACAGTGGCCGCGTGGGCGAGGCGGCGCGCGCGCGGCTCAAGGCCATGGCCGAGACCGGCGATGGCTTCGAGATCGCGCGGCGCGACCTCGAGATCCGCGGCCCGGGCGAGTTCCTCGGTGCGCGCCAGTCGGGCGCGCCGCTGCTGCGCTTTGCCGACCTCGCCGCCGACGCGATGCTGCTCGACTGGGCGCGCGAGCTGGCACCGGTCATGCTCGAGAAACACCCCGACCTGGCCCAGCGCCACGTCGACCGCTGGCTCGGCACCAAGGCCGAGTACCTGAAGGCGTAGGCCGCAGGCCGACCCCAGGCCATGCCTGGTCACAGGCGCTTGCGCATAATTGACGCAAGCTATGACTCTCACCGAACTCAAATACATCGTCGCAGTGGCCCGGGAACGTCACTTCGGCAAGGCAGCCGAGGCCTGCTACGTCTCCCAGCCGACGCTCTCCGTGGCCATCAAGAAGCTCGAGGACGAGCTCGAGGTCAAGCTCTTCGAGCGCAGCGCCGGCGAGGTGACCGTGACGCCGCTCGGCGAACAGATCGTGCAGCAGGCGCAGAGCGTGCTCGACCAGGCCGCGAGCATCAAGGAGATCGCCAAGCGCGGCAAGGATCCGCTGGCGGGGCCCCTGAACCTTGGCGTGATCTACACCATCGGGCCGTACCTGCTGCCCGACCTGGTGCGCCAGGTGATCGCGCGCACGCCCCAGATGCCGCTGGTGCTGCAGGAGAACTTCACCGCCAGGCTGCTCGAGATGCTGCGTGCCGGCGAGATCGACTGCGCGATCATGGCCGAGCCTTTTCCCGACACGGGGCTGGCGATGGCGCCGCTCTACGACGAGCCCTTCATGGCGGCGCTGCCCACCAAGCACAAGTTCGCGGACCTCGAATCCATCACCTCGGACCAGCTGCAGAACGAGACCATGCTGCTGCTGGGCACCGGCCATTGCTTTCGCGACCATGTGCTGGAGGTGTGCCCCGAGTTCGCGCGCTTCTCGAGCAATGCCGAGGGCATTCGCAAGAGCTTCGAGGGCTCGTCGCTCGAAACCATCAAGCACATGGTGGCCTCGGGCATGGGCGTGACGCTGGTGCCGCGCCTGTCGGTGCCTGCCGACGCGCTCAAGCCCAAGGTCAAGGGCCGCAGGGAGCCCGAGCAGATGGTGCGCTACCTGCCGGTGCGCGATGCGCAGGACCGCGACCCGCCGACGCGGCGCGTGGTGCTGGCCTGGCGCCGCACCTTCACGCGCTACGAGGCGATCGCCGCCTTGCGCAACGCCATCTATGCGTGCGAGCTGCCGGGCGTCAAGCGGCTGTCATAAGAACCAATTTGCGAAATCGGCCTACGCGGCGGCCGTTCGAATTCATTCATCGCTGGGATAGAGTGACGCTGTTGCGAAGCCGCCCGCCGGCTTCCAGAATCGGCACCTTGTCCCCAAGTTGAAGAAAGAGTTTCACGCCATGGCCAAAGCATCGAAGAAAACATCGTCGTCTTCGCAGGGCAAGCTGCCCAAGAAGGGCGAAGCGCTGGTGGCGCAGGAGTCCGGCAGCCGCAACGCGCCGATCATCAACATCGGCATCGAGCGCCAGGACCGTGCGGCCATTGCCGAAGGCCTGAGCCGCGTGCTGGCCGACACCTACACGCTCTATCTCACGACGCACAACTTCCACTGGAACGTCACGGGGCCGCACTTCAACTCGCTGCACGCGATGTTCATGGGGCAGTACACCGAGCTCTGGGGCGCGACCGACGTGATTGCAGAGCGCATCCGCGCGCTGGGCCACTATGCCCCGGGCTCGTATGCCGAATTCAGCAAGATCGCCACCGTGCCCGATGTGCCGCAGGCACCGCCCAAGGCGATGGAGATGGTGCGCATCCTCGTCAAGGGCCACGAGACCGTGTCGCGCATCGCGCGCGAATTCATTCCGGTGGCCGAAGAGGCCGGCGACGACCCGACGGCCGACATGCTGACCGCGCGCTGCACGGTGCACGACCAGACCGCCTGGATGCTGCGCTCGCTGCTCGAAGACTGATGTTGCAGGGGGCCCGCCGGGCCCCGGCACCGGGAGCGGCACAATGGCCGCTCTTTTTTTGCCTGCCGCATGCTCGCCCGCCGTTTTGCGCTCTATCTCGACCTGATTCGCTGGAACCGCCCCGCGGGCTGGCTGCTGCTGCTCTGGCCCACGCTGGGGGCGCTCTGGTTTGCCGCGGGGGGCTGGCCCGGATGGCACCTGCTGGTGGTGTTCGTGCTGGGCACCATCCTCATGCGCAGCGCGGGCTGCTGCGTCAACGACGTGGCGGACCGCGACTTCGACCGCCATGTGAAGCGCACCGCCGAGCGGCCGGTGACCAGCGGCGCAGTGTCCGTCAGGGAGGCGCTGGTGCTGGGCGCGGTGCTGGCGCTCGCGGCGTTCGGGCTGGTGCTCACGACCAACCGGGCCACCATTGCCTGGTCGTTCGCCGCGCTGGCCATCACGCTGGCCTATCCGTTCGCCAAGCGCTTCGTGTCGGTTCCGCAGGCGGTGCTGGGCATCGCTTTCAGCTTCGGCATCCCGATGGCGTTTGCGGCGGTTCAGTCCACGGTTCCGGTGTTCGCGGCCTGGCTGCTGGCCGGCAACCTGTTCTGGGTGCTGGCCTACGACACCGAATACGCCATGGTCGACCGCGACGACGACCTGAAGATCGGCATGAAGACCTCGGCCATCACCTTCGGCCGCTTCGACGTGGCGGCGGTGATGGCGAGCTACGCGATCTTCCTGGCCGTCTGGGCCTGGGCCGGCGCGAGCCGCGGCCTGGGCGCGGTGTTTTTCGCGGCCATCGGCGTGGCCGCGGCGCAGGCGCTCTGGCACTGGCAGCTGATTCGCGGCCGCACGCGCGACGGCTGCTTCAAGGCCTTCCGCCTGAACCACTGGCTGGGCTTCACGGTGTTTGCCGGCATCGCGGCCGGCTATGCGCTGGCCTAGACCGCGGGCGAAGGCCGCGCCGCACTCAGTCCTTGCCGAATTCCTCGCCCAGTTCGGCCGCGCGCTTCTGCGCCGCGCGGATCGCGGTCTTGAACTTCGCCTTGACGTCGGCGCCCTCGAGCGAGGTGAGCGCCGCGTAGGTCGTTCCGCCCTTCGAGGTCACGCGCTCGCGCAGCACCGAGGGCGGCTCGGTCGCGCTGTGCGCCAGCGCCGAGGCGCCGGTGAAGGTGCCGATGGCCAGCCGCTGGGCCTGCTCGGGCGACAGGCCCATTTCGACACCGGCCTCGGTCATGGCCTCGATGAAATAGAAGACATAGGCGGGACCCGAGCCGGACATGGCCGTGACCGCATCGAGCGCGGCTTCGTCGTCGACCCAGAGCAGTTCGCCGGTCGGCGCCAGCAGCTGCCCGACCAGCGCGCGGTCGGCGGCGTCCACGCCGGCGCGTGCATAGAGCCCGGTCATGCCCTGTCCCACCAGCGCGGGCGTGTTGGGCATGGCCCGCACCACGCGCTCGCTGCCGAGCCAGCGGGCGATGCTGGTGGACGGAATGCCCGCCGCCACGCTCAGGTGCAGTGCGCTTCCGGCAAAGGCGCGCACCGGCTTCGCGGCGTCCGCAAAGGTCTGCGGCTTGACTGCCCACACCACCACGGCGCAGCGCGACAGGGCCTCGCCGGCCTCGGCCTGCGCCGTGATGCCGAACGATTGCGCGAGCTTCTGGCGGGCCTCCTCGAATGGCTCGACCACCTCGAAGGCGTCGGCCGGGGTGCCCTGCTTGAGGAGGCCGCCGATGATGGCGCTGGCCATGTTGCCGCCGCCGATGAAGGCGATCGGGGGGAGCGGCGCCGGGCCGGTGCGGGGCAGGAAAGTGACGGCGATGGTCATGGTCGGTCGGTGTATTCGAATGCCGCGAACTGGGTTGTCTGCAGCGGGTTGAAATTGTCGTCGCTCACCACCACCAGCAGGCGCTTGCCGTCCGGAAGCGGCGGTCCCCAGCACATCCCTTCGGTGTTGTCGAGGCGCGAAAGGCCGAGGTGGGCGAAGTCGGCAACCAGCGTCTTGGCGGCCGGGCGATGGTTGCCCGCGGCGAGCGTCTCGGTCTCCAGCACGTCGGTGGCGCCCCGGGTATCGATCTCGTAGAGACGCAGCGAGTTTCCGGCCCCGGTGGCATAGGCGCGCTCCAGCACCAGCATGCGGTCGGCATCGAGCATCAGGATCTCGCTGATGCCGTTGTCCGCAAGGGTGCCGGGAATCAACGGGCGCAGCGGAATCGCATCGGGCACATAGGCGATCTGGCGCGTGGCCCGGCCGGTCGCCAGGTCCATCCGGGTCAGCCGGCAGGGGCCGCCCGGCGCGCTGGCGGTGGGAATGGGGCCGTCCTGGATCAGCGCGTTTTCCATCGCCAGCCAGGCGTGGCGCCCATCGGGCGTCAGCGCCAGGCCCTCCAGGCCCAGGTTGTCGCGCGGGCCGCGGCGCTGCAGGGCATCGGCGTCGAACATCGAGGGCAGGGCGAATTCGCGCAGCAGCCGGCCGTCGCGCGCCGATTCGTGGAAGGCCGGCCCGAATCCGCGCGCCACGTCGCCTTCGCTGGTCCACAGAAGGGTGCCGGTGCCGGGCCGAAGGCGCAGGGCCTCGGGATCCGGCACCGGGGTCCGAGCCTCGGCGCGGCGCCGGGCCGGCCAGGGGCCGCCGCCGGGGCGTTGCAACTGCACCACGCCCTTCGGCGCGGGCGGTTGCAGCCAGGGCGCAGCCCATTGGGCCGTGTAGAAGCGGACAGGGTCCAGGTCCGATCGGTCATCGCTGAGAAGGATGTACTCACTTCTTTCGGCGTCGTAGTCGATCCCGGAGAGGCCCCCCGCCGTGGTGCCCTGTATATTCAGCCGGTGCGGCCAGTGCGACTCGGCCAGGCGCCGCAGCCGCGCCCCTGGCTGGGGCGGATGCGCCGGACTGCCGCAGCCGGCCATGCCGCCGACCCCGGCCACGGCGGCGGTTATGCCCAGCAGCAGCCGGCGGCGCAGGGGCGATGCGGGAGCCAAGAGGCCTGGAAGGACGGTGCGCACTCCGCCGAGTCTAGTTCCCCCGCATTTCGTGCCATAAGCCGGTTGACACGCTCTTTTGTGCGTGCCACAATCGCAGGCTTCGCTTCAAAAAGGCGAAGCTTTCAGCCCAAAGCGGAAGTGCCTCGAGTGGTTCGAGGTGCAGACGACGGGCCCAAGACTGACCGCAGCGTTTCCCTCCTGGAGGCGCATCGGTACAAGTTGGGAACTACTAGCAATGATCCAAACTGAATCCCGGCTCGAAGTGGCCGACAACACAGGCGCGAAGTCCGTCCTGTGTATCAAGGTGCTCGGTGGCTCCAAGCGGCGTTATGCCAGCGTGGGCGACGTCATCAAGGTCAGCATCAAGGAAGCCGCTCCGCGTGGTCGCGTCAAGAAGGGCGAGATCTACAGCGCAGTGGTGGTCCGCACCGCCAAGGGCATCCGTCGCGCCGACGGTTCCCTCGTCAAATTCGATGGCAACGCAGCCGTGTTGCTCAACGCCAAGCTGGAGCCAATCGGCACCCGCATCTTCGGACCGGTGACGCGCGAGCTGCGCACCGAAAAGTTCATGAAGATCGTGTCGCTGGCACCCGAAGTTCTGTAAGGACAACAACGCCATGAACAAGATTCGCAAAGGCGACCAGGTCATCGTGTTGGCCGGGCGCGACAAGGGCAAGCGGGGCACCGTCTCGCTGCGCAAGGACGATTCGCACCTCGTCGTCGAGGGCGTGAACATCGTCAAGAAGCACGCCAAGCCGAACCCCCTCAAGGGTACGACCGGCGGCATCGTCGAAAAGACCATGCCCATCCACCAATCCAACGTGGCGATCTTCAATGCCGCGACCGGCAAGGCCGATCGCGTGGGCATCAAGATCACCCAGGGTGCTGACGGCAAGCGCGTGGCTGTTCGCGTCTTCAAGTCCAGCGGCGAC
>Ga0163161_10003921_pt1 | contig 10434 bp, 12 predicted proteins | sample S45metaG_FD_129847 | JGI IMG/M metagenome (GOLD analysis project Ga0163161, IMG submission 129847) | Switchgrass rhizosphere microbial communities from Kellogg Biological Station, Michigan, USA - S4-5 metaG | ecosystem: Host-associated > Plants > Roots > Rhizosphere > Soil | place: USA... | reverse complement strand
CTGGATGATGGATTTGAGGTGCACCTTCTTCGTGGTCACCAGCGGAAAGCCTTCGTTCAGGTCGAAGCGCATCTGGTGGCCGAACACGCTCTTGGTGCCGGTGCCGGTGCGGTCGCTCTTGAACACGCCGTGGGTGTCCACGTGGCGCATGAAATCTTCGTACTGGGAGCGAACGGGGCGGGTGGGCGTGGAGGTCATGGCAAGAGGGGCTCTCAGAGGCGGGTTTTCGAATTTTAAGTGCCCGGGCTTAGCATGGCGGCCATGAGCCAAGAGCACCCCACGAGCGGCCAAGAAGAGGGCCACGAACACGGCCACGATCATGCCCACGATCACAGCGAACTCGGCGAGATGGACCTGCGGGTTCGCGCGCTCGAAAGCGTGCTCACGCAGAAGGGCTACATCGACCCCGCCGCGCTCGATGCGCTGATCGACACCTACCAGACACGCATCGGCCCGCGCAACGGCGCACGGGTGGTGGCACGGGCCTGGGTCGATCAAGCCTTCCACGACTGGCTGATGGCCGATGCCACCGCCGCCATCGCCTCGCTCGGCTACACCGGCCGGCAGGGCGAGCACATGGTGGCGGTGGAAAACACCGACGACCAGCACCACATGGTCGTCTGCACCCTCTGCAGCTGCTACCCCTGGCCCGTGCTCGGCCTGCCGCCCACCTGGTACAAGAGCGCGCCCTACCGCTCGCGCGCCGTGAAGGACCCGCGCGGCGTGCTGGCCGATTTCGGCACGACGCTGCCCGAGACCACACGCATCCGCGTCTGGGATTCGACCGCGGAGGTGCGCTATCTCGTGATCCCGCAACGTCCCGCTGGCACCGAGGGCTGGAGCGAAGAAGCGCTCGCAGGGGTGGTCTCGCGTGATTCGATGATCGGCACGCGGCTGGTGGAAGCGCCTTCGACGGGGAGCGCCACATGAGCTACGTCACGCATGCCGACCTTGGCGGTCAGCCGGGCTTCGGGCCGGTGACGCTGGAGCCCGAGGGCGAACTGTTCCATGCCGATTGGGAACCGCGCGCGCTGGCCCTCACGCTCGCAATGGGCGCGACCGGCTCCTGGAACATCGATGCGAGCCGCGCCGTGCGCGAGACGCTGCCCAACTACCGCGACCTGAGCTACTACCAGATCTGGCTTGGCGCGCTGGAGCAACTGATGCTGCAGCGCGCGCAGGTGTTCCCCGACGAGATCGCGTCCGGCGAGATGAAGCATCCGCCCGCGCCGGTCGCCCGCGTGTTGCAGGCCGCGAACGTGCCCGCGATGCTCGCCAAGGGCTCGCCCACCGAACGCCCCGAGCCGGGTCCCGCGCGCTTTGCCGTCGGGCAGGCGGTGCGCATGCACTTCGGCAGGGTCGACCATCACACGCGGCTGCCGGGCTATGTGCAGGGCAAGCGCGGCACGATCGAGCATGTCCACGGCGCGCATGTGTTCGCCGATGCGCACGCGCAAGGGCTGGGCGAACAACCGCAGTGGCTGTACACGGTGGTCTTCGACGAAGCAGAACTCTGGGGCGAGCAAGCGGCGCCACAGAACCTCTCGGTGTCGGTCGATGCGTGGGAGAGTTATCTGGAAGCAGCCGCATGACGGGCGATGTGCCGCTGGTACCCGGCATGCCGCGCGATGCAGATGGGCCGGTGTTCAAGGAACCGTGGGAAGCGCAGGCCTTCGCGATGACTTTGGCATTGCACGAACGCGGCCTGTTCACTTGGGTCGAATGGGCCGAGGCACTTGCGGCACAGATCGCCGCGGCGCAAGCCGCTGGCGATCCGGACAGCGGCGAGACGTACTACCGCCACTGGCTTGCGGCGCTCGAAGGGCTCGTGGCCCGCAAGGGCGCGAGCTCGGGCGACGAACTCGTGCGCTATCGCCACGCCTGGGATCACGCGGCCGACCGAACGCCGCATGGACAGCCCATAGAGCTGCGCGGCGAGGATTTCCCCGGCTGATCTTTTTTGTCTTGCTCCTTCCCCCGCTGGGGGAAGGCTGGGATGGGGGCAAGCGGCGCTTGCAAAAGCTGTGCAAGTGTGAAGGCCGCGTGCCCCAACCCCGACCCTCCCCCAGCGGGGGAGGGAGAAATACCCCAACCCCTAGACCCGGATCACGCGGCCTGGGTTCAGCGTGTTCTTCGGATCGAGCCCGCGCTTGATCGCCCGCATCATCTCCAGCGCTACCGGCGACTTGTGCTTCTCGAGCTTGTCGACCTTGAGCGAGCCCACGCCATGCTCGGCCGAGAACGAGCCGCCGAACTTCTCGACCGCGTCGTACACCAGCGTGTTGATGCGGTCTTCTTCGTTCTTCAGGAAGGCCTTGGTGTCGATGTTCTCCGGCGCCTGCACGTTGTAGTGCAGGTTGCCGTCGCCCAGGTGCCCGAAGTTCACGAGCCGCACGCCGGCGATCTCGCGCTGCAGCAGTGCATCGGTTTCCGCCACGAAGGCCGGGATGCGCGACACCGGGATCGAGATGTCGTGCTTGATGTTCAGGCCTTCCTCGGCTTGCGCGAGCGGAATGCTCTCGCGGATGTGCCAGAGCTGGTGCGCCTGCGTGAGGTTCTCGGCCACCACCGCGTCGGTGACGCAGCCGTCCTCGAAGGCGGTCTCCAGCAGCGCCTCGAAGCGGGCACGCGCATGGTCTTCCGATTCGCTGTCGGAGTTCTCCAGCAGCACGCAGTAGGGCACCGCTTCGTCGCCGATGAAGGGCACGCGCAGTTGCGGCATGTGCTTGTCGACCAGGCTCAGCGCGAACTTGCCCATCACCTCGAAGCCCGTGAGCCCCGAGCCCAGGTGCTTGTGCGCGAGGCCCAGCAGCGTGACCGCGTGGTCGAGCGACGGCACCGCGGCCCAGGCCGTGAGCTGCGCGGCCGGCAGCGGATAGAGCTTCATGGTCGCTGCGGTGATGATGCCCAGCGTGCCTTCGCTGCCGACGAAGAGGTCGCGCAGGTCGTAGCCGGTGTTGTCCTTGCGCAGGCCGCTGGTGCCTTCCCAGATCTCGCCCTGCGGCGTGACCACTTCCAGGCCCAGGCACAACTCGCGCGTGTTGCCGTAGCGCACGACCTGCGTGCCGCCCGCGTTGGTCGCGAGGTTGCCGCCGATGGTGCAACTGCCTTCGGCCGCGAGGCTCAGCGGGAAGAGGTAGCCCTCTTTCTCCGCGGCCTCCTGCAGCGTCTGAAGGATGCAGCCGGCCTCGACCGTCATCGTGAGGTTGGCGGCATCGAAGGTGCGGATCGTGTTCAGGCGCTGGAGACTCAGCACCACCTGCGTGCCGCTGTCATCGGGAATGGAGCCGACCGCCAGACCGGTGTTGCCGCCCTGCGGCACGATGGCCGTGCCGGCTGCCGCGCAAGCCTTGACCACGTCGGCCACCTGCTGCGCATTGGCCGGGCGCACCACCGCGAGCGACTTGCCGCGAGAGCGCTTGCGCCAGTCCTGCTCGTAGGCGGTGAGGTCGCCCTCGTTGAGCACATGCGAGGCGCCGACGATGGCGCGCAGTTGGTCGATCAATGCGGTGGCGGAAGAAGAAGTCATTGGGCGGAAACCTCCAGTTGACGGGCAGCAGCGGCAGCCTTGGCATGGCGCAAGCGAAGGCGCACATGCCACGCGCAGGCCGCGAAGAGCACCAGGCACAGCAGCACCTCGATAAGCGCGAGCACCTGCCCCACGCCGTTGGTGTCGCTCCAGGCGCGCACCACGCCCTCGGTGAAATAGAGCCAGATCATCAGGCTGACCCAGCGGTAGGTGTACATGCGGTTCTTGTAGAGACCCGCGAGCGGAATCACGAGCGGCAGCACCTTCAGCGCGAGCAGCGAGCCACCGGGCCGCAGCGGCGCGAGCCACAGCTCCCAGGCCAGGCCCAGCACGATCAGGCCGACGAGGCTGCCCACGGCAAGCCATCGGGTGGCGCGGACGGAAGAGGGCGGGAGCGGGGTGGCGGTCACGGTGCGACGAAGGAGAGGGCGCCCGGTGGAAGGCGGCGCATTGAAGAGCGGATGGCATGATACCGGCCATGAATCGTCGGCAGCTTTGGAGGGATCTTTCGCGTTTTCCGTGGCGCAACACCGCTGCGGTATTGGGCGAGCGTTTTCGCGAAGACCGGCTCGGTTTGACCGCCAGCAGCCTGACGTTCACCACCACCATCGCGATGGTCCCGTTCTTCACGGTGGCGCTGGCTCTGTTCACCGTGTTTCCCATGTTCGCGAAGATGCAGGGCCGCCTGCAACGCTGGCTCATCGAGAGCCTGATCCCCGAGAACATCGCGCGCCAGGTGCTCGGCTACCTGAACCAGTTCGCGAGCAAGGCCAGCGGCCTGGGCATCGCGGGTTTGATCGTGCTGCTGATCACCGCCATTGCGCTGATCCTCACGATCGACAAGACGCTCAACAACATCTGGCGCGTGCGCACGCCGCGGCCGTTTGCGCAGCGGGTGCTGATCTACTGGGCCGCCATCACGCTCGGGCCGCTCATCCTCGCGGTGAGCCTGTCGACCACCTCGTACGTGGTCTCGGCCACGAGCGACGTGGTGGGGCGCGGCATGGTCAAGCTGTTCTTCGACACCTTCGAATTCGTGCTGCTGGCGGTCGGCATGGCCTCGCTCTACCACTACGTGCCCAACACCAACGTGCGCTGGTCGCATGCCTGGGCCGGCGGCATCTTCGTGGCGGCGGCCATCGAGATCGCCAAGCGCGTGCTGGCCTATTACCTGAGCCTGGTGCCGACCTATTCGGTGCTGTACGGCGCCTTCGCCACTTTTCCGATCCTGCTGGTGTGGATCTACGTGGCCTGGGTGATCGTGCTGCTCGGAGCGGTTATCGCAGCCTATCTGCCGAGCCTGCTCACGGGCGTGGCGCGACGCGGTGGCGCTGCCGGCTGGCCGCTGCAACTGGCCATGGAAACGCTGCAGCACCTGGCGCGTGCACAGGCCACGCCTGCCAAGGGCATGGGGGCGACCGAGCTGGTGACGCGCATGCGGGTCGACACCCTGCAACTCCTTCCGGTGCTGGAGACGCTGGTGGCGCTCGACTGGATCGCCCCGTTGGCCGAAGAGCCCGCCAACGAGGACCCGCGCTACGTGCTGCTGGCCGACCCGTCGACGCCGATCGAGCCTCTGCTCAAGGAACTGCTGATGCCGCAGGCCGAGCCGCTCGAAGACCTGTGGCAGAAGGGGCCGCTGCGGTCGCTGCGTCTCGGCGACGTGCTGCTGATCTAGAAGCCTCGAGGCAGTTCAGATCCCGACCTTGCCCAGCCAGATGTCGCGGTACATCGCCCAGTCGCCCATGAAGGAATAGAGCGGGCGCTTGAACGAGGCCGGCTTGTTCTTCTCGAAGCCGAAGTGCCCGACCCAGGCGAAGGCATAGCCGACCAGCACGCCGGCCAGCAGCCACCACGGGTTGAGCGTGACCACCAGGGCCACGAGGCACAGCAGCGACAGCGTGGAGCCCGCGAAGTGCAGGCGGCGGCAGGTGCGGTTGGCGTGCTCGGTCAGGTAGAACGGGTAGAACTCCGCGAAGCTCTTGAAACGGCGCGGATCGACGGCAGATTCCGGGACAGTCGTGGTGTTCATCGTGCGAGTCTCCTGTGCGCTGGGGGCGCCTTGTCCATAATAGCCACGACGTCCCGGCCGCACCACCCCGGCTACCCTTCACACCACTGACGCATCAGCCTTGAGCGCCCTGCCCACAGCCACCGATTCCGCCGACCCGTTATGGGTCGTCTGCCTGTGCGCCGAATGGTGCGGCACCTGCCGCGACTACCGGCCGCTGTTCGAGCAGGTGGCGCGCGCGCATCCGCAGTTGCGTTTCGGCTGGGTCGACATCGAGGACCACGCCGACATCGCCGACGGCTTCGACGTGGAGACCTTCCCCACGCTGCTGGTCGCCGGTGCCGACGGCACGCGTTTCCTGGGCCCGCTGCTGCCGCACGCCGAAACGCTGTCGCGCATGCTCGGCGCGCTGCAATCGCCGCAGCCTTCGAGCCTCGACGTCGACCTGCTCCTCGCCGTGCTGAACAAGAAGCCGGCGACGTTCTCGGTTTAACCGGCTCTCCGTCCTCCCCATGAACATCCTGATCTTCGGCGCCACCGGCATGGTGGGGCAGGGCGTGCTGCGCGAGTGCCTGCTGGCGCCCGACGTGGAGCGCGTCGTCGCGGTCGGGCGCAACGCCACCGCGCAGCAGCATCCCAGGCTGCAGGACCTGGTCGTGAAGGACATGTACGACTATTCCGCCATCGAGCCGCAACTGCAGGGCTTCGACGCCTGCTTCTTCTGCCTGGGCGTGTCGTCGGTCGGCATGAAGGAAGACGACTACCGCCGCATCACCTACGACCTCACGATGGCCGCGGCCACCGTGCTCGCGCGGCTCAATCCGGGCATGACCTTCACCTATGTGACGGGCGCCGGCACCGACAGCAGCGAGCGCGGCGGCAGCATGTGGGCGCGCGTGAAAGGCGCCACCGAGAACGCCTTGCTGCGCCTGCCGTTCAAGGCCGGCTACATGTTCCGCCCCGGCGTGATCCAGCCGCTCCACGGCGCGCGCTCCAAGACGCCGCTGTACCACGGCATCTACGTGGTGATCGCGCCGCTCCTGAGCCTCGCCTACCGGCTCTGGCCAAACAAGATCACGACCACCGAGCAGATCGGCCTCGCCATGCTGGCCGTGGCCCGCAGCGGCGCGCCGAAGGTGCTGCTCGACCCGGCGGACATCAACGCGCTGCGTTGACCGACCGACCCTCGCGACCGGCCGCGGCCCCGCGTTCTTCCGTGCCCATGCCCGCGCCTGCCCTGAGACAGACCACTTCCGGCATCTCGCGCCGGCTGCTTCTTTGCGGCGCTTCGGGCGCGGCGCTGGTGGCGCATTCAGCCGTGGCAGCCGCAGCGCAGGACGCCTGGCCGCAGAAGCCGATCCGCCTCGTCGTTCCCTTCGCGGCGGGCGGCGGCACGGACATCGTGGCGCGGATGATCGGCCACACCCTGTCGCAGCAGTTGGGACAGCCCGTCGTGATCGACAACAAGCCCGGCGCCTCCACGCTCATCGGCACGGAGATCGCGGCCCGGGCGAGGCCCGACGGCTACACGCTGCTGCTGGCGGGCTCCACCAGCTACAGCGTGAATCCGGCGCTGCGCACGGCACGTGCCTACAACCCGTCGCGCGAACTGGCGCCGATCGCCATCGTCGCGCGGGTGCCGCTGGTGCTGTTCGCGGGCGGCGGCACGCCGTGGCACTCGCTGCCAGAGCTGGTCGGCGCGGCCAGGACGCATCCGGGGCAGATCCGCTATGCCACCTTCGGCAACGCGTCGGGCTCGCACCTCACGGGCGAACTTTTCGCGCTGGCCGCGGGCATCCGGCTGCAGGACATCCCGTACCGTGGCAGCAGCCAGGCGATGGTGGCGGTGGTCGGCGGGGAAGTCGACCTGGGCATCGACACCGTGGCCTCGGTCGCACCGCACGCGCGTTCCGGCAAGGTGCGGGCGCTGGGCATCGTGGGCGCCGCGCGGTCCGGCCTTCTGCCCGGTGTGCGCACGCTGGGGGAGCAGGGCTTGCCCGAGGCCAGCTTCGACGCCTGGTACGGCGTTGCCGCACCCGCTCGCACGCCGGCGCCCGTGCTCGCGAGGCTCACGCGCGCCATGTCAGACACGCTGGCCAGCCCGGCATTGCAGGCGCAACTGCGCGCGCAAGGCATCGAACCGACGATGGTCGGCGCGGCCGCCTTCCGGCAGCAGGTCGAAAAGGAGATCCCGCGCTACCGCGCGCTGGCGCACCGCGCGGGCATTGCGGTGGAATAGGCGCTCAGGCGGCCGCCGCGCTCACGAAGTCGCGCAGCGCGAACAGCGTCTCGTCCGGCGCCTCGCTCATCAGCGCGTGGCCGGCACGCACGGTCACCACCTTCGCATTGCGCGCCTTGCCGACCAGCACCTTGGTGGCGCGCGCCGGCGTCATCTGGTCGGCATCGCCGAGCAGGAACAGCACCGGGCACTGCACCGCTTCCATCGCGGCTTCGCCGTTCGCGTAGTCGTTGCAGGCCTTGAAGCCGATGTGGAACACGTTGTGCGTGCGGTTGCTCGCGAGCACGCGGCGCATGAGCGCGCGCGAACTGCCGTAAAGCCAGGTGCCGGGGCCGAGCGACGAGGGCGGCGGCGCGAGCAGCGAATGCGAGAAGGTGTTGACCATCGCGATCGCGCGCTGCGGATCGTTGAGCGCGCCGTCGAGCAGCGCGGGCGACACCACCATCGGGTACGCCGTGCCGACCAGCGCCAGGTGCGTCACGCGATCGGGCGCACGTGCGGCGGTTTCGAGCGCGATCAGCGAGCCGAAGCTGTGGCCGACCAGCGCCGCCTTCTGCACGCCGGCCGCGTCGAGCAGCGCGATGACGAACTGCGCCGCCTCTTCCACGCTCGTGGGCGGCGGGCCGTCGCTCTTGCAATGGCCGGGCAGATCGACCGCGAGCACGTTCCAGCCGTGGTTGGCGAACCAACGGCTCTGCAAAATCCACACGCTGTGGTCGTTGAGCACGCCGTGGATGAACACGATGGTGGGTTTCGCCGCATCGAAGGGCTTGCCGCCGGTGTAGCAGTAGGTGACGTGGCCGTTGACGGTGTAGTGCATGTCAGGCACCCGCCTTTTCCGCGGCCTTCAGTGCGCGCTTCAGGTCGTCGATCAGATCGGCCGGGTCTTCCAGGCCGATCGACAGGCGGATCGTCCCCTGCGAAATGCCGGCGCCCGCGAGCGCCTCGTCGGTCATGCGGAAGTGCGTGGTGCTGGCCGGATGAATCACCAGGCTGCGGCAGTCGCCCACGTTGGCCAGGTGGCTGAAGAGCTTGAGCGCCTCGATGAAGGCCTTGCCCTGCGTACGGCTGCCCTTGATGTCGAAGCTGAACACCGCACCCGCGCCGCGCGCGCCGTGGCGCAGCAGCTTCTGCGCGAGCGCATGGCTGGGGTGCGATTCGATCAGCGGATGTCCCACGCGCGAGACGAAGGAGTGGCTCGCCAGGAACTCGACCACCTTCTGCGTGTTGTCGATGTGCCGTTCCATGCGCAGCGGCAGCGTCTCGATGCCTTGCAAGATCAGCCATGCCGTGTGCGGGCTCATCGAGGCGCCGAAGTCGCGCAGGCCCTCGCGGCGCGCGCGCAGCAGGAAGGCGCCGACGGTGCTCTCCTCGCTGAAGACCATGTTGTGGAAGCCGTCGTAGGCCTGCGTGAGTTCGGCGAACTTGCCCGACTTCTCCCAGTCGAAACTGCCGCCATCGACCACGATTCCGCCGATCACCGTGCCGTGGCCCGAGAGGAACTTGGTGGCCGAGTGATAGACCAGGTCGGCGCCCCAGTCGAAGGGCTTGATGAGGTAGGGCGAGGTGAGAGTGGAATCAACCAGCAGCGGCACGCCCGCTTCGTGCGCGATGTCGCTCACGGCGGGAATGTCGAGCACGTCCAGGCCCGGATTGCCGACGGTCTCGCCGAAGAAGAGTTTGGTCTCGGGCCGCACCGCAGCGCGCCAGCCGTCGAGGTCGCCGGGCTTCACGAAAGTCGTCGCTATGCCGAAACGGCGCATCGTGTAGTGCAGCAGGTTCTGCGAGCCGCCGTAGAGGGCGGTGCTCGCCACGATGTGCGAGCCCGCGCCCATCAGCGTGGCGATCGACAGGTGCAGCGCGGCCTGGCCGCTCGCGGTGGCGATGGCGCCGATGCCGCCTTCCAGCGCCGACACCCGCTGCTCCAGCACCGCGTTGGTCGGGTTGCTGATGCGCGAATACACGTGGCCCGCGCGCTCCAGGTTGAAGAGCGCGGCCGCATGGTCGCTGGACTCGAAGACGAAGGAGGTGGTCAGGTGGATCGGCACCGCCCGCGCGCCGGTAGCGGGGTCGGGCGAGGCGCCGGCGTGCAGCGCTAGGGTGTCGAAACCGGGGTCGGAATAACCGGGCATGAGGGCCTTTCTGTTGTCTCTCGCAAAGCCCCGTTACGTCTGCAAAGCATGCGTGGGCGACAGGGGCGTTCAGGTCGGCGTCGATTGTGGGCTATATTCAAATCGGCACCCCGCCCAGCAAGAGAGTTCGAGAGTCCGAGAGGAGCACACGATGAAAGTCAGCGACATCCTTCGCGTCAAGGGCAACACGCTCTTCACCATCACGCCAGACGACCTGCTGGCAGAAGCCGCCACCACCATGGCGGAAAAGGACATCGGCTCCCTGGTGGTCATGGAACACGGCGACCTGGTGGGCATGCTCACTTTCCGCGAAGTCATCGTGACCATCGTGGGCAACGGCGGCCAGGTCGGGACCACGCTGGTGCGCAAGGCCATGGACGACGCTCCCGTCACCTGCACCCTGGAAACCGACCTCGACGAAATCCGCCGCATCATGCTGGAGCGCCACGCGCGCTACATGCCCGTGATGGACAAGCGCATGCTGATGGGCGTGATCAGCTTCTACGACGTGGCCAAGGCCGTG
>Ga0163161_10003919_pt1 | contig 10436 bp, 6 predicted proteins | sample S45metaG_FD_129847 | JGI IMG/M metagenome (GOLD analysis project Ga0163161, IMG submission 129847) | Switchgrass rhizosphere microbial communities from Kellogg Biological Station, Michigan, USA - S4-5 metaG | ecosystem: Host-associated > Plants > Roots > Rhizosphere > Soil | place: USA: Michigan... | reverse complement strand
GCCGACGACGACACCAAGCGCATAGGCGCTGATCGTGTGGCCGGCGGTCGGCGCATCGATACCGAGGCCCTCGGCGAACAGGGGCAGCATGCTCATCGAGGCGAACTCGGTCGTACCGATGGCGAAGCCGCCGACGGCGAGCGCAAGGATCACCAGGCCAACGTGTGGCACGCGGACGGGCGGAGTGCCCGGATCAAGGGCGGGTGCGGAAGCGGACATGGGGGACTCGGGACGTGGGGGTCGGCGCCTGGTGCACCGCAACATGCGGTTAGGATACGCCTTGCACGCGCTTGCACCAAGCTCGGGCCTTCCCGGCCTCAGTAGGCGCTGCCATCCCGGATCAGGTCGATGAAGGCCCGTAGTGCGGAGGTCACCCGGCGCTGCCGCGGGTAATACAACATGAAGCCGGGGTACGAAGGACACCAGTCCTCGAGCACCCGGACAAGCCGGCCTTCGCGGATCAGATCGGTCACCTGGTCCTCGAGGACGAAGGTCAGGCCGACGCCGGTCAGCGCCATATCCAGGGACAGTCGGAAGTCCGCGAAGGTAAGCCGTCCCGGCACATCCACGTCGAGCTTGCGTCCGCCCTGCTCGAACTCCCACTTATAGATGCGGCCGCTGGGAAAGCGGAACCGGATGCATTCGTGGTGCACCAGGTCGTTGGGGTGCAAGGGCGTGCCTCGGGCGGCCAGGTAATCCGGCGTGGCGACACAGACACTTCGATGGGGTCCGCCGATCGGCACGGCGATCATGTCCTCGGGGACCTGCTCGAGGAAGCGGATGCCCGCATCGAAGCCGGAGGCGACGATGTCGATCAGGCCGTCGTTATCCACCGCTTCGAAACGGACGTCGGGATACGCGGCCAGGAACCGGGGCAGCAGCGGCGGCAGGATCAGCTGGGCCGTGATCCGCGGCATGTTGATGCGAAGCGTGCCTGAGGGCGCTGCGCGAAAGTCATTCATTTCCTCCAGCGCGTCGCCGACGTCGCGCAGGGCCGGCTCCAGCCGTTCGAGGAGCCGCTGCCCAGCCTCGGTGAGCGAGACGCTCCGCGTGGTCCGGTGAAACAGCATCACGCCGAGGCGTTCCTCCAGCCCGCGGATGGCATAGCTGATAGCCGAGGTCGACAGCGTCAGCTCGGCCCCCGCCTTGCGGAAGCTGGCGTGGCGCGCGACGGAGGCGAAAGCGGCGAGGTGGGAAAGATTGTCTGGGCGCATGATTGTGCAGGATAACTCAACGGTTCATCCCGGAATCCCCGCTGGTCGCGCCAAAGCCTGCGACGTATTGTTGTGGACTACCGATCAAACTCTCAACGATAAGGACGATTCCCATGATCGAAGTCCGCGGATTTGCCGCCAAAAGCGCAACGACCCCCCTCGTTCCGTTCACGTTCCAGCGCCGCGAGCCGGGTGAGCACGACGTCCGTATCGAGATCCTCTACAGCGGCGTCTGCCATTCCGACCTGCACCAGGCCAAGGGCGACTGGGGCAACTCGGTGTTCCCGATGGTCCCGGGTCACGAGATCGTCGGCCGCGTGGTCTCCGTTGGCTCGGCCGTGAAGAAGTTCAAGGTCGGCGATTTCGCCGGCGTGGGCTGCATGGTCGACTCCTGCCGTAACTGCGAATCCTGCAAGCAGGATCTCGAGCAGTACTGCCTGACCCACACCAGCTTCACCTACAACGGCACCGAGCAGGACAAGACCACGCCGACCCAGGGCGGTTACTCCACCGAGATCGTCACCGAAGAGCGCTTCGTGGTGAAGATCTCCGAGAAGCTCGACCTCAAGGCCACGGCTCCCCTGCTCTGCGCCGGCATCACCACGTACTCGCCGCTGCGCCACTGGAAGGTCGGCAAGGGCCAGAAGGTTGGTGTGATCGGCCTCGGCGGTCTCGGCCACATGGGCGTGAAGTTCGCCAAGGCCCTCGGCGCCCACGTCACCATGATCACCACCTCGGCCTCGAAGGGCGAAGACGCGAAGCGCCTCGGCGCCGATGCCGTCCTGCTCTCCACCGACGCGGACGCGATGGCGGCACAGGGAGCCAGCTTCGACTTCCTGCTCAACACGGTGCCGGTGTCCCACGACATCAACCCGTACACCAACCTGCTCAAGCTCGACGGCACCATGGTGCTGGTCGGCGCGCTCACGCCGCTCGATGGCGTGGTCGGTGGCAGCCTGATGCTCCCGCGTCGCACGATCGCCGGTTCGGCCATCGGTGGCATGGCCGAGACCCAGGAAATGATGGACTTCTGCGCCGAGCACAACATCGTCTCCGACATCGAAGTGGTCGACATGGCGTCGATCAACGAGACTTACGTGCGCCTGGCAAAGAACGACGTGCGCTACCGCTTCGTGATCGACATGGCGACGATGCCGGCGTGATGTAACACCCATCGCCGACAAGTCGGCTCCTACAAAAGCAGCCCACCGCTCTTGTAGGAGCCGATTCATCGGCGATGCTCTTGAAGGACACGGTTTGAAGCGCTTCCTCCGCTACGCCCTCATCCTGCTCGCCCTTCTCGCGGCCTTCCTCGCCTTCGTCGCCATCAGCGCGTGGCCGAACATCGGCACGCTGCCCGACGCCGCGCAGACCGCCAAGAATGCGAAGTCGCCCGAGTGGCGCAACGGCACCTTCGAAAACCCGCTGCCGATGTACACCAACGTGAAAGGCGGCGTGTTGCAGATGCTGAAGTCCGCGCCAGGCGAAGAGCCCGACGCGCCGGTTCCTACGGTGGACTCGTCCGCGCTGTACAAGACTGCGCCGGCGTCTGGCTTGCGCGTTACCTGGTTCGGCCATTCATCGATGCTGCTCGAAATCGACGGCACGAACATCGTCGTCGATCCGTTGTGGAGTGAGCGCGCGTCGCCCTTCTCCTGGCTGGGCCCGAAGCGCTGGTACGAACCGCCGGTTCCCATCGATCACCTGCCGCACGTCGACGCGGTGATCGTCTCGCACGACCACTACGATCACCTCGATCGCGCGTCCATCCAGGCCTTCAATGCGCTTGGCGTACGCTTTATCGTGCCGCTCGGCGTCGGCTCCCATTTGCGTGGCTGGGGCGTGCCCGCCGACCGCATCACCGAACTGGACTGGTGGCAGGATGCGAAGGTGGGCGATCTCACGATCGTCTCCACGCCGTCCCGCCATGCGTCGGGCCGGCTCTCCGCCCGCAGCGACGTGACGCTGTGGACGGGTTACGCACTGATCGGCGACAAGCACCGCGTGTTCTATTCCGGCGACACCGGTTTCAACGACACCTTTGCCGATGTCGGTTCGAAATACGGTCCGTTCGACGTCAGCCTCATCGAGTCGGGCCAGTACGACGCGCAATGGCCGGACTGGCACCTCGGTCCCGAGCAGGCGATGAAGGTGCATGAAGAAGTGCGGGGCAAGGTGCTCATACCCGTGCATTGGGGGTTGATCAAGCTTGCGCACCACGCATGGACCGAACCACCGGAGCGCATCCTCGCCGCGGCGACGTGCAGCTACGCCGACGTGCTCGTGCCGGAGCCAGGGCAGGCGGTGGAACCGACGATGCATCCCGTGATCCCGCGTTGGTGGCCGTCGCAACACGTGGCGACGGCGAAGGAAAAGCCGATCGTCGCTTCGACGCATGGCGATCCCGCGCAGAAGTTCGACATACCGACCTGTCCGTGACCGACGGGTTGGCGTGCCGGTAGCGGCCTGTCGAAATGGAATGGCGATGTTGTCATTCCAAGTGTCGGATAATCGCGCTCAGTCCCCCGACACGGAAACCGAATGGATTCGTCCGACCTCATCAGATACTGGCACGCCGTCGAGCTTCTCCAGCCCCAGACCATTCCCGACATCAAGATACGGGACAAGCCGCACCAGCCTTTCATTCACGACATCGACCGGGAATCCCCTCTTCCGTGGGACCCGTCAAGCCCCTTGGCGCGCCAGCAACGGGCAGAGGGGAGAGTCTGGTCGCATCGGTTCTATGCACATTGGTTCGCCAGTGCCGAGATCGATCGTGTGCTGTGTGCCGCCTTTGGTGAAGAACACGGTTACCGTGAACCACAGGACCGCGACGTCGCCCTTTTCGCGTTGCGTTTTAGCGAAGACGGTCGAATGGTCGCCGATAGCTTCGTTTTGTCGAGCGCAGCGTGGATGTTGGGCCGGGTGTACAACCGCCAGGACTGGACGCAGGGGTTCGATCTGGCGCAGCGGGAGGCGACGAATCTGGCGAAAGAGCACCTCGGCGGCATCGTCGAAAGCGACGCGTATCAGGCGCTGATCGACCGCGTGCTCGAGCTCGTCGGGCTGTCGTCCTTCTTCACGGATGGCAAACGCCGGAGTCGTGTCCTTTCGTTGCCGACCGATCCGAAGAACGCCGGGGAAGTGGGCGACGATCCGCTCAACAGCTTCATTCTTGAAGACCTGGCGAATGTCGCTTCGCACCTGCGCGACGGTACGACGAGCGATCCGCTCAGCGCGTACCTGGCTCGCCACGACGGTGCGCACCGAATCGATGTCACCGACGACAGCCGCTCGGAGTTCCTCATCGATACGCTTTTGCCTGATCGGCATCCCGAGGGATGCTGGCCGGCCGAGGATCACCGCGGACTGGTCCATGCACAGCAATTGGCGGTGAACCGCATTCTCGGCGAGTTACGCACTGCGAGCGGCATTCAGTCCGTCAACGGTCCGCCAGGCACCGGGAAGACGACGATGCTGCGGGACATCATCGCCGCTGTCGTCACCACGCGCGCCGATGTGCTTGCCTCGCTGTCACGCGCATCGGATGCATTCGCGGCGAACGCGCGTCACGAAGTCGAGCAGATACAGGACGGCGGCCGTACGAAGTTCTGCTACGTGCTGAACGAGGACTTGTTCGGTCACGAGATCGTCGTCGCATCGTCCAACAACGGCGCCGTCGAGAACGTGACCATGGAGCTTCCGCAGCGCGACAGGATCGACGCGTCCTGGCTCGACCCGGATAACGATCATTTCAGCGATCTTGCGGAACTGCTCGCCGGTCGTCCTGCCTGGGGACTGGTGTCGGCAAAGCTCGGTGCCAAGCGTAACCGTACGGATTTCACGAACAAGTTCTATTACGGGGCCGGCGACCTTCCTCCGGCACCGGGAAAGGATGGCGCCGCACCCACCGCACGCAAGGCCCAGGGCTTCAGCGACTGGCTGAAGGAAAAGTCGGCGACGACATGGACCACGGCCACGCGCCAGGAAGCCTGGTCGATAGCGGTCGGGCGCTATCGGGCTGCCAAGGCGGCGGCCGCCGAGCTGCGGTCCGAAGCGACAGGCCTGGATGCGCGGCTGAAGGAAGCGGGCGAAACGCGCCGCGCCGAACTGGCGTGCAGGCAGGCCGTGGAGGTCGCGACCACCGCATGGCAAGACGCGATGCGCGCAAGCGAATCCGCCGCGTCCGCTCGCCAGGTGCTACGGGAAGCCGTGCAACGACACATGGACCGAATGGCATTACACGAGCGCTCCCGTCCCGGCTTGCTCGCCAACCTTCGCAGTCTCTGGGGGGCGTATCGCCGCTGGGCAAACGAACGTGGCCACATCCGCCAGGAAGAAGGTGACGCGAGGGCGGATCTCGCGGCCTACGATCTTCGCGAACGCCAACGCGAGCAAGCGGTGGCGTTCGCCAAGAAACGCGTGGATGAGGCGCAGGCGGCGCTCGATCAAGTGACGGCCCGACGCCTTCGCCAGCATGCCGAACTGCTCGCACTTGCCCATAGGCTGGGCGCCGCTCACCTGGTCACCTGGCTGCGGACGGACCGCATCGGTCGCGGTGCCGATATCGAACTCGCCGAGCCGTGGCAACTTCCCGGTTGGCGCAAAGCACGCGCGAATGTCTTCATGGAAGCCTTGCGCCTGCAACGCGCGTTTTTCGAGATCGAGGCGAAGCGCGTCAAGGCGAACATGGATCTGGCCATGGGGATTCTCGCCGGCGGAACGTATCGCGCCACACCAAGCGCGGCGATACGCTCGGCGTGGGCGACGTTGTTCATGGCGGTTCCCGTTCTGAGCAGCACATTTGCTTCCTTTGCTCGCTCCTTCCGGACACTCGGTGTGGGCGAGATCGGCTGGTTGCTGATCGACGAGGCCGGGCAGGCGACGCCACAGGCGGCCGTCGGCGCTCTCTGGCGTGCGAGGCGCGCCGTCGTCGTTGGCGATCCGCTGCAGTTGACCCCCGTTTTGACCGTGCCCGATTCCGTCCTCGAGCACATGCGTAATGCCTACGGTGTCGATCCCTATTGGATTCCCAGCAGACTCTCCGCTCAGGGACTCGCTGACGAAGCCAATCCGGTCGGCAGGATGCTCGGCCCGGAAGGTTCGAAATCCTGGGTGGGCCTGCCCTTGGTGGTCCACCGACGCTGCGACCGGCCGATGTTCGAATTGGCCAATCGCATCGCCTATGACGGCGCGATGGTCTACGGGACGATTCCACCAAAGGCAGAGACGCCAGCGAGCCTTTGTACCGGCTGGATCGACGTTATCGGTCGATCGGAGGACAACTGGGTACCGGCGGAGGGCGTCGCGCTCATGTCCCTTCTCGATCGCCTTACCGCGGAGGCCGTCGATCCGGCCGATATTTCAGTGATCACTCCTTTCCAGGATGTCAGAAACCAACTAAGGCGTCTGCTGAAAGGAAAGATGGTCCATGGAACGATTCACACCATGCAGGGCAAGGAGTCCAGCGTGGTCATCCTCGTGCTCGGTGGGCGATCGGACGCACCGGGCGCCCGCAACTGGGCCGTCTCCGAACCGAACCTGCTCAACGTCGCGGCTACCCGCGCGAAACGCCGCTTCTACATCATTGGCGACCGCAGCGACTGGTGTCGCCGCCGACTCTTCCACGATATAGCGGACTTGCTCCCGTCGCCGCCGCCCGTGGCCGAATCGCGCGCGGTTACTCCGGCATGACCAAATGCATCGGCGTCGCACTCAGCGGCTTGCCGGTGCATTCATCCACCACGACCGCCCTGACCGGCTCACCGGTCTCGTCGCTCGCAAGATGGCTCATGGCCGGGCCGCCGCCGTTGTAGGTGCGGCCCCATTCGCCAATGGCCGCCATGATCGGGATGAAATCCCGCCCGGCCTGGGTCAGTACGTATTCGTCGCGCGGCGGCCGCTCGCTGTAGCGCCGCTTCTCCAAGACGCCGGCCTCGGTCAGGGCTTTCAATCGACGGGAGAGGATGTTCGGCGCGATGCCGAGACTGGTCCTGAACTGGTCGAACTGGCTCATGCCACGGCTGGCATCCCGAAGGATGAGCACGCTCCAGGTATCGCCGACAAAGGCGAGGCCGCGGGAGATCGCACAGGTGCCTGAAGAAAGTTTGTCGATGTCCATTGCATTATGATATCCAAGTCACTATCGTATGGCAACGTAGTTACTATCACTTTGCTACCCACCCCATCGGAGAGACACCATGAGCACTGAAACCAAAGGCACGGCCATCGTCACGGGCGCCTCGTCCGGCATCGGTCAGGTCTATGCGGAGCGCCTCGCCGCCCGCGGCTATGACCTGATCCTGGTCGCCCGCCGCCTTGATCGCCTGGAAGCCCTGGTCAAGTCGATCGGCGACAAGACCGGCCGTAAGGTCGAGGCCCTCAAGGCCGACCTGACCCAGAAGGCGGACGTCGCGCTGGTCGAGAAGCGCCTCAAGGAAGACGCGTCGATCACCCTGCTGGTGAACAACGCCGGTGTTTCCCTCGAAGGCAGCATTCTCGAGAACGACACCGCCGCGATCGAGCAGCTCATCGCCATCAACATCACGGCCCCGACGGTGCTCTCCGCCGCCGCTGCCAAGGTCTTCAAGGCGCGCGACAAGGGCGGCATCATCAACATCGCCTCGGTCCTGGCCTTTGCGCCAGACCTCTTCGACGGCATCTACAGCGGCTCGAAGGCCCACGTGGTCAACATCACGCTCGGCCTGGCGGCCCAGCTGAAGGGCACCAACGTGCACGCCCAGGCCGTGCTGCCGGGCGCGACCCGTTCGGAGATCTGGGAGAAGTCGGGCAAGGATGTCGACGCCCTGCTTCCGGGCATGGTCATGGAAACCGCCGACCTGGTCGACGCGGGCCTCCTCGGCTTCGACCGTGGCGAAGTGGTGACCATCCCGCCGCTGCACGACGAAGGTCAGTACCTGGCCTACGAGGCGGCTCGCCATGCGATGGCCCCGAACCTGTCGCGCAAGGAAGTGGCGCCGCGTTACCGCGTGTAATCACACAGCGTCGAAAGACGGCCGGCGCAGACGCCATCGCGCCGGCCGGCCACGCTTGTGAGCGTGAACAGCGGCTTATCCCACCTTTACACATCGACCCGCACGAATGCGCGCTAAACTACGGGGCTCGCTCGATTCTCTTGCGGTTCGGCATGCCCTCACTTGTTTTTGGCGCCTTCGGGCTGTCTACGCTCTGGCTACTCCCCCTGCTCTGGCGCATCGGCGCCGCGCTGGTCCGTCGGCGTCGTCCGCCCACGGTCGGACCGGGAGCGATTCGCTTCTGGTCGGGGTTCGTCCTCGTGTTGCTCGCGAGCACGACGCTCGAAGGCATCGTGATCTCCCATTACACCGACGATCCTTCGGTCGGCGGTGTGGTGTGTCGCTGGCTCAGCAATGCGTTCGGTGAATTTCCCGGCGCCGCGCTGACGTCGCTGCTCGCCATCGTGGCGATGGTCGTCGCCCTTCCCTGGTACCTGGGTGTGTCGTGGTCGTCCTTCATCGTGCGCTTGAACGCTCTTCTCGAGCCCATGGGTGCGCTGGCCATCGAAGGTACGCGTCGCCTCCTGACCCGCACGGCTTCGCGCGCTACCGGCCGTCGCCCTGCTTCCGCCGTCCGCCGTGCCGATCGTGTGCCTGCTGCGCGTCGTCGTGCAAAAGCGGCGCCCGTTAAACCGGCGGCTGTTGCCAAGGCCGTTCCCGCTGCCCTTCGACGCGACACGACGCGCGCCGAGCCCGTGTCGAATGATCCCGTACGACCGTCCATCGCGACGCCGGTCATGCCGCGTCATCGCGTCAAGCCGGACACGGTGATCCGAGAGCCGTGGCTTGCGCCGCGTGCCCTGGCAGCCGCATCGCCGGAGCCCCCGCCCGCCGTGGCGGGCGCCTCCTATCGCACGGACGAGCGCGCGGTTGCCGCAACCTCCGGTCCGGCACGCGCGGAAGAACATTCCTATACGGCGCTTCGCCGCGCCGAAGAAGAACGTCGCTCCGAAGAACAACGTTCCGCGTACGAACCGTCGACGCTCCCGGTCGAGCAGGTGAGGACGGTCGAGGTCGAGTCGCCGGTTGAGGTGGCCCCGCCGCTGCCCGTGCTTTCGCCGGTCGCACCCGTCTCGCGCTTCGCGGTGGCGGCGAACGATGAACCCCACGTCGAACCGGTCCGCACCTTCGCACTCACGCCCGTGAGACCGTTGCGCAGCGGCAGTAGCGTCAGCGCCGTCGGTATCCCGCCGCTCGATCTCCTCGCTCCCGCATCGCTGAGTTCGAATGCCGCGCTCGCCATTTCCGAGCAGGATCTCCGCGATACCGGTGAGCTGATCGAACAGCGCCTGCGCGAGTTCAAGGTGCCGGTGCAGGTCGTCGGGGCGTCGGCAGGCCCGGTGATCACGCGTTACGAAGTGGAGCCCGCCGTGGGCGTCCGCGGCAACCAGATCGTCGCGCTGATGAAAGATCTCGCACGTGGCCTCGGACGGACCACGATCCGCGTCGTCGAGACGATTCCCGGCAAGACCTGCATGGGCCTGGAGTTGCCGAACGAACAGCGCCAGATGATCGCGTTGTCCGAAATCCTCGACTCCGCCGAATATCGCGAGTCCGATTCGCTGCTGACCCTGGCGATGGGCAAAGGCATCACCGGCGAGCCCGTGGTGGCCGACCTGGCCAAGGCGCCGCACATGCTGGTTGCCGGCACGACGGGCTCGGGTAAATCGGTCGCGGTGAACGCGATGATCCTGTCGATGCTCTACAAGGCAACGCCTGAAGACGTCCGCATGATCATGATCGATCCGAAGATGCTGGAGCTTTCGGTTTACGAAGGCATTCCGCACTTGCTGGCGCCCGTGGTCACGGATATGAAGCTTGCCGCCAACGCGTTGAACTGGTGCGTGGCCGAGATGGAAAACCGCTACCGCGTGATGTCGGATCTGCGCGTACGCAACCTTGCCGGTTTCAACCAGAAAGTGCGTGAGGCGCGCGCTGCCGGCAAACCGTTGTTCAATCCCTTCCCGGCACATCCCGAAGTGCCGGAGCATCTGGATACCTTGCCGATGATCGTCGTGATCATCGACGAGCTCGCCGACCTGATGATGGTCGCCGGCAAGAAGATCGAAGAACTGATCGCGCGGCTGGCGCAGAAGGCGCGTGCAGCGGGCATCCACCTGATCCTCGCGACGCAGCGCCCGTCGGTCGACGTGATCACCGGCCTGATCAAGGCAAACATTCCTACCCG
>Ga0163161_10003914_pt1 | contig 10444 bp, 6 predicted proteins | sample S45metaG_FD_129847 | JGI IMG/M metagenome (GOLD analysis project Ga0163161, IMG submission 129847) | Switchgrass rhizosphere microbial communities from Kellogg Biological Station, Michigan, USA - S4-5 metaG | ecosystem: Host-associated > Plants > Roots > Rhizosphere > Soil | place: USA: Michigan... | reverse complement strand
TTTTTGCTGTTGGCCGAACGCATCAAGTCGAGGGTCGAGTCGAGCATGTTGATCGTGCCGGGATATTTTTTCTTAAGAGCGAATAGCTGATCGATCACAGCGTCGCGTTTCGGCCAATCAAGCCACAGCGACTCGTCGAGCTTGTTAACCGGCGTAAAGAAATCGAAGATGATGCCGCCGCGGGCCAACGGGCCCCACTCGACGATCAGGTCCTCAATGCAATCGACCGTCAGGCTGGTAATGACACACGAGATCTGGATGCGAAGCTCGGGGTGACGGAGCACGTTCTCCTTGATCTTCTGGTAGATACCCGGAGCACGCATCTTGGCGAACGCCTCTTCCGTACCGTCGATCGAGATGACCCACGTGCAGTCGGTCCAATCGGGCAGTTCCATCGTGCCGTTCGTGACTACAGTGTTGTACTTGAAATACTTGCGGCCGACGTCGATGAGTTCCTTGCGGACCATCGGCTCGCCGCCGACCCAGGTGCAAAGGATCATCGGGTGGCCCGCGGCCTTCATCGCCTCGAGCTTTTCGATCCACTCGTCAACGGTGAGTTCGCGTTCCTTATGCTCCTCGGCAAAAAAATAGCAGTGCTCGCACCGAAGGTTGCACCGCTTGGTCACGTCGATCGAGCCGACCGCATTCGACGGCATGCCAAAGACCATCAGGCGCGTCAGGTCGCCGAGGTTCTTGAATACTTTGGTGACTTTCATCGCCTAAACTGTGACGGCCTCGGAATCGTGCTCTTCGACCAGGTAAGGCGTGGCGGTTGGCTTATCGATATCGTCTTCAAGGACTTTTGCTATCACGGGCAGGCTTAAGCTGCGGGTCTTGGCGATATTCGGCACTTCGTGGCCTTTTGCGTAGACGGCGTGACGGCCGTGCTCTTTATACCACTCGCTTAAAGAAGCCGTTTTGTGCATTTCCTCGATGATCTGCCGCCAGCCGACGCCGGTATTGTACGCACAGAATGAGATCTCGCCCTCCTGCGTGCCGTACGGGATCACGCACATCTCGGTGCGGCGAAAATCGTACGTAAAGAGATCCTGGAACCACATTCCCTCGACGCACAGGACACGCCAGACGTCGTCCTCTTTCCTTTCGACCTGCATTCGGTCGTTACGGTCCGAGTTGGATGTCGTCGAACTTGGCTTAAAGAGATTCACGATCTGTCCGATCGGAAATCCTTCAGGAGCGCGGCTCGCGTCGTAATTGCGCATGATCGCCATTGCAAGCTGCGCCATCGTGAGCTTTTTGCCGCGAGCGGTGTCGGTTATCGTGGCGACGTCCTTCATGAACTGCTCGTAATTGAAAAACTCAAACAGCGACCGCATCTCGTTCGTCTTGTTGTTGACGACGATGAGCGTGAATATGCCGCAGTTCGGATGACAATTACACGACGACCAGCCCCACGGAGCATCGGCGCCCTGCAGCATGTCCATCACGCTTGTAAACGCTGAATAACTCGAAAGCGGGAACCAGTCTCTGAGCGGTTCGAGAACGCCGCCTAGCTGATCTTTGAGGTCGTGCGTCATTCCTGCAAGCGTGTAGCGCTGCTTCTGCCTGTCAGCGTCAGAGATGTCCTCGTCACGGCCCGTGAACGACACGGGCTGGAACGCGATCGTCTGAACTTTGTCGATATTCTCAGCGGCAAATTTGACGATCGAGCCGATGCCCTCGTTATTCCACGAGTTGACGATCGTGGTGACGAGCGTAACCTTTATCCCAACCGATGCAAGGTTCTCAATGGCCTTGAGCTTGACGTCATAGAGGTTACCGACGCCGCGGTGTTTGTTGTCTTCCTCGTTGGTGCCGTCGAACTGCAGGTAAACGCCGTGCTGGCCGGCCTCTTTTGCCGCCTTGCAGAATTCGATATCCTCGGCGTAGCGGATGCCGTTCGTCGCGGCGAGGATGCGATAGAAACCGACCTTCTTGGCATACGCGACCGCGTCCAAAAAGTACGGCGACAGCGTCGGCTCGCCGCCCGAGAAAAGAATGATGATCTGACGTTTTGGCTTGAACGAGACCGCTCGGTCGAGTATCGCTTTTGTATCCTCGAACGTCGGCTCGTGTACGTAGCCGACCTGGTTCGCATCCATAAAGCACGGATTGCACATCATGTTGCAGCGATTGGTCAAGTCGACGGTCAGCACCGCTCCGCGGCCGAATTTGATATCACTCGTGCCGTGATGATGAACGTGTTTGTCCTCGGCCGATTTGAAATCGCGTCCGTAAAATAACGACTCGATACGGTTGAGAAAATCGGCGTCGGTCGCGAGCACATCCACAAACTCGCCGTGTGTCGGGCAAGTCTTGCGCATCAGGACCTGGCCGTTCTCCTCGACGATCTGTGCCTTGATCTCGCCGGGATGCGAATCCTTTAGAATTTCGAGCGGAATGTCGCCGGTGATAACGCCGTTGCGGACGTTCTTGACGCATGTCGGGCACAACGAATCGGTCTCACGCGGGAACCCAAGCGGCGGCGCCGTTCGCTCGTATGATTTCAGCAGCGGCTCGGCAGCCCACGCGGGCTTGATCGACTCGCCCTCGGGAATGGCCCGATTCACGGCCTGAAAGGCCTTCCAACCGAGATCGGCCATCTTAGAGACAGCCTTTGACCCCGCCATGCCTTTGCTCTTCCCTTCTCCGCGTCTGAAATTATCGCTAAACATAGATTTCGCCTGTAGGAAACACCTATCCGGGCTAAATCTTATCAAATTTTCAGGTTTCTCGCTATTTTCCGGCTTTGGGTAATCGGGAATACAACACCGAACCTTTGCCGTCTGTTACAAATCAATTGAAGGCGGCTTTCGGGGCCGCAGTAATAATAAACAGGAGATAAATATTATGAACGAAGGAATTAAAGAACTATTGTGCCAGGGCCTCGAAACCGAATTGGGCGGTGTGCAGATATATCAAACGGCCATTGAGTGCGCGGTCAATGATGACCTAAAAGAAGAGTGGCAGAAATATCTGGAACAGACCCAGCGGCATGTCGAGATAATGCAGGAAGTGGTCACGGCGTTCGGTCTTGACCCTTCGGAAGAGACGCCCGGCCGGGCCGTCGTCCGCCATATCGGCGAATCACTCGTCGCAGCCATGCAGATGGCCCGCGAGAATGGAACGCCCGAGGCCGCGCAGCTTGTCGCCGCCGAGTGCGTGACGCTCGCGGAGACCAAGGACCACCAAAATTGGCACCTGCTGCGGGAGCTTCAGAAGGAACAGAAAGGCGACAAAGCCAAGGCATTAAAGGACGCGATCGAAGAGGTCGAGGACCAGGAAGACGAGCATCTCTACCACACCAAAGGCTGGGCCCGCGAACTGTGGATCGACTCGATGGGAATGCCCGCCGTCCTGCCGCCGCCCGAGGAAGAAAAGGACGTCAAGACCGCCATCGGCGCCGCACGTGCGGAACACGCGCGGACAGCGATGCTCTAGGACGCGAGTTATTGTGCCGGGGAACGGCATTCCGGCATCGTCCGGATGCCGTTCCTTTGCGTTTGGATCAAAGAGCCGGTTTCTTTAGGATCTCGGCAAGAGCTCGCATAGGGCTTCTGTCCTAACAAATTTCGGCCTTTGTGACACGCCGCCCTTGGAGCGGTTGTCTGCCAAGACAATGAAGATTGATGAAGGAATTAGATGAAATGACGCAACAGTCGGCCCATCTCCAAAGCTTCAGCTAGTTTCCGGGGAAGCCGAAGTTCACCGGCACATCTTGATTGCTGCCCATCTGAATTACGGCAGGAAATCGGTAGTTATACCATACACGTGAGGACGGCCTGTAAAGAACCAACTCAGACATGTCGCCTTCCCGATTGAAGGGGATCGGGACATCACCGGTCGTTCCCCAATAGAAGACGCCATACGAGCCGTTATAGCTTCGGAGGATGTACCATGTGCCGGAACGGAAAACTGCAACGTCGGCCTTCCCGTCGCCATCGTAGTCGCCCGGCACCAACTTGTCTGTGCTAATGCCCCATTGGATGGCTGCAAAGCCCTGGTCGCTACTTCGCAGCCAATACCAATTCCCTTCTGACGGTCGAAAAACTGCAAGATCGGTCCGACCATCGCCATCATAGTCCGCGGGAACCGGCTTGTCGCCATTCGTACCGAAGTGGGCACTGAAAAAATCTTGGGTTTCAGTTCGCCAAACATACCAGTTGCCCTCACTGGGTCGGTAAACGGCTATATCAGTCTTGCCGCCGCCGTCAAAATCGTTAGGAACGGGAATATCGCCCGGCAGTCCGAAGTTCATTGCGAGCAAGGTGGACGTCGAGCTCAATAAAACGTACCAATTGCCGCTCGGGTTACGATAGACGGAATAATCCGTCCTGCTATCGCCATCGAAATCGCCGAGGACCGGAACATCACCGAAAGAGCCTCCGCCCCAATTACGCGTAACCACAGGATGGTTGGTGGTGACCGACCAGTCGCCTTCTCTCGACGACCAGTTGCCGGTCGATTGATTCCACAGAACAACATCCCCAAAAACGGTGCCGTCAAAGGTAGGCCGCTTTGTTTCGCCGGACGACGAACAAACATTGTTCTTTATGCTTATTACTTCTTCGCCAAACACGGAATACGTGTGACCAGTCCAAAAGTCGGCTTTACCGTCGCCATCAAAATCTTCAAATGCAAACCCTTGATCGAGAACGAACCCAAGCGAATAGGTCCTCCGCACAAAGCCGCCCGCCCCGTCGTTGATATACGTCGTGTATTGGTCTTGGTTGTATTGGAGTATGTCGAGATTATGATCACCGTTTAGATCGGCGACCTTATAGCCGGCTGAGTAGTTACTTACATTTGGAATAATCGACTCGGTAAGGCTGCCATTCGCCTGTCCATAGAATATCGACATCCCGACAGGCGAATCGTTGTAAGGGATCAAAACATCGGCTCTTCCGTCATTGTTAAAGTCCGCTACAACTGGGGTGCCGTACCGTTGCATTGTTAACTGCACAATCGTAAAGTTGCCACCACCGTTGTTCACCACGACCTGGCCATGCGGGTCACTCGAGCCGATGAATAAGAAATCGGGCCGCTGGTCGCCGTTAAAATCACCAACGGTGAACTGCCATAATGTTTCGAGTGTGACAAAAATTCTGGCTCGCGGTCCAAACGTGCCATCGGCATTTCCGAGACGGTAACCGAGCTCATTTCCGACGTTGGGAATACCTACAAAACCGACTAGGTCCAGTATTCCGTCGGAATTGACGTCGACGAATCGTCCAGTTTCAAGTGAGTTGTTTGCGGCGAGTGCGATCAGCGCCCCAGCACCGTTGTTCCGGTATACGGTCAGAGACGCCTCGGAACGTATAATGAAATCCATACGACCGTCGGAATCGAAGTCTCTGACTGTATAAGTGTTAGCCGGATCCAACGTACTGATGTTACTGGGAAGCGTTGTTGTTAGGATGATCGGCTCGTCCCAGTTCCAGTACCCGGTAGGCAAAGCCGGATAAATGACGACGTCGGCAGTCGAATTTCCCGCGTGAGGGCGAAAACCCCAGAAGTCCGACTTGCCGTCGCCGGTCCAATCGATCAGACGAAACTGGCCGTTAGCCGTAAAGGTGATCCGGTTTACCGCCCGGTAACCCGTCTTAAAGAAATTTCCGCACTGTGCCGCGACGTCCGAGACGAATATCGACGTCAGGAGTATAGCAGCGATCGAAAGGACGTGCCGTCGATACAAACTGGGATCCATTACTCCTACCTCTATTGTTGATGGGGCTGAGTCTATGTTACTCCCAAATACCTGATTTCGCGAGAAGAATTAGTGTCTGTTGAAATAGACACTTGAGCGGACTTTCCGAATGCAGACCGACGCCAACTACGGCGACCCCAGCGACATCGTCCTCGTGACGGTGAATCCTTAGAATTGAGAGTTGAGAATTGAGAATTAAGAATTAGAATTGAGAATTAAGAATTAAGGAATGGCCGCGGGCGACTGGGGGTTTTTTTCTTGCGTTGAATCACATTCCGTGGCACAATGCCCAAAAATCCAAAGGATGCCTATTCGACACTGCGCTTCCATTGCCGTCATATTGTTTGCGTCTATTGCCGTTGCGCCTCAAACTATCACGGACCTTTCAAAGATCGAAGAGATCAAGGACGTTGTCAGAACGCTCGTCGGCGGTTCGGAAAAGGCTGTCGTATTGCTGAACGATCTCGCCGAGTTGGACGGCTACGTTACGCGGCGAAATACCGACTCGTTCGAGATGAAAACCGACAGGAAAAAGCGCAGGGGTATGAAGGTCCGCTACATGGACGTTCTCGCAGTCTCGTCAAAAAAGGCATCGGTATCGTTCGTTCCCGACCCAAAGGCCTCGCCGTACGGCGATTGGTCCCATCTTGGCAAGATACCGCCAAACGCTCTTATTGAAGTCACGCAAAGGAACGGCGAGACAAGATCGGGGCGTTACCGCTCGAGCGCCGCGGACCACCTCGTCGTCGCCCACATTGACAAGAACGACGAGTGGAATATACAGCGTCACGACGTTGCCTTTGTCCACCGTGTAAAGCACGGTTGGCGTGACATCTCCGGCGGCGCACTTGGCGGCGCGGCAAAAGGGCAGAAGGTTGGAAAGGGAGTTGGCCAGGTGTTGGGCGGAGTCAGAGGTCCTATCAGCGGTCAGCCGATCGGCGACGGCACCGGCGGCCTCATGCCCGCGATCGGGGCCGGCATCGGTGCAGCAACCGGTGCCGCTAAAGGCTTGACCAGCAAGACCGAAGGGTTAAAGGTCCTCGTTTACTCTCAGTGAACATCAGCCATTCCGCGTGTAGGAGCCGCGGGCAACCGCGGCCTTTTTCGTTCTCAACTCTCGGCAAGAGAAAGCCCGCGATGGCTCGCGGGCTTTTGTTGTCTGCATTGGATATTCCGCCCTTACTTGGAGCGGGCTTAGGCAACTTACATCGACGGTTTTGCGAGGATCTCGGCGAGATTCTTCATTCGCATGGCGTCCGTGGCGTTGGCTTTGGCGGCGTTGGCGTCGATGGTCTTGGCGAGTTTTTTCATCGCCGATTTGTTCTTGCCGTCGATGGCCGCACGAGCGGCAGTGACATCGGCTGCGTTCATCGCACCCGAACGCTCGAGCTGATCGACGTAGGCCTTGGCGACGGTAAGCGTCTTTGGCCAGACGATCTGCTGTTGGTTCTGGACGTTCTGCTCGTCGACCATCACGGATCTTGCGGCATCGATCTCGTTCTGCGTGAGGTCCTTGGTGGGCGTCAATTCAAAGACGTCCAGGCCGCGTGCGATCTCTGATGAGTAAATGTTGCCGTTGTACCAATAGGCCGACCACGAACCGCCGAGCACGAGCATTTTCGGGTCGATTGGGCCGCGGTCGAAATAGGCGATCTCGCGCGGATTGGCAGCGTCGGTAAAGTCCATCACCGAAATGCCGCCCTGGTACCAAGCCTGGATCATGATGTCGCGGCCGGGAACGGGAATGAGCGAGCCGTTGTGTGCCACGCAGTTCTCGGTGTCGCCCTGTGCCGAGGACAATTTGTAATAGTTCGCAAAGCTTAGTTTGTTGCCTTGCAGGTTAAAGATCGAATCCGCGCCCCATTTGTTGGGGTCGTTCGGACGGCATCGGGCACCGAGCCCGCCGCCCCATTCGTCCGTAAAGACGACCTTCTTCCCGTCATTCGAGAAGGAGGCCGAATGCCAGTACGCGTAGTTTGGGTCGTTCACCGCGTCGACCCGCTTGGGGTTCGCCGGGTCCTTGATGTCGAGCACGATGCCGTTACCCTCGCAGGCCCCGGCAGCGAGTCCAATGGCCGAGTAGGCCGTTATGTCATGACACTGGTCGGTCGGCGTGGGTTTGCCGAGGCCGTGTGTCGCCGCGCTGCTAATGCCCGCGATCCCGCCGGAACTGGGGTCCATGAAGATGCGCGGGCTGGAAATGATCTTTGCCTGTTCCGGGGCCTTGACCGGCACCTTGATGACGTCGATGCGAAACAGGGCCGTGTTCGGGTCCTTTTCCGGCGCGTCGCCAGAGCATCCCCCAAGCTCTTCGTTCTGACGCACAAACGAAGTGCCCGAAACGTAAATGTATACGTTCTCCTTGTCATTCGGGTCCGTGACCAGCGTATGCGTGTGCGATCCGCGGCAGGCTTGCACGGCCGCGACCTGCCTGGGCTTTGTGATGTCCGAAATATCAAAGATCCGCACGCCTCGGAAGCGGTCCTTCTGCGCCGCGGGAAGCCGCGAAGGCTGTTGGCCGGCGGCGGGCGGCGGATTCGGCGGGAAGCCTTCCGTGCCGCAATCAAGCCTTCCGTTGGGCATCTCGACCGACATGAACATCAGGTTCTTGTAGACTGAAACGTCGCCCTGCCCGCCCGGACAGATCATCGATGTCAGCAGTTTTGTCTTTGCCGGGTCCGAGATGTCGTAAATATTGACGCCATAGAAGTTGCCCAGGAACAGCCGTTTTTGCTGAAACGCCATGTCCGAATTGGCAAAGCCGAGCCCGCCGATGACAAGCTTCATCGACGCCGGTATCTTCGCCGGATCGCCAAAACCAAGTTGGGTGATGGCCTTGTCCACCTTCGGGTCGGCCGGATCGTTGGGAAGCTGGAACGCGTCGGGCTTTTTGAGCAGCACAAGATGTTTGATACCCATTGACGTTTCACCCGCGTCCCACATTCCCGACGTCAGTTTGAAGCGCGGGTCACCCGTATCCGAGCCCGTCATGCCCGCCGGCAATGGCGGAGCCGGTTGAGGCGCAAACGGGTTATTGTCGCCCTGATCGGCCGGTTTCGGCGTCGGCGACGGTGCCGGCGTTTGCCCGACCGACACCATCACGGAGCCGATCGAAATCACAAAAATAATAGCTAAGCGAAACATACGTGCGTGTACTCGATCCATTGTTTTTCCTCTATGGTTTCTTATCTAACATTCCCTGCATTATGCGTATCTCGGCGCGCTGGCCGCTGTCGACATCAGTAATGAAATTGAAAATCTCGGCATCCTGCGCGGCACCGGCTGTATCGACCAGCTCCTCGGCCATGGTCAAGGCTCCGCCGTGGTGCTGGATCATGCCCGTCAAAAACAGGCGGTCGAACTCGTTGCCCTTGGCCACTTTAAGGTCCTGCATCTGCTTTGGCGTGAGCATTCCCGGCATCAGCATCGGTTTGCTCATATCCATGCCGCCCATGTTCATGTGGTCCATGCCCGACATGTTATGCATCGGCATCGAAGTCGACTCGCCTCTTGCCGCCAGCCATCGCTGCATGAACCGTATCTCGTCGGCCTGCGAATGACTGATACGCGCGCCTAACAAGACAAGTTCTTTATTTGTCGTCCGCCCGTCCATAAGAGCGACCATCTCGACCGCCTGCGCATGGTGCATGATCATTCCCTGCATGAATTCGACGTTCTTAGGCGATGTCGGCGGCAGAACGGCTCGTGTCGATGACGGCAACACTCGGGTCGGCTGGCCGGGTGCACCCGGCTGGACGATCACGGTTGGCTGCGCATCAGACTGTTGGGCCAAGACAGGAAGCGAAAAGAGAATTGTGAGCGCAACGGCGGTAAAAATACGGCTTTTCGACAGGGCCATCCCCGACAGCTTTGGCTTCACGCTGAAATCTGGCGATATCATGGTGTTCGAAGTAACTTCAATCTATCACAAATAAGATAAATACGTGCATATCGGCCGAAGGGTTTACCCGTCGAAAGCCTCGAGGTATTTGATCCCGGAACCGGTATTAAAGAGGATGACGCTCTCGCCTTCGTTAACCTGGTCCGCGTCTATCAGCTTTTTTAGTGCGGGCAGGCATGCGGCGCCTTCTGGTGCGGCGAAAATGCCGGTAGCGGCACCGATCTCGCCGATGGCGGCGATGAGCTCGTCATCAGTTACTGCGACCGCGGTGCCGCCTGAGGCGCGGATGGCGTCGAGGATGAGAAAATCGCCGATCGCCTTTGGCACGCGCAGGCCCGAGGCCACCGTCGACGGGTTCTCGAATTCATCGGCGAACCGCTCGCCGCTCTCAAATGCCCGGACGATCGGTGCGCAGGTGGACGATTGCACTGTGACCATTCGCGGCCGCTTGGAGCCGATCCAGCCCATGTGCTGCATTTCGTCGAACGCCTTCCACATACCGATGAGGCCTGTACCGCCGCCTGTCGGGTAAATGATGACGTCCGGCAGCGTCCACGAGAATTGCTCTGCGAGTTCGTAGCCCATGGTCTTTTTGCCTTCGACGCGATATGGCTCTTTGAGCGTTGATACGTCGAACCAGCCTTCGGCCTCCTTGCGCTCGGCGACGATCTTGCCACAATCGGTGATCAGGCCGTCGACAAGCGTTACGTGCGCTCCCGTTTGCTCGCATTCGACGATATTCGCCCGAGGCGTGTCGGTCGGCATAAAAATGTGGGCTTCCATGCCGGCCTTTGCGGCATAAGCGGCCATTGCTCCGGCGGCATTGCCGGCGGATG
>Ga0163161_10003911_pt1 | contig 10448 bp, 8 predicted proteins | sample S45metaG_FD_129847 | JGI IMG/M metagenome (GOLD analysis project Ga0163161, IMG submission 129847) | Switchgrass rhizosphere microbial communities from Kellogg Biological Station, Michigan, USA - S4-5 metaG | ecosystem: Host-associated > Plants > Roots > Rhizosphere > Soil | place: USA: Michigan... | reverse complement strand
TAGGACGAAATCTCACAAACTTTTGGGCCCAGGTCACAAGCCACTGGGGAAATGTGTGGACGTAGCACTGCCAGGGTGTTATCTTCTCACCAGCCGCAAAAAAGCACAGTTTCGTGGCAAACTCAGGCCAAATGATTGTTGACAGAGGGCTTCTATTCGTGTAATAAATGCAAAGTGTTAGCAGCTTTGTGGCCCATATTGTTTGAAGTTTAGAAGCCTTCGCACCGAGTAGCTAACGAAGACTGGTTTTTTGCACTGGTTTTCCCACGACTGTTAGGCCGTCGCGGCCCGCACTAAAGACTTATTTGTTTCACTATACGGGAGGAAAGTTAATGACTAGCAAAACTTGGAGCCGCAAGTTCATCGCGGTCTGTGTAGCGGTTGCCGTGTTGAGTGTTTACTCAATGGTGGTTTTGGCCGCTCCTGGTGCAAAGGCATCAGGTGAATTGTCGGTCTCAGGACAGGTTACCGTGAACGGACAGAAAGTGATTTCCGGCGGCACCTTGTTCTCAGATTCAACAATCAGCACTGCGGATCAGAGCAGCGCATCAGTGAGCATTGGCAAGTTGGGGCGAGTTGAGCTCTCAGCCAATAGCAATCTCCGTCTGACCTTTTCAGACAACAGCATTAACGCAATGCTCGAAACTGGTAGCGCTCATGTTTCCACACTCACTGGTGTTTCAGTGAATCTAACCACTAAAGATGGAACGGTCGTAGTTGATGGCAGCAAAGCCACCTCATTTACGGTCAATGCATCTCGTGGTCGCACTTCAATTTCAACAGAAGCTGGCTTAGCACAACTTCGCAGCGGCGGCACTGTCAAGCAGATTGCCGCAGGCGAGAGTGCAATGGCTGGAACGCCGAACCCGCAGGATAAGGACGACGACGGTGGCATGAGTGGCGGTGCCTTAGCCGTGTTGCTCTTGGCTGTCGGTGGCGCAGTTGCGGCAGTTATCTGGGCCACAACCCATAACAACGATCTTAACTTCGACGGTTCCGTCACGGTGGTTAGCCCCACCAAGTAGTTCCGTCAATTGAGTCAATCAAATACGACTGTGGCACTCGTTAGCGCTACAGTCACCTAATCGACCTTGCGGGTCACGCGATCTTGGAATCGTGCGGCCCGCAAGGTTTTGATTGTAAGGTGATCCAGAAAGGGCCCCAGGGTAATCTCTTAAATGCATATTGCGGTGATTGGTACCGGCTATGTCGGTCTTGTAACAGGAGCCTGCTTCGCCGAGTTCGGTGTTGACGTAACTTGTGTTGATATTGATGCCGGAAAAATTGAGAGTCTCATCAAGGGCATAATGCCCATTTACGAACCAGGGTTGGAACAAATCGTGTCTAAGAATGCTCAAGCAGGGCGCTTGAGATTTACGACCAACGTTGCTGAAGCTATCGAACAAGCACTTGTTATCTTCCTCGCGGTTGGAACTCCTCCTAAGCCTGATGGATCTCCGGATCTCAGTTTCGTCGAAGCTGCTGCATGTTCAGTAGCAGACTACATGAACGACTATAAGGTAGTCGTTACCAAGTCGACTGTCCCGATCGGAACTGGCGAACACATTCGTAAACTTATCAACGAACGTAAAAAGTCACGCTCAAATTTTGGTGTGGTGTCGAATCCTGAGTTCTTGCGCGAAGGTGCAGCAATAAGCGATTTCATGCGCCCTGATCGGGTCGTAATAGGTAGTCGAGACGAAGAAGCCGTAGCGATCATGAAAGACTTGTATCGTCCACTCTATCTGATCGAAGCTCCGTTTGTGATTACTTCACTGGAAGCCGCTGAACTCACGAAATACGCGGCCAACGCATTTCTCGCCACCAAGGTTTCATTCATCAATGAGATTGCCAATCTTTGTGAAAGGATTGGTTGTGACGTGCATGACGTCGCTCGTGGTATCGGCATGGACAAACGAATCGGTAGCAAGTTTCTCCATCCTGGTCCGGGTTTTGGAGGATCGTGTTTCCCGAAAGACACGAGGGCACTGGCTTCCGTAGCGCGCCATTTCGGTTCAGAGTCATTGATCGTCGATGCCGTTATTGAGGTGAACAGACGGCAGGGAAGCGAAATGCTTACCAAAATAGGAAAGCTTGTCGGTGACTTGCAGGGCAAGACAATCGCTGTTTTGGGCTTAGCTTTCAAACCTGAAACTGATGACATGCGCGAAGCTCCGTCAGTCGGGATTATTCGTGGTTTATTAGAAGGTGGCGCCGTCGTTCATGCTTACGATCCTGTCGCAAAATCTGAAGCGATGAAGATCCTTCCTGACCTCGTGTATGCTGATGACGAATACGCAGCAGTTACGAAAGCTGACGCTTTGATCATCGTAACCGAATGGAACCAGTTCCGAGCGTTGGATATGACACGCATTCGCGATCTCATGAATAAACCCCGGATTGCGGATCTGCGGAACATTTGCGATCCAGAAGATATGCGGGAATTAGGCTTTGAGTACGTAGGTGTTGGACGCTAAGGGCGGGGGAATAAACCACTCAATGTCACTGTCGGGAATAGTCGTTGTCACAGGCGGAGCCGGGTTTATTGGTTCGCACATAGCTCAAAACGTTGCCGCGAGCGGCACAAAGGTCCGAATTGTCGATGACCTTTCGACTGGATATCGCGAAAACATCGACGCGCTGTCTGGGGATATTGAGTTTATTGAAGGCAGTGTTGCCGACCTTCAATTAATGAATCGTGCCCTGGAAGGTGCCGAAGTCGTTTTTCATGAAGCAGCGATTCCGTCCGTGCCTCGTTCGGTGGAGAACCCCACTCAAACACACATAGCGTCCGTTGACGGTACTTTCAACTTGTTGCTCGCAGCTCGTGAACAAAAGGTACGTCGCATTGTTTATGCCGCCTCCAGTTCAGCTTATGGAGATCAGCCGACACTACCCAAGGTTGAGGATATGTCGCCCGATCCTTTATCGCCATATGCGGTGGCAAAACTTGTCGGCGAATATTATTGCCAGGTCTTCACCCGAGTTTATGGACTCGAAACGGTCTCGCTTCGTTACTTCAATGTCTTTGGTCCCAGGCAGGATCCAGGTTCGCAATACTCGGGTGTGGTATCGCGGTTTATTAGTTCTCTCTGTTCGAACGAAAGTCCTGTGATCTTTGGCGACGGTGAGCAGTCGAGAGACTTCACATTTATCGACAACGTTGTTTCCGCTAACCTGAAGGCTGCCACTTCGAGTCAGGGTGCAGGGAAAGTTCTGAACGTCGCAATTGGTGAGCGAATTACGCTCAATGAGCTGTTGGCTGAACTAAAAGACTTGATTGGAAAGCCGGACGTAAAAGTTGACTATCGCGAGCCCCGAGTCGGTGATGTTCGGCACAGTCTCGCCGATATATCACGAGCTCGCGAGTTCCTCGGTTTCGAACCGACTGTAGGCTTACGAGAAGGACTGCAACGAACAATCGACTGGTGGAAAACCAGTCGTTACGCAACTGCCTAGCCCGCAGCTTCTTTCACTTCTTTAATCTCCGCAAGGCTTTTCAAGCTTTCTACAAACGGAGCTCTCGCAACACCTCTATCGGTAATAATCGCAGTGATCAACTGATTGGGCGTTACATCAAACGCTGGATTGTGCACATCGATGCCATCAGGCGCGAGTTGATAATCCTTGATGTGGGTGATTTCTCTGCGGTCACGTTCTTCAATTGGGATCTCCGCGCCAGTGGAAAGAGTAAGGTCCAACGTTGTCATCGGGGCCGCCACGTAAAAAGGAATTCCGTGTTCCTTTGCCAGCACCGCAACCATATAGGTGCCAATCTTGTTAGCGGTGTCGCCGTTTGCAGCGATGCGATCCGCACCTACTACTACAACATCAACCTTTCCGCTCTTCATCACGTGACCGGCCATGTTATCAGTGATTACAGTGACCGGAATATTGTCCTTCGCAAGTTCCCAGGCGGTTAGTCGTAGACCTTGGAGAAATGGTCTTGTTTCATCAGCGATAACAGCAACCTTTTTTCCTGCGTCACGAGCCCCTCTAATAACACCCAAGGCAGTTCCATAGTCACCTGCCGTCGCGAGCGCGCCGGCATTGCAGTGAGTTAGGACTGTTCCACCATCTGGGATCAAGGGAGCACCGTATGATCCAATCGAGCGATTTGCCGTGATGTCTTCGTCAAATATCGCCAGCGCCTCAGCCGTCAAAATCTTTTTGATGTCTTCGACATTACCTATCGACTTCGATCTAAGAAATGTCGCGCGCATTCTCTCGATGGCCCAGAAGAGATTGACTGCGGTAGGGCGGGTCTTGCCCATGACATCGAAAATATAAGTAAGGTCGTCTTCCAGATCGGCAACCGATGTCCCGACTGATTGGTTTGCGCCCAGCGCTATTCCCATCGCGGCGGAAACGCCAATTGCCGGAGCGCCGCGAACAACCATCTTGGTTATCGCTTCTGCTACTTCGTCATAAGAGCGCAGCATCAAGTATTTTTCTTCGGATGGTAGAAGGCGTTGGTCTAACATACGAACGCCTTCACTTGTCCATTCCACAGTCTTAATCATTAGTCTTTGTCCTGTTGATGGTGAATTAAAACGGCATCTTACTGGACGCTGGATTACGAGGCAAACACTGCTTGGTCAGAAATTGGTAATGTCCTAATCTGAAACTGGAATTCGATTTCTGGCGTGGTCTTCGTCTCTTGAGTGTCTTACTATCGCCCACCGACACCCATGCCAACTATTTACGCCGTTACCGTCTCTTTCGTGATATGCGCGATTGCAGCCGCATTGGAAGGTGCTTGCGCAGGGAAGAACGTAAAATCTTTTTTTGAAAGGTTGCAGTCCCCAGCTTACGCTCCGCCGCTTTGGGTATGGTACATAATCGGTATTGTCTACTACGCGACTTTCGTCTTTGTTCTTTATCGCATCCTCAGCCTCAACTCCGATTCAATACTAAAGCTCGTGACCTTGAGCCTGATTGTGTTCATGATGACCGCGAACGCGCTGTGGAATTATGTTTTCTTCCGCGCCCGTAAATTGTTTCTTGCGTTCGTAACTGGCAGCGCGGCCCCAGTGTTTGACGCGCTGTTGTTTGTTTGCTTGCTGCGGCTGGACAGCTTAGCTGCGTGGACACTAATCCCTTACTTGCTGTACAGGGTTTATGCCGTTTGGTGGGGTTGCGCTCTTTGGAAACTTAACCGCACGCTAGAGTCGTCACCTTGTCGGTAAAGAACGTTTGCCAGATTCTACTGAGACCAATCTCGAATTAGGACACGACTCAGAAATTACTTGGTTTGACACCACTTTTATCAGCATGTTAGTGTCCGGTCCATCAATTATTAAGTCCGTTCTTTTCAATGTAGTGTTTGGGTGCCCCTTTGTTGGGGAGAATAGGGAAGCGGGTGAGAATCCCGCGCGGTCGCGCCACTGTGATGAGAACATTCTCTAAGCCAGGAGACCTGCCCAAACGCTTGCAGCCTCTTAACACCCGCGCAAAGGTGTTCCAGGCAGCCGCGGTACATCTCTCAAGTCCCGACTGAAGCCTGTTTGCCTTGCCGGAAATCCGAGGTAGGTGGGTTTCGTGATTCCACACACATTTAAAAACAGTAAGTTCGCCATTGTTGTCGGCAGTCTTGTCGCACTAGTTCTGGCGTTGACGATGGCATGCTCGAGTTCGAGAACCAACGTCGGCAATCCTTCGGCGATTGGGAAAGAAGTCATTGACGACGCTGGACGACGAATCATATTACCCGAACGGGTTGATAGAGTTGTCTCTCTTGCTCCCAACCTGACTGAAATTGTATTTGCTGTCGGCGCCGGCAGTAGCTTGGTTGGCGATACCTCGTATTGTGATTTTCCAGCCGAAGCAAAGTCCATCGAGAAGGTAGGCGACACACTCCATCCCAGCCTCGAACGAATCATCTCACTGAAACCTCAACTAGTTCTTGTCTCAACGGCGTCTCAGCTTGAAGGATTCACCGAGCAGCTTAAGAGTCACAACATCTCCGTTTTCGTAACGGACCCACACGATCTCGAGGGCGTATTTAGATCCATCACTCAGATCGGCGACATTTTGGGTAGGAGCCAGGCGGCTGCGGAACTCGTCTCCAGTCTACGTGCGCGCTCAACTGCTGTTGAGACTTTCGTCAAACCACTGGCTCGCGTCCGGATCTTCTATCAACTCTCTGCTGAACCGTTGTACACCGCCGGACACGATTCATTTGTAACAGACTTGATCAAGCGGGCGGGGGCCGATTCCGTTACCGCAGATGTTCCAGGTGCGTGGCCCAAGTACAGCGCCGAGTCAGCCCTTGCGGCCAAGCCTGATGCGATCATTTTGCCCACCGGGGGATCAATGGGGGAGGGGAATGCCAACGTAGCCGAGGCGTTGCGAAATTCTCCAGCAGTACAACGGGGCCGCGTGTACAAGATCAATGACGATCATCTGGTTCGACCCGGTCCAAGGGCGGTCGATGGTCTCGAAGAAATGGCGAAAGCGCTACATCCTGAAGCGTTCAAGTGATGCCAGTAGCTGCTACATCTAATTTTCCTATTCAGCAAAACCGAGCCACGCTACGTAAGACCCTGGTCGCGTGTGGCGCTTTGTTGAGCGCTCTCTTACTCGCGATTCTTGTGACCTCGCTAGTGGGCAGCGAACGACTTCCAAGTGGAGGAGCGCTTTGTGCACTCGTTTCACTTGGGACTAATCAGTGCGGTCTAACTTCTGATCAGTTCGACATTCTGTTCCAAATACGTTTGCCGCGAATTTTACTCGCTGCGGCAGTCGGAGGCTCACTCGCAACTGCCGGTGCAAGTTATCAAGCACTGCTGCGAAACCCACTCGCTGAGCCTTATCTCCTGGGGATTTCGAATGGAGCCGCGGTGGGAACGATGTTGGCTTTAGTCTTTTTTGGACGACTTGAATGGAGTCGGCCGTTAATGGCTTTTGCCGGAGCACTGTTGGCGACGTTTGCCGTTTATAGATTGGCGCGAGGCAAGGTGGGAGCTTCGCCTGAGCGATTGATTCTTGCCGGAGTAATCGTAACAACACTTCTTTCCTCGGTGATCGTTTTCGTCACAACCCTGATGGACGCGACCCGAATTCGATCTTTTACTTTCTGGTTGTTAGGTGATCTCTCCGGCGCAAGTCGCGGCCTGTTACCACTTGCCCTGGCTATCACAATTACGGGTGCAATCGCGCTGACATTCAACGCTCGTTCGTTGAACTTACTAATGCTTGGCGAACGCGACGCATTTGACCTTGGTGTCGAGGTAGGACGAATCAGAATAATTGTCTTCGTAGTGGCCAGCCTCCTGGTCGGTAGTTCAGTTGCGGCGAGTGGATCCGTCGGTTACGTCGGTCTGGTCGTTCCACATCTCGCACGGCTTTCCCTGGGCAGCGATAACCGCATCAGTATTCCAAGTGCGGCACTCGGTGGCGCGCTGTTCGTAATTGTCGCGGACACCATTGCGCGGACCGTGATTGCGCCGCGTGAATTACCAGTCGGTGCAATTACGGCGCTCATCGGCGCACCGCTATTTATCTATCTTTTGAAGAGGTCGTAACGTGCTCGAGGCTCGGGATCTCACAATTCAATATGGCGACAGAAAAGCAGTCGATACCGCCTCACTGCTACTTCGCCCGGGAATTGTCACTGCGCTCATTGGTCCCAACGGAGCTGGTAAGTCAACGCTACTACGCTCGCTGAACGGCCAGATACGACCTGCCGCCGGCAAGATTCTGCTGAACGATGAACCGTTGGAGAAATTCACTCGACGAAGTATTGCAAAACAGATCGCAGTCGTGGCCCAGGAGGCTGAGTTACGGTTCCCGGTGAGCGTGCTCGAGTTTGTGCTTGGCGGGCGCTTCGTTTGGGCTTCAGGCTCCGGTTGGGGTTGGGAAAGCGAGCGAGATATTGAAGTTGCCGAAACTGTATTGAAAGAAACAGATCTCAGTGAACTAAGCGGACGACTGATGAGCGAGTTGTCCGGAGGTGAGCGACAGCGAGCTGTGTTGGCGAGAGCGCTTGCGACGGAAGCAGAGTTCTTGTTGCTGGATGAACCGACGGCAAACCTGGACATGTCTCATCAGGCGACGCTGCTTTCGCTAGTTAAGCAGCGCTGTGACGAACGTCGCGCAGCCGCACTTGTAGTGACGCACGACATCAATCTTGCCTCCCAGTTTGCTGATGTCGTTGTTTTGATGAAAGCGGGACAAGCAGTCAAAACTGGCAACAGCGCTGAAGTTCTAACGCCTGAATTACTTCTTGAAGTGTTTCAAGTGAATGTGTTGGTTGACGCGCACCCAGTGTCGGGTGTGCCAAGAGTCACGCCGGTCCACGAGACGTTCCGGCATTTTTGAAAACCCAAAGAGCGGTTGGTTCAGGGAAGGCGGTGAGATACCGCCACTGCCCGCGCAACTGTAAGCAGTCACAACGTTCCTCAGTTCTTAGCCACTGGAAAACTCTGGGAAGGCGAGGAGCGACGGCGATCCCGACAAATCGAGATCAGAACTGCAAGTCAGGAAACCTATCCAACGGCTCTATTTCAGCTCGCAACTGCGACGGGCAGGAGAAGCTACATGAAACGACTAAATCTACGATTTTTGATATTGGCAAGTTTACTCACGCTTGCTAGTTCCTTAAACATAAACGCACAACGCACCGGCGTCATCGACGGTACAGTGACGGATGAACAACAGGCAAAGGTCGCTGGCGCTCAAGTGACATTGCGTTCCGACTCGGGTATTCAGCTCACGACAGCAACAAATCAATCGGGTGGCTTTGAGTTTAAAGGCCTCAGCTCTGGCGCTTACTTTCTTGAGGTCAAGGCCAGTGGTTTCTCGATCTATGGACATGATGAAATCCGACTTGAGCGTGCAGAAAGCAAACACATTGACGTCTCTTTGAAGATTGCCGCCATCAATGAATCGGTGGTCGTCAGCGCCAACGGAACAGTGCAATCGATTGAAAACGCGGCAAAGGTTGTGTCAGTTATCGACAACCAGGAGATTGAAGGCCGTCACGAGTTGGGTTTGGCAGAGGCATTGCGCGGCACTCCCGGAGTTCGAGTCCAGCAACAAGGATCGCCAGGCGCATTGACGACTCTGCGACTTCGCGGTCAGAGAAACTTCGACACTGCTATTTTGCTGGATGGGATGCGAGTGCGTGACGCCGGGGACATTAACGGATCAGCGGTTTCACTGATTTCTGATCTGGTTCCCGTGTCGCTCGACCGCGTGGAGATACTGCGTGGCTCCGGCTCATCAATCTATGGCAGCCATGCGATCGGTGGAGTCGTGAACATGATTCCGGACGTGGGCGCGAAGGGATTGCATTTTGGTGCTGGCTTCGAAGGCGGAACCCTGGCGACGTACCGCGAGCGACTAAGTGCAAGTGGAGGTGGGGATCGCTACGGATTTACTGCCGGAGTGGATCGATTGGATGTGCGTAATGGGATTGATGGCGACGACGCATATGGCAACTCTTCGTTTGCTGGCAGGCTCCAGTTCAATCCAACTCAAACTATCAGCATCGCCGGAACGTTCTTTGGGAATGTTGCAAACGCGCGTGTTAACGATAGTCCGTTTGCTTTGCCGGCTGCTTTTACAGGCGGTAAATATCCAACAGCCGTAGCGGGTGTGAATTTCCAACCGGATTTCAATAACCCGGATCAAGGACGCCGCAATCGATTACTTGTCGGTGGCGGTCGGTTTACTCAGGAGGTCAACGATCTCGTTTCCTACACTGTTGCTTATCAACGTGTGGCGACGAATCGGAGAAACTACAACGGACCAGCTGTCGATCCACACTTCACCGCGTTCGTTCCTTTTGGTGATTTTGAATTCAACAACGTCAACAATGGAACAATCGACAATATAGATGGGCGCGTGAATTTTCACTTCGCTCAGTCGAATCTAGCGACAGTTGGCGTGGAGTTTGAACGCGAGAGTTTCTTCCAGAGTTCAAATCCATCATTCAGCACCTTCAATAACACGACAGATCGTCAACGAACCTTTGCGGTGTTTGGTCAAGATCAGTTGTCCTTCCTAAATGATCGCCTGCGGTTTTCCATCGGAGCACGTGGCCAGTGGTATCGAATTCGAAGTGCCGACAGGCCGGGTTCGCTAGCAGCTCGAGAGGCGGAAAGTTCAATAACCGGTGATGGTTCAGTCGCGTATTTCATCAGAAGCAGCAATACGAAGTTGCGTGCCCATGTCGGCAATGGATTTCGGGCACCCTCGTTGTTTGAAAGATTTGGCGAAGGGAACTTTGGTAGTGCTGGAACAGTTCGCTTCGGTGATCCCACATTGAAGGCTGAACAATCGATTAGCGTTGATGGTGGGTTTGATCAGCGCCTCGGAAGTGATCGAGTTGCCTTTGGCGCTACGTATTTCTACACGCGACTTCAGCGAACGGTAGCGTTCACTGGTTTCGCGGTTGATCCACTCGGTTTGGGACGTTTCAGCGGTTATGCCAATCGACCTGG
>Ga0163161_10003905_pt1 | contig 10453 bp, 12 predicted proteins | sample S45metaG_FD_129847 | JGI IMG/M metagenome (GOLD analysis project Ga0163161, IMG submission 129847) | Switchgrass rhizosphere microbial communities from Kellogg Biological Station, Michigan, USA - S4-5 metaG | ecosystem: Host-associated > Plants > Roots > Rhizosphere > Soil | place: USA... | reverse complement strand
TGCGACGGCGCGGAACTGCCCGACGCGAAAAACGCCAGCGGCAACGGCCGGCCGAGCGCACGCAGACGCTGCACGACGCCATAGGCCAGCAACGCGCCCATGCTGTGCCCGAAGATCGCGAAGCTGCCGTGCATCGCGTTCGTCTGCTCGGCGCAGATCCGCGCGACCTGGGCATCGTAGGTTTCGACAAAGCGCTCGCCCATGCGCATGCCCCGGCCCGGCAATTCGACAGGCACGAGCTCGATCCAGCGCGGCAGCTGATGCCGCCAGCGCAAATACATCGTCGCGCTGGCGCCCGCGCAGGGCAGGCACAGCAGCGAAACCCTCGCCGACCCGGCCATCAGCTTGCGGCAGCTTCCGCGGCCATCCAGTCGCGCAGCGACTTGGGGCGCATGTCGGTCCAGTTCTTCTCGACGAATTCGAGCGCGGTCTTCTTGTCGCCCTTTACCCCGTCGACAGCCTTCCAGCCGCTGGGCACGGCCTTCCAGTGCGGCCAGATGGAGTACTGGTCTTCCTGGTTGACCAGGACGATGAAGGTTTCGTCTTCGCGATCGAAGCAGCTGGTAGACATGGGCGGTCCTTGTGCGGTTGATTGAGGAAGCGGGCGGGCAAGCGGGCCGGTGGGTGGCCGATTGCTGGGCTTCTGATCAACATGACGATTCGGGACCGAATCTGTTCACCCCGGTGCGGGGTGCGACGATCAGGCGTCGTCGTCGCTGGGGGCTGCGTCTTCGGGGGATGCCCGGTTCTGGTTTTTCTTCCACGCATCGACGTCGATGGTGGGTGGCATGAGGCCCGCGAGCAGCCAGAGCCGGGCCGCCTTGTCGTAGGCCTTGCGGTGGGCAGGGTCGGCAAGAAGCCATGCCACCATTTCGACACGCGAACCTTCGCCGAAATTCTCGCGGTCGTACTCGCGCCGCACCCAGTCCCATGCGGTGCGCCAGATGAGGTCGTCTTGCTCTTGTGCCATGCGTGTACGGTTTTACCTTACACGAAGCGGCACGAGAGTTTCTCTGCGTCAATCCTTGATCAGGTGGCGCATCGCGCCGATAGCCTCGTCCGCCTCGGCGATCAGGCGATTCACGAGCCCGAGCGCGCAGCCCATCTGCGCCGCGATGTCGCGCTGCGTGAGGCCTTCGAGGCGGTAGAGCTGGAAGGCCACGCGCGTCCTCGGGGACAGCGCCGACAGCGCTTTCTCGATCAGGCCGACAGCCTGCCGGTCGCGCATCACGCGGTCCGGCGACGCTGGTCCCGGGACATCGAGCGTCTCGACGTCCACGTCGAAGGTGCGGTAGGCGGCTTCGAGGGACTGGCGGCGGCAATGGTCGAGTGCGAGATTGCGCACCACCTGGCAGCAATAGCCCATGGGCTTGTCGACCTTGCGGTCGCAGGCGCCGTCGGCAATGCGGAGATAAGCGTCCTGCACGACATCGTCGGCAAGGTCCGTGGTGCGGACGATCCTGCGGGCCACGTGCAGAAGCTGGGCCCGGTTGGCGACGAAAACATCTCCCAGAGAAGATTCGGACGTGAGTGACAGCATTTTTTGAGCAACTCCAGATTGGGGCCAGGCGTCGAAATTCGGAACGGCGCGCGTCGGGCGCATTGGCGTGGCTGCGGCTCTCCGGCCACATATTTAAATAAGAATCATTAATATTTACAAAAGGATGACAGCGCAAATTTGCGACTGTGTCCTTACCTCTATAGACGTTTGGATGCACCAAACAGAGACACCCGATGACGTCTCAAAAGCCCGCCGGCCGGGCGCATCTAAAATTCCGCCCCTTTGCCCCGTTCCGCTTCCCGCCCCTCATGAACATCGTCGTCAACGAAGAACTCAAAGCCTACATCGACCCACTGACGCCGGAGGAACACGAAGCGCTGGAACGCAGCATCCTGGCCGAGGGCTGCCGCGACGCCCTGGTGCTGTGGGGCGACGTGCTGGTGGACGGTCACAACCGCTATGGCATCTGCCAGAAACACGACCTGCCGTTCAAGACGGTGCAGAACACGCGCTTCAAGACCATCGAGGACGTGCATCTCTGGATGATCGACCAGCACCTTGGCCGGCGCAGCATTTCGGATTTCCTGCGCGGCGTGCTCGCGCTGCGGAAGAAGGACATCGTCGACAAGCAGCGCAGCCGCGTCGCTGCTGAGCCAGCCTCGGCGTCCGACGCCCCGTTCGACGTCGATCCCCCCGCCGACGGCTCGCCGGACGACAGTGCGTCAGCCCCCACCCTGCCGCCACCCGCGCCGTTGAGCAGCCGCGAAGCCATCGCCAAGGCCGCACGCCTGAGCAGCAGCCAGGTCGGAATGATCGAAAAGATCCAGAAGCAGGCCGCGCCGGAACTGGTGGCAGCCGTGAAGTCGGGCGTGATCTCGATCAACACCGCAGCTGCCGTGGCCACGCTGCCGGCCGAGGAGCAGGTCTCGGCCGCGAACGCCGGCAAGGACGAGCTCAAGCAGGCCGCCAAGCGCGTGCGCGAGTCGAAGAAGAAGCCGCGTGAGGAGTCCGCCGAAGCGCATTCGGACGACGAACAACAAGCCAGGCCGGATGCGGTGCAGGCGCTGGAACAGCGCGTGGCCGAACTCACAGCCGAGAACGAGGCCCTGCGCAAACAAGTGGCCGAGCTGCAGGCCCGGCTCGGCCACTGAGCCCAGCAGCCTGCTACGGCTGGATTTCGCTGATCTTCGCGCCCGACAGCGAGACGCCGGCTTCCAGCCCCACGTTCGTCATCACGAAGCCCACCACGGGCTGGCGCAGCGTGTTGGTGTCGATGCTGCCGTTGGCCCCGATAGTCGCGAGCGCCACAGTGGCGTCAGCGCCCGCTGTCCAGCCCTTGCTGCTGCGGAACTTGTCCAGCGCCGCCTGCGTGGTGAACAGATAGATCACCGCCTTCGATTGCGCACCCGCCTGGAAGCCCACCGACCCGGCGGTGGTGCTGTAGTACGACTGTGTGCGCCCGTTCACGCGCAAGGCGCCCCGGCCGTATTCAGCGCCCACGCCCAAGCTGGCCCCCATCACGGCAGGAAACACCAGCACGCCGCTCGACTTGGCGACCAGCTCGCGTGAACCTCTCACGGAGTCGTACAGCTTGGACAGCGAGGCATCGACCTGGGCGTCGATGGAAGTGCGCGAAGACGCGCTGCTGGACTGATCCTGCGGTCGCGTGGTGGTGCACCCGACAAAGGCCAGGCTGCACGCCGCCACGGCGGATGAAAGCGCCAGCATGCGGAAGTTCATGGTTTTCATGACGAAATCCTTTGCAAAAAACATGAGTCGGCGAAGAAATCTCTGCCTTCGACAGCAGATTTGCTCATGCTAAGTCTGCAAAACCGGCACAAATCGGGTTGGAGACATCGGCCTACGCAAGGTCACGGCATCGGCGAACGGTGGTGCGCCCGGGGCCGGCCTGGAGGCGGCCCAAACGCAATGTTCGTGCAATGCAGATTCATAGCATCGCAGCGACCCCACTTTGCGCACTCCCATGACATTCGACCTCGCAAGGCCGTCGCGCCACCCAGGCGCCGGTAGCACCCGCCGCCTTGAACTGCTGGACTCGCTACGCGGCTTCGCGCTGTTCGGCGTACCACTGTTCAATCTGCGCAGTTCTTCACTGCTCGAATTCATCGTGACGTCGATCGCGCTGCTCGCCCTGCTCTTCGGCCTGGGCTTCGCGATGCAGGCGGTGCGGCCTGGGGAGAAGCCCAACTCCATACGCCTGCTCGTTCGGCGCATGCTGCAGGAGTCCGTCGCCCACCGGCGGCTCTGGGTTCGCCTGTTGAAGGTGGCGCTCGTCGTGAGCTTGGCCACGACCGCGCCGCTGATGTTGTGGGACTCCGGCGGCGCGGGTGTCAGGGTGATGCGCCTGCTGCACCAGATCGCGCTCAGCCTGTTCTGCATGGCGGCCTTCGTGCTGCTGTTCCAGCAGACCCGCTGGCGGCACTGGTTACGCAAGCTCGCGCCCATGGGGTGCATGGCGCTGACGAACTGGCTCGCACAAGCACTGCTCGGGCTGGGCCTGTTCTATGCCCTCGGGCCGAGCTTCGGGTTCTTGTTGGGCATCGCCGTGCTGCAGGCGATGCTCAGTTGCTGGTGGCTGGCGCGTTGGTCGTCCCGGCAGGCAGGCCAGCTGAACGCGGCCCGCCCCTTTCGCCAGCAACCGCTCAGGGCAGAACCGTAATGCGGTTCGTCGCCGGTGGCGTCAGCGGGCTGTTCGCCTTGATGTAGGCCTCCAGGGCGTCTACGTCCTGATCGCCGCCAAGCGTGTCCGTGCCCTGGTTGAAGACGGTGAAGTTGTCGCCGCCGGTAGCCAGAAAGCTGTTCATCGTCACGCGGTAGCTGGTGCCGTCGGCCATCGCGGTTCCGTTGAGCGACAAGTTGCTGATGCGCGAGCCAGCGGGCGCCGAAGTGCTGTAGCTGTAGGTGAACCCTGCGGAGGGCAGCAGCACCTTCGGCGCGGCCACGGTGTTGGAGCCGCTGTTGAACTGCTGCTCCAGCACGGCCTTGATCTGCGCGCCGGTCATGGTCTTCACCACCAGGCTGTTGCCGAAAGGCTGCACGGCGAAGATCTGGCCGTAGGTCACGCTGCCATCGCCGGCGGGCGCGAGGTCGGCGCGCACGCCGCCCGGGTTCATGAAGGCGATCTGCGCGGCGCCCTTGCCGGCCGGGCTGGTCGCTGTCAGTTGTGCGTCGGCGATCAGGTTGCCCAGCACGCTTTCCTTCGACGCGGTCTGCGTGCGCGTGGCCGTTGCGGTGAGCGAGCCCACCACGCGCTGCACCAGCGGTCCGGCGATGGTGAGGTACTGGTTGATGAGCGCAGCCACTTCCTGGTTCTTGTCGAAGGTCGGGTACTGGTCGGTCAGCGCGACGGTGGTGGTGCCGCTGGTGTAGGCCTCGCCCTGCACGATCACGTTGTCGGCCGCCTTGGCCGTCACCTTGCGCGTGCGGGTGTCGATGGTCAGGTTGATGTCGGTCAGCAGCGTGCCGTACTGGCCGGCGCTGGTCAGCAGGAAGGGCTTGGCCGGGTTGGTCTTGCCGTAGTCGCACACGTACGAGCGGTGCGTGTGACCCGAGATCACGATGTCGACCGAGGTGTCGAGCTTGTTGAGGATCGGCAGGATGTCGCCGCTCAGGCCGGCGCAGCTCTTGTCGTTGTAGCCCACGGTGGTGGTGCCGCCTTCATGGATGACGACGACGATGGCGTCCGCGCCCTGCGCCTTCAGCTGCGGGATCAACGCGTTGGCGGTGTCGGCCTCGTCCTTGAAAGTCAGGCCCGCGACGCCGGCAGGCGTCACGATGTTCGGCGTGCCCTTCAGCGTCATGCCGATGAACGCCACCTTCACTGTGGCGCCGTCCTTCGTGAAGGTCTTCATGCCGGTGGCGGGGAACAGCGTGTTGCCGTCGCCCTTCACGGTGTTGGCCGCGAGAAAGCCGAAGTTGGCGCCCGGAAAGCTCTTGTTGACGCGGCAGGGTTCGAGCGCGGTGTTCTTCGCGCAGCCGCCGTTCTTCATGCGCAGCAGTTCGGTCTGGCCCTTGTCGAACTCGTGGTTGCCGACCGCGTTGAAGTCGATCTTCATCGCATTCACGGCTTCGATGGTCGACTCGTCGAGGAACAGCGCCGAGACCAGCGGCGAGGCGCCGATCATGTCGCCGGCCGATACCACCGCGTTGTTCGGGTTCTTGGCCTTCAATGAGGCGATGGCCGAGGCCAGGTAGGCCGCGCCACCGGCGGGCACCGGCACCGTGCCGCCGCCCTTGGCAGGCGCACTGATCGACAGCTTCGGCGGCTCGAGGTTGCCGTGCAGGTCGTTGAAGGCGATGAGCTTCACGTCCATGGTGCCAGGCACGGCGGGCGACGCCGGCGGCGGGTTGGTTGCCGCGGGCGGTGGCACGAAAGGAATGAAATTGTTTGAGTTGTCGCTGCCGCCGCAGGCAGTCAGGGTGGCGGCCACCACGCCGGCAACGGCAAGGCGCTTGAACGATGGATGCATGGGAACCTCTCTCCTCTGTTTTGAATGCAGCGGATGCTGGGGACAGCACATGACGGTGCCGTGAAGGCCCCTTGAGCCCGCAAGGAGATCGCCCGCTCAGGGCAGGAGCACGAGACGCATCGCAACGCCAGGGCCGAAGGCGGCCTGCAGCAGCACATTTGCCTGCACGCTGCGCTCGTCGGTCAGCGATTGCACGGCGAGCCAGCCCTCGGTCGGCCGCCGCTGCAGGTGCCAGCCCTCCTGCCCTAGAAGGATGAGCCGGGCGAGCGATGCCGCATCGGCCACCGGCAGCGCCGCGGGCGTGATGTCGAGCCAGTCGGTCACCTGATCGCTCTCGCCGCCCAGGCGCGCGGCTGCGCCCTCCGCCAGTGCGTGCTGCGTGGCGACGTCCTGCACCGCGCCCTGCAGCACGATGCCGCCGCCGTGCCAGCGGATTTCGAGCGATGGGGCTGCATCCGCCACGCGAGCCTGCGCATCGCTGCCGGCAGTCAGTCGCCACGCGACGGCTGCCGCCAGGATCGCCAGGCAGGCCACCGACACAGCAACAAGAATTCTGAAACGCTTCGTCATTCGAAGCGCGAGCGTGCCACGCCGCGCGTTACGCCGATGTGACGGGCGCTTCCGATGGACGTTCGCCTACACGCATCGCCGCAGCGCGATACCCCACGAGTCGCCATATCCGATACGCTTGAGGCCCGCCCCCGCATTCCCCAACATCCCGAGGAACGAAACCATGGCAGCGAACGCGAAAGTCACAGGAAATGTCGAATACCGGGCCGGCGACGGCCCCCTGATCCTCATTCCCCAAGGGCCGATAGAGGTCCAGTTGGCGCCCGACAGCGCCGTGCTGAGTTGGGGCGATGGCGGCAGCACGCAGACGACGGCGATTCCCATTGCCGAATACCAGCGCTATCTGAGCGAAGGTGTGATCGAACCCGACTGAAGCGGCGCATAAATGCACCACCAAATAAAAACGGCCCCGAGGGGCCGTTCTTATTTCTGCAGTCGCAGCTTCTTACTTCTTCTTGGCAGCCACGGCCTTCTTGGCGGGTGCTGCGGCCTTCTTCGCTGCTGCGGGCTTGGCAGCCACTGCCTTGCTGTCGGCCTTGCGCTTTGCAGCCTTCGGGTCCACGGCGGCCTTGAAGGCAGCGCCCGGCACGAACTTCGGCACCTTCTGTGCGGCGATCTTGATCTTGGTGCCGGCGCTGGGGTTGAAGCCCGAGCGTGCGGCGCGCGCCACTTGCTTGAAAGTGCCGAAGCCGACGATCTGGACGGGGTCACCCTTCTTCACTGCGGCGACGATCGAGCCGGTAACGGTCTCGAGGATGCGCGCGGCTTCTGCCTTGCTGACGTTGTGGGCGGTGACGATTTTTTCGACGAGTTCGATGCGGTTCAACTGAGTTCCTATTAGGTTTGATTTCGCCATGTTGCCTATGGCGGCGCAGCACGAATACAAGCTGCAAGCGGGGCGGAGTTTATTCGACTGCGAGAGCCCGGATGTAACGCGGTCGCTTCAGGCCTTCGTCGATCAGTCTTCGATGAGGCCTTCGGCCCGCATCGCAGCGCGCACGGAGGGGCGTTTTGCAACCAGTTCCATGTAGTGGCCTATCGCCGGCCATGAGGAAAAATCGAGTCCCGCATGACGGCCGAGGCGCAGGATCGGATAGAGGTACGCATCCGCGACAGTGAAGTGTTCGCCGAGGATGTACGGCCCCGGCTGCACCAGCGATGCGATGCGATCGAAGGCGCGTGTGTCCGCGATCAGGCTGTGCTTGTAGCTTGCCGGCACGTCGGGATCGAACATCGGCGCAAAGCCTTTGTGCAGTTCGGTGGCCACGAAGCTCAGGGCTTCGGCCAGGCGATAGCGGGCCATGGTGCCGGCAGCCGGCGCAAGCCGCGAGGCTGGCGCGAGATCGGCGAGGTATTGCAGCACGGCAAGGCCTTCGGTGAGCACCGCGCCGTCGTCGAGTTCGAGCGCAGGCACCTTGCCCATGGGGTTGATCGGCAGATAGCTCTGTCCGGTGGCGGGCAGCATCTTGGTCTCGAGGTCGACGCGGACCATCTCCGCGGTCAGACCAGCCTCGCGCAGCACGATGTGCGGGGACAATGAAGAAGCACCGGGGCTGTAGAAGAGTTTCATGATCGGCTCCTGTTGGTGGTCAGACGGGGTTGTGTTGACGTGATCGATGTGCACGCCACAAATGGTGGCCGCGAGGGGCTTCATGAAAAAGCGGGTTGAGGGCACAAGATTGATGAGCCGGACTCACGAGTTGCCAATCTCGGAGGCCGATGCGCGCGTGTTCGTGACCGTGGCCGATGCGGGCAGCTTCACCGCCGCAGCGGCACTGCACGCGATGACGCCATCGGCCGTGAGCAAGGCCATTGGCCGGCTCGAAAGCGATCTCGGCGTGCAGTTGTTGGCGCGCACGACGCGGGCCTTGCATCTGACCGAGGAAGGCATGGCGTTTCACGAGCGTTGTGCGCGGGCCTTCGACCTGCTGGCCGAAGCGGCGGAAGAAGCTGGCGCGGGCACGCGCGCGGTGGCCGGCACGGTGCGCGTGGGGTTGCCGCCGCTCTTCGGAACGTTTCTCGTGGCGCCGCTGCTACCAGCACTACTCGCGCGGCATCCGAAGCTGCGCATCGAGATCGTGTCGACCATGCGGCTGTCAGACATCTTCGACCTGGGACTGGATGTCGCGATCGCGGTGGGCGCCCTGCCCGACTCGAGCCTTGTGGCACGGCCGCTTGGATACGGTCAGTTCGTCACCGTTGCGGCACCTGCCTGTTTCAAAGAGATGTCGCGGCCATCACGGCCCGAAGAGCTTCTTGAGCATCGATGCATGGCCTACACGCGGCCAGATGGTCGCGAGGATCCGTGGAATTTCAAGACGTCGGAAGGCCCGCTGCAGATCGAGCCACGAGCCGCAGTGCGGTCGGACGACATGCACCACCTCGCGGCAATGGCGGTGGCCGGGTTGGGCATCGCGCACCTGCCGATGTTCGTTGTGGGCGAGCACCTCGCCAATGGCCGGCTCGAAAGATTGCTGCAAGACTTCGAGCCCGCGCCAAAGCTCGCATCACTGGTCTATCCCGCGAGCCGGGCGATGCCTCGGCGCGTGCGCGTCTTCATCGACTTCCTGCTGTCGAACGAGCAGCAACTCGCAGGCGTGACACGCCCCGAAGCAGCAAGATGAAGTAATTGCGTGGGGAGGCCAGAAAGTGAAAAGCCCTTGCAACTCATTGAGCTGCAAGGGCTTCTGACTGGCGGAGTGGACGGGACTCGAACCCGCGACCCCCGGCGTGACAGGCCGGTATTCTAACCAACTGAACTACCACTCCTGGTAGACAACGTTCGCTCGTTTGACGGAGCCAAGTGTTGCCACTTGTGCCTGCTTCACCGAAGTGAAACTGGCGACCCTACGGGGATTCGAACCCCGGTAGCCACCGTGAAAGGGTGGTGTCCTAGGCCTCTAGACGATAGGGTCAAAACCTTGGACGTGCTGCGATCAGCACTTCATACCTTCTCGACACTTTGATGGTGGAGGTAAACGGGATCGAACCGATGACCTCTTGCATGCCATGCAAGCGCTCTCCCAGCTGAGCTATACCCCCGTGTGGGTGTCGAGCCTCGAATTATAGCCCGATTTTTCAGGCCTTTTTCAATCGCTCGATAACTTTTTCGCGGGAAAAAATTTCGAGCACTGAATCGAGGGACGGTGTCTGCGATGTTCCCATCACAAGCACTCGTACTGGCATCGCTAACACCGGCATTTTCAATGCATGTGTCGCGAGAACTTCTTTGATGATAACTGCGATCGAGGCCTTATCCCAGGCAGCCGTCGTCAATTTTTCTGCGAGCGTTGCGATCGCTGGCTTCACTGCATCAGTGATGTGCTGCGCACGATCGGCATCGCTCACGTTGATGTCCGCATAGAACGCCGCAGCCCAGTCGGCCAATGCCACCGTGGTGTCGCAACGGTCCTTGAACAGCGCGCAGATCGCAGGCAAACGCTCGTCGGCCGCGACGCCACGCTTTTGCAACTGTGCTGCAACAAGCGGGGCGAGCTCTTCACCGCTCTTCGCCTTGATGTACTGCGCATTGACCCATGCGAGCTTGGCTGCATCCCACTGCGCGGGGCTCTTCGACAGGTGCGAACCGTCGAACCAGCTCACCATCTGCTCGCGCGTGAAGAGCTCGTCGTCGCCGTGGCTCCAGCCGAGGCGCGCGAGGTAGTTGAGCATCGCTTCGGGCAGGTAGCCGTTGTCTTCATAGGCCGTGACGCTCACGGCGCCGCGGCGCTTCGACAGCTTCTGTCCGTCGTCGCCGAGGATCACGGGCACATGGCCGAACTCGGGCAGCGGTGCGCCGAGCGCACGGAAGATGTTGATCTGCCACGGCGTGTTGTTGATGTGCTCGTCGCCACGGAACACGTGCGTGATGTTCATGTCCCAGTCGTCGACC
>Ga0163161_10003903_pt1 | contig 10455 bp, 8 predicted proteins | sample S45metaG_FD_129847 | JGI IMG/M metagenome (GOLD analysis project Ga0163161, IMG submission 129847) | Switchgrass rhizosphere microbial communities from Kellogg Biological Station, Michigan, USA - S4-5 metaG | ecosystem: Host-associated > Plants > Roots > Rhizosphere > Soil | place: USA: Michigan... | reverse complement strand
CCCGTTCTATTTCTGGGTTTTGCATCCACGATTGTTCCATTTGCCTTTGCAATAGCTGGTTTGTGGACAAAAAAAACCGGCGACTGGACAAAACCTGCACTTCCGTGGGCATTGTTTTCTGCAGCTGTACTCGGTACAGGTATTATGATGGGTGGACGCTGGGCTTATGAATCACTCAACTTTGGTGGTTACTGGGCATGGGACCCCGTGGAAAATGCTTCAATGGTGCCGTGGCTAACATTGATCGGTGGCATTCACACATTGCTTATTTATAAACACACAGGTCATTCATTAAGAGCAACCCATTTTTTATTTCTCATCACCTTTAACCTGGTTCTTTATTCAACCTTTCTCACACGCAGTGGGGTCTTAGGCGACACTTCGGTTCACGCATTCACCGACCTCGGAATGAATTTTCAGTTGCTTGCATTTTTATTTGTGTTCCTGATCCCATCATTTGTTTTTTATGCTATCCGGTACAAGTCGATCCCACATATTGTAAAAGAAGAACAAACATCATCACGTGAGTTCTGGATGTTCATTGGTTCGCTGATATTTTTCCTAACCGCATTATTTATTACGATCGCTACATCGCTGCCTGTGATCAACAAGATCTTCGGAAGCAACTTTACCATGGGTGAAGACGCCGTGTTCTCCTACAACCGTGTTATTATTTTCGTGGCGATCATTATTGGAATTCTTACTGCCGTTATCCAATATTTAAAATACAAACAAACAGATCTCAAATTTTTCCGGAAGAAGATCATTGCACCCACGATCATTTCTTTGATCATTTCAACATTGGCGCTTGCTTTTGGTAATATCAATTACCAGGAACATGGTCTCGGATTTTTAGGCGCTATCTGGTTTGCAATGGTGTGCAGTATCTACGCGATCATTGCGAACGTATCCTATGTCTGGATCGGAATGAAAGGCAAGCTTAAACTTTCGGGCGGTTCCATTTCGCATCTCGGTTTTGGATTGATGCTCGCTGGTATTTTAATTTCTTCTTCGAAAAAGGAGGTGATGTCATGGAACACAAGTGGGATCTTTGTTCAACTCGGTGAAAAAAATAAGATCACCGGTGAGCCGGGTGAAAATCTTACGTTGGTAAAAGGTTTACCCACTACTATGGGTAATTATAATGTAACCTATGAAAGCGATTCCGTGCATCCTGAAAAGCCTCTTTGGTATTATAAAATTCATTTTAAAAACAAAACAGGCAATGAGCAGTTTACCTTAGTGCCAAATGCATTTGTAAACTACAAAGGCAACCAGGGCCTGATGGCAAATCCCGCGGCCAGGCATTACTGGGATCATGATATTTTTACCTACATCACTTCCCTCCCCGACCCTGAAAAAAATAAAGACACGGCTACATTCAAACCACAAAGTTTAAAAAAAGGTGACACCGCTTTTTATTCAAATGGCTATTACATATTGGAAGATCTGACCTCACAAACCAATATTCCTGCCGGTGGACTAGCACCCGATGATAAAGTATTCACAGCAACGATCAAAGTGTTCTCAAAGAATAATACTTCATACATTTCAAAGCCATTCCTGATCAATAAGGGCGGTAGCCTCTACCCCATCCAGGATACAGTCACTTCAGAAAACCTCATTTTTCAATTGACTAAGGCCGATAATAATGCAGCTGAGTTAGGAGTCAGGGAATCGAACTCCATTATGCAATACATTACCCTTAAGGCGTATAAATTTCCTTTTATTAATCTTCTTTGGGCAGGTGTCCTTATTATGGTGACGGGCATCACTGTCAGCATTGTCAGGCGGGTTCAGTTAAACAGGTCTGCCAGGGAGATCGAAAATTTAACTTTGTAAAACAGCAGCGGCAGGGTTACTTTCTTTGTCTGTTAGTATAAATTGCAGGGCATATTTTGTAAATTTAAATAATGAATTTTTGCAGAAAATATTGCAGATTCCCTGTTATCCCGGCCCTATTCCTGTTTTTCAGTTTTTATTCAAAAGCCCAAACAGAACCCAAAGCCAGCAAGTGGGGGCCGAATGATACTTTAATAGTACCCGCCATCATTTATGAAGGTGAAAGTTTGCCTTATAAAGAGATGGAAATGGTTTGGGTTTCTAATCTGCCACCTGATAAACTAGCTAAATTCATTGAAGAATGGAGCCGGCTGCGAAATGCTGTTTATGTCACCTATCCTTATGCAAGGATCGCGGGTGCGACGATCAATGACATGAATGTGCATCTTGCCGATGTGAATACAAAAAGGAAAAGGAAAGAATATCTCAAATCAAGGGAAAAAGAACTCAGGGCACAGTTTACAGAACCGATGGAAAACCTTTCAGTTTACCAGGGAAAAATTTTAATGAAACTCATTAACCGGCAAACAGGAAATAATTGCTATGATATCATTAAAGAATACAAAAACGGTGTTACCGCGAGACTATATCAAACTGTCGCATTCTTTTTTGGCAGCAGTTTAAAACAGGATTGGGATATGAAGGATAAAACCGACCGCCAGATTGAAAATATCGTCAGAGAAATTGATGGCATTTGGTACAACAATCCATATAAACCAGGACTTCCCGCCTCAAAATAGTTTAACTTTTCTGGTCTATTGTTTATCATTCTTCTATTCGTAATTTCTACTAATTTTATTCATCTCAACTAAACGTCAAACCATAACTAATGAAACTAGACCTTCTTGCAATAGGCGTCCACCCCGATGATGTGGAGCTCGGCTGTTCGGGTGTTATACTCAATGAAATTCAAAGAGGGAAAAAAGTAGGTGTCGTTGATCTTACGCAGGGTGAATTGGGTACCAGGGGAAGTGTTGAATCCCGTTATCGAGAATCGGCAAATGCTGCTGCAATTATGGGTGTTCATGTAAGGGAAAATTTAAAAATGCGTGATGGGTTTTTTAAGAATGACGAAGAGCACCAGTTAAAATTGATACAAACCATCCGCAAATACCAGCCGGAAGTTGTAATCGGGAACATTTTGCATGACCGTCATCCTGACCATGGCCGTGCAGGACAAATGATCAGCGATTGTAGTTTCTTATCAGGCCTTACAAAGATCGTTACACGTGATGAGCATGGCAATTTGCAACAGAGATGGCGTCCTAAATATGTCTTACATTATATGCAGGACTGGTATCATGAACCCGATATATTGATCGACATCTCAGACGTGTTTGACCAGAGAATGGAGGCCATTGAAGCCTATAAAACTCAGTTCCACACTTCTGTCAATAGCGATGAGGGTCCCCAAACCTATATCTCCACCCCTGACTTTTTGGACAGTATTATAGCCCGCGCCAGGATGTTTGGAAAGCGTATCGGAGTAAAATATGCCGAAGGATTTGTGTGTGAAAAAAAGATAGGCATAAGAAACCTTGATGCATTGATTCTCAATGAAACATAAGGCCTATTCAACTTTTTATTCCCGGTTGACTTTTATCAAGAGATTGCAACTCGTTGCTTATAATACCGTTTTACTTAACTACCATTCTTACTGTATAAACTTTATCTTTCTTAAGGCTTGCTTTTAATACAATTTATCTTTTTCTTTACCGTTAGTTATACTGAAATCTGATACTTCTGAGAAAAAACCACCGTCACTATGAATAAACCATTCTACAATGATCAGCATGCCATTGCTGAACAATTTATCTTCCTTGATACGCACATTTGCCAGATGGCGCAGTTAGCACATCAAAAGATCAATACCCTTAAATTATCCTATGTTCATGCAGCATACTGCAATAGCCGCAACGAGCTGTATGCACTTGTAAAGAGAACTCTGCTTACTTATGTAAGCAATGATTTTGTTCTGGACCAGGAAAAATTCTTTGATACTTACTGCGAAAACTAGTAATAAAGAAACGGCACGAACCAGCCGTCAATTTATTCGGAAAACAAGCTATCATCCTCTTTTCCATTTTCCAGCAAATTCAGATCCACAGCATCCATTCCAGCGATTCCTTCAATGGAACCACGGATATGCGCTGCACTTAATAAAACCTTTTCGAGCTGTTTTTCCCTTGTCTTCCATAATCTTTCCATGGCATCTCTTTCTCTTTGTATAGAAAGTTTCATAGCCAAAAATCCTTCGCGGATCGCTTTCCATTGCTCTGCAAACTCACTGCTGGTAAAATATCCATAAAGCAAATGCATTTTGTCACCTTTGTTTTCATTGCTTTTTACCGTATTAAACACTCTAATCACTCCCTCCCTCAATACACTTGCTAATGCCTTTACTTCTGAAAAATCACAGATCCAAACTCCATCTTTGATCCCAAAACAATCCATCTCCCTTGGCATGACCCTGGTGACGAGCACTGCAATCTCTGCCCCCTGGCTTCGCATATCGGCCTTTAGCTTTTCGATCCACTCATTAGCAAAAGCATTTGTTCTTTTACTTTCATAAATGATCTTACCACATTCCTGTCCGAAATTGCTCCGTACAATTTGAATACAATCAGCGCCACGAACTCCTTTACCTACTTCAAGGACAAGATCAAAAGGAAAAGTCGACTGAAGCATTTCCTGCAACGCCAATTCCTGTACTTCTCCCTGCAATTGCATTGAGCCCTGCTCTGCCTTCCTCCTCATTTCTTCAGCCAGCTTTCTTTGTGCTTCCAGTTTCTCCTCCATTTCCTTCATCCGTAACCGGTATTCCGTTTCAATGGTTGCTATTCTTTGCTCCTCCAGTTTCCTGATCTCGACCGACAATCTTTCTCTCTCGAGTTGCAATTTTTTTTGTACCGAAAGCTCAAGTTCTGCCTCGCGGTTCTTTAATTCCTGTTCTTTCTTAAAAAGTTCAAGCTGCTGCTGCCGGGCCTCTTTTAATTTTTCTTCATTGTCTTTATTGGTTTGTGAAAGTAAACGAAGCTGGCCTTCATAGTCCGAAGAAATTGACCTGCGAATATTTTCTTCAAGATGTTGTTGCATCCGTTTTCTTTCTTCTTCCATCTTTATCTGGTATTCTTCATCTTTTCTTTTTTGCCATTCGGTTGCTTTCTGGTTTAGTTCCTTTTTTATTTGTTCGCGGATCGATTCGTTTGGCTCAAATTCATTCCCACACTTTGGACATTTTATCGTGGTTGGCATTTGCTAATAATTTTGGTAAATTTAGTAAAGGTTTAGCAAAAAAATTTTGCTTTCAGATTAATATTTTTTACTCATCTCGTGTTTTGAAAAAAATTAAATCAAAGCACCTATTAAGATTTCTACCGGGTGTAAAGCTTTCGCTTTTGTTCCATCTTTGATCTGGTGACGGCAACTTGTGCCTGCCGCAGCAATGATCGTATCCCCTGATCTATTTCGAACTGCCGGAAATAAAACCAGCTCTCCTATTGCCATTGACAGATCATAATGTTCTTTTTCATAACCAAAAGAACCAGCCATACCGCAACATCCGGAAGGGATCACTTCAACCGAATAGTTTTCGGGCAACGACAACATTTTTACTGATGGGGCAACAGATGACAAAGCTTTCTGCTGACAATGCCCATGGAGTTTTATTGATCTTTTTTCTCTGGTGAATTGCTCTTTTTTGATATTTCCATTGTCAATTTCACGGGCAATAAATTCCTCAATAGTAAAAACATTTTTTGCCAGTTGTTTTGCAGCTTCGAACTGGTCATCATCGGCAAGATCAATATATTCATCACGGAATGTAAGAATGGCCGAAGGTTCGATCCCTATCAATGGAGCTTCGGCGTTTACCAGTGGGCTTAACAAAGCAATATTTCTATTAGCGATCTTTTTTGCCTCCCTCAATAATCCTTTCGACAACCATGCGCGACCACTTTCTTCATGCTCTGGTATAATTACCTCATAGCCCAATTTTTCTAGCAACAGAATAGCTTTGATCCCAATTTCTGTATCATTGTAATTCGTGAACTCATCGCAGAACAAATAAAGTTTGAGGTTCGGGATTTGAGGTTTGAAATCTGAGATTTGAGATTTGACTTCTATATTCTTTCTTCTACCTTCTACATACCTGCGATACCATTTCTTCAACGTCGTCGTATGCATCGTCGGCATTGAACGCTTTGTTGCAAACCCGGAAAACTTTTTTACCAGGTTGCTGATCCCGGGTGCTGTCATCATGAAATTATACATGCCCGGGGAAATGGCTCCAAGCTTTGATGACTTATTAAAACTGGCGATCAGTTTTGAACGAAAGGGAACACCATTTGCATCATAGTAATGCTGCAGAAATTCTGCTTTTAATTTTGCCACATCTACATTTGAGGGACATTCAGATTTACAACCTTTGCAGCTCAAACAAAGGTCCATCACTTCATAGATCTCTTTGCTGTCAAAGCGATTTATTTTTTCAGAATTGGTTAAAAACTCGCGAAGTATATTGGCTCTTGCTCTTGTTGTATCCCTTTCATTTTTTGTTGCCATGAATGAAGGACACATTGTACCGCCCGACAAATGCGTCTTGCGACAATCGCCTGAACCATTGCATTGCTCGGCATGCTGTAAAATATCCTGGTTATAAAAACGAAAGATAGTTTTGAACGGCGGTGTTTTTTGTCCCGGTGTGTACCGCAACATCGTATTCATCGACGGTGTATCGACGATCTTATGCGGGTTGAAAATATTTTCAGGATCCCAGGTTCGCTTAATGACCCTGAAAAGTTCATAGTTTTTCTCACCCACCATTTGTTTGATAAATTCACCGCGCAGCCTCCCGTCACCGTGCTCACCACTCAATGAGCCACTGTATTTTTTTACGAGTGAGGCAATTTCCTCCGCAATAGTTCTGAATAATCGATTTCCTTCCTTCGTTTTTAAATTAATGATAGGACGTAAATGCAATTCACCTGAGCCTGCGTGCGCATAGTGAACAGAATACAAACCATGCTTTTTGAGGATATCATTGAAATCCCGGATGTAGGCGGGCAGGTCATATACATCAACCGCGGTATCTTCAATCACAGGCACAGCTTTATCATCACCCGGTAAATTTCCCAGTAATCCCAAACCTGCTTTACGCAGCGTCCATATTTTTTTTGAGTCATCTCCGAACAACAATGGGAAATGATAACCTAATCCTGCAGCCCGCAAGTCCGCTTCAACCCTTTTTGCCAGTTCAATGATCTCTTCCCGATTTGTTTTTGAAAACTCGATCACAAGGATAGCTCCAGGATCACCCTGTACAAAAAACCGGTTCTTTTGCTGTTCAATATTATTCTTTGTACACTCAAGAATATATTGATCGATCAGCTCACTCGCACTGGGTTTATACTGCAATGCAATGATATTGGCTCGCAATGCTTCATCGATGCTGTTGAAATGTACACAGAGCAACCCGGTCTCTTTTGGTGGCAGCGGAACAACATTCAGTTTGATCTCAGTAATGAATACAAGAGTTCCCTCCGAACCCGCGATAAGTTTGCAATAATTAAAATCTTCACCACCAGCAGTGAATGGTGCAGAGTCCAGTAATATATCGACTGCATAGCCCGTGTTCCTTCTTTCAACCGATCTTTTTGGAAATTCTTTTTTTATCTCTACCTGGTTGTCGTAGTTGCTCAATAAACTCCGGGCGGTTTTATAAATATTTCCTTCAAGACCATTGCTCTCACATTTTTTATGAAAATCATCAAGGCCCAATGCTTTGAATTCTGTCTCTGTACCGTCACTCAACAATACTTTTACTTCCAATAAATGTTCCCTTGTGCTTCGGTAAACAACCGAATTCGAACCACAGGAATTGTTTCCAACCATCCCTCCTATCATCGCCCGGTTGGCTGTTGAAGTCTCGGGTCCAAAAAATAGGCCGTGCGGTTTTAAGAACATATTCAGTTCATCACGAATGACCCCCGGTTGTACTCTCACCCAACCTTCTTCCTTATTTAATTCAAGGATCTTTGTAAAGTATTTTGATACATCCACAATAATTCCATTTCCCACAACCTGTCCTGCAAGCGAAGTGCCGGCGGTTCTTGGTACCAGTGACGTTTTTTCTCTCCGTGCAAAAGCGATCAGTTTCTTTATGTCATCAATTGTTTTGGGGACAGCAACAGCAAGCGGCATCTCGCGATAAGCCGACGCATCGGTAGCATACAGGACCCGCATCGTTGAGTCATCATAAAATTCCCCTTCTAATTGAGTTGCCAGGTGATGCAGTTTCTCACTCGCGATCAATGTCCTTTTGTCCATAGATGGTCAAAAATAATCCCTTTAAAGCAGCTACAGAATGATTGGTCAAGATGTTCTTCCCTTTCTGCGAAATTGTTTATAAAATGAGGATTTTTCAGGATGGCTGATTTATTTTTTTATAGATGTGCCAGCAGGAAAAAATATCTTCCGAAGCAATTCCCAGGGATTTAAAGAGTGTGATCTCGTCTTTATCTTCTCTTCCCTTTTTTGCTCCCAATAATACTTCTCCCAGGTCTCCCCGGATATGGTCGTCAGTGATCGCTCCTTCTTTTTTAGGAATAAGAAAATCTCCTGCCTCATTTAACATCGACTCATAGCAGTCGGTATACAATTTTGATTTAACCACAGTGTTCGTGTCAAGTTCCCTGGTTGCTGGTGTACTTGAACCGACGGCATTAATATGCATTCCTTTGTTTATCCAGTCTCCTGATACTACCGGTTGGGGTGAAGATGTTACGGTGCAAATGATATCTGCGTCTCTCACAGCTTCCTCAGCATTCTTATATACGATGATCGGAATATTGTACCGTCCCGAAATTTTATTTACAAGGCTGGTCGCATTTTTTTCATTCCTGCTCCAGATATTTATTTGCCGGATCATTCTCACCAGCAATATTGATTCAATATGTCTTTCTGCCTGTTCTCCTGAACCAATGATCGAAAGTAATCCCGAATCTTCTCTCGAAAGCAGCTTTGTTGCCAAAGCACTTGCAGCGGCTGTACGAATGGCTGTTATTTCTGAAGCGTCGAAGATCATGAGCGGTTGTCCATTGTTTGCGTCAAACAGGATCACAACTCCCTGGTGTGATGGATAGCCCTTGTCCCTGTTACCATGAAATACACTGATCAGCTTTATACCCATTACGTCTGCAGTTTTATCGTAGCCAGGCATCATCCCCAATAATCCTTTTCTGCCAGGAAGCCACATTAAAGAACGCAAAGGTTGAGCAGCTTCTCCAGTCGCTAAAGAGCGAAACATTTTTTCCATTACTAAAATGCATTCCTGCATTGTTAGCAATGAAGCAATCCTTTCTTTATCGATAAATGGTAAATCCATAGTCTACTTGTGGTCCACGGTATGACTTGAAACCAGGGTTGCACGCAAAGGCGCAAAGTAGTGCAAAGCATATTAGGCCTTAGCGGCTTTGCAAACCTGGCGTCCCTGCGTGAAATAAAAATAAAATTAGCTGATTAACTGTAAGAAGTTATGATGGAAAAAGATTCAAAAGGAAATCCCTTTTGGCTTGTAGTTACAAATTTAGCTTAGCCACACTTTGCTCAACTATTTGCTCAAGGCGCTTTGAAGGTTCATCTTCCGATTTCACAAGGTCAGCAAGTGTGATTTTATCCAGCAACTGATCCATTGTATACTGTATCATTTTCCAAAGGGAACGCGAAGAACAATCGACTGAATTCACGCATAAATTCAACATCCCCGCATGTGAACCACAAAACTTTTTATCATATAAAGCACCGCCCAAACTTTTCAGTACATCGTTGATTATTATTTCTTTAGCCGGTTTTGCTAAAATATAACCTCCTTTATAGCCAGGAGTACTATTAATGAACCCTTCCATTCTCAAAATGCGGGTAAGCTTTGCCACATAGTGCGGGCCGATGCCTTCCGCTTCGCTTAGTTGCGGAATGCTCATGCCTTCTGCATCTCTGCAGCCTGCAATACGCAGCAATATTCTCAATCCATATTCTTCCTGGGCGGTTATTTTCATATAGAAGTTATTCGTTTAAAGACTCCATGCTCACATGATATCTTCTTACCAAATAATTTTTTAAGTTGTTCAACTCTTCCTCCGAATATTTTTTATTGCAAACCTTATCATATGCTTCTGCCAGTTCCTGCGCGATCTGTCCCGCACTTTTTCCTTCGATCTGGTAACGCTGGTGGATATGCACCAGTTCTCCATTTTTAAATAGAGCGATGTTGGGAGAAGAAGGAGTCAAGCCCAACAAATATTTCGCACGGAAATGATCAACGGCGTCTTTTTCCATTCCGGCAAACACCGTGTAGTATTCATCGGGAACTGCATCATTTAACAGGGAAAAAATAGCTCCTGGTCTTGCGCCCCGTGCTGCGCAACCACAGACAGAATTTAATACAACGAGACGGACCTTATCATCCTGTTTATTCAATGCTACGTCCACATCTGCCGGAGTCAGCATTTCTTTAAAATTTATTTCTGTCAGCTCGTCTCTGAACGGCTGAGCTACTTCAGCAGCATAAGTTGGTGCTGAAGTATTCATTAAACTTTTTAAACTTATTTGTGCCAT
>Ga0163161_10003901_pt1 | contig 10456 bp, 8 predicted proteins | sample S45metaG_FD_129847 | JGI IMG/M metagenome (GOLD analysis project Ga0163161, IMG submission 129847) | Switchgrass rhizosphere microbial communities from Kellogg Biological Station, Michigan, USA - S4-5 metaG | ecosystem: Host-associated > Plants > Roots > Rhizosphere > Soil | place: USA: Michigan... | reverse complement strand
CTCCAGGGTTTCCAGAACGTCGATCATCTCGCGGTTCAGGGTCGGGCTCATGGCGTTGCGTTTTTCCGGGCGGTTGAGGATGACCCACGCGATGCCTTCCTCGATTTCCACTTTGACGGTTGTCCAGCGACCTTCGTAATTGCTCATGGCGATACTCTCTTGTTCTTGGCTTGACGATGGGTAAAAACTAAACCGCAAATATAGTTATGTCAATTAACCATTAATAAAATTAACCGAATTGTTTTCGTGCGTGAAACGGGCGCAGCGCCCAGAAATATGCAAGAGGTCGTGGCTATCCCCGGCCAATCTCGGCAAACTAGATAGCCTTCTTAACCGCCAGCCCGAGGATTCACCCTGCAATGGCTAAATCTTCCAAGATTGCCGCCGCCCCCGAGGCCCCTGCCGACAGCGGCGAAATCCAGGCGTCGCTGGACGCCGCCCTGGACGACCTGATCGGTTACGCCATGCGCCGGGCGCAGTTGAAACTGTTCCAGAACCTGATTGGCCGGCTCTCGACCCACGACTTGCGCCCGGCGCAGTTCTCGGCCCTGGCGATCATCGACCAGAACCCCGGGCTGATGCAGGCCGACCTGGCCAAGGCGCTGGCCATCGAGCCGCCGCAAGTGGTGCCGCTGCTGAACAAACTGGAAAGCCGGGCGCTGGCGGTGCGGGTGCGCTGCAAACCGGACAAGCGCTCCTACGGGATTTTTCTCAGCAAGACCGGCGAAGCCCTGCTCAAGGAGCTGAAACTGATCGCTGCCGAGAGCGACATGGATGCCACGTCCGCCCTCGACAGCCAGGAGCGCGAAGAGCTGCTCAGGCTGCTGAAGAAGGTCTATCAGGCCTGAAACGACTTACCAGATCGGCACGGTGTAGAGCACCAGAAAGCGGGTCTGGTTTTCATCGCGAAACGCCGCGCCGGCGGGGAAGTCATTGCGATAGATCGACTTGCGCGCCATCAGCCCGACGTTCTTCAGCGGGCCACTCTGGATCACATACCCCAGTTCCATCTGGAACTCCCGCTCCTTGCGGTCGTCGGCATTCAGCGCCGCCAGTTCGATATGGTCCCCGCGCACATAACGCAACCGGCTCTTCAGGCCGGGTACCCCGGCAGCGGCAAAGTCATAGTCGTAGATCGCCTGCCAGGTCCGCTCTTTGGCATTGAGAAAGTCCGAACTCATGGTCAACTCGCTCATGCCCATCAACTCGGTGCCCGACACATAAGGCGTCGCGGTATCGCCGCTGGCGTGCATATAGCCCAGGCTCAGGCGATGGCCGCCAAAGCGATAGCCGAGCAGCGCCGAGAGGTTGCGGTTGTCCACCTTGCCGGCCTTGGCGCTGCCGTCCTCGTCACTGAAAAAACTGCGCAAGTCAGTGGTCAGTATGCCCTCGCCTACCTGAAGATTGTGCAGCAGCGCCAGGGTGTTCTGCTGATACAAGTCCGCCACTTCAGCGTGATAGGCACGCAGGCTCAGATCCTTGTTCACCTGGTAATCACCGCCGACATAGGCCATGTGCGATGAGGTGGCCGCGCCGTTGAAACGCCGGTTCGGCGAGGCAATGCTCATCGGCTGATAGTCGGTGGAGTCACGCTTGTTGATGCGGTCGATGTAGCCGGTGTTGAAGGTCAGTCCGTCGATGTCCTTCGAACTGAGCGTGGTGCCGCGAAACGTCTGCGGCAGCAGCCGTGACGGACTGGCGAAAGCGAACGGCAGGAAGATCGACACATCACCGGTCTTCACCGTGGTCTGGGCAAAGCGCATCTTGGCGGTCATGGCCAGGCGCGAATACTCGTCCGCCGCGCGCTTGTCGCTGGCGGACACCGGCAACAACTCAGTGCCGCTGCGGTCCGGCGACGAGTCCAGCTTGACCCCCATCAAGCCGCGGGCGTCGAGGCCGAAACCGACGGTACCCGGGGTAAAGCCCGACTCCACATTCATGATGAAACCCTGGGCCCATTCCCGGGCCGCGGTTTTCGCCCCGTCGTCCTTGTAGTCCCGATCCAGGTAGTAATTGCGCAGGGTCAAGGTGCCGTGGCTGTCATCGATGAAGCCTTCGGCCAGCGCCGGAGTGGCAATCACACTCAAGCCCAACAGGGCCAGGCGACGTGCGCGAACAGGTAAAGATGAGGTCGCCGCAAGGGCGTCCCGAGGGAGGTTTGGCATGTTCGATGTCCACTTTTTGTTGTTGTTTTTGAACGGGATCGTCGGGGTTTCCCCAAGGATCTCCGGCCAGAGAATGGAAACGCCTGAAGGTGGCGTCAACCCACAATGACCGATAAACGAACATTAATATTATTATCTATATTTTAAATTCATCCTCAACCTTATGCCATCACATTGATTTTAATGAATTTAATTGAGTTTTTAAGCAAAAAACCTTGCCTATTCATTTTTTAGTTATCTTTGTTAATCTTAATTCCAGCCTGTTATCGCCTGCTGCGAACAGGCTCGCGTTCCCCCCTCAGCCCCCAACAAAAACAATAACGAGGTTCGCCATGGACACCCCATCACGTCGCACGACGCTGACCATTGCCCTGTGTTTTATCGTTGCACTGATCGAAGGCTTCGACCTGCAAGCCGCCGGCACTGCCGCCGCGGGCCTGCGCCAGACCTTTGCCCTGGATCCGAAAATGATGGGCTGGGTATTCAGCGCCGGCATCATCGGTTTGCTGCCGGGCGCCTTCTTCGGCGGCTGGATTGCCGATCGCATCGGCCGCAAGAAAATCCTCATCAGCGCCGTGCTGCTGTTTGGCCTGTTCTCCCTCAGCACCGCCTACGTCAGCAGTTTTTCCAGCCTGCTGCTGGCGCGCTTCATGACCGGCCTGGGCCTGGGCGCCGCCCTGCCCAACCTGATTGCCTTGTGTGCCGAAGCCGTGGGTGAGCAACGTCGCGGTACTGCGATCAGCATCATGTATGCCGGCGTGCCGTTGGGCGGCGCACTGGCGGCGGTGGTCGCCATGCTCTTCACCGAGTATTGGCAGACGACCTTCATCATCGGCGGTCTCGCGCCCTTGCTGGTGGTGCCACTGATGGTCCTGCTGCTGCCCGAGTCCAGCGCCTTTCGCCAGCAACAAGGCAGCGTCAACCTGGCGCGCACTTCAACCGGCCAGGCGCTGTTCGGTGAAGATCGGGCCCGCGTCACCCTGGCGTTGTGGCTGAGCTACTTCTTTACCCTGACCGTGATGTACATGTTGCTCAACTGGCTGCCATCGCTGTTGCTGGAACAGGGGTTCAGCAAACCCCAGGCGGGTCTGGTGCAAATGCTGTTCAACATCGGCGGCGCCCTCGGTTCCCTGCTCGGCGGGCTGCTGCTGGATCGCTGCAACGGCATCAAAGTGGTGCTGTTTGTCTACGCCGGGTTGCTGGCGGCGCTGGCCGGGGTCGGCCTGTCGGTGGGCATCGTCCCCATGGCCATCGCCGGTTTTTCCGCCGGGTTGTTTGTAATGGCCGCGCAGCTGGTGCTTTACGCCCTGGCACCGCCGTCGTACCCGACCTCGGTGCGCGCCACCGGCGTCGGCGCGGCGGTGGCCATCGGTCGCCTGGGATCGGTGGCCGGGCCGTTGGCCGCCGGGCAGATTCTGGCGGCCGGGGCCGGCACCACCGGGGTGTTACTGGCGACTTCACCGGGGTTGGTGATTGCAGCACTGACCATCATCAGCGTGATTGTCCGATCGGCCCCGCAGACTATGCCCGAGCTGAGGACGGCGAACCCGGTCGCGGACAAACCCTGACCTCGCCCTCTGACAAACTGATTGAAGCCAGGTTGTTCGGCGTTGCGAACAAACGCAATGAACGCGCCGTCTGCCACAGAAACAAAAAAAGAGACCGAGGTCTCTTTTCTTGTTTTCAGCGGCCCGCTACCACACGGCGATATGGGAATCGGCTCGCGGCTCGGTGCCACCGCAAAACACACCGGTATCCAGGTAACAAACCATTTCGCTGGATGCTCCGAAGCCTTTCGTTCCCGCGAAAGAGCGCACTACAGAAATTATCGCTTTAAATGTTTTACTCGATTAAGTATTTTGCATGGATGATTGGGCGACATCCGCCCTCCCTTTTTCATAGCGACAGGGATCTCCCGTGAGCGGACTACGTGAGCGTCAGAAAGTCGAACGACGCCAAGCCATCAGCAAGGCAGCGATCGAACTGTTCGAGCGTCAGGGTTTCCAGAACACCACCATCGAACAGATCGCCAACCAGGCTGGGGTGTCGGCACCCACCGTGTTCAAGTACTTCGGTAATAAGCAGGAAATCATTCTGGAAATCCTGCATGACGCCGACCAGCGTGCACTCAAGGACACCCGCAGCCAGATCCCTGACATTGAGGATCCGGTCGACGCCATGTGTTACCTGGAACGACGACTGACCGGTTACGCCCTGGAGGTCATGCACCCCAGCCTCTGGCGTGAACTGCTGCCATTGATATTGTTTGGCGGCGACAACGGGCTGCCCGAAGGCTATCGCGCCATGAACGATGCGCTCAGGGCTGAAATCAGTGGATTGCTCAGAGAGCTGCAACAGGCTGGCAAGCTACGCGCAGACCTCAACGTCGACCTGGCCGCCTTCTTGTTGAACGACTATTCACACCTGCAGTTGTTCAGGCTGGTCAACCAGGAGCAGCCGGATGTCGAGTCCCACTCCGCTCAGGTAAGGAACATCACCGAGCTGCTCTTTTACGGCATGCGGGCCTGAGAAAACACACGGATGCAATCACCTTGCAAGGTGTTTGGCTGAACGCCAAAAACCAGAGGGCCGATTATTGAATCGAACGGCGGACCGGTATGAAAAAAGACTATTTGGGCAGTTCTACGATGGAGAGTTCTCGCCTGGTGCTAGGCGGCAATGTCTTTGGCTGGACCGTCAACGAACAAGATTCGCTGAAGCTACTCGACGCAGCGTTTGAACTCGGCATCAACACCTTTGATACCGCAGATGCCTATTCCATCTGGGCCAGCGGCAATAGCGGCGGCGAATCGGAAGCGTTCATCGGCAAATGGCTGAGTCAGAACAGCCACCGACGCAGCGAAGTGAAAATTATCACCAAGGTCGGGGCCGAACTATCGCCCCATCAGCACGGGCTCTCGAAAGGCAGAATCCTGCAAGCCGTGGATGATTCGCTGCGTCGACTGCGAACCGATTACATCGATTTTTACTTCTCCCACTACCCGGATCCCTCGACAGCACACGAAGAGACCCTGGAGGCGTATGGCGCATTGATCGCCTGCGGCAAAGTTCGCTCGATCGGCGCGTCCAACTACACCCTGGAAGATCTCCAGGCCGCCAAAACCTCTGCCGATCGCCACGCCCTGCCCCATTACAGCTGCCTTCAGGTGGAGTACAACCTCTATGATCGGCATGACTTCGAACAGCAGTTGCGCTCTTTTGCCCAGGCCGAGGGCTGCGAGGTCCTGACCTACTTCAGCCTGGCCTCGGGTTTTCTCAGCGGCAAGTACAAAGGCCTGGATGACGTGACTCACAGCGCTCGCCGCGAGGATCTGGAAAAGTACTTCGATGAGCGCGGCATGCGCATTTTGCATGTTCTGCATCAGGCGGCGCAGGAGCAGCAGGTCTCCCCTGCGCAAATCGCCCTGGCCTGGATCATGCACCAGCCAGGTATTACCTCTCCCATTGCCAGTGCCACCAACCTGGACTAACTCAATAGCCTGGCGCGTTCGATGCAGATGACGCTGGATGCTCAAACACTTGAACGGCTGAACCTCGCCAGCCTTCTCTGAGACTGGTCACGCGCACTGACCATCAGGTCCTTGCTGAGCTGACAGATCGGGCCCGGCACAAAAGTACCGGGCCACGATGATCAGCGATTGGTCTTGATGCTGGTCCAGGTGCGCGTGCGGATCCGCTCCACCGCTGCCGGCATGGGCTGCAGAGCGAACAGTGTTTTGCGCGCTTCCTCCGGCACATACATGTTGGGGTTATTACGGATGTTGGCGTTCACCAGCGCGGTGGCGTCCTTGTTCGGATTGGGGTAACCGATCTTGTTGCTGATCCGGGCAATGACGTCAGGGCGCAGGATGTAGTTGATGAACTCATAGGCCTCTTTGGTATGCGGGGCGTTGGTCGGCACCATCATCACGTCCGACCACATCGGCGCACCTTCCTTGGGTAACGCCATTTCCACCCTGACACCCTTGCCGGCGGCATCGGCCAGCTGTTTGGCCAGCGCCACGCCGCCCGACCAGCCCACGGCGACGCAGATGTCACCATTGGCGAGGTCCATGCCGTAGCGCGACGAGTTGAAATAGGTGACGTAAGGCCGAATCTTCATCATCGCCGCCTGAGCCTGCGGGTAGTCCTCGCGTTTCTGGCTGTTGGGGTCGAGGCCCTTGTAGTGCAAAGCGATGGGCATGATTTCGTTGGCTGCATCGAGGAAACCGACGCCACAACTGGCCAGCTTGGCGAGGTTCTCTTCCTTGAAGATCATGTCCCAGCTGTTCATCTGCACATTGGCGCCCAGAATCTGCTGAACCTTGTCGACGTTGTAGCCGATCAGCGTGGTGCCCCACAGGTACGGCGCAGCGTAGCGGTTGCCCGTGTCACCCACCGCTTCCAGGGATTTCATGAACTCCGGGTCCAGATGCTGCCAGTTCGGCAACTGGTTGCGGTCCAGAGGCTGGACGGCACCCGCCGCGATCAAGTGGCTCAGGTTGGCGCTGCCGGGGTAGACCACATCATAGCCAGAGTTGCCGGTGAGCAACTTGGACTCCAGGGTCTCGACGCTGTCGAACACGTCATAGACCGGACGGATCCCCGTTTCCTCCTGAAAGCTCTTGAGGATCTCCGGTGGCAGGTACTCGATCCAGTTATAGATCCGCACCGTACGCTCTTCAGCCTGGGAAACGCCCGCCGTCAGCAACGACAGCGCAACGGACAACAGGGTGTTGCGTATATTCTTGTTCATGGTGAAACACTCCTACGCGGCCGCGGCGGCTCGCGGCACTTAATAGCGGTAGGTGAAGTACAGTTCCAGCGCGCTGAATTTCTGATCATCGCCGAATACTTGCCTGGCAGCGGCCAGCGGCTTGACCCAGTTATAGGACAGCGACGTATAGAACGACGGAGTCGGCGTCCAGTCGAGGAAAACCACGCTCTCATCGGCAAAGCGCCGATCGCTGACGGATGCGCCCATGTAGTTTTTCTCGTCCAGCCAGAACTGATAGTGAATCGCGCCGAGGGTCAGGGTTGGGTTCAGGTGAGTTTTGAGTGAGAACTGCTGAACGTTTTCGTTGCTGTTGAACAACAGGTAGTTACCGACGACGTCCCCTACCAGCCAGGTGCTCCAGTCGATGAAGCCTTTGCTCAAAGGGTCCCAGGCTTTCTGGCGGTTGTCGGTGAGGTTGTCATCGCCGGAAAAGCTGGCGTAGCGATAGCCGATGACTGGTGTCAGGGGCAAGGTATTGAAGGCATAGTCCGCCTGACCATACCAAGCCTTGGCATCGTAATCGACGCCCTCGCCGCTGCCTTTCTCCAGCGCGTATTCGGCGTTGAGCGTCAGGGCGGGTACGCCCGGCACTTTGGCGTTGAGTGCCCTTACGTTGTACACCAGCATCCCGTCCCGGAATCGAGGGGCTGTGCTGCCGTTGGGGCCCAGCGCATGAACCTTCATCGCCATGGCGCCCAGTGTCACCTGGTCGTCGAGGTTGTAATCCAGGTTGGCGCCCGTCATGCGGAAGTCACCCAGATCGTCGTCGGTGCGCAAGCTGAAAGCCTGGGCCTTCACCGCGCCATGATCCCAGGCCAGGATCGCAGAATCCTTGAAGGCGGTTCTTGGGCCAAGCCAGTAGGCGCCGTCATCGAGCTGGTCAAGGTTGCCGTCCATGACGATGAAGCCAGTGCCGATCATGTAGTTCTGGCGCCCGGCAGTCAGCGTCCATTCCCCGGCGCGGATACCGCCGTAGAGTTCTTCGGCGGCCACATCACCGTCAGAGCTGCGCGTAAAACCGCCGGCATCGCCATCGCCAAAGGTTGTCGCCGCCACGAGCGAACCGCCGGCCAGCAGGCTGAAGTCAGGCTGTAGTGAATAGTCCAGCTTGATACCTGGCTTTACGTAGAACTCTTGCCAGTCGATTTTCGTGCCGTCATTTTTGCCGCTGCGCATATCGACGCGGCCGCTGCCGAAATTGACGTTACGGGTGGAAAGAGTCGCCCCACCGGCGGTGAGGTTGACCTCACCCTTGAGGTTGCCGTCCTCGAAGGTGTAGCTCGCCAGCGCGACTTGGGCGGTCAGGGGTAAGCCGACCGCTAAGAGCGTTCGAGAGAAACGCGTCATGGAAACCATATGAAGCTCCTGTGTGATTATTGTTGTTACAGGGCAGTGAAATGGCGGCGCAGAGCGCCGCCAACACCTGGCCGAGCCAGGCGGACAGGACACAAACTTCTTGTCGTTATGGGGCGTTTCAGTGAGTCAGGTGCGCGGCGATGGCACGCAGCATGCGCACGCTGTCAGCATCGAATGGGCCGACAGCCTCGGTCAGCGATGACTGCTTGACGATCACCACGCCGGACGGCTTGTCGACGAACAGGTATTGGCCATGAATGCCACCGGCCATGATCGCCTGGCTGTGGTCGTTGAAGACGTACCACTGGCTACGGTAGGAAGCGCCGGGGGTCCATTTGGAGAACTCGGAGTTCTTGGCATAGATCGCCGGATCGGCGCCGGCGAAGAGGCGTGCGATGGTCTCGGTCGACAGCAGTTGCAGGCCATCCTGGCGACCATCGTTGGCCAGCAGGCGGCCGAAACGCGCCATGTCTCGCACGGTGGCGCTGAAACCGGCACCGGCGACACTGCGCCCCCAAGGGTCGGCCATGAAGTAGCCGTCGCGCTCACACCCCAACTGGCTCCAGATGTCTTGCAGCAACTGATCGCAGGCCTTGCCCGAGGCGCGCTCCATGACCCAGGCCAGGGCTTCGGTGGTGGCAGTCACGTAATGGAAAAAGCCGCCGTGGCTGCCGCGTTTTTTCAGCGACGGCAGGTACTGATACAGCGACTCGAACTGAGCGTACTGCGCAGGTGCCGGCTGGAAACCGCAGGCGTAGCCGTACTGCGAACTCTCTGAATTAGGATCGTCATAGACCTCGCTGTAGTCGATGCCCACGGCCATGTCGAACAGCTGGCGCACCGTGGCATCGCCAAACGCGCTGCCCAACAGTTCAGGCACGTAATTCGCCGCCGGTAATTGCGGATTGAGGATGCCATCGCAGACCAGTTGCTCCCCCAGGGTGCCGATCAGCGACTTGGTCACCGAGAACATGACGTGCCGGTCCCGGGGACGCTGGCCGTTGAAGTAACGCTCGAACAGCACGGTGTCGCCCTGCATCACCAAAAAGGCGTCGGTCTGACTGGCCACCAGGTGATCGATGACACTGACGCTCAGACCACATTCACTGTCGAAGTGCAGTTCGTCCAGTGCCTGTGGTGTTTGCGTCAGCGTACTGACCGGCCCACAACCCGCCTGCACATCAATGGAGGGCCGCAGGCGCGCCAGATTGCGGAAGCCCCACTGATTGAACGGCGGGCGCATCCAGTTGTTCCACGTGACGCGGCGTTTCGGTTCGGCCGGAAAACCCTGCATCAGCAAAGGCGTCATGCGCCCGTCGAGTGACGATTCATTCGTCTCGCTGTAAAGACTGGCCAGCAACGGCACGGTGTTCTGGTTCATCGGGTTGCCCCTGAAAAATGACTCTGCGTGAGAGCAGATGCAGGGAAATAATTACCCGGTATTATTCTTTAGTCAATAAAACATTTACGCAGGTTAAAATATCCTCATCACTGTGCTTTGATGGGGGCAAACACGGCGCTCAGCGCCAGTTACTCCTGCGCCAGCCCTGCCAACGGGGATGGTGGCTGGGTGCTAAATGCCCTCGCAGAGTGCTGATACCAGGCGTAGGATCGATACGATGACTGCTAATCACGCGTCGTTGGAAGGTGACTTCCAACCAATCTGCATTCACGCGCAAACGCAAGACATAGACCGCCGCACTGTAAGGTCGCGCGCCCCTTCGCAGTACAAGGGCCGTGTTCTCACAACAACAAAAGCGAGGTGAAAGCATGTCTGGTAATCGTGGTGTCGTGTATCTCGGCGCAGGCAAGGTCGAGGTGCAGACCATCCCCTATCCAAAAATGGAAGACCCGCGCGGCAAGCGCATTGACCATGGCGTGATCCTGCGCGTGGTTTCGACCAATATCTGCGGCTCCGACCAGCATATGGTGCGTGGTCGGACCACGGCCCAGGTCGGGCTGGTGCTTGGCCATGAGATCACCGGCGAGGTGATCGAGAAGGGCCGTGACGTGGAAAACGTGCAGATCGGTGACCTGGTCTCGGTGCCGTTCAATGTCGCCTGCGGCCGTTGTCGCAGTTGCAAGGAGCAGCACACCGGCGTCTGCCTGACGGTCAACCCGGCGCGCCCCGGCGGTGCCTATGGCTATGTGGACATGG
>Ga0163161_10003900_pt1 | contig 10462 bp, 15 predicted proteins | sample S45metaG_FD_129847 | JGI IMG/M metagenome (GOLD analysis project Ga0163161, IMG submission 129847) | Switchgrass rhizosphere microbial communities from Kellogg Biological Station, Michigan, USA - S4-5 metaG | ecosystem: Host-associated > Plants > Roots > Rhizosphere > Soil | place: USA... | reverse complement strand
AGGAAGGCGTGATAGGTGCTACAGCGCTTGCCATCCAGCGTCGTGGTCTGGAAGAGCGAGACGACGCCCTCCGGTCCGCCGCGGTCTCTGCCGTTGTAGTCGCCGCGCGGAATGCCCGCGGCTTGCGCCGCCGCGACGAAGGCGCGCGCGCCGTCCAGGACCGGCGAACGCACCGACACCGCGAGCGGGCCGCCCGACCCGTGCGCGGCCTCGTCGAGGTCGATGTCGGGCGAGGCCACCAGGCCTTCGCTCTTCCTGAAATACGGCAGCACCTCGTCGTAGCTCCAGCCCTTGGCGCCGCCGGCGCCCCAGGCGTCGAAGTCGCCCGGATGGCCGCGCACGTAGGCCATGTAGTTGATGCCGGACGATCCGCCGAGCATCTTGCCGCGCGGCACCATCATGCGGCCCTCGTGCAGGCCCAGGCCGGCCTTGCCCGCGTCCGCGGTGTACATCCAGTCGACGGCCGGGTTCAGCTGCAGGGTGCCGCAGGCCGCGGGGATGCTCTCCGCCGGCGGCGGGGTGCCGCCGGCCTCCAGCAGGGCCACGGTGCAAGCCGGGTCTTCGGAGAGCCGCGACGCGAGTACCGCGCCGGACGAGCCGGCGCCGATGACGATGAAATCGACCGTGTTTGCCATGTCCTGTTCGCCCAGCAGTGGAGGGGTGGAAAGGGTCGGGGATGGGACAGGCGGATGCAAGCGGGTTTGCCCTTGCCGGCGTCGGCTGCGCGCATCGGCTAGCGCCCGGCGCCGATGGAAGCCTGCTGCAGCGAACCGTTGCGCAGATAGGCGTGCACGTCCTCATAGCCCAAAGGTCGCTTCAGCTGAACCGAAACTCGGTGGTCAGCTCTGCAAGTGGAGGAGCACCCAACGGCTGCTCCTCCGCACTTTGATCCTGGTCGTCAAGATAGTTTGACCGGAGCCTTCCGGCGTGACCGGAGCCGCCTGCTCGAACAGGCCGCGTCGATCAGCAACGCCCTGCGCCTACGAGCGCAATGACGGCTTGTGGCCGCGACCGCCTGTTCGTCAAACTCACCGAGAGCAGTCCTTGACCAACCCGGGCGTTCACGCCGCACGTCAGCTGCCAGGCACCTTCGCGGGCTGGTGCTCGCGGCCACGAAGGGGAGCGCCAGCTCGGGCACGAGGTACACAAGCCAGACTGCTCTTGGCTCGGGCAAACCCACCTTCGAGATGGAGACAAGGCGGCCGATACCAGCGAGCAGGATACGTGCGGGCTGCCGCTCAAATCATTGCAGACGGCATGCATTGACGGGTGCAGCACCCGGCGACACGTCCTTCAGGGAATCGACTGGGAATTGGCCGCATGCGGAAAATCGACCTCGCGCTGACGCACCTCGGCGTCACCGGCCAGCCACCTGCCTCCCAGCCGCGAGGCCACCATAGCGGGCTCCAGTCGCTTCAATTCCCGCAATTCGCTGGCAGCGCGCGCCAAGTCACCCGCGCCGACCAAGCAAAGCACAAGACACAGGCGCGTGCCGGCGAAGTTGGCCTCCCGCAGCGACTGCCGCGCGATGTCGATGGCGTCGTCGTAGGCCTTGGCGGAAAACTGCGCCCAGATCATGTTGTCCAGCAGATGAAACCGGGCGGGGTCGCGCGGGCTCAGGCGCAGCGCCTGCAGGCACTGGCGGAGGCCGCCGGCCGGGTCGCCGCCGAAGGATTCGCACGCGCCCAGCCGGGCCAGCGTGAAGGCATCGGCGTGCACGCTCGATCTCCGAGCGCTCGATGTGAGGCGCCATCGCGATGACGATGGCGCGGGCAGTTTCGTCCTGCAGTATTCGGTGCGGGGATGAACTCGCAGGCATGTTGTCCCAGGAGCGAGTCGTGGACGCATTGTCCTTGTACGCCAGTCTCGTGGTGATTGCACCGACGAGAGGCATGGCTACACGCTCGCGGGCTTCATGCCCGGCTACGACCGGGAGGAAGTCTCCCCGGGCGTGATCAAGCGCGTGGTCGAGGCCGCCTTCGTGAAATGCCTTGCCGGGCCCGAGGCGATGCTGGACCCGGAGATGTCGAACATGACGTCCACGGTGCGAAGGTTGTACGAGGTCATGCACGAGCCGGCGCTTGCCCCCGGCGCGACCCAAGGACGATGACCAATGGAACCACTGCCCGGTGCGCCCCAACGCTTCACGATCAGCCATGATGACGAGGCCGCCTTCAACTCGGGTGGCCTGCGCGACTACTCCTCCTATCGCGACCTCGGCGTCGCGCATGCCACCCACGGCGTGGCCGCAGCCCACGTCATCCGGATGATCGCGCCATTCAGGAGCAAGTTGAGCGAGCGCCATCACCACAACATCCAGTTCCAGATGGTCTATTGCCTGAAGGGCTGGTTCGAGACGGATTTCGACGGGCTGGGTCCGCAAAGACTCGTCGCCCGCTCGTGCTGGGTGCAGCCGCCCGGGATTCGGCACACCGTCGTCGGCTGGTCCGACGACTGCGAACTGCTGGAGATCCTGATGCCGGCGGACCATGAAACCGTCGCCGATCCCGCCTGAGGAGAAGCCGGAGGTCCACCGCAAGCACTGGTCCGATCGTCGGCTCCGCAGGGGGCGTTCAAAGACCGGATGGCGTCACGCTCGGCATCGGGCTCACGTGCCCATCCCCCGAACTCGCTCAGGTTTGCGCCCATGCGGGCTTCGATGTCGTATTGATCAACTGAGCATGGCCCGATTTCGATCGAGACGGGTACGAAGGCCGAAGCGCGGATTCGGGTCGCATGCAACGATGTCGCGGCCATCAAGTTGGCGCTCGACGCCGGTGCCAAGGAGGTCATGGTGCCCATGGTCACCACCAAGGCAGAGACAGAACAGGCCGTTGCCGCTTCGAAGTACCCGCCCGAGGGCATACGAGGCTGGGGTCCCGAAGCGCTCGTTGGATCTCAGCTGGCGACCCGGCCCACCAACTTTGAAAAAGCGAGCGGCGCAACTTCTAAAACGACGCCGCTTAGGCTGGGAAAGATTGCTACAGGGCCAGCTCTTGAGGGCACGGCTTCGACGCGGCAATAACCGCCGGGAGCGCGATCGGAACTGTCGGCCAGGAACTGCAGTGCCAGGCGTGTGGACCTCCCGGGTGCACTTGCTGCACCGGAGGCTGAAAACGTAGCACTAAGTGTGCAATTGTTCTTGTGGTTGTGGGTGTTGGTAAGTACAATGTGTTACATTGACGTCCAGCGACCTTCCCTCAGCACTGCCATGCGCAATTTCTTCCCGTCCCGCCATCGTGAACAAGCGGCAAGTCCCGTTCAGTCGAGCCGCCCCCATCTGCAGGCTACTGCGATGCCGCATTTTCAAACTCGGGCCGAATTGGATGACGGCGTCACGGTGAGCGAGCTGTCGGAGTTGGAAGCGCAGGCACTGTGCGCTCGCGAAGGCATCGCGCTTTTTTGGCCTGCCGCCTGCCGCGCGTAAATGACCTCCAAGTATTTGCATGGGCCGAGCAGCTTCGCACCGGCTTTTCAGCCGCGGTCCCCGTGGCGCGATCGACTCCCGCGTGAGTCGATGCGGTTCGCATCTGGAGCAGCCCCGGCTGGCCATAGCCCGGCGCCACTGCCCCCTTTGACGAGCGCGCAACTCCTGGAGGTGGCTGCGAAATGGCGCGCACACGCTATGGAGGGGGACCCGCGCGCCGAGATCGTGGTTCGGACCCTGGAGTGGTTGGCCGAGCACCGAGCTCCCAAGCCCAAGAAGACACGACTTCAACGAGTCGGTGAGCGTATCTCCGGGTGGGTGCGGCTGTAGCTCGTGAGGGCGGCGGGGGAGAACCTGCGAATGCCCGATTGTTGGCAACCTGAGGGTCATGAAGACTGGCGAGAGACTGAGGGCTTGGGCACGCCGCATCAAACGCGATAGCGTCACACTGTGTTTGCCGTCAAAGAACCTGCGACTCCGTGGCATGCCAAGGCCTTCGGCGCGGATGTGGACGATGTCCTGCTTCTGACGGCGCTCATGTGGCTTGCCGTGAAGCGCCTGCCTGCACGGCTGCTGGCCGACGGCCGCATTCAGGCTGATGCTTGGTTGCAGGTCCAGGGCCGCAAGACGCAGCGGCGCATGGTCTCAGCCGCCATCGGCACCGTGTTCGTACAGGACTCGGCCGATGCAGCGCGCGCGCAATGGAGGTCGGTCGCCGACCAGCTCCGCGACAGTTCTCCAAGCTCGGCACCCTCATGGACGACGGGAAGAACGACGTCCTGGCCTTCATGACGAAACGTCGTCGGCATCTTCCCCAACGACGCCTCGATCACGCGACTCGTCGGCGCCATGATGCTCGAGCAGAACGACGAGTGGTCGCTCAACCGGCGGTACGCGAGGCGTGGACGCGGCTCGGGAACAAGAAATCCTCGGACCTCAGCCCTGATTGCTTGATCCACTTCTGCACCGCTTCGCGCGTCACCGGTGTGATCTCGAACTGCACAGGACGCTGGGTCTTGTGTACGGCCAGAACCCGACCGTCGGTCGCAGACGTCGGGAAGAGTTAGAACGAAGAGGTTCCAGTGATGAAATGCCCAAGCTGTGGGAAGTCCGTTTCTTTGAACAGGCTGCGCGAATCTTTTGCGCGCCCGCATTGTGGGGTGCAACTGAAGGGACGAACGAACCTGGCGATGTTGGTGACGATGTGCTGCGGACCCGCTCCTCGGCTGCTTGCGGAAGTCCTCTACTTCGGTTTTCGCTCACCCCTTGTTTCCGTTCTGCTGCTGGGCCTTTCTCATTGGCTGGTGTGGACAGTTGTGCTCAAGGGTGCGCTTCAGAAGGACGAGGCAAACCAGCAGCCCTGGCCGCCCGTATTCGGCAAGGACCGGCCCTTCACCCATGCCGCCCAGTTCGCAGACACGCTAGGGTCGGCGACGTCGCCGCCCGGTAACAATCAGGCCACGCCTGCATGCTCGTAGTCACCCAGCACAAACTAAATGTCGAGAGAGCCGTATGTGATCGTCTACCGGACGCCGGATGCCCTTGAAACTTGGGTGCGCCTCGTTTGCGGCGGGCTGCTTGGGCTCATCGTCGCCGTCTGCGTGTGCGTCAAGCTCCGGCCATTGGGCACAGTGACCGTGGCCACGCCTCCAGACTGCCCCCCTCATGAACTCGGTGACACTGCCCAAACTCGCGCTTGCGATTTGCCGGGTCCTATCCTGTGGCTAAGCCGTTTCGACCGGCTGGACAGACAAGGACGTGTTGACGAGAATTGAAATGCGCCGCGCTATCGCAACCTGGTGGAATTCCTCTCAGGAGATCGACATGGATCAAGCCGCTTTGAGCTCCGTCGAACAGTGGCCACATCGCCTCGAGAGAGCGGGCGTAGGGGCCGCGGTCCTGCTCGTGGCGCTTTCGCTAGTTCCCTCCGCTGGCGTCCAAGCTCAGGTCTATACGGTGCTTGATACTGCGGGTGCCGCAACACCTGCCACCACGTTCAGCGTCGCCGGTTCCGCGGGGCAGGTGCTAGGCAGTGCCCAGTTTGTCGGACCGCAGTTCACGCTGACACGGAGATCGGTCCTGACGAAGATCGAGGCCTTGGTCAATAACTGCTCCGTGATCGTTGCGGGAGTTCCCCAGTGCCCGAATACACTGCCATTCGTCGTGCAGATTCGTCGCTCGATCAACGGCGTACCGGATCCACGCCTGCTGATCGCCGCCACCCCGCTGACACATGACAACGATCCGCTGACAGTGTCCATGGAAAGCGCTGCGTTGGACGACGTCCCGCTGGAGCCGGGAACGTATTTTGCGCTCTTCGCCCCCCAGCAGGAGTCGGACTCCGGCTTTCTTCTGTCCAACGCGAATGGGGGCGCATATCAGGCCGGTATAACGACTATCGGTGTCGTCACTTCTTCTGGGAGTTTTGCCGATACAAATTTCGTGGCCGTGCGGATTGCGGCCAAAGTCGTTCATCGCCCGTGAGCACGCAATCGCGATCACGAAGGTCGCTGACGAGGGCGCAGCCTCATCTGGGACGAATCGATGCCTCGTGGCAGAGCTGGGTAGTGGATCAGCGACTGCGCGGCGGCATTCGTGCGGTCCCCTTCCCAGCGTGGGGCGAGTCCCCAGAGCGCTACGACGACCCTGGAAATGCGACGGTCGCAATCTCGACCCCGAGGAACGGGCCATGCCCGACCCCGCCGGCGTTGCCCAAATCAAATGCCAAGACCTCCTGGCCGCCCTGGCGGTCTTCCTGATAGTGGTGGCGGCGACCTTTACGGTGGTCCTTCCCTTGGCCATGCTGGGCCGGCTATTGCAGTTGGCGGGCCGCCCTTTTGATGGCGGTTCTAGGCGCCGTGCTCGTCGTGGCCACCAACCTGCTGGGCGGATGATGAAGATGCGCGCCAACTGGCAGTTGGCTTCGGCACCCTCGCCGCGGCCGACGGTGTCGCGCCTGTGCCGCACGTTGGTCGAGATGGGCTACCTGGACCGGGACGAGCGCATCGACCGCTAGCGAATCACGAGCTTCTCCCACCAATTGGGGCTCGTTCACGTTGATCGAGAGGACGGATTCTTCTCAACGGGCCGCCGTGTCACGAAACAGATGCGTGATGACCCCCTGCGGCAGGTTGTAGGCTTCGATCGCGGCCAGCCGTTGAAGCTTCGGAACCAAGCCCCAATGGCCGCCGATCGCACGCCGGACTAGTCCAGCATGCGCCAGGTGATTGAGTCCGCGGTCGTTGCCGTGGCCTTGGCCAGCGGCGAACAACAGGGTGAGGTCGCGCAACTTCTCCCTCGAGCTGTCGTCCTTGCTCGACTCGTCAAGGTAGCGTGCCTCCAGAGCGCATGCGACTTCCTCGGCAAAGCCGATGCCAACGAAGCCGCCGGTGGCCACCGTATTGCCCGGCCGGATGAGGCGTACAGCTTGCGCGGCGCTGACGATCTTGCCCAGGCTGGCAGATCGCAAGGCACCGGCGGGCCGATTTTGTACATTCAGGATCGGCGCTCCGTGAAGATGCTTGAATCAGCGAATGGAAAGCACGTCAATGAGATAGGCAGTGGCGCTACCGACGTTTGCCGACATCACACTGCAGATTCGACCCTCGTCGAAGGCGTCATGTGCCGCCGCGACACTGTCGAACCAAAGGGCAAGGAAGCCATCCGGTGGCGACGGCTCAGACCAGAGCCGCTCCCGGCGCGCCGTGGACGCCGTCCAGTTCAGCTCGAGACGCAGGTTTGCCTCGCGAGCGTATCGTGTGACTGCAATGCCCAATGTCTCTCTTGAAGAGTTGCCCAACAGGAACGGAACCATCACCTTAACTGGGTTCGTCCTGCTGGCTTCGTCGCCCTCGGTGTCGACGATGCAGAGGGTCCAACCCTTCAAGAAGACAGGTTCGTCCGAAGGTATGTGACGCCGGCCGACGGTCGAAGCTTGGGCATCGCGCATGGCATCTTCGTCCCGAAAGTAGAGCTCCACGATGCCGTCGATGCAAAAACGCGGAGCGCCGTCCGTGGTCCAGAGAACCTTGTCGACGCGGTTGTGCGTGTACTTCGAGATGCCATCCATACCAAGCGCCAGGGCGGCATGGGGACCCGCCCAGTAGCTCCTGAAGTCAGACGTCGACAGACCTTCCCTCTTCGCCAGCAGCGTCATGCGCTTCATCATTTCCATCGCCCTGTACTTCAAACGACCCGACGCTCAGCGACAAGGAAGGCGGTGATGTCTCCGAGAAAGGTTTTCGCGTGCGCCATCGTGGTCTGGCCGGCAGCCGAGCCGAACGCATCCTGGAGGGTCTGCTCATCCTTGAACCACAACTCGACGATTCCGTCGATGGGCAAAGTGTCGTAGTCACAAGGCTTGCCCTTCTCGCGCTCCCGGACGACCACGACGTTCTGCCGATAGGCGCTCACGCCTGGCATCTTTCGCACAAAGTCACCATGGATCCGCCACTCGCGACGGAAGTCTTCCTCGCTCATGGCGGGCAATCGTCTGATCACGGACATGCGCTTCAACAGATTGGCTCGTTCCTGGGCGCCAGGCAGCGGAATCACAACGGACTGCTCCGCCGTCACGATGTGCAGCCCGCCGAGAAAGTGGTTTTCGTCTGCGATGAGCGCGGCCGCCATTTCGCTGTCTTTGAAGGCGTGATTCGCCTTGTCTGCATCGTCGAACCAGAGCTGTGAAATGCCGTCGAAGTCCCACGGCCCCCGGGCAAATTCAATGCCTCGTTGCACCCGATCGACGACGGGGTTCTGCCAGTACTCACGCAGGTTGGGCGCACGCGCGGCCAGAGAGCCGTGCTTTTGCTTCCAGTAGGCATTGAAATCGTCGAACGTCCAGTCCGCCTTCTTGCGGATCAATCCCATACGTACATTCATGAGGTGACTCCTTGGTCTACTTGAGAGGGGAAACAAGAGCGCCCGCAGCCTGAGCGCGAGCGCGGGCCAAGCCCGGTGCCCGCTTGGCGAGCCAGACGCCATGCCTGACCGGCCAGCGTTCGTAGCCGGGGTCCACGCCCAACATCAACGCGGCGTGGTGCGTCCAATAGGGGTCAAACAAGGCCTCACGTCCCAGGGCGATCAGGTCGGCCTTTCCTTCTGCGAGGACGGCCTCCGCCTGACTCGCGTCCACGATCATTCCGACAGCCTGCGTTCTGACGTTTGCTTCCTTGCGAATGCGCTCCGAGAAAGGCACCTGGAATCCCAGACCGCGCGGAACGGGTAGCGCGCGGGTCTCTTCTGTCAGTCCACCCGACGAGCAGTCGATCACGTCGACACCGCAACTTGCGAGTTCCCGCGAGAGGACGATCGAGTCCTCAAGGCTCCAGCCGTCCACGCTGCCATCCACGGCCGACAGACGGCAGAAGAGCGGCTTGCTCGCGGGCCAGGTTGCGCGCACCTGGCGTGCAACCTCGAGGGCCAAACGCATCCGCCCTGCAAGATCGCCGCCCCACTCGTCCTTTCGATGATTCGAGTTGGGAGACAGGAAGCTCGCGACCAGGTAGCCGTGGCCGAAGTGCAGTTCCACGACATCGAACCCGGCCTTGTCCGCGCGAACGGTTGCATCGATAAAGCTTTGAATCACCTTCTCGATGCCCTCGGCGTGAAGTGCATGCGGAGCGGACCAGCCGGGTCCTGCGGCCAATGCACTGGGCCCGAGGCGCTCCCAAGGTTCAGCATCGGCGGCCAGGCGAGCTTCCGACAAAGCTGCGCCGCCCTCCCACAACGGCTGGCTGCCCGACTTGCGCCCAGCGTGAGCCAGTTGCACACCGATGGCGCCGCCGTTGGCGTGCACGAAATCCACGACTTGCTTCAAGGGTTCAATCTGGCTGTCTGTCCAGAGGCCCAGATCGGCAGTGCCAATGCGCCCGCGGGAGTCCACGGCGGTACTCTCCGTGAGGATCAATCCGGCACCGCCCAATGCGAATTTTCCGAGGTGGACCATGTGCCACGGTGTCGCGTGCCCCGCCTCGGCGGCGTGCTGGCACATGGGCGAGATCACCACTCGATTCTTCAGCTCCAGTTCGCGAAGCCGGATCGGTTGAAAAAGAAGGGGTTCATGAAGATTCATGGCGAAGACTTTCTGATCATGGAGAGGTGGCCGCCGCAGCCGCCGGCTGACGTGTGCCCAGATAGGTGCCGGCCATCACTGCGAGGAAGCCGAAGAGGTGCCAGAGGGTCAGTCGCTCGCCGAGAAGCAAAGCCGCGAAGGCGACGCCGAATACCGGAACCCAGTAGAGAAAAACGGCGGTGCGCGCTACACCGATTCGCGCGATCGCTCGGTTCCAGACGAGGTTGGACAGCGCCGTTGCAAGGACGCCTGAAAACAATATGAATGCCCACGGACGCCAGCCAGGGAACAGAGTGGCAGAGTCCAGAGCTGGGGCCTCGATCCCAGCGTGCAGAGTCAATAGCAACGCTCCGACCAGATAGATCGCCCAGCTAATCGTCAAGGTGTGCATGTGGCGAGCCAGACGCTGAACGATCGCGCCGCCTGCAGCGAAGCTCACCACGGCGGCGACCAGCATCAGATCCCCGGCACCGGCGCTCGACAGACCCGCGCCCGGGTGGCTCAGCACGACGGCTGCCACCCCTGCGAAGCCCAGCGCAACGCCGACGAGACGCGACACCGTCGGTCGCTCACGAAAGACCACAGCTGCCAGCAGGGCCGACACCAACGGGCTCAACGCCATGATCAGCGCGCCGTTAGTCGCTGTTGACCGCATCAAGCCCTCGGCAAACAGGATCTGGTTGAGGTACACCATCAGCAAGGCGCAGACGACGATCGCCCCGCCCTGGCGTACCGACACCGACGGCAAGCCGCAGCGCTTCCAAAGCACAACCATGGACAACGCGCCGCATGCCACCAGCATTCGCAAGGCGGCCAACGTCGTTGGATCGAAGATGCCGGTCAAGACCTTCACCGCTGCCACGTTCAATCCCCAGATTGCCATTGCGGCGATCAATGTCGACTGGACCGCGGTGGAGTTCATTTCGCGCGCGTGCATCAAGCCTCCTTCAGCCTGTTGCGCT
>Ga0163161_10003899_pt1 | contig 10463 bp, 7 predicted proteins | sample S45metaG_FD_129847 | JGI IMG/M metagenome (GOLD analysis project Ga0163161, IMG submission 129847) | Switchgrass rhizosphere microbial communities from Kellogg Biological Station, Michigan, USA - S4-5 metaG | ecosystem: Host-associated > Plants > Roots > Rhizosphere > Soil | place: USA: Michigan... | reverse complement strand
TCCTGATACCCTGTCATTCCGGTATTGAAACAAATCTCTCCTGTTGTTGTACCAATTTTTCCGGCAGCTTTACCGTGGTAAACGGTACCGTCAGCCAATAACAAGATCGCAGGTAACTTGGTGTAGTTAGTCATTGTAATTAAAATGAGAAAATAATTTGAAAAAAGGGATTAATGAACCGGTAATTAGCGGATTGATACCGTTGTAAGAGCTGAAAAATGTGCTATAGAATACTCCGTTCATTTCGGGATACAAAGATACGTTTTTACACAGTCAAATCAATATTTTTTTTGAAAGGATTAAATTGTTACGTGCCAGAGCGGATATAATAAACGTGAAGACACCGGTTTCTCAAATGAATACCCTAATTTTGTCCGCTTAAAGCATAAATTTATGTCTGTAAATAAAGAAGTAAAACGTATCACGACCCACATTCTGCAGGAAATGAAGCAGCGTGGTGAAAAAATATCGATGTTAACAGCTTATGATTATTCTATGGCTACAGTTCTCGATGATGCGGGTCTGGATGTTTTATTGGTAGGTGATTCAGCATCGAATGTGATGGCTGGCCACGAAACCACATTGCCTATCACCCTTGATCAGATGATTTACCATGCACAGGGTGTGGTAAGGGGCGCAACCAGGGCTTTTGTTGTCGTTGATCTTCCATTTGGATCATACCAGGGAAATTCCAAAGAAGCACTGAGCTCAGCCATCAGGATCATGAAAGAATCCGGTGCGCATGGGGTCAAACTTGAAGGCGGAACCGAAATCGTAGATTCTATTGAAAGGATTATTACTGCGGGTATCCCGGTAATGGGCCACCTGGGTTTAACACCACAGTCTATCTATAAATTTGGTACCTATACGGTAAGGGCAAAGGATGAGGCCGAAGCAGAAAAGCTAAAGATTGATGCTAAAGCATTACAGGATGCCGGGTGTTTTGGTATTGTGCTGGAAAAAATCCCTGCACTACTGGCTAAAGAAGTATCCGAGAGCCTGCATATTCCTATGATTGGTATTGGCGCCGGACCGCATTGCGATGGCCAGGTGTTGGTTGTAAATGATATGATCGGTTTAACAAAAGGCTTTAAACCCCGTTTCCTTCGTCAATATCTCAACCTGTATGAGGAGATCACTGAGGCAGCAAAATCTTATATCAGGGATGTGAAAGCAAACGATTTTCCAAACGAAAAGGAGCAATACTAAATGCCGGTAGCTGATAAAGACATACTCTTCGAAGATAATCACCTGATCGCTGTCAACAAGCGTGCAGGTGATATCGTTCAGGTAGACGAAACCAAAGACGAGCCTTTGGACGAGATGGTGAAAAAATACATTGCTGAAAAATACAACAAACCAGGGAGTGCATTTCTGGGTGTGGTTCACCGTCTGGACCGCCCCGTGAGCGGTGTGATCCTCTTTGCCAAAACAAGCAAGGCATTGGAGCGGATGAATGCCGTCTTCAAAAACAGGGAGGTAAAGAAAACTTACTGGGCGGTAGTACGCAACAAACCGGCAGTACCTGCAGGTACATTGGTGCACTGGCTGGTGAAAAACCCTAAAACAAATGTGGTTACTCCCCATCTCAAAGAAGTAGAGGGCAGTCAGCGTGCAGAATTGAGTTACAGGCTGCTTGGTGAACTTGGCGGATATTACCTCATCGAGGTTGATCCTTTAACAGGCCGGTCCCACCAGATCAGGGTGCAATTATCAACATTGGGCTGTCCTATCGTGGGTGATAACAAATACGGCTACCCAAGGGGCAGCCGTAAAGGTAGTATCTGTTTGCATGCACGCAGGCTGCAATTTTTACATCCCGTAAAAAAGGAACCTGTAAATATATTTGCCAAACTTCCGGTTGACGGATTCTGGGAGCGTTTCGAAGATTTCTAAAGCTTCGAAACGCTTATTTACAAGCTACAGCCGCAAGGCCGATCGCATCTACAAACTTCAGTTTGCCGATGTTTTTAAATACCATTTTACCGTCTTTTTCTTCGGTATCGCCATAACCTTCAAGTAACTGATCGCCTTTCTTTAAAAATACGACCTGCCTTACAGAAGTTACACCTTCGCCAGAAGCATGATAATCAGCGATAATCGTATCTCCTTTAATGATTCCATTGATCTTGCCTGAGTTCATATCTTTCTCCCAAAGCCTGTTGCTCATCTCTCCTGCAATGGTATTCCCTGCAGTGGTAAAGGAAAGCGTAACGGTATCCCTGTTTTTAGTATGTGCAAAGCAGGATTTAGATTGCGTCACTGTGGTATCCGGTAATTTTGCCAGGCTGTCAATTTTCTGTTCGGTAGTTTTGCTCTGGCATGCAGCCATAAAGACTGCTATTGTGCTTAATAATAAAATCGATTTGTTCATGTGTGTGATTTGAAGTGTCAGATTACAGGATTCGAGCAATAGCCTTGCCAAAGCAATTGTTTTACCATACAAATGTACCTACAGCCCCTCCATCAAGTAATGCTGTAACGGATTTGCCTTTACTTTTGATATTGAACGACTGCGCTGCACTACTTCCATTGGCAACAATCAGTACCGTTTTTCCTTCAGGTGTCCTGAAGGCTACGTTCTGCAGTTCGCCGCTGTGAGTAGATGCGATCCTCACTGATCCCGGGCTTACAAATTTCGACGCATGGCCGATCACATAGTACGCTACATTTTTTGTTACCGCAGGACTCACCGTAATGGCGCCTAAACAAGTCACACATCCACCAACAGTGTGTGGGCCATAAGAGGGATCAGCAGCAAGGTTCCATTCTAAAACATTGCGGCTCCAGTTACGGGTGGCGCCAATGATCAGCGTAGATACATGCCATTTCAGATCTTCGTCAAACTTACCGGGGCCTCCCACCCATTGCTCGGTAAAATAAACGTTCTTATCAGGATGAGCATCGTGGACAGTACTCAAAGCTGAAATATTACCAGCATACAAGTGAAATGCAGAACCATCCACATACGGTTTGGCTTCAGCATCGTTTAGGATAGCCAGAGGGTAGTCTGGCCTGTCAGCATTATGGTCATATAAAATGATTTTTGTTTTGATGCCTCGAGATTTAAACAAGGGGCCCAGTGCTGTTTTGATAAAGATTGCCTGGTCTTTTGCCTCCATATACATACTCGGTACATTGCCGGGATGTAGAGGCTCATTCTGTATCGTAATGGCATCAATGGTGATCCCCTGAGCCTTCATTGCCTGAATATATTTTACAAAATATTTGGCGTACGACTGATAATACTCAGGTTTCAGGCTACCTCCTTTAAAACTGTTGTTTGTTTTCATCCAGGCGGGGGCAGACCAGGGTGAGCCCAGTATCCTGATGTGAGGCTGGATGGCGATGATCTTCTTCAGCACAGGTATCAGGGCACCCATATCCTTCCTGATAGAAAATTTTTCCTGGTCAGCATCAGTTTGTCCGTCAGGAAGATCATTATAGGTAAAAGTATCGGCACTCATATCAGAAGCACCGATGCTTACCCTGATATAACTCACCCCTATACCGTCTTTTTTAGTGGAGAATAAATTCTGCAGCAAAGAATCCTGTGCTTCGGCCGCCATGGCATTGATCAGTCCGGCACTGCCACCTGTAAGCGTATAGCCAAAACCATCAATACTCTGGAATTTCTGCGAATCATCAACCGTAATGGTAGGATTACCATTATCAACCGCAGTAAAATTCAGGGCCGTACCCTGCTTCGCCAGCAGAACGGACCGGTCGCCCTTCGTCAGCCAGAAGGAAACGTCGCTCGTAGATTTTTTCGCTGAACAAGCCGAGAGGGCCATCACAACAGCACAAATAATATATTTCTTCATTATTTATTAATATTTGGATTTCTGTCTACCTCGGCCTGCGGAACAGGGAAGTACAGTTTCGCTGCCGTTACAGCATAGTTCAATGAAGTGCCGTTACCATCTTTCTGTGCATTCATTACGGTGATCGCCCTGTTGGTCCTCAGCAGATCAAACCATCTGTGGCCTTCAAATGCAAGCTCCAGACGACGTTCTTTCTCGATTGCCAAACGCATGGCGGCCTGGTCTGCCGCAGGTGTTCCTGCAAGGCTTACCCTTCGTCTGATCTGGTCAACCAAAACTTTAGATTGTGACCATCCGCTGCCGCTGATCTCATTCAGTGCTTCAGCTTTTAACAACAGGATGTCAGCCAGGCGAAGCACATAGATATTGGTTTTAGTATCTGCCCTGAACTTATTGATAAACGGATATTTTGATTTTGGCCAGTAATTGTCAGACCAGCCATCTGTGCTCACATCTTTGAACAGGACACTTGCATTTTTACGGATTGCATCTCCCTCAGTATCATATGCTGCTACAAGATCATTGGTTGGCGTATCAAATCTTTTCCATCCCGTACCGGTAATAATGCCAGGCATCCAGTTGCTATGCTGACTTCCGTCAAACTGCATCTCCCAGATAGATTCTGAGTTGTTTTCATTGGCTTCATCAAAAAGGCCGCTGAAACTGCCAAACAAAGTATAGCCATTAGCGATAACAGCATCACAATAGGTATTTACCTTTGTCCAGTCTGGTGTGGCTGTTGAGGCATAAACTTTTGCAAGGATTGCATTTGCCGCTCCTTTGGTGAATATTCCCTTGTTTGCCGATGTGCTTAAGGCATTTGCAGCAGCAAATTCAAGATCCGAAATAATCTGTGCATATACTGCATCCACAGTAGCTTTTGAAGGCTGCGTTTCTGCAATGGAAGCCGGGGTTTTGAGGATCAGCGGAACAGGTCCAAATAACCTGACCAGATTAAAGTAAGCATAGGCACGCAGGCCCCTTGCTTCTGCCAGGATCTGGTTTCTTCTGCCACCGGCATCCAGTGCTGCATCATTGATATTCGGCACATTTTCTAAAACCTCATTGGCATTTTTGATGTCAGTATAGAGGCCGGACCAGTCTCTTGAAACGTTACCATTGGTCGCATTTGGCGTAAACAAATCAATCTGGATGTTTGCCTGGTTATCTCCTCCTGCGTAGCAGTTATCAGATTTTACATCTCCGTTCACCTGGTAATCCCAGATATTGTAGTCGTTATATCGTCCGTCATAAGCACCCTGGATCAATTTTTCTGCCGCTGCGGCAGTGGTGAAAGCCTGATCAGCGGTTACCTGGTTAATCGGTTTCTTGTCTAAAAAGTCTTTTTTACAGCCAGATTGAACTGAAAGGACAAATGCCCCGGCCGCGATCAGTGAATATATTTTTGAGTTCATTTTTTTAAAGAATTAAAAGCCAACATTAACACCAAATATGAAAGTCCTGGATTGTGGGTATGTGCCGTAATCAACACCCATATCCGGAGTGTTGGATGTATAGCGGCTCACCTCAGGGTCTAACCCGCTGTATTTGGTGAAAGTAAGCAGGTTATAACTTGAAGCGAAGATCATCAGCTTATCCATTTTCCAGTTGCCTAAAGTGGTTTTACCAAAATTGTAGGAAAGAGTAGCAGTTTTTAGTCTCAGGTAAGAAGCATTCTCCACAAACCTGCTCGATGTCAATGAGTTTTCAGAAGAAGCAACCAGCGCTTTAGGAATGTTTGTGATCTGTCCCGGAGTAGTCCATCTGTTCAACACCTCTGTTGATTGGTTTTTGGTGTCGTACATTCCTTCCAGATCCAGTCTCGAAGCATTAAATAACTGGCTTCCCTGTACGCCCTGGAAGAACAGTGATAATCCAAAGTTTCCGTAAGTCAGGTTATTGTTCACACCATAAGTATATTTAGGCTGTGCGTTACCGATAAAAGTACGATCGGCCGGATCAGCAGAACCCGTTACCCCATTACCATTGGTATCCTGGTACATGGCGGCGCCAGTTTGCGCATTTACTCCCGTGTACACATAACCGTAAAAACTACCCAGCGGACGGCCTGCTACAACTTTTACCGCAGCATCGCGTTCGTAAAGGCCTGCATAGTCAAGCGAGCTCGTTGCAGAACCAAGACTGGTCACCTTATTTTTGTTGAAGGAGATATTCAGGTCTGTAGTCCAGGTAAATTTATCTTTCTGGAAGTTTTTAGTAGACAGGCTAAATTCAAGGCCTTTATTTTCCATTGAACCTACGTTCAGTGCCTGTGTGCCCAGTCCTGTTGAGGGCGGCAACTGTACATTGATCAGTAAATCATTTGTTTTTTTCAGATAGGCATCAGCTGTAAACGTTACACGGCTGTCGAACATCGTTAAATCGATACCGATATTGGTTTGGGTAGTTTTCTCCCATGACAGCAGTTCATTTGCAGGCTGTGACAGGTTGTAGGAATTCTGTGCCGTGATCTGGTAAAGTTTCAGGTAAGCGTAATCTCCGATACCTTCATCATTACCTACCTGTCCCCAGCTACCACGAAGTTTTAAGTCGTTAATCGTTTTGCTGTCTTTCATGAAATTCTCTCTTGAGATTCTCCATCCTGCAGAAAACGAAGGAAAGTAACCAAACCTGTGCCCCGGTGCGAAACGAGAAGAACCGTCAGCCCTGAAGTTAGAACTGAAAAGGTACTTACTGTCATATGCATAGGTAATCCTTCCGAGGTAAGATTGTTTAGCCCATTGTGCATCTGTATTTACGTTTACTGCCAGTGTAGGGGCAATTGCTGCACCCGAGGTAGCATCTATGAAACGCGATTCAGCATATGGTTTCAGGGAGTAGTTGGATTCCTGAATGGTATAACCTGCTACGGCACCGAAGACATTCTTGCCAATCGTTTTATTGTAGCTCAGGATATTTTCATTCAGCCATACATTGTCTTTGGTTTTACTGTTATTGTAAATACCTCTTTCGGTACGGCCATAAACAGTCTTGTACGGGTCAAGGAAGTAATTGTAGTAAGCCTTGTTGCCGTTTGTACTGATGCTTGATTTAAAAGACAGGTCCTGGGTGATTTTTATTTCGCCTGCAAAAGCGCCAATAAATCTGAACTGTCTATTTCTGTTGGTAGAGCCGAAGGCATTTCCAATCGGGGAGTCATAACCTGCAGGAACTGCAGTGAAGTTACCGTTTGGATCATATATGGTTAGCGTAGGGGGAGTAGTAAGGGCGCCTAAGATCACGCCGCCTTTAGTAGAGCCTGCGTTGTCAGGTACATCTACTGAATTGTTAGAAGTTAATGAGGCAGTAGCTGTCAATTTCAGCCAGCTGGTGATACTTTGTGAACCGTTAAAGTTCATGCTGATCCTGTCAAGTTTCGCAGGTGCCACAACACCTTTGTCCTGCTGGTAGCCGGAAGAGAAATAATACTGTCCGCCTTTGGTACCACCGGATAAAGACACCTGGTAGTTGTTCTGTGTACCCGTTCCAAAAGTTTCTTTCTGCCAGTCGGTATTCTGTGTTCCCCCAAAGGTAGTATAACCCAGCTCCCTTTGCAGGGCAATGTACTGGTCGCTGTTCAGGACATCCTGTTTTTTCCAGAAGTTAGAGAAACCCGTGAAGGCATTAAAGCCCACTTTCAGTTTCCCTGCAGTACCTTTTTTCGTCGTGATCAGTACCACGCCATTTGCACCGCTTGAACCATAAATGGCAGCAGCCGATGCATCTTTAAGGATCGTCATCGATTCGATATCATTCGGATTGATGAAGCTTGCATCCCTTGAGGTCACACCGTCGATCACATACAGTGGGCTATTTGAGCCTGTGATTGAAGTATTACCACGGATACTGATAGAGATACCTGCACCCGGTTTACCGGATTGTGAGTTTACCTGTACACCCGCTGCTTTACCCTGTATCGCCTGCAGTGGGTTGGTGATCGGCTGGTTCTGGATATCTTTAGAAGATACCGATACAACTGCCGTCGTCAGGTCTTTCTTTACCTGCGTACCGTAACCAACCACCACAACTTCGTTCAGCTGCTGGTTGTCATCCGCTAATTTAATGCTTACTGTTGTCCTGTTGTTTACCGGTTCCTCAATACTTTTATAACCTATAAAAGAGAAGGTCAGTATACCATCTTTCGGAGCAGACAGGATGTAGCTACCGTTATTACTGGTGACCACTCCTTGGGTAGAGCCTTTAACCGTTACCGAAACACCCGGTAAGGGTAAGCCCTGCTGATCTCTGACCTCACCTTTTATCGTGATGTTCTGTGCCATGGCAACAGAGATCCCGCATAAGAGGCAAATGATAAAAAGAGTAACTTTTTTTTTCATGATTTTGCTTGTATTTAATTTTTATTTGGTGGTTAAAGTTAATAGCAATTTAGGGTTAAATGCAAGTAAAACGGCTAATTTATTTTATATAACTTATTGATATATAGAGTTTTGCGATGTTTTTAATACGTTATAATACCCTAAAACCAAAGTGTGCTTTAGTGCTGTAAATCAGCGTGTAAAGTCTGTTGGAGGAGGGGTGTTTCCGGCATAAATGATACGCTATGATACCTTAGGTTTTTAAAGGTATTTAGGAAGGAAAAACGGCTTTTAAAGGGGCTTAAAAGATTCGAATTGAGCTTTATTTTACTCCAGTACCAGCTTGCTCCATCCATTTTTATTCGTTTTTTTGAGGATGGCCTTGCGTTCTTCCATCAGCAGTTTGATCTTCGAACCATAGGTCCAGCAGGTACTTTGACGGATATTCAGGATTTCCGCAAGCTTGTGAGAAGAGATTTTACCTTTGGTTGAGTAGATCAGGAAGATCATGTAAAATGCTTTGTTAATAGGGATACGTGTATTGTGGAATACGGTATAGGTAGTGACAGATTCTTCATAACCGCATTTACTGCATCGCCTGCTGTAAGGAATATGGCCATTGTAGTAATGCGTGTTTTTACACTTGCGGCAATGGTAGCCGTCTTTCCATTTCAGGTCTGACAGGAACAGGTTGCAGCTTTCCTTATCCGGGTAGATCTTACTGAATTCTTCAAAGTCAACATCGGCAGACATCACGCGGTCCCGCGTAACCTTCTCCACATTGAACTGCAGTTCCTGATTGTCCTGTTCCAGTAAGATGTTCATCCTGGAAATCTCCTCAGCCTGTTGTTTCAGCAGGTCATTTGCTTCCAGCAGCTCTGCGTTTTTTGCTTCAATGATGAGCGACTTATGAAATACTTCTTTCGTGCGTTCTTCTACCTTTACTTCCAGCTGCTGGTTCAGGGTATCCTTCAGCTTCACATTCTCCGCCATCTGCCGGATCATCTGGCGATGTACCTTATCCTTTTTGTGTTTCAGCACTCTCACCTTATCGCCAATGGCAAAAGAGAGGAACACCATTTCCAGCACAAAGCAAAAGCTGAGGCTGTAATAACTTGCCACACCAAAATTTAGCCAGGAAACACCCAGCATGATCAGCAGCTTAAGCGTAAAGCCGGCAAAAAGAAAACTGTATCCCAGTACAAAAAAACGTGCAGGTTTGTAACCTTGTTTATAGATGTAGATACCCGTATAAAAAGCTACTGCAAGAGGTATAAACTCAATAAATTTGTAGGTCAGCAGAGAGCGGTCAACCAGCAGCCCATATAAAAACAGGGCCGTCCTGATGCCTATGATAGACAGGATCAGCTGGTTTAAACGGGGAGCCTTTGACTTCACAAATAACAGCTCACGTGTGAACAACAGGGCAAAAACACTGGTAGCATAGAGGGCAAAGGCATAGGCAATCTGGTTCCAGTGCGTGGCAGATGACCAGAGATACTGATAGGCAATACCGTCGGTGCTCATTTCAAAGAAACCTATGCTTAAATTATAGAGCACATAATACAGGTACTGCCGCTGCCGTATGGCAACAAACATGATCAGGTTGTAAAAACTAAAAACCAGGATCATCCCGTAAAAGATACCGAAGTAAAAATATTCGTCTAGTGCATAGGAGATAAACCAGTCCACCGTCCTCAGCACAATGATCACATCAGCAATCTGCGACGATTTGAATTTGAAATAATAGGCCTGTGTTTCATTGTTGTCATTTCTGATATACAATTCAAAATTTTTATGGTGCAGCTCCCGGTGTTCAAAATCGAAAGTATCTCCAAATTCTTTCATTTGATAACTTCCATCTTTCTGAGGCAGATAGGCGGTGACATGATCAATGGTCTGGTCAAAAAACTCAAGCAGGAAACGTTTTTCTGTAAGCTTATGGTGTTTGATCCTGATCCTGAACCAGTAGGTGGCGGTGAGGTCTTTTGTCTGGGGGGTACTGCTCAGGTTTGGCTGAAAACGCTTCTCAAAATCCTTGCTGCTGATGTCGGCAAAACTGAGGCTATTCTTTGCATCTTTTAACCATTCAATTTCACCGAAAGTGAACATGTGTTGTTCAACACTGTCATTGACAGCGACAACCTTCTGTGCGCTGGCTGTTAAACCTGTGAAAATACATATCGTTAGCGCCAGTAACAGGGATAAAAGAGGAGTGTTGAATCGATTAAACATACATGATGAAGATACCCGGACCTGATGAGTATACAAAGATAAGATTCCCTTTTAAATTCCCCTGCTACCTTTACTATATGCTGCAACG
>Ga0163161_10003896_pt1 | contig 10466 bp, 5 predicted proteins | sample S45metaG_FD_129847 | JGI IMG/M metagenome (GOLD analysis project Ga0163161, IMG submission 129847) | Switchgrass rhizosphere microbial communities from Kellogg Biological Station, Michigan, USA - S4-5 metaG | ecosystem: Host-associated > Plants > Roots > Rhizosphere > Soil | place: USA: Michigan... | reverse complement strand
CTGATTTCAGCAGCATAGGCATCGAAACCCGCATCACTTCCCTTTACTTTGATATAAAGTGTTTTAAAGGTACTGCTCATTTCATCATTAGCCTTGCCCGATTTTACGGCCTCTTCCAATTTAGTATAAGCCTCTTGATTTCTGTTCAATGCCATTAATATTTTGGCATATTGGAAATTAGACCTCGGAGAAGCAGTTTTTGGATTTTTAGCCGCTAAATCGGCATAAATGAGTGCTTCATCATACTTCTTTTGTTCGAAAAGAATTCCAGCATAAGTCATGGTTAAGCCTGGGTAACCCGATGCAGCAAATTTGGATGAATTTTCGTTGGGTAATTTACCATCATAATAGGCTTTAGCGATTTCCATGGCTTTTTTATAATATACTGCAGCATTTTTCAGGTCACCATTTTTATAAAAGGTTTCAGCCAGCCCCGCGTATCCATTGCCTTTCCAGAAATCTACTTGCAGCTTACTAATATACTCAACGGCTTTTGCTGTATTTTTTTCTTTGGCATATTCGATAGCAATGGCTGATGCCACATAATCATACACAATCAATTCTTCTCCAAAGCCCGACACCGGAAATTTTTTAATCCAGATTTTATAGGCATTTTCTTTCTCCAATGCAGTTTTTGCATCGTAAATTTTACCGGCTTCCTGGCCCCTCGCTCTCGCCCCTTTGGGGAACTTCTGTAATTCTACCTGAACAAGCGAATCGGAAGCTTTTACATTTTTTAACCGATAATAGTAATTAATGGCCAGGTCAACATCTTTTTCCTGATTGGCAGCGGCCAGCTGTTTCAATTTAGCTTCCAATAATGCCTTATCTGCAGGTTCCTTAGATGCCACTAATTTATCCAGATAAATCCTGGTGGTATCTATTGGTTTGGTTTGTGCTTTTAAACCACCAACACTTCCTAAAATGATAATAGAAAGCAACCCTAACATTTTGTTACTGATATTTAATGTACTCATGTGATTAATCTTTAAATAGGTTAGCCAATGTATTGTTTAATTCTTCTCCACGCAGATCTTTTGCAAGCACTTTTCCATCTTTATCCAATAAAAAGCTAGCGGGAACCGATTTTACACCATACAATGCCGCCGCAGTATTCGCCCAGCCTTTCAGGTCAGAAACATGTTTCCAGGTTAAATGATCATCATTAATCGCCTTTAACCAGGCTTCTTTTTTGCTATCTAACGATACGCCTAAAATTTCGAAGCCATTATCATGATATTTTTTGTAGGCTGCAACCACATTCGGATTTTCTTTACGGCAGGGACCGCACCAGCTTGCCCAAAAATCTACTAAAACATATTTTCCACGAAGTGCAGAAAGTTTAAGTGGTTTTCCGTCCACATCATTCATTACAAAATCCGGAGCCAGTTTTCCCGGAGCAGTTTTATTGGTTAATGTTAAACTGGCATTAATGGCTTTCCCATAAAATGAAGCTTTAACCGCCGGAGCAAATAATGCATACATTGCTGCTGCTTGCTCGGGATAGGGATAATTAATAAAGCGGTCTTCCACAATTGCGGCAACGGCTACCGATGAGGCATGTGCTGCCACATAAGCTTTTATTGCATTTTGGTTGAGCACATCAAGCGCTTTAAATTCATCGTCGAAGGGTTTACGCTGCGCGGGGCTTAAGGTTACTTTACCTTTTTGGTTTGCGCTATCTAAACGGCGGTAAATATCACCCGCTTTTGCCGTTATCGCTTTCCAAGGGCCATTGTAAAAACCAAAATAAACATCGGTTTCCGGCGAACCGATCACTCTGGCCATAAATAACGAATCCTTATCGCCAACGATTGAGATGTCTTTATTTTCTAAAAGAAAGTTTTTTTGCTGCTTACCGCCCTTAAGCTTTAAAGCATACATTTTAACCTCGGGCACTGTACCACTAAAAGCGAAACTGCCATTGGTAATAACAGTAGAATCCTTAATTTCTTTATCGCCAATGTTATGCGAAAGATAGATTAACCCAGTATCTATCCCTTTTATCTTACCCGTTAATTTATATCCTCTTTGTATGTTAAAAGCACTTGTAACCAAAAGAACCAAGATAGCTGTTGTTATTAATTTTATTGTCTTTTTCATGGTTGATGTAGTTATGGGAGCCAGGTATTGGCTCCCAATAATTAATTTTGGTAACCTGGGTTTTGTGTTAAAGATGGATTGGCAAGAATCTGTGCCTGCGGAACTGGGAATAAAACCGAGGTTGTTTTCCAGGTTGGTTTTAATGCACCAATTACTGTATTGGCCCTATTGGTTCTTTTTAAATCGAACCAGCGATGACCCCACTCGCCAAAAAACTCTACTTTTCGTTCCTGCTCAATAGCTGCTAACATCTGCCCTTGATCTAAAGTAGCACTCACACCACTTAAACCAGCCCTGGTTCTAACCATATCAATATCTGTTTTTGCACCAGAAAGGTTGTTTTGTTGCGCACGGGCCTCAGCACGGATCAGGTATTGCTCGGCCAACCTTAAAACAATATTATATTCAGTACCGTTACCCGAGGCAAGCTTATATTTACTAATGCCATAGTAGGTTTTACCAGAAACGGTTTTAGGGGTAATCCAGGTTGATCTGCGTAAATCTGCTGTACTTTCAAAACTCTGATAACTAACATCTGCCAAAGAAAAAACAGGTATTGAGGTAGCTGTTGTAGTAACATAGTTGGCTCCGAAGGTTGAAAAACCAGTTAACGTAGCCAATTGCCAAATAACCTCACTACTATTATTCAAAAATGATGTATTCGGGCTTGGCAGACCAAAAATGTTAGCGTTTATTACTTGAGTAGCTTGTGTTTCTGCATTTACATAGTCTTTTTGATATAGATAAACACGTGACAAAAGAGCTGTAGCAGCATATTTATTCACTCTAATTCTTAAATTATTGCCAACATATTCAGTGGGTAAAATACTTTGCGCCTCGATAAGATCTTTGACGATTTGAGTATAAATCTGAGCGATGGGGCTACGAGGAAGTTTAGCATTTTCAAATGCAGAATAATCATCTTTTAAAGGCAAGGGAATATCGCCGTAAAGGTTTACCAGATAAAAATAAGCATAAGCCCTCATAAATTTAGCTTCACCCAAAAGTTGATTCTTCATTGAAGGGGTTAAAGTATTTGATGCACTAATACCACTAATAGCATTATTTGTGTTTTTTATCAGTCCATAGGTATTAGCCCAAATATTGCTAGTACTAATATTTGTAGTCGTAATTGCATTATTTGCGAACTCTTGTAGAGCAGCATCTACGCCATTATACTGAAGATCATCAGCAGAAATACCAGATAAAAAACTGAAATTACCAATACTAGATGTTGTAACATTATTAGAGTAAAGGCCAAGTACAGTACTTTGCGCACTGGCGTCTGTTTTAAAGGCATCTTGGAATAAAATTTGTGTTGGTGGAGCACCCAATTCTACGAACTTTTTACAGGATGAAACAGTTAAAGCCGTTCCTATTATTAACGTTTTATAAAAGAAATTTTTATATATTTTTTTCATGATTTTATCAGTTAAAATGAACAGTTAATACCAAATACAATTGTTCTTAATGGAGGTAATACCTGACCAATTGTACCAGTACCTAAACCTGAAGGTCCACCCTGAACGGTGGTTTCTGTATCTAGGATATACTTATTTTTCGCCCAAGTGTATAAATTTTGGCCTTGAACGAATACGCTAGCATTGGCTACTTTTATAGGCTTCAGCCATTCTTGAGGAAGCGTGTAAGATAAATTAACAGACCTCAACTTAAGGTAAGATGCATCGCCATAAACGGCATCAGAAGAGGTGTACAGATTATAAGATGCAGCTATTGGCTTTCCAGCGGTTGCAGATGCTCCGGGAATATTGCTATTGGTGTTCGTTGGTGTCCATCTGCCCAACCAATAGTCATTCTGGTTAGCCAGCGCCCCAGGTCTGGTATTCACGATTTGCGTAACACCAAAGCGATGGTTAAATTGAAAGAATACACCCAATTCAAAACCTTTATAAGTAAATGTATTACCAAAACCGCCAAAGAAAGGTGTTCCAAGATCGGCTACATAACGGTCATTTATGTCAATTACACCATTACCATCTCTATCTTGATACATAGCCGTCCCATTTGCAGGATTTACTCCTAGAAAATGATAGAGACGGAATAAGTTGATTGATTCGCCCACCACATAGCTTGAAGCTGAAAAAGATTTATCGAGATCTGGAAATTCGAGTAATTTGTTATCGGTAAAAGTAAAGTTAATGTTTGTTTTCCAGGTAAAATCTTTACTAACCACATTCGTACTATTCAATTCTAGCTCTAAACCTTTATTCTGAATCAATGCAGGTAGGTTAGCCTGGTATGAATTGTATCCACTTTGGGTAGCCAAAGCATTATAAGCTATTTGATCAGATGACCTATTTCTATAATAGTTGGCTGTAAATGAAATGCGGTCTTTTAAAAGGCCTAAATCAATACCAAACTCAAGCTTTTTAGTGGTTTCCCATCTTATATCTTCATTTGGAATAGTTGTAACAACTGTTGCTGCATTGCCTGCGTAAGCTGTAGTAGTGGAGTATAGTGGAAGATAAATAAAATTAGGAATCTGATCATTTCCGGTAGTACCAAAACTTCCTCTAATTTTACCAAAGCTTAAGAATGATAAATTATCTTTTATGAAGCCTTCATTTGAGAACACCCATCCTGCGCCAATGGCGCCAAAATTACCGAAACGGTAAGGAGGACCAAATCTCGAGGAACCATCTCTTCTAAAAGTGGCATTTAAAAGATATTTTTCCTGCCAGTTGTAGTTTAGTTTGGCAAAAACAGCATCATATTTATACTTAACAATATTATTGTATAATACGGTGGTAGTACCTGCAGCACCCAATGTGCCCAAGAGTGCTTCATTGCTATAGTTGGTTCCAGAAAGATAAAGTCCATTGGATGTGTTTTGTTGAAAACTTGCTCCAATGAGTGCTGTAAATTTCCCATCCCCAATTGTTCTTACATAATCTAACGTTGGCTCAACAATCCAGTTTTGGGCGTTAAGGTTAGTAAAACCTGCAGAACTTGTAGGATTGTTCGCTGGGTTTTGAGATGATGCAGGTGTAGTGGCAACCTGCTCGAGCCTGGTATTGGTATAACCAAAATTCGCTTTAGCAGTTAAACCTGGTAAAATGGTATATTTAAGATTGGCATTGGCAATTAAATTATTAGTTACCCCGCTATATCTTCTTAATAAACTGGCCAAAGGGTTTGTAAAACCTGTAGCCCAAAATAATTTACCGGCAGCATCGTAAAGTGGCAAATTTGGAGGCAAATTATATACCGATGATATATCGGAAGTGGGCACATTTGTATTATCATTACTATAGCTAACTGAAAATGAAGCATTGAACTTCTTGTTTAGCGAACTATGATCTAAATTTAGTCTCGATGAAAATCTTTTTGCTGCGTTATCCCCTAAAAACACGGTGCTTTCTCTACGATAGGCAGAATTGAAGAAGAACCGGGTCTGATCATTGCCACCCGACATTGATCCTTGGACTTCATTAATATGTCCCCTGTTTCCAATTAATAATTTTTGAAAATCAGTGCTATTATTTTGGTCCCAAACAGTTAAGTCGGGTGCATTTGCAGCATCAGGAACAACATTGTCGTTTTTAAAAGCTTCTTTTCTTAAAGCAAGGTACTCCTGGAGATCTAATACAGGGATTAACCTGTTCACTTCGGTAAAGCCAGTATTTAAATTTACATTAATTTTAACGCGTCCTGATGTCCCCTTTTTAGTCGTAATTAAAACTACGCCATTTGCACCTCTCGATCCATAAATTGAAGTGGCATCTGCATCTTTCAAAATATCGATACGCTCAATATCAGATGGATTGATCATGCTAAAAGGACTTACCCCCCCACTTGCTCCTGAGGTTCCAAAAGCGTTTAAATTATCTGTTGCAGGCTGACCACCATTAAAATTGGTAAACGGCACACCATCAATCACATACAAAGGAATCCCTCCCGAGCTAAGTGAATTCTGGCCTCTGATCTGCACCTGGATTGCTCCACCCGGAACACCATTGTTCTGGGCAATCAATACACCAGACATCCTTCCTGACAATGCCGCTAAGGGGTTCCCAACTGGTTGTTTTTCGATCTCCTTCGCCGTAATAGAAGCTATAGACCCTGTACTTGTTTTTCTCGTTGTAGTGCCGTAACCAATAATTTGTATCTCATTCAGACTGCCTACCGAAGGTTTCATTACAATTTTGTACGAATTTTCTGAGCCGATAACCTGTTCTGTATTCTGATAGCCAATACAGGTGAAAAGCAGCACTTTCGTTCCCTCATCCGGAAGGTTAATTCCAAACTGACCGTTTCTATCGGTTGCTGTGCTTAGCTTATTGTTTTGCTTCAGCATGATTGAAACCCCTGGGATTGGAAACCCATCTTCATCTACTACAATACCAGAAATTCTGATGTCAACAGGCACGGCTTTAACTTCTGGTTTTATCGAAGAAATTAAAATCCTGTTATTTAACTGGGTTATTTTAAAGCGTTTGGAGTTAAACAGCACATCAAGCAGTTCTTGAACCGTACGTTTTCGTACCGGGATATTGAGTTCCTTTAATTCTTTAAGATCGGTATTTCTATAAATGAAAATAAAAGGTGTTTGCTTTTGAATTTTTTCAATAGCAGTGAATACACTCTCATGATTTAATCCAAGCACTACTTCTGTATTGGAGATCGATTGACCTTTGGTATTAGAAGCAAAGATTAATGAAGAGGTGGCAAAGGTTATTATAGCTAATACAAAGCTTAAACGCATAATCTGACGAATTAGATATCGTGATTTTTTAGAAGCGAAAAATTTCTTACAGGGATTCCCGCCCTCTGCTGATTGTGCAGAAAATTTCATAATTTTAAATGTTTTAAATGATGCCTAAATTGTTTAATACATGCTGTTCCAATTCCAGCTGGAACAGTGCAAATTTTATCTCTCTGTCTTGCAAGGACAGGGAGATTTTTTCATCAGATGTGGAAATAGTAGAGTTCTTTCATGTAGTTTGGTTTGTTTGGTTTTAGTTGATATTGATTATTTAATTATTGCAATCCTTACCCGAAATAAAAATCTCATTGGCTTTGGTTACGTATGCTGCATTATTAAAGGAAGTTATTACCTGCAAAATCTCATCTAAACTTTCTCCTTTCTGAAAAGTTGTGGTAAAGCGGCAATTTTTGCCGGCATCATCCACAAAAGTAATTTTGGTTCCGAAGCGTTTAGCCAATACCTCAATGGCGTCTTTCATGGTAATATCTTCAAAGAAAATATCTTTTGCCTGCCAGTCTACAACTTCCTGCGATATCACTTTGGTCAAACTTGGCATTTTTCTTTTCTCATCAAAGGTTAGCTGTTGATTAGGTGTAAGTACGCATAAAAGCTTTTGATGCTCCTGCACACTTACTTTGCCACGGGTTACAGTTATCACAACTTTTTGCCCCTCAATGGCTTTAATATTAAAAGCTGTTCCCAAAACAGTTGTTTTAACTTTTCCTGCATAAACAATAAAGGGCTTGGCCGGATTATGGACAATATCAAAATATCCTTCCCCTTTAAGTGTTACTTCTCTGGTATTTCCATCAAAATGTTTGGGATACAGCAAAACTGCGCCATTGTTTAATATTACTGTACTCCCATCTGGCAACACTATTTTTTTATGCTCCGTTTCTGCTACTACATTAACAACTGCTATACTGGCTTTAGCCGTTATTTTTTGCGTTGTGGGCTTTAAAAAATAAAAAGTAGAAAAACCTGCAATCAATAGTACAGCAGCCCAACCTATCCAGGCAAAATTTAATTTAAACGACTTCTTTTCTTCCTCGCCAACAATTTCATTAAAAATTTTATTGGCCTTACTTTCTAGTATAATTTCGTCAGATTGAAATAAATCCCAATCCTTTTCCATTAAGCGTTTTTCAAATTCAACATTGCTTGAGGCGTTAAGATGATTAAATAAAACGCTCTTTTCTTCTTCTGATATAGTATTTTGAGCATACTTCTCCAGAAGTTCACTTATTTCTTCATTTTTCATACAAATGGCGATATAGAAAAGATATTATTTTGTTCGTTTTAATAGTTGACGTTTGCGAAGCATAAAAAGGGGTAGTTAAAAAAACATTTTTATCAAATATTTTTAAACTTTAACTGTATTTTAAAAGAAAACCATTATAAAACAGGATAGATTGCATTATTTTAGCAATCCAAGGAAAACGAAAGATATAAGTGGTATGGTATTATTTTCGCCAACCATGGTACGTAATGCTTTTAGGGCTTCTCTTAAATGAACTTTAACAGTAGCAGGTGCAATATGGAGTATTTCTGCAACTTCTTTTTGTTTCATCCCTTCAATATGGCACATGCGGTAAACCAGTCCTTGCTGTTTTGGTAATTTATCCAGTAATTGATCAACGTAGCTTTGCGCATCCTTTCGCATAATGGCATCTTCAGTCCCAGTGTCCTGTTCACTCCAAACTACTTTCTGTAATTCTGCCGTTTTGTTTTCAGCGGCAATAGCCCTAAGCAAGTCTAAAGTAAGGTTAACGGCAATTCTTCGAATGTATCCACCAAAGTTTTCAATGGTATTCAGATTTTCCCGCTTTAACCAGATTTTAAGGAAGGTTTCCTGAACTACCTCTTCAGCTCTTTCTTTAGATTTCAGGTAGCGGTTGGCGTAAGAAAAAACCTTATTTTTATAAGCATCGAAGATCAAGCGAAAGGCCTGTTGATCGCCAACAGCTATTTTGAGCATTAAATCTCGTTCCTCTCCCAATTCCTTATTTTGCATATACTAATATAATATTTTCAATGCAGGTTTTCTTGATTGATGAAGTGTTTTTGCAGTGCAAAAAGGTCTTAATCATTAAATAACATTGAATTTAAAAACTCATAGGCGCTAAAAAATTAGTTCCTAACCTACAATGGTTGAAAATTATATCTTCGGTTCCGAATCTATAATTTTTGGTAAGACTACAAAAAAATCTGATTATTTCTACTATTAGGATACAATTTGATAATAAACTCCTAAAAAACAGCACCTTTAAGCTTAAAACTATGCAGTTTTATTTACATCATGGCTAATTTTAAATAAATGAGGCGATATGGAGTTATTATAACCGTTAAATAAAGAGATGAAAATGAGTGATGTTAAACGCAAAAAGCCACGATGAAAACATCATGGCTTCTATTAATCAACTAAACCTTATAAATACTAACCAAATATTTATGCTCCAAAAGTAAGTTAAGTGTATTAATAGGAAATTAATTTAGAATTAAATGAAAGAAAATAACTTAGCGTTATCAAAATATTCAATAAATTAAAATCAAGTACAAGGGCGTTCCTGCCATTGTACTGATTTGCACTATCATCCCTAAAAGACGCTTACCAGACATCCCTAATATCCAATTGGTGTGCAATTATAACGGCTCTCCTTCATAATTCATAATTTTAGTCCATCCAGTGCCTGCCTAAAAATGCGCACACAAACACTCAATAACAAGCAAAATAAAATACAGTCAATTTCTACTTTTACCTTGATTTTGATTAGAAATAAGTAAAAGTTACTGTCGCTTGGCAGTCTTTATTTGTAATTGCTCTTATCCAGTGGGCACTAAAGCCATTTGGAAATATATAATTAATGGTTTGCCCAGCTTTGATTGAAAATGTTTTGTAAGGATAGAAACCTGTTAGGTCGAAATTTATTTCCAGTGTAATATCTACATCTTTATCGGCCGTAATACTTACCTTTTTCTGATCGTAGCCAGTCATTAAATAAGGTAATGAAGGATCATTCGCTTTAGCCCTAGTATTTTTCCATACGCCACCCTGGCCAACAGCTTTGCCCATTTTCCACAGGTCGTCTATACCGCCGTACCACAAGCCATTGGTTACGTTTCCGAAATAATGCCCATCAGGTTTAGCTGCTGTTTTAGTGCCGCTTAACACCAATAGTCCTCTCCAGGTACAGAAGTCGACAATCTTTTTGTTATGGGTGGTAATTGGCCGAATAGCATTGAAACCCGATTCGCGGCCAACTTCGTAAAAAGTCCCCTGAATGTTCAGCATAAAACGTTCTGATTCTACTTCTCTCTTATCACGGTATAAAAACTGTTCATAATCGGCAGATCCTTTTGGCAAACGGAAAGTACCTGTTTTATCTTTGATAATAATCGATGTCTCATCAACGCTGTATGTTTTCTTCAGCGCCAATAATCTTTCCATTTGTTGGGTACTATCTGCAGTATTGGTTAAAAAATTCAACTTTTCATCCACCTCGGCATATTGATTTTTCTCTTTTGAGGTTTTGAGTACCTGCAGATTTTTGTTATGTCCCGAAGGCCTGATCAGGTTCTCATTAACTTCAGTTTTTTCCTTTATACCAGCCAAAGTGTTAAATATTGGATTTTG
>Ga0163161_10003895_pt1 | contig 10466 bp, 9 predicted proteins | sample S45metaG_FD_129847 | JGI IMG/M metagenome (GOLD analysis project Ga0163161, IMG submission 129847) | Switchgrass rhizosphere microbial communities from Kellogg Biological Station, Michigan, USA - S4-5 metaG | ecosystem: Host-associated > Plants > Roots > Rhizosphere > Soil | place: USA: Michigan... | reverse complement strand
TTCGCCGCCAGTTGCCAACGCCTGCAAGTGGACTACATCGACTGCTACCTGATCCACACGCCGTTTGCCTTTCAACCCGGCGACAACCAGGACCCGAGGGACGGGCAGGGCAACGTCATCTACGACAACGGCGTGACATTGATCGAGACGTGGCGGGCGCTTGAGCGGCTGGTGGATGAGGGGCGGGCGAGGTCCATCGGCCTGTCCGATATCACACTGGAGGCGCTGAAGGCGATTGTCGCCGTCGCCCGGATAAAACCCGCCGTGGTGCAGGTCGAGTCCCACCCTTATCTGCCGGAGTGGGAGTTGCTTGAGTTCTGCAAGGAGCACGGAATTATCGTGCTGGCGTTTGCGCCACTGGGGCATGGCATGGAGCCGAATGTGCTGCAGGACCCGGTGATCACCGGCATCGCCCGACGCCTGCAGAAAACGCCCGCCCAGGTGGCACTGGCCTGGTCGGTACAACGCGGGGTGGCGTTCCTGACCACCTCGGCAACGCCGAGCCATATCCGGGAAAATATCGATATCTCGACCTTGCCGCACAGGGCCATGGTCGAGATTCAACAAGACATCACAACCCGTATACGCTTCAACTCGGTGGTTGAAACCGGTGTCCCCGGTTTCATTCCGCGCAAGCCGTAGTGCCTGACGCCGGGGCGGTCCGTCACCGGGCCGTCCTGTTTGCCTATCCCTTGAGGTGAAAACGATGGATGTTTTCCAGACCCTGCGGTGTTTCGTGGCGGTAGCCCAAAGCGGCAGCTTCACCGCGGCGGCCGCGATGCTGGACACCACCACGACCAACGTTTCCAAAGCCGTTTCCAGCCTGGAAGCCAGGCTGCAGACGCGGCTGATCAACCGGACTACCAGACGCCTGGCATTGACCGAAGCCGGTGTGCGCTATTTGCAGCGCTGCGAGCGGATTCTGCAGGACATGCGCGAGGCCGACGAAGAGGCGGGCACGGCTCAGGTCAAGCCCGCAGGCCGGCTGAAAATCCATGCCATGTCGGCCATTGGCAACCATTACGTGATCGGCGCCATTGCCCGCTACCGGGAAACCTATCCTTCGGTGCTGTTTGACCTGACCGTGACCAATCGGCTGCCGGATCTGCTGGAGGAAGGCTATGACATGTCGATTGTGCTGGCGCGGGACCTGCCCGATTCCGGGTTTGTCGCCCAGCGGCTGGGGATCACCTACAGCATTCTCTGCGCTTCGCCGGCGTACCTGAGCGAACGCGGGATTCCCCGGTCGCCGAGTGAACTCGACGGCCATGATTGCCTGCGCATCGTCAACACGGTCATGCCGGCCGAGAACTGGGTATTTGAAGGTCCGCTTGGGGCAGAAACATTCAGCACGCCTGTGTCTCCCTTTCACGTCAACACGGCTGACGCCATGACATTCGCGATCAAGAACGGGATGGGGATTGGCATTCAGCCGATTGCTTCGGCCGTCGAGGGCCTGCGGGCGGGGACGTTGGTGCGCGTATTGCCGGGGCATCGGCTTGAGGAGTTGAACCTGTTTGCGATCTACCCGTCACGCAAGTTCGTGGATGCAAAAATAAAAACCTGGGTGGAATTCCTGAAGCATTCCATTCCGGGGTTGCTGGCGTCGGATGAAAAAATTGTCGGTGCATCTGTTTAGCGATGTGGCTGACGCTGTACGCATGGAGTGTCGACCCTCCATCGTCCATACAGTGTTCAACCGTTCGAGCATCCGCTGCCCATCACTTGGTATTCAAGGGTGCGGCGTTGGCCTTGGGAATCTTCATAGATCATGCGCGCCGGGACAGGTGCACATTCATTGGCGATTTCCGAGACCTCGATGACGCGCTTGATATCAAGCTTCGTATCATAGGTATAGGTTTCAACCGGTGATTGGCCGGTGGCGGCAGTCGAATGGCTGTCGTCTGCAAAGGCCTGGGTGCCGGTGGTGCCAAGCGCTAACAAGAGCGCGACTTTCAGCAGTTTCATGATCTTCACCTCGTGGTAAAAGCGTTATCCCTTGAACCTGTTTTCCCGCGTGAGTGGATCGCCTCTGTTTGGGCTCGCTCACTTGGGTAGAGCCGATGTTAGGCGTTTGGTGCAGGCGCAAAAATCGGTCAGCGGGATAAACACTGTTGCCGGATTGATCATGAATCGAGGGGGCTTTGGCGGGGAGTCGGTCTCGAGTCTTCTCCCCCCAGGCAAATCAGGAACTCTGCCGATCGATATCGCGGCGCAGAACGACAGCGGTGGTGATGTCTTCAACGGATTCGTGACTGGCTACTGCATCTCTGACCCGGTTCAGATCATCGATGGTTCGCGATTCGACCTCAATGACCAGATCGAGTTGGCCACTGACCGAGGAAACGCGTCGTACCTGCGAGTTTTGCGCAAGCAGGTCCAGCAAGCTGATTGCGGGTGTGCGTTTGAGGCAAACAAGCAGGATTGCGCGAATCACGTTGGCGTCAATTTCACCGATATCAGCCCGGTAGCCTCTGATCACACCATTGCGTTCAAGGTTGATGACCCGCTCGCTGGTAGCACTTCTTGAAAGCCCGATTCTCGCTGCCAGGGCTTTCAGGGCGATTCGAGCCTCTTTGGAAAGAATTTCGAGTATTTCGCGATCTTTCGTGTCCAGGTCGCGCATCAGAACTCCCTAACTTTGCTACCGAAATTGTGCCGGTCGATTCCGGCAATATGCAGGCTGAAGCCGACCGTATACCTACTGCCGTCCTAGGCGTTGCGTGCCAAGCTATCTGAAAAAAATGGCTTGGAAAACAACTACCATGACAAATCTTTCCCATCCTGCACCCCAGTTCTCGACCGGGGATGCCGAAAAACTGAGTGAGCAGCTTTTCAACGTTATCGGTACGGCCACGCCGCTGGATGGCGAGCGCGACCGCAACTATCGGTTGACCACAGAAACCGATGCGGGATGGATTCTGAAAGTCGTCAATTCGACCGAGCCGAGAGTTGAAAGCGAGTTTCAGACGGCCATTCTCAGTCATCTCGCCACTCACAATCCCGAACTTACCGTGCCTTTTCTCAAGAAAAGCCTTGCCGGTGAATACCTGGCCTCGACAGTAGCGCACACCGGCGAAACCCATGCGGTCCGCCTGGTGAGCTGGTTGCACGGAACGCCGCTTGCCGAGGTCAAGCGTACGTTCGAATTGATGCGTAGCCTTGGCCAATCGTTCGGTGAGATAGATCGTGCACTTCAGGGCTTCATGCATCCAGGCGCGGTACGCGACCTCGACTGGGATTTGCGTCACGCCGCACGTTCGCGATCCCGCCTGCACTTTGTGAAAGATCCTGGCAGAAGGGCAATTCTGGAACGTTTCATTGAGCGTTTCGAAAAAACGGTCCAACCGAAGCTTTCGCGTCTGCGTGCACAGGTCATTCACAACGACGGCAATGACTGGAATATCCTCGTCGACTCCCGCAATCATCAGCAAGTCTCAGGTGTCATCGACTTTGGCGATGCGGTCCACACGATTCTGATTGCCGAAGTAGCCATTACCTGCGCCTATTCCATTCTCGACATGGAAGATCCAATCGGCGCGGCCGCCGTCCTCACGGCCGGTTTCCATGAGAAGTACCCTCTGCAGCCGGAGGAGCTTGACGTCCTCTTCAATCTCATTGCGATGCGCCTGGTCACAAGCGTCACCTTGTCGGCATCGCGATACGACCGGACGCAAGACAATCCCTACCTTGGCATCAGCGAAGCGCCGGCCTGGCGCCTTCTGGAGAGGATGGATCGCATGAACCCTCGGCTGGCGACGGCGATCCTGCGCAAAGCCTGTGGGTTTGACGCGATCGAAGGCGCCGGTGCGGTTCGTCGCTGGGTTGCCTTAAACATCAAGTCCTTCGCAGATATCGTGCGTCCATCTGCTGCAACCATGAACAAGGCTATTGCACCGTTCGCAGATGCTTCGCATGTGATGACTGTCGCTTCAGCCGAGCAGCGTCCAGCTGAGGCAACGAAGTGGTGGAATGATTTTTGTGCCGAACACAAGGTGCCGCTCGGCATCGGGCCATGGGGCGAAGAAAGAACCATCTATACCGACACCGCGTTTGAATCGCGATTCATTGAAGGGCAGCGTCGGGTCATTCACGTTGGTGTCGACTTGATCATGCCCGCTGGAACGCCTCTCTATACGCCTGTTGCCGGTGTGGTGCAGAGCGTCGAGGTCGAGCATGAGCCGCTTGGCTATGGTGGTTTGATCATGCTCGAGCACTCGCCTGAAGGTTGCCCGCCGTTCCTGACTCTGTGGGGGCACATGGCTCATGAAGCTCTGGCGCGCCTGAAGCCCGGTGACCGCCTGGAGGCCGGCGCGCTTGTAGGATACATGGGGGCGGACACGGAAAATGGCGGGTGGATCCCCCATGTGCATTTTCAGATGTCCACTGACACCGGGTTGAAAGCGGACGAGTTCATTGGCGTAGGTGAACGGGCTTATCTTGAGGTATGGGCGGACCTGTTCCCCGATGCATCGGCTCTCGCGGGAATTCCTCCGGAAACTTACAGCCAGGAAGGACGCACCAAGGCAGAGATTGTGGCGAAGCGTAAGGAGTTGTTGCTTCCAAACTTGTCGATTTCCTATTCAGATCCGATCAAGTTCGTTCGCGGTGACGGGGTCTGGTTGATCGATAACTTTGGCAGGGCCTATCTGGATTGCTTCAATAACGTCTGCCATCTCGGTCACGCCCACCCAGATGTAGTGCAAGCGCTTTCACGGCAGGCTGCACGCCTGAACACAAACACCCGTTACCTGCACGACAATATTGTGGAGTATGCAGAGCGGCTCACGGCTACCTTGCCTGAAGGTCTGGCGGTCGCTTCCTTCGGGTGTTCAGGAAGTGAAGCAAACAGCCTCATGCTCCGTATGGCGCGCAATCACACGGGTCGTGACGATGCAATTGTGCTGGATTGGGCTTACCACGGAACAACACAGGAACTGATTGACCTCAGCCCTTACAAATACAAGCGTAAAGCCGGTAAAGGGCGTGCAGATCATGTGTTTGAGGCGGCCGTCCCGGATGCTTACCGTGGTGCGCAACACTGGCCGTTCGAGGAACTGGGCAAGCGTTTCGCTGAAAGCGTGGCGGATCAGATCGAGATCATGCGCAAGCAGGGCAGATCCCCGGCTTTCTTCTTGGCGGAGTCCATTCCAAGTGTCGCCGGGCAACTTTTCTTCCCGGAAAACTACTTGAAAGAAGTCTATGCAATGGTCCGTGCAGAGGGGGGGCTTTGCCTGGCCGACGAAGTCCAGGTCGGCTTCGGTCGTGTAGGTAGCCACTGGTGGGCTTTTGAAACCCAGGGAGTCGTGCCCGATGCAGTATCCATGGGCAAACCCATTGGCAATGGACATCCCATGTCGGCGGTTGTGACCACGCGTGAGATTGCAGACAGCTTCAACAATGGCATGGAGTACTTCAATACCTTCGCCGGTAGTCCGGTTTCGTGTGCTGTAGGGCTCTCGGTGCTCGATGTGATTGAGCGCGATAACTTGAAACTCAACGCACTGACCGTTGGCAACTATCTGCTTGATGGCTTCCGTAAATTGCAGCAGCGATACGATGCAATAGGCGATGTGCGCGGGCTGGGCCTGTTTCTCGGAATAGAACTTGTCACGGATCGCAAAACGAAGGTTCCAGCCACGGAGCTGGCCAGGAAAGTAGCCGATGGTGCCAGGGAGCGAGGTGTTTTGATCGGTACTGAAGGCCCATATGACAATGTTCTGAAGATGCGCCCATCGATGATTTTCAGTCAGGCAAACGCTGATTTTCTGCTTGAGGTCCTGGACGAAAGTTTTAAGGCTGCACTTCGCTAATCTGGTTGGACGATGTGACTGCCCGACATAGTGTCGGCCAACTCCGGCAATGTGTCACTCAGGCTGACACCTTGCCGGGTGCTTTCGAAAGTTGCCTATGCAAGACTTTTCATGAAGGCCGGGTGAATAACCCCAAAAAAATAATAATTAACTCTTCCAAGGTGCCATCCAATGCTAACTAAAAAGCTCAAGAGTTTGATTGTCGCTTCCACTGTGGCAGCAGCGGCACTGCTTTCCACCTCAGTTGTTCACGCTGATGATTTGAAGTCGATCCAGGATTCCAAAGAAATCCGTATCGCGATGAGCGGTCAATATTCCCCCTTCAGCTTTGCAAACGAGCAGAACCAGATTGTCGGATTCGACGCCTCCATCAGCGAGGCACTGGCTGAGCGGATGGGGGTAAAAGTGAAGATCATTACGACTCCATTCGACGGGATAATTGCAGGTCTTCTCGCGAAAAAATATGACGCCATTATCGCTTCCATGACCATTACCCCGGAGCGCCAGAAGGCCGTGGATTTCGTTGGGCCCTATTACCATGCAGGTCGTACGATCGTAGTGAAGGACGACTCTTCGATCAAAAGCCTCGATGATCTTAAAGATGTTGTTGTTGGCGTTACCCTCGGGGATGCTCACGATAAATGGGCCAGGGCCCGCGGCAACCTGAAGGTGAGAACGTACAAAGGTCTTCCCGAAATGCTGGTCGATCTTGAGGCCGGACGTATCGACGCGATTGTGATGGACAGTGTTCCGGTGTTGGTCGCAGTCAAGGAAACAGGGCAGAAGGTTCGCATCATTACTCCACCGGATAGCGATGGCGGTATTGAAGGTATGGGTATTGCGCTGCGCAAAAATAACCCTGAACTCAAGGCGACGATGCAGAAGGCGCTCGAAGACATGCTCGCCGATGGCACCTACGAAAAGATCTCGATGAAGTGGATTGGCAACGATATCCGCTAATTCGCATTTAGCATGGCTCGACTTATCGTCGAGCCAGCCAATCAGACTTTTCCGAGCGTTCTCATGGATCTGACACTCATACAGCGCACATTCCCGTTTTTCCTGGAGGCAGCCTGGATTACAGTGCAGATCTCTGTACTTGCACTTCTACTTGGTTTCCTGGTCGCCATCGTGCTGGTGGCTGGCCGGTTGTCCACTGTTCTCACCTTTCGATGCCTTGCAAGGCTCTACATAAGCGTTTTTCGCGGCACTCCCTGCCTGGTTCAGCTGTTCATCATTTACTTTGGCGGGCCGCAGATCGGACTTGAGCTGGAGCCGTTTGCGGCAGGCGTAATCGGCTTGGGCCTGAACATCGCCGCTTACATGGCCGAATCCATTCGTGGCGCTATCACCAACGTTGACCCTGGCCAGGAAGAAGCTTCACGTTCAATTGGTTTCGGGCGGGGTCAAACTTTATGGCTTATCACGCTGCCACAAGCTGCAAAATTGATGATAAGGCCGCTGGGAGTGAACGCTGTCGCTCTTATCAAAGGTTCTGCATTGGTGTCGACGATCTCTGTTGTTGAACTTTCATATACAGCGCAACGCTTTATCAGTTCAACATACAAACCTTTTGAGATTTTCATGGTGTCTGCATTGCTTTACATCGTGATGGTCTACTCGGTCAGATTTATTGTTGACTATCTCGATAATCGCTTCGCGGCAAGGTGAGAGCATTCAGATGCAAAGCCTGGATCTTAGTATAGTTACACCCTATTCCGAGCTGCTTGCGACCGGTCTTTGGTGGACGGTTGTGATGTTTTTGAGTTCCAGCGTATTGAGTTTGATGGCAGGGGTAGCCTTTGCACTCATCGTTCTTTATGCGCCTAAGGTATTGGCGCTGCCCGTGCGGTTTATTACGTGGTTGCTCATGGGAACTCCACTCCTTCTTCAGTTGTACTTGATTTATTATGGTCTTGTGCAAGTGGGAATTGATATTCCTGCACTGGTGGCTGGCATCATAGGCCTTAGTTTGCACTTCGCTGTCTACAATGCGGACGTTATTCGTGCCGGCGTGGTGTCAGTCGACCCGGGTCAGATTGAAGGTGCCCGGTCCATTGGTCTCAGCCGTGGACAGACTCAGCGTTACGTCATCGTGCCGCAAGCGCTTCGCAGGACTATTGCGCCGCTGGGAAATAACCTGATTGTCCTTTTAAAGGACACCTCTCTGGTTTCCATAATCGGTATTGCGGAGTTGGTGTACAGCGCGCAGCTTGCCGTGAGTGAGACCTATAGCCCGTTTGAGTTTTATCTGACTGTTGCGGTTATTTATTATGCAGCCAATCTTGTTCTCGAAGCCGGCCTGCATCTTCTCGAAAACAAGGTAGAGATGTCACGATGATCAGAAATGAATTCATGGTTGAGGTGAAAGGCGCTCGTAAGGCTTACGGAGAACTTGAAGTACTCAAGGGGATCGATCTTTCCGTATCTCGCGGACAAATCGTCGCGATCATCGGCCCAAGTGGATCTGGCAAAAGCACGCTTCTGCGGTCAATCAACCATCTGGAAGTGCTTAACGATGGCGAGATCTGGTTAGAGGGTGAGCAAGTCAATCGACCATTGAAAGGTCGTGCGTTTGAACAGCATATAAATGCCGTACGTCAGCAGATGGGCATGGTGTTCCAACACTTCAATCTATTTCCGCATTTGACCGTGTGTGAAAACATTGCTCTGGGCCCGATAAAACTCAAGGGGGTTACGAAAAAGGCATCTCGTGAGTTGGCAATGGAATATTTGTCAAAAGTTGGATTGGCCAACAAAATCGATGAGTATCCTTCTCGCCTGTCGGGCGGACAGAAGCAGCGCGTTGCAATAGCAAGAGCACTGGCGATGCAGCCAAAAGTCATGCTGTTCGATGAGGCTACATCGGCACTGGACCCTGAACTTGTCGAAGAGGTCAACCTGGTCATGAAACAACTCGCTGCAGAGCACATGACAATGTTGATCGTCACTCATGAAATGCGCTTTGCAGGTGAGGTTGCAGACCGGATCGTCTTTATGGACGGCGGGGTTGTAGTAGAAGAGGGGGCGCCGCAAGAGATCCTGCAAAACCCTGTCCACGAACGAACCCGGTCGTTCTTGAAAAAGCATCTGCACGATAGATAAGGTGTGCTTTCCTGCAAAGCTTGCGTGATTTTGCAAAACGGAGTCTCACAGACCAAGCCGGCGCTGACGGACAAACTGGCGGATGTCTTCATCGGCAGCCAGTGACACCATTGGCGCTCACTTGTACTCATCATGCCGGCGCCACCAGGGCCCCGTTTCATTGCGCCCCCTGGGCGCGCGGTCGAGCCATTGGTACATGCCCCACAATCCGTCCAGGCCTCGGGCGTAGGTGGAATAGGTGTGATAAATCTCGCCGTCTTCCAACACAAAGGTGCTCAGCCCTGGCCTGTCGCGGGTGTAGGTCGGCGCGTCGGTGCCACAGGTCGCGGCGAACTGTTTCACCGGTTCCGGGACCTGGCTGGCGTCCATCGCATGCCCGCCGCGCTGATAGTTGTACTCGACCTGTCCTTCACGTTGCTGCGCTTCGGTGAAGTAAACGTTGAAGTCGGCGGTGAAGTCGCTGTCGGCGGCCGAGGCCCAGGGGAACGTCCAGCCCATTCGGCGCTTGTAGGCCTGCAGTTTCGCCAACGGCGCGCGGGATATCGCCATCAGTGTCACGTCGTGGTTCGCCAGGTGGATGACGAGGGGGTCGAAACCATCGGCGATGGCTGAGCAGGACGGGCAGCCGGCGGTGTAGTCGGGGCCGAACATGAAGTGGTAGACCAGCAGTTGCGAGCGCCCCTGGAAGAGCTCGGCCAGGGTTGCGCTGCCGCTGTCGGTATCGAAGCGGTACGCCTTGTCGAGGCGAACCCATGGCAATGCCTGGCGTTGCCTGGCCACTTCATCGCTGCGTCGGGTCAGGGCCTTTTCCGCTTCCAGCAATTGCAGGCGTGCTGCCAGCCATTGGTCCCGGGTCGCGGTTTTGTGCGTGTTCATCGTTGTACGCTCCTGGTGAAAGGTCGTGATTTAGACTAAACCCGGGTATCGAATGCGGGGAGTGACAAGCGTGGCGGGATTTCGATGGACTCGATGATCACGGCAGCCGCCCAGGCGCTGGCGGCGGGGAACCCGCTGGGCGCACTGGACCGCGTGGCATTGCGCGACGATGCGCCGGCATTGGCCCTGCGCGGTATCGCCATGGCGCAATTGGGCGATCTGGTGCGGGCCAGGGCGCTGGTCAAGCGTGCGCAACGGGCCTTTGCGCCCAAGGAAGTGCTGGCCCGTGCGCGATGCGTGGTGGCCGAGGCCGAAATCGCCCTGGCTTCGCGGGAACTCGGGTGGCCGGTCAAGGCGCTGGAAACGGCGCGGGTCACCCTTGAACAGCACGGTGACCGGGTCAATGCCGCCCATGCGCGTTATCTGCAAATCCGCCGTTTGCTGTTGCTCGGCCAACTCGATGAGGCGCAGCAGTTACTGGCCGGACTCGACCCCGGCCAATTGCCGCCGGCGTTGCGTGCAACCCATGAACTGGTCTTGGCGGGTATCGCCATTCGACGCCTGCAATCGAACGCGGCACGGGACGCGTTGACGAGGGCCGGGCAGGCGGCCGCTCAAACAGGGATTGCCGCGCTGATGGCTGAGGTGGAACAGGCTGCGCGTCTGCTCGAT
>Ga0163161_10003894_pt1 | contig 10467 bp, 8 predicted proteins | sample S45metaG_FD_129847 | JGI IMG/M metagenome (GOLD analysis project Ga0163161, IMG submission 129847) | Switchgrass rhizosphere microbial communities from Kellogg Biological Station, Michigan, USA - S4-5 metaG | ecosystem: Host-associated > Plants > Roots > Rhizosphere > Soil | place: USA: Michigan... | reverse complement strand
TAGGCAATGCCTTTCGTCGTGCCGCCTTCGGCCACGAGCGAGAGAACCTGTCGCTCGCGCGAAGAAAGGGATGCGACCCGGCTGGCGGCATCCAGCGCGGCATCGCTGTCATCCATCAAATGGCTCTCGATAACAGACCAACGCTTATCCTGTTTTGCGAGCGCCACTTCATGCGCGCGCACGACTTCGAAAATGTCGCCCGCCTTGCAGGCTGATAAGGGGTAGGTGCACAGCAGGGATATGGGTTTCCCTTCGATAATGTGGTTCAGATCCGTTTCATATTCCATGAAGGCCTGCCAGTCGCGCTGTTCTAGCCAGCAGGTGTGACCGCTGGCGCACAGACCAGCGTGATCCCGGTCGAGCGCTTGGAAAAGCTTCTCGTCCCACAAGGCCGCCATCGGCCCGGACTGAAAAGTCTCCCCCTTTGCGTAGATGTCAACCGCCGAATGGAGTTCTACCCCGCATTGTGTGAGCGGGTCGGAATTGATGCCGTCGGGCGCCACCCACATGCACAGGTCCCCCCGCCGTGCGCCTGCGGCGAAAAACTGACCAACAAGGTCAAGGAGATCCTCGTCGGTCTCATAAAAGGCGCATACATGCGTTCCATGGCGGATAGCCGCCAACACCGCATCATAAGGCGGCTTTGCGCCAAGCGCCTCTGGCTCATTTCGTTGCGACATGGAGTGGCAACCTCTGCGCTGGATGTGAGAGCTTGCGCCAACCGCAACGTAACATAGTTTGCAGGAGGCGCCGCCTCATTTCTCGCCCAGTTCCGGCTGTCCAGTCACTTAGTGCATTCCCTATAGGGCAATCCACAAATGGTCGCCCCCTCACCACGGGCGCAAGGTGCTTTCGTCGGGACAATGATGGAGGGCGTCATGCAGGCACATATGGAACACGCGGAGTTTTTTGAAGCTCAGCTAAGTCCAGGGAAACCGAAGGCAAAGTCCGATGCGGCGGTAGCCATGATGACGGAGGCGCGCGAGTCGCGGTGGCGCAGGAACGAGGCCTGCGACGCGGTGATCCGTCAGGGCGGGGTGGCATGTATATCATCCGGCGCCGTCCGCAAATTCGCGTTACGGCCCAACGGCCAAAGGCAGATTATCGATATTGCCTTTGCCGGCGATTTTCTGGGATTCGCGCCTGTCGATCCGGCTTTCTTCCTGGAAGCCATCTCCAACGACACGCGGATCATTTCGTTCAACCGCGCGCAGATCGATGGTCTCGTCATCCGCTTCCCGGCCGTGGCCGTGCTGATGCAGCAATGCGCCGTCAACGTGATCCGCCGGCTCGAGCATCACCTTCTCATCCAAAGCCGGATAACGGCGAGAGAAAAGGTCGCCGCCTATCTGGCGGAAATATCGCGACGGGTCAGCACCAGCGGAACCAATGCGATCGTACTGCCAATCACCCGCTACGATATCGCTGACCATCTCGGCATTGCGGTGGAGACGGTCAGTCGCACCATGACCATATTGTGTCGCCGCGGATCGATTGCGCTCAAGACCCCCCGCTCTGTTGAAATCCGCGATCCTTCCATGCTTTCCGGGCAGGATTATTGACGGCTGAGATTTCGGCACCGCTGCCGAAGCATCCGCAACGATGACAATCGAACTGCGTGCCTCGATGCCCATGCGGTGCGCCGATAGCTTTGCTGACAAGTGTCAAGGTATCGGGCTGCGCCCGGATGTTACGCAGGAGCGCGCCACGTCAAGCATCCGGACGGCACTGTCCCCTCTTACGAAAAGGAATGACGAATGGCTGACGAACAAAAAATTTCGGTGGCGAAGGCGCTGTTCGTTCGTCTGGTAGCCCAGCATGGAAAGGGCGGGGAGCTCGAATCCTTCCTGAGGGACGGCCTGGCCGCGGTGATGGAAGAGCCCGACACGACGACCTGGTACGCGGTGCGGTTCGGCGATCTGGACTTCGCGATCTTCGACACTTTTCCGGGCGATAAGGGCCGCGTCGCCCATCTTGCGGGCAAGGTGGGGAGCGCCCTCGTCGCGCGTGCGCCTGACCTGCTGGAGGGCGCCCCCAGGATCGAGCAGGCCGATATGCTGGCCTACAAGCTGCCCGGGGATAGCGGACAGATACGCGGCTGAGGTCGTGCATGCGGGACATCTGGAGGCTGTCTGCCTTCTTGCAGGCGCGTTATCGAGAAGGAGAAAGACATGGCTACAAAAACCCTCGACGGCCTCCAGGTCGCGATCCTCGTCACCGACGGCTTTGAGCAGGTGGAGATGACCGAGCCGCGCAAGGTGCTTGACGCGGCGGGCGCCCGAACCCGGCTGGTGTCTCCGAAGGAGGGGCAGGTCAAGGTCTGGAACTTCACCGAATGGGGCGACTCATTCCCGGTGGACATGCAACTCGACCAGGCCCGGTCCGAGGATTTTAACGCGCTGCTCCTGCCGGGCGGCGTCATCAATCCTGATACGCTGCGGACGCTGTCTGCGGCGGTGGCGTTCGTGAAAGGCTTCTTCGACGCCGGAAAACCGGTCGCATCGATCTGTCATGGCCCCTGGACCGTCATCGAGGCGGGCGGGGCCCGCGGCCGACGGCTTACGTCCTGGCCATCGCTCAGGACCGACCTCCAGAATGCCGAAGCGCAATGGGTGGACGAGGAGGCCGTAGTCGATCACGGCTTGGTGACGAGCCGCAACCCCGACGACATCCCCGCCTTCAACAAGGCGGTCATTGCGCTGTTCGAGAGGGAACATGCGCAGGCGCGGCAGGTGGCGGCGCAATGACCCCGCCAATGGATGAACGTCAGCGGGCGGCGCCCTGGCCGGACCCTAAAACCATGCGGCGGCGGCGGTTCGGTCCCTTGTCGCGGGAGGTCGGGATAGTCGGCCAGGGAAGCTGGTATATCGACGATGCGCACAGGTCCTCAGCGGTGGCTGCGCTGCGCTGTGGCCTCGACCTTGGCATGGATCACATCGACACGGCCGAAATGTACGGGGACGCGGAGCTTGTGATCGGCGAGGCTATTGCGGGGAGGCGGGACGAGGTTTTTCTCGTCTCCAAGGTATTGCCCGGCAATGCTTCCCGCAGCGGGACGATGGCGGCGTGCGAGCGCTCGCTCGCTCGCCTGCGGACCGACCGGATGGACTGCTACCTGCTTCACTGGCGCGGCGCGCATCCGCTGGAAGAAAGTTTCGCGGCCTTCGAGCGGCTTCGCGAGCAAGGCAAGATCCTGTCCTGGGGCGTGAGCAACTTCGACATGGACGACCTCGACGCAGCCTGGAAAGCTGGCGGCAAAGGCCGGATCGCCTGCAATCAACTGCTCTACAATCTGGGCGAGCGCGCGATCGAGCATTCCGTGCTGCCCTGGTGCGAGGCGCATGGCGTCGCCGTGGTAGCCTACAGCCCGCTGGGCCATGGCAATTTTCCGGGCCCGTCGACGCCGGGCGGTCTCGTGCTGGCGCGGATTGCCGCAGATCATGGCGCGACCGCGCGTCAGGTGGCGCTCAGCTTTCTGGTACGCAAGTCCTCCTTGCTGGCCATCCCAAAGGCGTCCACCGCAGAGCATGTCCGTGACAATGCAGGTGCGGGTTCGCTGACGCTCACGGAAGATGACATCGCACGGATAGACGCCGCCTTTCCGCTCGGCCCGGAGCCGCGCCGTCTTCCGATGCTGTAAGCCGATTAGGCCTTTTCGTCAGGAGCGTATAGAAACATGGCGCCAACGCGCGGCTGTTTGCAAATGGCTGGTGGGCAGGAGGTTCGCATGCGGGATATCAAGGCCTCCGGCTTCGTCAGGGTTCGCGGCGCGCGCGAGCACAACCTCAAAAATGTCGATGTCGATATACCGCGCGACGCTCTGGTGGTGTTCACCGGCGTGTCGGGATCGGGCAAGTCGTCGCTCGCCTTCTCCACGATCTATGCCGAAGCGCAGCGCCGCTACCTGGAATCGGTCTCGCCTTATGCGCGGCGGCTTTTCCATCAGATGGAAGTGCCCGAGGTCGATGAGATAGAAGGCCTACCGCCGGCGGTAGCGTTGCAGCAGCAGCGCGGATCGCCCACCACCCGATCGTCGGTCGGCAGCGTCACGACCCTCGCCAACCTGCTACGGATGCTCTATTCGCGCGCCGGCGACTATCCGCCGGGCCAGCCCCTGCTCTACGCCGACAGCTTCTCGCCCAACACGCCGGAGGGGGCCTGCCCGCGCTGCCACGGCCTCGGCCGGGTCCACGAAGTTAGCGAGGCGTCGATGGTGCCCGATCCTTCGCTGACCATCCGCGAACGCGCGGTCGCGGCCTGGCCGATGGCTTGGGGAGGCCAGAACCTGCGCGACATATTGATCAGCCTGGGCATCAATGTCGACACGCCCTGGCGCGAACTGCCGAAGAAGGTGCGCGACTGGATCTTGTTCACGGAGGAGCAGCCGCAGGTTCCGGTTTATCCCGGCTGGAGCCATGACGAGATTCAGCGCGCAATCCGGCGCAAGACCGAGCCGGCCTATATGGGCACCTTCTCCAGCGCGAAGAGGCATGTTACCCATAGCTATGCCACCACCCAGAGTGGGATGATGAAGAAGCGCGCCGCGCGCTTCATGATCGCCAGTCCGTGTCCGGTGTGCGGCGGCAAGCGGCTGCGCCTGGAATCTTTGTCGGTCCGCTTCGAAGGTCTCGATTTTGCCGAGATGAGCAGCCTGCCCATGGCGCACTTCTCCAGGATTTTCGCGCCATATGCCGAGGCGAAGGCGAGCAGGCTCGCCGCCTTGCGTGAGACCCACCCGGAAAAGGCCATGGTGGTCGAGCGTATCGCCGCCGACCTGTGCCGCCGTTTGTCGGTGCTGATCGACCTGGGCCTCGGCTATCTGACGCTGGAGCGCAGCACGCCGACCTTGGCGCCGGGCGAGTTGCAGCGGCTGCGGCTCGCCACGCAGGTCGTGTCCAACCTGTTCGGGGTCGTCTATGTGATGGACGAGCCGTCTGCCGGGCTGCATCCCGCCGACACCGAGGCGCTGCTGCGCGCGCTCGACGGGCTGAAGGCGATGGGCAATTCGCTGTTCGTGGTCGAGCACGAGATGGACGTCATTCGCCGCGCCGACTGGATTGTCGATGTCGGCCCCGCCGCGGGCGAGCATGGTGGCGAAATTCTCTATAGCGGCCCGATCGACGGCCTGCGCGATGTCGCCGCTTCGGAGACAAGACGGCATCTGTTCGACAAAGGCGATCGCATGCCGAGCCGCATGGGCGAACCTACAGGCTGGCTGCGGCTGGAGGGGGTTTCGCGCAACAATCTCAAGCAGGTCGATTGTGCCTTCCCGCTAGGCGTTATGACCCTGGTCACCGGCATATCAGGTTCGGGCAAGTCGAGTCTGGTCAGCCAGGCGCTGGTCGAGATGGTGGCCGATGCACTCGGCGCACCGGTCGCGGCTCACGCGGCGCTGGATGCCGAAGTCGCGCTCGACGACCGACCGACCGAGGCTACCGAGGGGCGCATCGTCGGCGGCCTCGAAGGTATCGGGCGGCTGATTGAGGTCAACCAGAAGCCGATCGGCCGCACCCCGCGCTCCAACCTCGCCACCTATACCGGCCTGTTCGACCATGTCCGCGCGCTGTTCGCGGCGACCCCCGAAGCCAGGAAGCGACGCTATGACGCCGGCCGCTTCTCGTTCAACGTCGCTAAGGGCCGCTGCCCGCGCTGCGAAGGGGAGGGCTTCGTCATGGTCGAACTTCTGTTCCTGCCGAGCGTTTACGCGCCGTGCCCCATTTGCTACGGTACTCGCTACAATCCCGAGACGCTTGAAATCCGCTACCGCGGCCAGAGCATCGCCGACGTGCTCGCGCTGACCGTAGAAGGTGCCTGGGATTTCTTCAGCGACGCACCCAATGTCTGCCGGTCGCTCAAGGTACTGCGCGAAGTCGGGCTTGGCTATCTTCGCCTGGGGCAGCCCGCCACCGAATTTTCAGGCGGTGAGGCGCAAAGGATCAAGCTGGCGACCGAGTTGCAGCGTGCACGGCGCGGCGGCACGCTCTATATACTTGATGAGCCGACCACGGGCCTTCATCCGACCGATGTGGAGCGATTGCTGGGCCAGCTTCACGCTCTGGTCGACGCGGGCAACAGCGTCATCCTGGTCGATCACGACATGAAGGTCGCGGCGGCGAGCGACTGGGTGATCGACATCGGCCCTGGTGCCGGTGACGAAGGCGGGCGGATCGTCGCGAGCGGTCCGCCAGCAAGCGTCGCCGCCTGCTGCGAAAGCCGCACCGCGCCCTATCTCGATCGTGCCATGAGCAAGGGCTGGACTGTCCGGACGAACCTATCGGCAAGGGACAAGCAATCATGACCGCACCCATCCGCATCCTTTTGCAGACGACCATCCCGACGATTGAGGACGACTGGCATATCGGCCGATTCGCGATGCTGCGCGACATGCTCGCGGGGATGAGGGGCGCGGACGGCGCGCCGATGACCCGCATCACCGCGCGCGACCGGGACACCGCCAAGGGGCCGGACGCCGTGCTCTCGACCCTCGACCTGTCCGATTATGATCAGCTCTGGCTGTTCGCCGTCGATACCGGAGACGGGCTTGACGCCGAAGATTGCGCAGCCATCTCGGGCTTCCGGAAGAAGGGCGGCGGACTGATGGTGACGCGCGACCATATGGATTTGGGCTCGTCGGTCTGCACTCTGGGCGGTGTCGGCGACGCCCATTATTTTCATTCCCGAAATCCCGAACCCGACCCGGATCGCCATTGCATCGACGACCGCGAGACGCCGGCAATCTTGTGGCCCAATTACCATTCAGGCGCGAATGGCGATTTCCAGGATATCGAGATCGTCGGCGAACCCCATCCTGTGCTGATCGACCCGGACGCGACGGACGGCGTGCTGCGCCATCTGCCCGCCCATCCGCATGAAGGGGCCGTTGGCGCACCGGCCGGCGATCCGACCGCGCGGGTGATCGCAACCGGCAAGAGCGCGCTGACGGGCCGCCAATTCAATATCGCCGTGGCGTTCGAGCCGTCCGAGGACGGGGGACCAGCGATCGCCCAGTCCACTTTCCACCATTTTGCCGATTATAACTGGGATCCGTCAGTAGGTTGCCCGAGCTTCGTCAGCGAACGGCCGGGCGATGCGTTGCCCCGCACGCCGGAGGCCCAAAGATCGACCGAGCTTTACGCCCGCAACGTCGCGCTCTGGCTCGCCGGACGTAGCGCGTGATGTCGGCCGCGCATGGCACGTACCGGGCGTTGTGCATCCCAAGTCCAGTCGGCCAATGGCCGACATGGCCATTCGGAGTCAGAAGCCATGCTCGTCACGATTTTCGCGCCTGCTAACGTACATTTGCTTGAAGTGGCCGGCGTGCGAGACGCGCTTTTCGAGGCCAACTGCAAGATGGCCCATGCGGACCTATATCGAGTCAGGCTGGTCACCGAACTTGGCGTGGCGGAAGAAAGCGCGTCGGGCATCATTTATGTTCCTGACGCCGGCATCGGAGATGCCGTGGAACAATGCGATACGCTGATCGTGGCGGGGCCTTATGGCGTTCCCAATCCGCCCAGCCAGGCCGTCGCGCAGTGGTTGACAGACCAAGCGCGGCAATCCCGCCGCTATGGGTCCACCTGCACGGGCGCTTTCCTGCTGGCTCATGCCGGACTTCTGGCGGGGCGTCGCGCCACCACCCATTGGGAATATGCCGAACGCCTCGCCACCGATTTTCCCGATATTCATGTGGAGCCCGATCATATTTTCGTACGGGACGGGCCGGTGTTCAGCTCTGCCGGGGTTACAGCGGCGATCGACCTTAGCTTTTCGCTGATCGAGGAAGACCATGGGCGTGCACTCGCACTCTGGGTGGCACGTCGGCTGGTTGTTTTTCTGAGACGACCTGGCGGGCAATCCCAATTCAGTGCAGCGTTAACGGCGCAAACCAAGGTCGTCAGCCCGATCGACAGGATAAGGCTGCATATCATCGAAAACCCGCAGGGGAATCTTGGCCTTGACGCGCTTGCAGTTGTGGCCGGCCTCAGCCCCCGGCACCTGTCCAGACTGTTTCACGCCGAACTGGGCGTCAACCCGCTCGCCTATGTCGAATGGACCCGGATCGACATAGCGCGAAGCCTGCTGGAAGATAGTCTCGCTCCGATCAAGGCAGTTGCCCATGCGGCAGGATTTGGATCGACCACAACGCTACGGCGGGCATTCCTGCGCAGGCTAGGCGTCACGCCTGTTGAATATCGCCAGCGTTTCCAGACTACCGGACCAAGCAATGCCGGCGAAGACGAAGATGCCGCCATTTTGTCCTGAAACGCCGCTCACTTGGCATTGAGGAGGCGATGTCCGGGCCGCATCCTTGCGGGTGGAGGGCATCATATGAGAATGAACGCCGACAGGTGCGACAGAATGTCACAGCAGGAGTGTGATCGTGGTTCCGTTCCGTGCGGCGTGATTGCGGAATGATGATGCACGAATTGGGCGATGCGGTTGCGCTACACCAGCCGCCTGCTTTCACCGCCGCGCGCTGGCACCAACTGGTCCGGCGGTCGATCGAAACCACCGGTCCTGAAATCGACACCTCAAAGGTGCTCGACCAGATCTCCGAGGGTGTGCTGATCGCCGACATGCGTTTGCGAGGGCACCCCATCGTGCAGGTTAACAGGGCATTTGAAACGATAACCGGCTATTCGGCCGCCGAGGCAATCGGCAAAAACTGTCGCTACCTTCAGGGAAATGATCGACTGCAGCCGGAAATTGCTCGAATCCGCGCCGCCCTTGCCGAGGAACGCGCCTGCGCCGTCACACTGCGCAATTATCGGCGCGATGGCGCGATGTTTCACAATGCCTTGCGCTTGGAACCGCTTCAGGACGACGAGGGCAAACTTACACATTTCATCGGTCTTATCCGCGACGTTACGCATGCGGCCGGCATCGATCGTCTGACTGGCCTTGCCGACCGTTACGGCCTGCTCGACCGGTTGGGACAGATGAATGTTGCAGCTGACGCCGTCGTGCTGGTGATCAAGCTGGACATATTGCGGTTCCACGACGTCAATAATGGGTTCGGCTATGACGCGGGCGATGCGTTGCTTCGTGCGGTGGCTGCGCGCCTCGTCACAGTGCCTGCAGCAGTCATTGCCCGCGTGGACAGCAATAATTTCGCGCTCGCTTTTGAACTCGGCGATCTGAGGGCGGCTGCGGGAACCGTGGACAATGTCCTCGACCTGCTGAAGTCGCGCTTCGTCCTCCCGGGCACGTCGCTCGCGGTGCAGTTCGCCGCCGGTTTCGCGGTTGGCTTCGCGGACGCCGAACCCCTTCAACTCGTGCGGCAGGCGGGCGCCGCCTTACAGCGGTCCAAGGCTGCTACGGATCATGCTCCACGCCTCTTTGCGGCGACGGATGAACGTGACGCGCGGAATCGCATCCGTTTGGCGAACGAGTTGCAAACCGCCGTGGCGAATGAAGAACTGGTTTTCCATTATCAGCCTCAAGTCGATCTCGGCTCAGGCGACATCGTCGGCGCTGAAGCGCTAATACGGTGGAATCACGGCGTATTTGGGCTTCAGCCGCCCAGCCTGTTTATCGGTGTCGCCGAGGAGACCGGCGCGATGATGGAAATCGGCGACTGGGGCTTGCGCGCTATCGCAGCCTATGCTGCGCGCATCAACACGGGTCGACGAAAGCCGGTTCGCTTCGCCTTCAACGCCTCCGTGCTGGAATTCACGCAACGAAATATGGTCGCTTTCGTCGAAGAGGTGCTTGGGGAGACGGGTTGTCAGGGCACATGGCTGACGCTCGAACTTACCGAAAATCTGATGGTTCGCGAGCCGACCGAAATGCGCCGGTCATTTGAAAAGCTGCGGCGGATGGGTGTCACCATTTCGATCGACGATTTCGGCACTGGTTATTCCAACTTACGCTATCTGGAATGCTTTCCGCTTAACGAGATCAAGATCGACCGGAGTTTCGTTCGCGACTTGGCGCAAAGCACGGCAAAGCGGGTTATCATCGAGAGCATCGTAAAGCTCGGCGCTGCGCTCGACATCTGTGTCGTCGCGGAAGGTATAGAGACAGAGGAAGAACGCGCGATCGTGCAGACACTAGGTTGCTCGGTGGGTCAAGGCTTCCTTTTTTCGCCACCCGTTATCGAGAGCCGGTTGGAGCAATTGCTGAAGCACGGATCTATGCAACAATAACGGCGTAACGCTTGGAGAGCAGTTTACACTTTGGGAAGACGAAAGGGAGCGGTAGTTATTACCGCAGCGTATTGCTGTCAGGTGATTGGGGTTCAAACACGATGGATTTATGTCCGTTTCGAGGTCTCGATACCTATGTGAATAGTAGGCTGTGGTTGCTGGTCTGGGAAAGCAGGACCGTCGAGGCCATTCATAATCGGCTCGGTTCCATGGGAAGGGACTGCGCGTAAAAAGCACCGGCCGGCTCGCTCCTAAACCGGCAGCTCAGGCACCGAAAGCCGCCATACAACTGAGTCACATCGTACGGCGGCTTTGTCCC
>Ga0163161_10003893_pt1 | contig 10467 bp, 16 predicted proteins | sample S45metaG_FD_129847 | JGI IMG/M metagenome (GOLD analysis project Ga0163161, IMG submission 129847) | Switchgrass rhizosphere microbial communities from Kellogg Biological Station, Michigan, USA - S4-5 metaG | ecosystem: Host-associated > Plants > Roots > Rhizosphere > Soil | place: USA... | reverse complement strand
GCCATGGCGACAGGCTGATGGCGCGCGTTTTCGAAGAGATCCGGCTCCGGGGCGCCGGACGACTCCTGCTTGCCGTCTATCCGCACAATGAGCGTGCGCGACGCTTCTACGCCCGACATGGCTTCGCCGAGATTGGCGACATGACCTTCATGGTGGGCGACATGCCGTTCCGCGACCTGATTTATGCGGTCAATTTATAGCGGCAGGCTATTCGCCGATGGCGCGAGCAAGGGTGGCACGGATCGCTTCCAGGCGAGGAAGCAGATCGGCACTCGCGGTTGGTTCGCCATTTTTTTCCGGCAAGGCGGCGGGGATTGGTTCGCCCAGGCCATCGGCCAGCGCTTTCTGCGCGCCCTTCACCGTAAAGCCTTCAACGTTCAGCAGATGGTTGATGCGCCGGACCAGTTCGACATCGGCGGGGCGGTAGTAGCGGCGATTGCCGGAACGCTGCAAAGGCCGAAGCTGGGTAAAGCGGGTTTCCCAATAGCGCAGTATATGTTGCGGCAAAGCCAGTTCGCTCGCGAGCTCGCTAATGGTCAGAAATGCGCCCTCTACCTTTTCCATGACCATGATGTTGCACCGTTAGCGATGCCAAGGTCAACCTCCGGTAAAAAGGCAATTTTGGATAAACGCAGCGCGAGCCACGGCGCCGATGCATCAGGGTCTTTCGAAAAGCTGATGGCTGCGCGGGCTTGGCGACAGGTTCGCTAGGCCCGCGCCAGTCCTGCCGTCAGACCGAGGCGACGCGGTCCCGCATCGTCTGGCTAGCGCGGAAAGTCAGCACCCGGCGCGGTTCGATCGGCACTTCAACGCCGGTCTTCGGGTTGCGCCCCATGCGCTGCGTCTTGTCGCGCAGCACAAAGGTGCCGAAGCTGGAGATCTTCACATTTTCCCCGCGTTCAAGTGCGGAGGCCATATGCTCCAAAATGGATTCAATTAGCGTTGCCGCTTCCGCCCGCGAAAGGCCAATATGCCGGTTCACGCTCTCCGCGAGATCGGCGCGCGTCAGAGTCCCTGTGCCAGTCATCGGACTACCCCACCTTGATCCCCGTCGAGCCTAAATGCGGGTGATCACTGGATAATGTGCGCGTTTCCGCCTGATTCGGCAAGATGATGGCCGCCCGAAATCCGGAAAAAAGCGTGAAATATGGGCAAGATAGCGGCCCCAAACCGGAACGGGCCGGTTCGCGCAGCAAAAATGGGAAATATATTGTGCAAAATGCTGCGGACCAGCGCAGCAAAAAGGGCCTGCGCGAACCAGCGAATCACCCCTTCAGACCCGCAGGACGCAGGCGCCCCAGGTGAAGCCGCCGCCCATTGCCTCCAGCACCAGCAGATCGCCCGTCTGGATGCGCCCGTCGCGCATGGCAAGATCGAGCGCCAGCGGCACAGACGCGGCAGAGGTATTGGCGTGCTGATCGACGGTCATGACGACCTTCTCCGGCGCCAGCTTGAGCTTGCGCGCGGTCGCGTCGAGGATGCGGGCATTGGCCTGATGCGGGATCAGCCAGTCAATTTCCGACGGGGCCATCCCGGCCGCATCCATCACTTCGGTCAGGACAGACGCAAGGTTGGTGACGGCGTGGCGGAAGACTTCCTGCCCCTTCATGCGCAGCTTGCCGACCGTCTGGGTGGTCGACGGGCCACCATCCACATAAAGAAGCTGATTGTGGCGGCCGTCAGCATGGAGCTTCGAGGCGAGGATGCCGCGCTTGCCGCCCGCGCTTTCCTCCGCGCCCAGAACGACCGCGCCCGCGCCATCGCCGAACAGGACGCAGGTGGTGCGGTCCTCCCAGTCGAGGATGCGGCTGAAGGTTTCCGAGCCGATGACGATCGCATTGCGGGCCGCGCCCGTACAGATCATGCTATCCGCGACCGTAACGGCATAGAGGAAGCCGGAGCAGACTGCTGCGACGTCGAATGCTACGCAATCGTCAATGCCGAGCGCCGCCTGCACCAGCGTTGCGGTAGCGGGAAAGGTCTGGTCGGGAGTCGCGGTTGCAAGGACGATCAGGTCAATGTCCTGCGCGGTCAGCCCGGCGGCTGCCAGCGCGGCCTTGGCCGCATCGGTCGCGAGCGTAGCGGTGGTTTCCCCCTCCCCCGCAATGTAGCGGGTCCGGATGCCCGTGCGTTCGACGATCCATTCGTCGCTGGTGTCGACGGTTTCGGCCAGTTCGGCATTGCTGACCTTGCGGGCCGGCAGGGCGGAACCCGTGCCCAGAAGAACGGATCGACGGATCACTTTGCGGACAGCTCCAACTTGGACGCGGCGGCGGTCAGCCCCTCAATCCCGTGCATGTCGGCGGCGATGCGCCGGGTGATGTCCTCTTCCAGAAGACGCGCGGCGACATGAACCGCATTGGCGACGCCCTTGTCATTGGCGCTGCCGTGGCTCTTCACCACTACGCCATTGAGGCCAAGGAAGACAGCGCCATTATGATTGTTGGGGTCGAGATGATGCTTCAGAAGATGCATCGCCGGCTTGGAGATCAGGAAGCCGAGCTTGGAACGGATCGAGCTGGTGAAGGCGGTGCGCAGCAGGTCGGTCACGAAGCGGGCGGTTCCTTCCGCCGTCTTCAGCGCGACATTGCCGGAAAAGCCGTCGGACACAATGACGTCGACATCGCCCCGGCCGATCTTGTCGCCTTCGGTAAACCCTTCGAAAGAGAGCGGCAGGCTGGTCGCGGCGCGTAGAATGGCGGCAGCGTCGCGGATTTCCTCGGTGCCCTTCATCTCCTCGGTGCCGATGTTCATCAGCCGCACGCGGGGGCGCTCAAGGTCGAGGGCAATGCGGGCATAGGCCGCGCCCATGACCGCGAACTGCACGAGATTGCGTGCGTCGCACTCGGTATTGGCGCCAAGGTCGAGCATGACCACGTCATTGTCGCCAAGCGTCGGCAACATGGCGGCCAGCGCCGGGCGATCGACGCCCTTCATGGTGCGCAGGGCTAGCTTGGCCATTGCCATCAGCGCGCCGGTATTGCCGGCCGAGACGGCCGCGCCGCATGTGCCCGCCTTCACCGCGGCGATCGCCATGCTCATCGAGCTGGTCTTCTTGCGGATGGCGACGCTGGGCTTGTCCCCCGCGTCCACGACATCGGGCGCGTGGACGATTTCCGACGCGGCGCGCAGATTGGGGTGATGGTCGAGCGCGGACTTGATCCGCGCTTCGTCTCCGAAAAGGGTGAAGCGCAGCCCTTCGTGACGGTGACGGGCGAGCGCTACACCCGCCATCATCACGCGCACGCCTTCATCCCCGCCCATCGCGTCGATTGCGATTCGCGGTTGACTGGACAAATTAACGCACCCTTTTCAGGAGAAACTTAGGTGTCAGGCCCCGACGGCGATGACTTCACGGCCGTTATAATGGCCACAGGCGTCGCACAGATTGTGCGGGCGCTTCAGTTCACCGCAGTTCGAGCATTCCTGGAACGCTTCGACGCGCAGCGAGTCATGGCTGCGACGCATGCCACGGCGGGAAGGAGACGTTTTCCTCTTGGGGACAGCCATGTCGGCACCTTATTCCATAAATTGATCTGTTAGTGCGACTGGCCAGTTCCGAATGGATGCTGACGCCAACGGCGCCGCAGACCCATGCGGCCCGGTTGATCGCGAAGCCCTGCGCCTATAGCGTTTTTTGGGATCCGCGCAAGTGCTTCCTTGCCCCTTTCCCCTGCCCGCTTATGGTGCGCGTCATTCGATAGTTTGGGGGAAATAGGATGCTATTGCCGATTACGCTCACTCTGGCGGCTGCCTGCGCGCTCCTCAACATGTGGCTCGCGACCCGCTGCGCGCGAATCCGTATCGCGGACAAGGCTCTGCATGGCGACGGCGGCAACAGCCTGCTGGCGAAGCGGATGCGGGCGCATGCGAATTTCACTGAATATACGCCCATGACGCTGATTCTGTTCGGGCTGGTGGAACTGGCGGTCGGGGCGTCGACCTGGCTATGGGGTGCGGCGCTGCTCTTCGTGCTGGCGCGAATCGCCCATGGCTTCGGGATGGACGCAGAGAAGCCGACCGTGTGGCGCGCAGGCGGGGCGTTGCTGACCTGGGTGGTGATGGTCGGGCTGGCCCTAGCGGCGCTTTATATCGCCTATGGCGCGACGCGGGAGGTTCCGGCGCCGCCCGCCATGGCGATGATTCGGTAAGATCGTCAGCTAAGGACCGCGTCCCCCACAAAGGGGTTGGTGCGGCGCTCATGGGCGAAATTGCTCATCGGGCCGTGGCCGGGGACGAAGGCGGTGTCGCCGCCTAGCCGCCAGAGCTTGCCGGTGATCGCGTCGATCAGATCCTGATGGTTGCCCATGGGCAAATCGGTGCGGCCGATCGAACCCTGGAACAGCACGTCGCCCACAATGGCGAGCTTGCTGGGCGCATGATGGAAAACGACATGGCCCGGCGTGTGGCCGGGGCAGTGATAGACGTCCAGCGTCAGATTGCCGACCGTGACCTGATCGCCGTCCTTCAGCCAGCGATCGGGTTCGAAGCTCTCGCCATCGATGCCATATTTAGCGCCGTCTTCGCCGAGACGGTCGATCCAGAAGCGATCGGCCTCATGCGGCCCTTCGATCGGCACGCCCAGATCGCGAGCAAGAATGCCCGCCTGACCGCAATGGTCGATGTGGCCATGGGTGACGAGGATCTTCTCGATGGTGACGCCATGCTGCTCCGCTGCCTTTTTGAGCATGGGCAGATCGCCGCCCGGATCGACGAAGGCACCGTGATTGGTCGCCGTGCACCAGAACAGGGTGCAGTTCTGCTGAAGCGGCGTGACGGGAATCAGGGCGGCTTTGAGGGGCGGCGTCGTCATGCCGCTGATGTGGCGAAGCTGCGGGCCGGGCGCAAGGCTTTGGCGAGGATGCAGACATTTTGCCGCTGGATTCGAGGCGTCATGCATCCCCCCGAGAGGCTTCGTTCGAATGACGAAAATGGCCGAAGGCGGCCGCCTATCCCATTTCTTCGGTCGCGAAGGGTTCCCCGAGGCTGATGCTGTCCAGAACCTTGGCCGTTTCGTCCCGCACGCGCAGCATTACGCGATGCAGGCGGCATTCCGATTCGGGCAGGCAATTGGTGCAGGTTTCATGCGCGAACCGGCTGGCGCAGGGCGTGAGCGCCAGCGATCCCCGCGTCAGCCGGACGATATCGCCATAGCTGATGTCGACAGGGGCCAGCGCCAGCCAATAGCCCCCGTCACGCCCGCGCTGGGTCGCCACCAGCCCCTCCCGCGCCAGTTCAGACAGGATCACGGTCAGGAATTTGGACGGGATATTCTGCCGCGTGGCGATCTCGCCCAGCGGCACCGGCCCCTGACGGTAGCGGTCTGCAAGATGCTGGAGAGCGCGGATGGCGTAACGGGTCTTCTGCGAGAGCATGGGACTGTTATTCGCCTCCGCCAGAGATTTGACAAGCCATTCAGGGCCGGGGATCAGGCGTCGGATTGAGGGCAGCCCGCGCCTGTTTCGGGAAGTCGCTGAACAGGGCGTCGACGCCGGCATGGGCGATCGCCTGAACATAGCCGGCAAAGTCCCCCCTGCCCTGCGGATCGTCGGGCCGCTGGAAGGCGGCGGGCAGGAAGCTGTTCTCCATGCGCAGCGTCCAGACATGGACTTGCAGCCCCGCATCATGGGCGCGGCCGACAAGGCCCGTTGCGCCTTCCGGTGCCAGCACCATCGCTGCTGCCGGGCCGATGCCGTCGGCATAGTCCGCGACCTGCTTCAGCCCCTCGATCGTCAGCATGTCGGCATAGCTGGTGCCGGGTTCATCCGCCGGGCCGCCCTGGCTGTCGACGAGCTGGATCAGGCGCAGCCGGGAGACGGCCCGGATCGCCTTGAGATTCTCCACCTCGAAAGACTGGATGAAGACCGGATCGGCCTCCGTCTGATAGCCATATTTGCTGAGCAGAGCAAGCAACGGCGCCTGATGGGCCAAGCCGATTCCGGCAAAATAGCTGGGGTGCTTGGTTTCGGGATAAAGGCCGATGCGGCGGCCGGTTTCGGCTTCCTTGGCGCGGACCAGCTGCAATATCTCTTCGAAGGTCGGGATTTGGTAGAGTCCATCGAAGCGGCTGTTGGCGGAGCGCAACTGCGGCAGCCGCTCGCGGGCACGCAGGGTGCGCAACTCGGCCAGCGTGAAATCCTCGGTGAACCAGCCGGTGATCTGCTGGCCGTCGATCGTCTTGCCGGTCTTGCGCGCTGCAAATTCGGGATGGTCGGCGACATCGGTGGTGCCGCCAATCTCATTTTCGTGCCGGGCGACGAGCACGCCGTCCTGCGTCAGAACCAGATCGGGTTCGATATAGTCGGCGCCCTGATCGATGGCCCGTTCATAGGCGGCGAGCGTATGTTCGGGCCGCTCGCCGCTGGCGCCGCGATGGGCGATGATGAAGGGTTCGGCCATCGCTTCGGTGCTCATGGGCGCCGCCGTCAAAAGGGTGAGAAGGAGGATGGCGGCCCGATAGATGCCCGGGCGGAGCATCCCCCTCAAACTCATGCCTTCACGCCCTCCAGAGCGTCCTCATAGGTGGTCGCCTTGAAGCCGACGATGGTGCGGTCGCCCAGATCGAGGATCGGGCGCTTGATCATCGACGGATTGGCGCTCATCAGCAGGATCGCCTTTTCCGCGTCGATATGCGCCTTGTCGCCTGCGTCCAGCGCCTTGAAGGTGGTGCCGGAACGGTTGAGGATGGTTTCCCACCCATGTTCCATCACCCATTCCTCCAGCTTCGCCTTGTCGACGCCCGACACCTTGTAATCGTGGAAGCTGTAGGCCTTGCCGCTATTGTCGAGGAAATTGCGCGCTTTCTTGATCGTGTCGCAATTCTTGATGCCGTACATAGTAATCATGGCGGCTTATCCTTTGAACGCGGTGACTTCGATCTCGATCTTCATCTCCGGCTTGATGAGGCCGGTGACGATGCAGCTTGCGGCGGGGCGGATGTCGCCGAAGACCGGCGCGGTCGCCTCGCCCAGAACGTCCCAATAGGCAGGGTCGGTGATATAGTAGGTCACACGGACCACATCGGCGAAGGAGAAACCGGCTTCTTCCAGCGCCTTGCCGATGACCTTCAGCGCATTCCTGCCCTGATCGACGACGGATTCGGGCATCGCCCTGGTTTCGGGATCGGTGCCGGTAGTGCCGGCGACGAAGCACCAGTCGCCCTGGACGACGGCGCGCGAATAGCCGACCTGCGCCTCGAAAGGCGAGCCGGAGGAAATGAGCTGGCGGGGCATGGGGTATTCCCTTTGTGCTGTTCGGGAAATGGGTGGGCGGAGTATTGTGGCGGCTCTTGCCCCCTCGGCTTCGCGCTGTCCAGCGGCTTTTGCAAGGCTGGAACGGCGGCGGCCGCTGGCACGTTGGGGCAGGAAAGGAGACATGCCATGGAACGACCCGATCCCAATCGCCTGCCTGACATGGACGAGGAGAATAGCGAGCAGGCCGAGGCCGGCTCTCAGGCGCAGGATGTGGCGGCAGACGCCCGCGTGCGCGGCACCGATCTCAGCGAGGCGAGCGAGCGCGGCGGCAAGGCCAATCCCGCGCAAATCCTGCCCGACGACACGCCCGATCTGGTGGAGAAGATGGAGGAGATGAACCGTTCGGGGCGGATCGATACCGACGCCTTTGCCGGGGAACCGCAGATGGACGACGAAGAAGACAATCTCGGGCCGACCGAGGATGAGGATTAAGCGGCGCTTTGTTCCAGTGACAGATTGACCATGCTGCGGGCCATATGGCCCAGCGCCTCGCCCATGGCCTTGCCGAGATACGGGTCGAGGCCGGGCTGGGCAGCGATGGCGCAGGTCATGGCGTCTGCCCATTGATCCGCCAGCGTCGGGGTGATCGGAAAGGCGCGGTGGAGCGACATGACGCACTGGCCGCGTTCGAACCAGTCGCGGGGACCGCCCGCCCAGCCCGCGAGGAAGCGGATTAGGCCGCGGCGGATCGCGCTCAGGTCGGCGGCATGGATGGCGCGCAGGTCGGCATAGGCGGGGTCCTGCTCGATCAGGTCGTAGAAGCGGTTGGCGATGGCGGCGATGGTCGGCTCTCCGCCGATGCGGTCATAGGGGGTAGGCATGGGGCGGCTCCTGCTGGTCGAAGCCAAGGTGGCGGGTGAGGCTAACCCGTCATTGATCAGGGTCAAATTCGGATGTTTCGGCGCGAGACGGCGGCGCCGGTTTTGGCTATCGCCGCCTCATGAAGCGAATGACGGACAAGGAGCGCGTCCAGCGGGCATGGCGGTATGAAGCGCGGCGGGCGAGTCAGGCCCGGTTGCGGCGACAAAAACCGAAACGGCCTTCCTTTGCCGTTCTGGTGATAGGCGGGGTGATGATCGGCGGCGCCTTGGGCTGGTTCGGGCCTGATGCGGTGGAGCGGTTTCAGGGCGCCCGGCGGGAAGCGGTGACGCCGGTGGGCAGCGACACATTGTCGGCGCGGTTCGGCTTTTGCCATAGCGGCGGCGGAACCAATTGCGTGGTCGATGGCGACACTTTCTGGTTTCAGGGGCAGAAGGTGCGGGTGATGGACATCGACGCGCCGGAGACTCATGAGCCGCGCTGCGCGGAGGAAGCGGCGCTGGGCGCGCGGGCGACGCGGCGTTTGCAGGATTTGATGAATCTAGGCCCCTTTTCGCTGGAGAGCGGGGATCGGGATACCGACCGTTATGGCCGCGCGCTGCGGGTGGTGAGCCGGGGCGGGCAGTCGATCGGGGAGATGCTGGTCGCCGAAGGGCTGGCGCGGGAATGGGACGGGGCGCGGCATCCGTGGTGTTAGGGAGGGAGGGCTTGCGCCCTCCCCGCCTCGCCTAGAGCGGGTTTCGATCTGATTGAATCAGCTCTCCGCTCTGGATTCTTTGTTTTCCGCGATTTCTTAATCAGCGATCGGTTCCGATCGCTTGGAAATCGCTTTAGCGGCAGTTGAGGCTGCCGCGGTCGATTTCGCGGCCCAGCAGCGCGCCTGCGCCGCCGCCAATCAATATGCCCGCGGTGTTCGAGCGGCCGCGGTCGATCTGGCTGCCGATCAGGCCGCCGAGCGCCGCGCCGACGATCAGGCCGGTGGTGCCGTCCGAACGGCGGCAATAATAGCGGTCGTCATAGCCGCGATAGATGCGCGTGTTGCGATCGACCCGGATTGGCTCGTAACCGCCGCGATAATAGCGGTCGGGACGGTAATAGCGGCCATAGCGCGGGTCCGGGCGGTTCCAGTCATAGCTGTAGATCACGCGGCCGGGGCGGTTGTAGCGATCGTGCTTGCCGCCATGGCGCCAGTCGTCGCGGCCGTGGCCGGGATTGCCATGCTTGCCGTGACCGGCCCATGGGGGCGGATCGGCGGCGGCGGGGGCGGCGCTGAGCGCAACGGCGCCGAGCGACATGGCGGCGATGGCGGTTTTCAGGTTGAACTTCATCATCGGTTCCCTTGGCTGTTTGTCTGATGGCAGAACAGTCCAAGCCGGCTAAACGTTGCATGAACGGAACAAAACAATATGTTCATGCGGCGGTCAGCCTTGCCCCCTTCCCCCGCCGCAAGCTCCGGGTGACAAAGGTGACACGATAGAGGCGCGGAAAAGCGCCGATTTTTCGCTTTTTTCCTATCGCTGAGAAAGATCCGCTCGCGGCATAGCAGAGCCGGGCGGCTGTAGGACAGGAAATAGGATAGGCCAGACGCGCGGTCAGAAGGCGCTGTTGATCGCGGCCTTCTGCTGATCGGTGAGGCTGTCGGCGGGAGCGCCCTGCGCGGTGGTCGCTGCGCCATCGTCCTCGTCGGAGGCGCCCACGAACTGAATCGCCGTCAGGATCACCAGCACCGCCCAAAGCAGCGCCATCCAGCGGCTGGTGAAAAGGGAGGAGAGGCGGACGCCGAACATGAAACAACGTAAGATAGAAACGATAAATATTTGGTTGTGAAAGGCAGAGCCATAAAGGCCCTGCCTCCTCATTTATGCAGCTCGGGCATCGACCGTCGGCGTCCATATCTGGTTGAGCCATGACGCCTTCATCATATCGATTCCACGCTGACAATCGCTCTTGTTGCTAAAGGAGACAAGAGCCTATGGAAGCCGAATGGCTCAGGGCGGGTCTGAAGCTCTGCCCTGCCAACAGGGGCGACGTTTCCTGTTCGGCCGAAAGGCGACATCGGTCCAACGGTGTCGCCTTTCGCTTTTCTTAACTACTCCGCCGCGATCCCTGCCGCCTTGAACATGTCCGGGTCGCTTTCGTCGGCGTTGGCGGCGATGCCGCTCTTGAGCTTGGAGCGGCGGTCGAAGGCATCCCACACGTCGTTCCACTGGCCGCGGGTCGCCGCCTTCGAATATTCCGTCGCGCGGGTTTCGAAGAAGTTGGCGTGCTCCACGCCGTTCAGCAGCGGGGTCAGCCAGGGGAGCGGGTGCTCGTCGATCATGTAGATGGGCTTGAGGCCCAGCTGGCCCAGGCGCCAGTCGGCAATGTAGCGGACATATTTCTTGATGTCCTTGGG
>Ga0163161_10003892_pt1 | contig 10468 bp, 5 predicted proteins | sample S45metaG_FD_129847 | JGI IMG/M metagenome (GOLD analysis project Ga0163161, IMG submission 129847) | Switchgrass rhizosphere microbial communities from Kellogg Biological Station, Michigan, USA - S4-5 metaG | ecosystem: Host-associated > Plants > Roots > Rhizosphere > Soil | place: USA: Michigan... | reverse complement strand
CTCGCGCAGGCGCACCCCGGCCCGCAAGCACCAGTCAGCGAAACCGCCCTTGTCACTCCAGACAACTTCAATCGTGCCGAAACTGACATGTATTTTGGCGGTTCCGTCAAAGAGGGTGGTCTTGGCACGTTCCGTCATAACCGCGAAGCCACACCCATGGTCGGGGCCATAGAAGCGGAACAGCACCTCGAACTGTCCGCTGGGGTTCGTCGGCACCCAGTTCGACTCCTTGCCTGGCGGAGCCTTCGGTCCGAAATAGATGTCCACCGAACCGTCGGTGTTCTTTTGTAGCCCCTGGCTTTGTGAGCCGCGACCGGAGCGGGGCATATCGCGGATGAGGCCGTGGGTGGCGCGGTCGTAGACCGTTGCCGACCAGTACTGCCTCACCGGCGCGTCGGCCGGCACGGTGAGGCGATAGTTCTTGCTGCCGTCAAAACTCTGCCCGTTCTTGTCCTTGACGGTCATCAGATAGAACTGGCCTTCCCCGAGATGCTTGGGCGTGAAGAAGGCGAAAGTGAAAATAAGACCGCGACTGTCGACGGGATACTCGTCTGGATCGGAGAAGCCATCCTGAGAAGCCTTGAGATAGTCGGGCAACGCCGGGAGCGCCCAGCGGCTGATATCGAAATAGGGTGGTGTGAAGATGCCCTCATACCTGCTTTCCAGGAGGGCGTGGGCTTCGCGGGCGGCCGAGTTGAGGATGTCCTGTGATTTCGCATCGGGACTGAACGGCTTGCCCTTCTCGATGCCGATCGACTTGAGCATGTCGATCATCAGCTTGTCGCGCGGCAGCCAGGGCTCAGTCTGCACGATGCGGTCGAGCGACTGGAAGAAACGCAAGTCGTACGGGATCGTGGAATCGTAAACGCTGTTGATCGCATCGACGAATGTTGTCGCCGGCGGATTCGCTGCCTGCGACAGGGGATAGAGCTTGATGCACTTGGCGTAGTCGACGGCCTTGGCGACGTCCGCATCGCTGCCGCTTCGGAGAATGGAGCGCAGCAACGCGTAGCCCTGGTAATCGCCGACGGGAGAGCAATGTAGCCCTTCGGTGCCGCGCCTTGGGGGTCGGGCGGCAGGATCAGGTATTTCCCGCCCTTGCCTTTGTCGACGCCAGCCGGACCTACATCCTCCAGCGGCACCTGCCAGGCGTCCATGATGGTGCCGTTGATTACACCGTCATCGGCGGGCGGAATCTCCAGCACCATGGGACCGGCGTCCTTGGTGTTGAAGAACGGCATCAGATAGATCACGTCGGGATTCGGTGTGAGCGTCTGGTTCTTCCAGTCCGGCAGGCGCCACCAGTAGACGATCTGGTTGGGCTTGCCGCCGAGCTTGAGCATCTCCTGGTACATGAGGTCGTAATTGACGGCCGGCATGCCCCAGATGACCGCCTCGACAGCCCGACGCTCGATGTTGCGACGGGAGTTGTCGGCAGAAGTCTCCGCGTTCGCCGCCCCTGCTAAGCCGATGAGGCCCAATGCTGCGAAGATGCTGTTCTTCATGGCACCGCTCTCGTTGGCTGGTCCCGGAAGGGTATGCCGGTAACGCGGCAGGTCAATGTCAGCTATGGGTCATAAGCAGACGTTGGAGCAGGCGGCGGAGATGTCCGCTTTACCCCTCAATAGCGGACATGATCCTCCTGACGATGAATGTCCGCTAAGTGCCATCAGCGGACATTCAAGAAGTGCGCTACCAGAGAGCCGCTCTAAGAAGATGGCGTATCCTATACTAGTCGCAAACGGCGGATGTCCTCCCGCCATCCCGCCACCAAACTGTCTCGTTCGGGGTCACCGCCGTCGTTGCGCACGCGGCGTTTGCGGAACGCGAGTTCGTTCTGCGCATTCACAAGCGCTGCCGATACCTCCGGATCCTCTCGGTCTACGCGGCGTGTCCGTAGCATGCGATCGCTGGCTATAGCTCGATACTCATCCGGTGTGACCGAACGCCCGATTTCGCTTGCGAGTTCCTCGCGGATCACGCGTCGTTCCCAGACGCCGCTTCGCCAAACCGCAAGCGCCATGATGAGCCAGAACGGAACAAATATCGTTAGTTGGACAAGACTACTCGTGGCGAACGCTTGGAAAAACCCGATGTCAGGGATCTGTTCGCTCTCCGGTGGCGGCTTGCCTGCGGCGATCCTCGTAAGCGTTGCAAACAGCGGCAGCGCGTTGTTTAGCATGTGGGCCGCAATGGCGAGCGCAAGCCCCAATATGGGAGCGAGAATGCGCAACCATCTGCGCCGAGTTTGAAGTGCGAACCCCAGAGACGCACCGAAGAGGCCTGTAAACAATGCGTGTCCCCCGAGCCCGAAAAGTGCGTACCGGGCACCGAGCTGTAGGCCATACGCGGCCACGCCAATCTTGGCGTAAACGTTAACTACGTAAAGCGCTGCCTCGTACCAGGTGAAGCCGAGGCCCACCAGGGCGCCGTAGACAAGGCCATCGCGCATATTGTCGAACTCCGGCCGCAACAGCCAAAAAAGCAATAATACGCCAAGCGCCTTGACAAACTCCTCGACGATTGGCGCAGAAATTGGGGCCACAAGCATCAGCGGTGCCTCGGGACCAAGGATCACTTCGAGCATTGGGTGATGCGTCCGCCACTCATCAACAAGTTTGAAAAAGGCGGTATTGAACGGCAAGGCAAGTGCCGTGGCGATCAACCCACCCCACAGGAAGGCAGCGGCGAATAGCCAAGGAGACTCACGTTCGCGCCGATCAAGGAACCAGAGTATCGAAAGGGGCACCAGAGCGAGCAGGCTTGAGAGAGCGAGCGCACGCAAGAACACACCGAGGAGGCGTGGGGGCATGCCAATGAACACGACCAACTGGACAAGGGTGGCAAACGCCAAAATGACCAACAGCGCAGCCGCAATCGCCTTGCCTACACGGCTACGCCGCAGTGGGGAGCCCATTAAGAGGCGGTCGTAACCTGAACGCATCATTCAGATCGGCAGTGGGTTGCGTGTAACGGGCCCGACATTGCACTATTCTTTGCACGAGCATCCGCTGCTGGCGAGATCTGGAAGTGTTAAACGATCCGCTTTTTTGGATATTGGTTCTTCCTGGTTTGCTGTTAGGGCTGTACGCGCAGGGGCGGATCAAACTCAACTTTGCCAAGTATTCTCAAATCGGCACCCAGGGCGGAATCACTGGGGCAGTGGTCGCGCGCCGGTTATTGGATTCGCAGGGACTTCAAGACGTGGCAATCGAGTCCACTCCTGGGATCCTGAAAGATCACTACGATCCTCGTTCCAAGACCTTGTCGCTAAGCCAGGACGTCTACTATTCACCGAGTGTCGCAGCTGCTGGCGTCGCGGCTCATGAAGCAGGGCATGCGTTGCAGGACGCAGAGGATTACTTCCCCATGGAGGCGCGAACTTACACCGTGCCAATCGTTCAACTTGCCGCGCAAGTTGCCCCTTGGCTGTTTGTCGCAGGACTGCTGCTGCAGCTTCCAACCCTGACCTGGATCGGGATCATTCTCTTCGGGTCGTCGTCCCTCTTTGCCTTCCTCACTTTGCCAGTAGAGTTCAATGCGAGTGCGAGGGCACAAAAATTATTGGTGAGCCAGGGCATCATTCGAGGCGATGAACAAATAGCTGGAGTTCAGAAGGTTTTAGGGGCCGCTGCTTGGACCTACGTGGCGGCAGCCGTGTCCGCAATCGGTGTCTGGCTTTTCTACCTTTTCGTACTATTCTTCCGAGGGCGCCCAGCTTCTGCTCGCATGTAACTTGGGTTTGAATGTTCGTTATGGGTCATTAGCGGACATGTCAGGCTATGTGAAAAAGCGTCCGCTTTACCCCTGAAAGCAGACATTCTGTGATCCCACTCGCCGGGGCAAATTCTATATGCCTGCCCTAATCTTGCTGTTGCTAACAATCCTGTGGACTATTCCGGTTCTTCGACCGCGACTGCCAACTTTGACAGCAACGAGGTCTGTGAGGCCGCTGGCAAGTCACACGACCAGGCGATTCGCGAGCTGCACTGGCATTCGTTCGCTGTTGTGTGGACATGCAGCCCGACAACTTCCTGACCGATATCATTGACCGCCCTCGCACTCACTCCCGCTTTGGATCAGAAGTGACATCACCGCGGCGGAAGAGCACAAATGAGACCATGCTCCGCGCATCGTTGATCAGCGCGCTCTTCGCCGCAGTAGCCTCGTTCGCCGCTCTTGCCGCGGGCATCGACCATAATGCGATCGACATCTCCACTGCACCCGGCGATGACTTCTGGACGTACGCAAACGGCGCGTGGGTAAAGGCGCATCCAATCCCTGCGGACCGTAGCTCCTATGGCGTGGACGCTATCCTGAAGGAGGAGACTAGCAAACGCATTGTCGATCTCATCCAAGCCGCAGCGCAGAATGCGAAGCCCAACTCCGACGCGCAAAAGGTCGGCGACTACTATGCCAGTTTCATGGACGAAGCCGGCATCGAATCGAAGGGTCTCACGCCGCTGCAGCCCATGTTCAGGAAAATTGCGGCGATTGGAGACCGAACGACGCTTGCACGCTATTTGGGCGAAAACTTGCGCGCCGACATCGACATCCTGAACAATACGGACCTCTACACCGACAAGCTCTTCGGCCTGTGGGTCTCACCTTCATTCGAAGACCCGACCCACTATGCGCCGTTCCTATTCCAGGGCGGCCTCGGCATGCCGGACCGCGAATACTACCTCTCCGATGCGGACGCGATGAAGAAGGTGCGCACGGCCTATCTCGCCCACATCACTGCCCTATTGAAGCTTGGGGGAATAGCAGAGGCGGAGACAAAGGCGTCCCGCATTATGGCGCTCGAAACCAAAATCGCCCAAAGCCACGCCAGCCGCAGCGAAAGCGGCGACATACAAAAAGGCAATAACGTGTGGGAGCGCGCCGACTTTACAGCAAAAGCCCCAGGCCTCGATTGGAATGCCTACTTTGCGGCCGCCGGCCTCGACAAGCAGAAGACATTCATCGTCTGGCAGCCCGGAGCGGTCAAAGGCTGCGCCGCGCTCGTCGCGAGCGAGAGCATCGAAGACTGGAAGGATTATCTCACCTTCCGTGTCATCGATCATTATTCGGACTTCCTACCAAAAGCATTCTCGGACGAACACTTCATCTTCTACGAAACAACCCTGCAAGGCACGCCTGAACAACGCGCGCGGTGGAAGCGCGCGGTGGACGCCACGGACGACGCACTAGGTCAGGTTGTCGGCAAGCTCTATGTCACGAAGTACTTTTCTGCATCCGCCAAAACGCAGGTTGAGACCATGGTCGCCAACATCACGGCCGCCTACCGCAATCGCATTGACGGCCTGGCATGGATGTCACCGGAGACGAAGGCGGAGGCGAAGCGCAAGCTGACGACATTGACGGTCGGCATCGCCTACCCGGACCAATGGCGCGACTATTCGGGGTTGAAAGTCGTACGCGGCGACGCGCTCGGCAACGCCGAGCGTTCGGAGATCTTCGAGTACCACTATCGCCGCTCACTGCTCGGCAAGCCGGTCGACCGTAAAGAGTGGGTGATGACGCCCCAAGTGCTAGACGCGGTTAGCCTGCCGATTCTAAACGCGCTCAACTTTCCTGCAGGTATTCTCCAGCCACCTTTCTACGATCCCGCCGCATCTGCCGCGGTGAATTATGGGGGCATCGGCGCCGCGATCGGCCACGAGATTAGCCACAGCTTTGACGACACGGGTGCGCAATTCGATGCCGAAGGCCATCTGCGCAACTGGTGGACGGATGCCGACCTCAAGCAGTTCAAGGCGGCGGGCGAAGCCCTCGCACAACAGTTTGACCAATACAAACCCTTCCCTGATCTCGGCGTGAACGGCCACCAGACACTGGGTGAGAACATTGCTGACCTCGCGGGTCTTGCTGTGTCGTATGACGCGTATCGTGCCTCCCTTCATGGCATGGGAGCGCCCGCCGTGGACGGCCTCACCGGTGACCAGCAATTCTTCCTTGCCTATGCGCAAAGCTGGCGCGTCTACCGGCGTCCCGAGGCCCTGCGTCAACTCCTGATTAAAGACGGCCATGCGCCCGCTCAATATCGCACGTTCACAGTCCGAAATCTCGATCCTTGGTATGCCGCCTTCCCCATTAAGGAGACTGATAAGCTCTACCTCGCCCCTAAGGATCGCGTTCGGGTTTGGTAACTGAATGCCGGTGCCTTTCGTCCCCAATGCCTACCGACGACTCTCGACTGAATTCGTCCGGGGTCTATTGTCCGCTAAACAAGCGCCTGAAAAAGCCGCCGCGTCTTTGCGGCGGCTCGAAGGACTCGGCATAGTAGTAGGAGCGAGTCTTGAATGAGCTGGTCGCCACGTGACTATGACGCGTCCGAGATGCCGCTGCGCTTTGATGGTGGCGAGTCCGAGAGCTCGCTGAATTCGCCACTTTAGCCTCGCCGCCTGGAGTGTCGCCGGCAAGCACGACCTGGGTATTCTTCAGCCCAGTCTTCTCGACTAGCGTGTAGAGGGTTGTGGCGTTCTGCGGCGAGATCCGCACGCAGCCATGCGACACCGCCTTGCCGAGATGCCTCACCTCATAGCTGCCATGGATCGCATGACCGTCTTTCATGAAGAAGATTGCATGCGGCATGGGAGCATTGTCCCATTCCTTACTATACCAAACCTTGTTCATGGAAAGAGGTGTGAAGCTTCCCGATGGCGTTTGAATATCCCGCCTTACCGGTTGACACTGGCCAGTCATATCGTTGGACGCCATCCAGCGAGACGGTCATCCTTTGCTTGCTTTTGTCGATGTTAATGAGGATGGTCGGTGTAGTTGGATTTATCGCTTTTGGCGTAAGCTGAGCTTCCGATTTCTTACCGCACACATTGGCGTTATCGTTCCACGTCGTGCCAGCCTTATCGCAGTCGCTTCGCGTTAGAGGCTGACTCAAACTCTCCGCCGCCTCTGGCTTTGGCATGCTCTTTACAGCTGCGTGGGCTGACCCGCACACGTTGGCATTGTCGTCCCACGTTATGCCCGCCTTGTCACAATCCGGCCTTGTCAAAGGTTGGCAGGTGAAGTCCTCGGCATGTGCCTGACCTGCTAGGAGATTGCCGACGATCAAGAAAGAGAGAGCTAAAAGTCTCACTTCTCACCCCTTCAGCCGCTTGGCCATAGCTAAATTTATGCCACCCGTTTAAGGCAGTAGAGCGACACCCACATACACACCCATTTGTCGAAATGCATTAGCCGATAGGTGGAGCTTCTCCCGCTTCTAGGCGTGTGCATGAAAGGGAAGTTGCCAACGGGCCCTTGGAGATTGCGGCATGCTCCAGCATGACATCCTCGTCTGGCCGGTAGAACGTATGGTGGCCAATTGCCTGTCCTTCGCCTTGAGCCCATGAGGGTAAGGAGCCGCCGCGCCTCTCCCGAACCACGCTAGGATTGAGAAAGTACATAGCGCCTTCGGTAGGGTCCGGCATCTTCCCAACGAGGACGGCATCCGCGATCTGTGCGGCGTCCTTATAGCTAGGATCATTTGGGGATAGCTTCTCCATCTCTTCGCGCTTTGTCATCCAGGGCTCAAACTGCCACGGACTTGTCACCACGGCCTTAATACTGTCACCCCATCCGCCGCTCTTGATGCGATTGAGAATGACATGGGCGACCGCAATCTTTCCCTCCTCAGGCTCACTAGCAGCCTCGAACGCAATCGTCCGGATCATGTAGTCACGATCCTCGGCGTCAAAATGTGGAATGCCCTGACCATCCGCAGTGGTGGATGATTTGGCATCGTCAGTCCCCGTCCCTTGCGAGGCCAGTGGCTCGCACGGGGGCGAGGCATGAAGAGGTGTCGCGCCACTCAAGAAATTCGCAGTGAGGGACGGTTTGGCGGTGTCAGTCTCCGTCCCCTGCGAAGCCAGTGGCTGCCGCTGGGGCGCAGGGCCGAGCGAGGCATGAAGAGGTGTAGTGCCGCCTAAGAAGAAAAATGCAAGTGTGGATAGCAGGCGAATCCGCACTCTCGTCTCCTTCAGTTCGATCGCAAGTCTTGGGCTGAAGGTCGCGTATTCGCCGCAGCAACGTGCTCATTTCATGGCAAGAGTGGAACAATCTTGGGAACAATTGAGGCAATAATTGCAATGATGGTACGTTGAAACCAAGACCAATGGGTCAGATGCCGATCTGAGCTTTTGCCCACAATAGTGCGACCAATACCTTCTGCGCTGCTAACAGGTCTTTAAAATTGCCTGCTTTCGCCACATCGGGAGCCTAATGCCAATAACTTCCTCCTGATTGTCGAGCCTTAATGGTTCGAATCGATCGGAGGGCATCTGTGATGAGGATTTTGGCTCTGGCGCTATGTGCGCTTGTCTGTTTTGAGGGGGCCGCGAAGGCCGAGATCGCAACTTATTATGGTCAAGAGTTCGCTGGACATCGAACGGCGTCAGGCGAGAAGTTCAATCCAAGCGCCATGACCGCTGCGCATCGAACGATGCCTTTCGGCACGCGAGTTCGAGTGACAAACTCCCGTAATGGCCGCTCAATAGTCGTACGTATCAATGACCGCGGTCCATTCGTGAAGGGCCGCGCTATTGATCTCAGCAGTGGTGCTGCTCTGGCAATCGGTATGGGCAGCACGGGCAGCGTCCGCATGGAAGTTATTCGATAAGGGATCGGACTGTGGACATCGCAGCTGAGAATGTGTTGATGAGCCAACATGCACTATGACCACCCCGGGACCGAGCGGTCGCTGTTGGCAAATTTCGGCACACCAAAAAACAAGCGCTGAAGAAAAATCTGATATAGAGCTCACCAGAATCAATGTGGGAGATGATTCATGGCGAGGCGAAGCAGACGTGTCGTTCGGCGCGAATGGACGGTACAGGACGAGAGGGAACTAAAGCGACATTCCAAAAGCAAAACGCCCGTTACAACGATCTCAAAGGCGCTGAAGCGGACACCGGGAGCTTTAAGACAAAAAGCTCGTCACTTAGGGATCACAATCCGGTAAGGAATTGCGCGCGGCCTAATCCGAACGACCAATCCTCGTCGCCATTCTCGACGAACGACACCACCACGTCGGATGAACTGATGCCGCAGGCTTTCTCAAGCTCCTCACAGAAGAGGCCGTAGAAGTCCTCCTTTTGCTTCTTCTTGCGCTTGCGGCCGGTGACTTGGAGCAAGACGATCTTGTCGGTGTGCGGAATGTCGAGCCCGGAATCCTCGACGACAATGCGTGAGGCGCGATGCTCGTGCACGATTTGATAGCGGTCGCGCTCGGGCACGCCGAACGCCTCTACGATGGCGCGATGCGCGGCATCGAGCAGGTCTTTGAGCTCGCCATCGGTGCGTCCGGCGATTAGATCGAAACGAAGCAGCGGCATTTAGCGGACCTCTGATACAGCCTTCGCCATCTCGCGCAGCTTGAATTTCTGGATCTTGCCGGTCGAGGTCTTGGGCAGCTCCACGAACACCACGTGGCGCGGGCATTTATAGCGGGCGAGCTTCTCCCGGCACCAGGCAATGATCTCGTCGGCCGTCACCTGCGTGCCGGGTCTTGTCTCGACGAAGGCGCACGGCGTCTCGCCCCATTTCACGTCGGGCTTCGCTACCACGGCCGCAGCTTGCACGGCGGGATGCTTGTAGAGCACGTCCTCGACCTCGATCGACGAGATGTTCTCGCCGCCAGAGATGATGATGTCTTTGGAGCGGTCCTTGAGCTGGATATAGCCGTCGGGATGCAGCACCCCGAGGTCGCCGGAATGGAACCAGCCGCCGGCGAAAGTCTCATCGGTCGCGCTCGCGTTCTTGAGGTAGCCCTTCATCACGATATTGCCGCGGAACATGACCTCGCCCAGGGTCTCGCCGTCGGGCGTGACCTTCTCCATGGTTTCGGGGTCCATCACCGTCAGGTCCTCGAGCGCGTGATAGCGCACGCCTTGGCGGATACGTTTGGCTAGCTTCTCCTCCTCGGGGAGCTCATCCCACGCCGCGTGCCACTCGTTGAGCGTGGCAGGGCCGTAGGTCTCGGTCAGGCCGTAGAGATGGGTGAGCTCGAAGCCCGCCTCGTCCATCTTGGCGAGCACGGCCCCGGGCGGCGGCGCCGCGGCATGGCTGAAGGCGACGCGCTGCGGGAACTCTCTTTTCTCCTCTTCGCTCGCGCCGAGCAGAGCCGCCATCACGAAGGGAGCGCCTGACAGATGGGTCACCCCATGATCGGAAATCGCGTCGTACATCTGCTTTGCGCGCACCGCGCGCAGGCACACATGCGTGCCGGAGACGAGGCTGATCGACCAGGGGAAGCACCAGCCGTTGCAATGGAACATGGGCAGCGTCCAGAGATAGACCGGGTGCTGGCCCATACCGGTAGCGACGGTGTTGGCGTAGCACATGAGCGCTGCGCCGCGGTGATGATAGACGACGCCCTTCGGATTGCCCGTCGTGCCGCTCGTGTAGTTGAGCGAGATCGCGTTCCATTCGTCTGACGGCATCGACCAGCGAAACTCGGGATCGCCGT